>Ga0334883_1001016_pt1 | contig 44769 bp, 38 predicted proteins | sample GraSluR1_MG_6_FD_207230 | JGI IMG/M metagenome (GOLD analysis project Ga0334883, IMG submission 207230) | Sludge microbial communities from methane-producing bioreactor in Wageningen University, Netherlands - Granular Sludge_09_05-R1 | ecosystem: Engineered > Bioreactor > Anaerobic >...
ACATTATCGACAGTTATTCGAACGTGACTTCGGCCGCGGTTGAGAGGGTCGGGGGATTTGCGGGCAGCAACAGTTACGGAATACTGCGGAGCTATTCGACAGGCAAGGCTTTGTCTGTCAGGGACAAGGCCGGCGGTTTCGTCGGAGACAACACAGGGCTGGTGGACCTTTCTTTTTTCGATACGGAAAAGAGCCGGACTGATTTCGATCCGGCGGCAGCGGCGAAGCGGACGAGCGAACTGAAGAAGAAAGAGACTTTCAAATACTGGGGCAACGGAGTGTGGGTGGTTGACGAGGACAGCGACTACCCCCGGCTTGCCTGGGAGAACAGTCCGGGCGTTGTGATTGAAGATGAGCCGGTAGAATATGGGGGGGGCAGCGGTACGGCTGCTGATCCGTATCTGATCTATGAGGCCGAGCACCTGAAGCTGATAGGGGTTTACCCGCAGGATATCGAGAAACATTTCAAGCTAATGTCGGACATCGACATGCAGGGGGTGGAGTTTCGCGGCGTGGGTTACGGGTTCGGGTTCGGCGGTGTGTTTGATGGAAATGGGCATGTCATACGGAATTGCTCGGTCAACAATGAATTGCCGTTTTCGGGATTGTTTACGGTTGTGCTCAAGTCAGGGGTTCTGAGGGACGTCATTGTCGAGGACTTCACGGTGTGCGGCGTACGATCTGTCGGCGGACTTTGCGGAAAGAACGACGGGCTGATAGAAAGATGCAAGGCAAGCGGGTTAGTTTACGCATCGGGCAAGCGACAGAACAACACAAGCTGGGGCGGGCTGGTGGGGAGCAACTACGGGAGGATTGTTCAATGCGTGTCCGATGTAAAAGTGGAGGTCATGTCGAGCTGGATGGGGCGGCTGGGGGGATTTGTCGGGGTGAACTGCGGCGTTGTCGAAAAGTCAGGCAGTTTTGGGGAGATATTCTGCGGCAAGAAGATGTGCAGGTACATCGGCGGTTTCATGGGGTTGGGAGGATACGACTCACAAGTCTATGACTGTTATTCGAGGGTATCTTTGACGGTTACGGGAGAAGGATGCGAACTTGTCGGCGGGTTTGCGGGGGGTCAGGGTTTCAGGACGACGATCAGGAGGTCTTATTGCTCAGCGCCCGTGATTCTGGGCGATGACTGCAAGGACGGCGGGGCTTTCATAGGGTATGTTAACGTCGTACAGTATGCTGCGCATTCGCGGATAACGGATTGCTTCTGGAATTCTGATTTTGCGGGTCCGAGGGATGGGATTGCGAGGGAGTCTTTTGCGCGGGTCGAGGTAAGGGCAGCTACGAGCGAGCAATTGAAGGATTCAGCTTTTCTTGAGAGTGCGGGGTGGGATGTTTCGAGCGTGCCTCACGAGAAGGTGTGGCTGGTGGATGGCGGGAATCTGCCGCTTATATGCGTGCCACAGGGGATGGGGAGGAGATGAGGATGGGCGCTGCATGGACGGGATGGATAGTGGTTAGTGATTGACGAAGCGGAGTCGGAGAGACGATTGAATGAAATGTTTGCGCGGGAGGCGGAATGAAGGCGATTTATCGTCATAAGCAGTCTGGTGATGTATTTGCGATTGAGACGGATGGGGCGGGGCGTGTTGTTGGGTACGAGTGGGCCGTTGTTTGGGGAGGGGTTTGATCCTGCGGTTCTGGATTATGATGATTACTGGAACCGTGAGGTTGCGGCGAAGTTGGGGGAGTTTGAGCGTGTTGGGAGGGATGAGTATTTGGAGCTGTTGCGGGCGAACGGGTTTTATCCGCAGATAACGCAGCGGTATTTGTTTGAGTAGGCGGGGGGGATTGGGAGGATAGGACACGTGGGATTGGGACGGCGGCTTGGACGGCGGGCGTGGCTGCCGGCGGGGGGGCGTTGGCATGTGCTGGATTCCCGTCTTCACGGGAATGACAGTTGGGCGCGGGAATGACAGTTGGGCACCGGCATGACAAGGGCCGGTGTGGGATGTGTGGGGCGTTGCGACGGGATGGGGGGATTATTGAAGGAGAAGAATTGTGCATGGTTTTGATGAGGCGGACGGCTGGCGGCTTGGGTATATTACTTTGGGGGTTTTTTTAGCGGCGTGCGTTACGGGTCCGCTGGCGATTGTGCTTTTGCCGGTGAGTTTTTATTTTGCGCGTGCGACTCTTCGTGCGGCTGGCGGGCCGGAGGGGCTGGGCAGTCAGAGGTACCTGTTGTATCCGTCGCTGTTTTGCACTTATGCGGCGGCGGCTTTGGCGGTTCTTGCGGTGCTGCCGTTTGTTGTGGCGAGGGCTGTGGCCTGGGGGATACCGGTTTTGATGCGGTTAGCGGCTGGGCCGGAGGGTCATTATTTTTATGAGGAACTCCGCGAGGTGCAGGACGTCGGGCGGTCGCTGGTATTGGCGGCGGCGGGCGGGTGCTGGTTTTTTGCGGGGATATTTGCGGCGAGGCGGGCGGGGTGGATATTTTATCCGTTCGGGGCGCGGTGCGTGAGAAAGATGAGCATTGTGGTTTGCGTGGTTGGAGTGGGGCTGGCTGTTCTTGGGGTGCTGTGCCAGTTGAGGTGATTTGAACAACGATAGCGGCGGCCGGGGGCGATGCGGGCCTGGGGGCGGGGCGCTTAGGGTTCCTTGTTGTTTGGCTGGGGGGTTTTGGATTCGAGGAATTTTACGATGTTGTAGAGGCAGGCGTTTGTGGGTACGTCGAGGTTGTGGCGGCGGGCGAGGTCGATTACGGCGCCGGTCAGGGCGTCAATTTCGGTGGGCTTGCCGGCGAGGATGTCCTGGAGGGTTGAGGATTTGTGTTGGGCGGTGCTTGGGACGAGGCCGGCGTAGAAGACGTCGAGGAAGTCGGCGGGCGTGGGCCAGTGGGTGGAGAAGGCGGCGGCGTTTAGTACGGTGTAGATTTCGTTTACGACGGCGTCCATTATGCGGCGTGTTGCGGGGTTTTCGGCGAGTCGGCCGTAGGGGACGTCGAGGGCGGCGCCGAGGGGGTTGAGGGCACAGTTGTAGAGCATTTTGGCCCAGAGGTCCTTTTCGATGTGGGGGGTTGTCCGGCATGGGATGCCGCCGGCGGTGAGGGCGTCGGCGAGGGGCTGGAGGATGTTGATGCGGCCGGTGTAGAGGCTGCCGAGGTGGACGGCGTCGGCGTGGACGGTGATGCGGACGGTGTTGGGGGCGGGGCGCGTGAAGCCGGTTATGACGCGGGCGCTGAAGATGCGGGAGGTGGGGAAGTGAGCGGCGAAGACTTCGGCGTTGCCCCAGCCGTTCTGGCAGAGGACGATGGGGGCGGGTGCGATTGCGGCGGCATGGGCGGCGATGTCGGCGGCGGCGGCGGGCGAGTCGGGTGATTTGACGCAGACGAGGATGAAGTCGTATGCGGCGGGCGGGCAGGCGCGGAGGTCGGGGTATGCGGCGAATGCGGCGGGCGGGGCGTGGCGGTCGCCGAAGATGCCGGTGCGGCGGAGGCCTTCGGCGCGGAGGGCGGCGACGGTCGAGGGGCGGGCGATGATGTCAACCTGGGCGTCGGATGCGAGGAGGCAGCTTGCCAGCCCCAGGCCTACCGAACCGCCGCCGTAGATGAGTGTTTTCATGGCGTAATCCTGCGAAGTATGCTTTGTCTCTGGTTCATTTAATCAGATTGGCGGGGGAATCACAAGGTTGCAACGGCACAGTGGCGGGCTACAATGGGGCCGGTTTAGGAGATCGGTATGTTTGGTGCTGTTGTTGGCGATATTGTGGGGTCGGTTTATGAGTGGGACCGGATCAAGACGGAGGATTTTCCGTTGTTCGGTTCGGAGAGTGATTTTACGGATGATACTGTTTTGACGGCGGCGACGGGATATTCGATCCTGCATGGGGCGGGGTACGGGCGCTGCTATCGGGAGTTCGGGCGGCGGTATCCGGGGCGGGGGTATGGGGGGAATTTCGTGCACTGGCTTGCGCGGAGCGATGCGGGTCCGTACGACAGTTGGGGGAACGGGTCGGCGATGCGTGTTGGGCCGGTGGGGTTTGCGTTTGGGTCGGTCGAGGAGGTGCTGGCGGAGGCGAAGCGGAGCGCGGAGGTTACGCATAATCATCCGGAGGGGATCAAGGGGGCACAGGCGACGGCGCTGGCGGTTTATCTGGCGAGGAGTGGTGGGAGCAAGGAGGAGATTCGCGGGGAGATCGCGGGGCGGTTTGGGTATGATCTGGGGCGGCGGCTGGCGGATATTCGGCAGGGGTACGAGTTCGATGTTTCGTGCCAGAGGACTGTGCCGGAGGCGATGATTGCGTTTTTGGAGTCGGCGGATTTTGAGGATGCGATACGGAAGGCGGTGTCGTTAGGCGGGGACAGCGATACATTGGCGTGCATTGCGGGGGGGATCGGACAGGCGTTTTATGGGCATATACCGGCGGAGATCGTGCGGCAGACGGAGGAGCGGCTGCCGGAGGAGCTTTTAGCTGTGGTGCGGGAATTCAATGAGCGGTACGGGATCAGTTATGAGGGGGCGTTATGAAGGATGCAGGGGACGCTTTTCAGCGGGCGACGAAGTACAGTCGCGGGGCGATGGGGGGCGGCGGGCTGGATTGGGCGAGTCGGCCGGAGACTTACAAGGTGTATGCGGGGGCGCGGCGGGCGGCGCTGCCGAAGGTTTCGGGCGAGGATGCGGGGGCGCTGCATGATGCGCTTGCGCGGCGGCGGAGCGTGCGGAGCTTCGGTGCGGCGGCGCTGACGGCGGAGCAGTTGTCGTATTTGTTGTGGGCGGCGACGGGGATATCGCATCGGCGTGGAGGGTATGAGTTTCGGACGGCGCCTTCGGCGGGTGCGCTGTATCCGGTGGAGACGTATGTTTCGGTGCAGAACGTCGGGGGGATCGAGGTGGGGTTGTATCACTATGCGGTCGTCGAGCATGCGCTGGAGCTTTTGGGTGAGGGGGATCATTCGGCGGAGGTCGCGCGGGCGGCGCTTGATCAGGAGATGTGTGCGCGGGCGGGGGCGGTGTTTATCTGGACGGGGGTGTTTGGGCGGTGCAAGTGGAAGTATGGGCAGCGGGCTTACCGGTATGTCTATCTTGACGCGGGGCACGTGGCTGAGAACGTTGCGCTTGCGGCGGCGGGGCTGGGAATAGGGGCGTGCCACATGGCGGCGCTGTACGACGATGAGGCCAACGCGATCCTTGGCGTGGACGGCGAGCAGGAGAGCACGATCTATATGACGGCGGTGGGGTCGCTAACGTGACGGCGGGGCAATTTGCTTGACAGGCGGGGTTTTATTTGGCATAAAATGTGGGGCGAGGTATTTTTGCTGTAATGTTTTCGGTGTTTTTGCGTCTTAGAGCAACGGGGGGCGGCCGGCGGCTTTTTTGGCGGGTTGGTCGAGGATAAAAGGGATGGCCATGGAGCAGCTTAATTTTACGTGCGCCAAGTGCGGCGGCGGGGAATATGAAACGGACGAGTTCCGCGTTAAGGGCGGGTCGCTGAGCAAGCTTTTTGACGTTCGGAGCAAGCGTTTTACGACGATAACGTGCAAGCGGTGCCATTATACGGAGCTTTACCGCGGCGAGATCACGGCGTTGGGCGATCTTGGCGATTCGTTCGTGGGTTGACGAGCGGTGCGGGTACGTCGCGGCCTTTGGGAGACTGGCATGTCCGGAGCGGGCGGAGGCCGACGTATTTTGAAGGGGGTGTTGCTGACCGTCAAATGGCTGTGGGTCGGGCTGGTGGCGGTTGTGCTTGCGGCGGGGGTTTATTTTTCGGCGCCTTGGAAGGTTACGGCGCTGCTGGCCGTGCTGGTTGTTACACCGACCATCGTCCCCAAGCGTGCTCGCAAGTACATCTATCTCGTCGTCGTAATCATCTTTTTTTCGCTGGCTGTCTGGGTGTTCCTGCCGGAGGACGACACCGGGTGGCGGCCATATGTGCTCGACGAGGAGATTGCGGCCTGGCGGGCGAAGTATGCCGTGCCGGAAGATCAAAACGCCGCGGTGATTTACGAGGAGATGCTGGGAACGTACGACGGCAGCCGGTTTGCGATGCCCAGGCTGACGGAGGAGCAGTTCAACGACCCAAATGTGCGGCAGGTTTTCTTTGATTCGTTCAAGGCAGCGCAGCCGGCAAACACGTTTTACCCGGAGTTTTGGACGGACGAACTGGATGATTTGACGCTGTTTGAGCCGTGGTCCAGCGCGGAGTACCCGGAGCTTGCGGCATGGCTGCGAGAGAAGCATAGCGAGACGATTGCGGCGCTTATGGAGGCGAGCCGGCGGCCTTACTGCCGTTTTGTGATGACCTTTGACATGCTTGATTTTCCCCACGATCGCCCTTCCGCCATGAGGGACTGGGCGCGACTGCTCATGCGGAAAGGCAATAGTTTTTGGGGCGACGAGCGCATGGAGGAGGCGATTAAGATGTATTTGGCTGCCGTGAGGACGGCGGCTTTATACCTGGAGCATCCCGCCAACGGCGTCCTGGGGGTCGGCTTTACGGCTCACGTCCTCCAACCAATTGGCTCTTTGGTTGTAAACGCTCCCTTGACAAACGAGCAACTGGATCAATTGGATGAGTCGCTGGCCGGTTTTGTTTTGGACTGGCAGAGCGGGTGGCCAGTCTACCTCGAACAGAAGAAGCTTGAGACGCAGAACACACTCGTTGGATACCTTTATGAAGTCAACGAGAGACAGAAGACGCGGTTTACTCGAACCGACAGAAATCGTGTTCGGGAGATGCTCATCATTGATCCAAGTGACGATAGCCATAGCCATGTTGGGGCGAACATCGGCAGTATCTTATGCTGGTTTTGGATGCCCCGGGACCCTGACATGGCCTCGCTGGCATTCGCTCGTGCGTACGAGGCATTGGAGGATCCGGGTTTTGAGTGGAATGAAAATGCGCACAGGTCAGTAAAGCTGAACTTTGACGGATTTGCGGAGTCGATGGTTCATGTGGCTCACTACTGCAGATTACGCGATTTATTCTTGCGCATATCCACTCAGAAGGATGGGACTCGTTTATTGATTGCGGTGCGCAAATATCAGAACAGTACGGGCAGTTTGCCGGCGGACCTTGAAGAACTCAAAGAGATGGTTGCGTCTGAGGTGTTAGTCGACCCGATCAATAGCGGTGCGTATGTGTACAGGCTGACCGGTAAGACGTTCACATTGTACAGCAAGGGCAAGAACGGTGTCGATGAGGGCGGGGTTTTTGACCGCGAGAGCGGCGCGGATGATATTGCGATCTGGCCGCTGCCGGACTATGCACGCAAGACGAGGAACAAATCCGAAACACAGGAAACAGAGGCGTATGAGGACTGACCAACGGCAAAACGAATCGCGCAGAAGATGGCGGTTTCTCACCGCAGTGCTTTTTGCCGCCAAATGTCTGTGGATACTGCTTCTGGCTGCCGCACTGGCGGCGGGGGTTTATTTTTCGGCGCCTTGGAAGGTTACGGCGCTGCTGGCTGTGCTGGTTGTTACACCGACCATCGTCCCCAAGCGTGCTCGCAAGTACATCTATCTCGTCGTCGTAATCATCTTTTTTTCGCTGGCTGTCTGGGTGTTCCTGCCGGAGGATAATGGCGGCTGGGAACCATACGTGTTCAAGGATGAGCTGGCGGCTCTGGCAGCGAAGCTGCACGTGCCGGACGAGGTGAACGCGGCGGTGATTTATAACGAACTGCTCGCCGGCTATGAGTGGGATTCCGGTGATCGCGAGATGCTTCAATGTCTGCCGGAAGGCGCCTCGGAGGAGGCTCGTTACCTGCTGGAGCTGCAGGCTGTGGCGGGCGCGGGCGTCGATACTGAGCGTACTGTCGCCGCGTTGCTCAAGGCGACACGGTTGGAGCGGTGCTACTTCGAAATTCCGCACAGGGTATCTTTATTGGAGGGCCAGCTTGAACGTTTTCAGGCAATCAAGCTTTGGACTCGTCTGCTGCATGCCTCCGCCGAGCGGGCCGGGAAGTCAGGTGATGCTGCTACGGCGCTCGACAGATACGCGGCGATACTGAAGATGGGCGATCACATGTACCAGCAAGCTGCGCCTCTTGACTTTCTTCTCGGTTTGGCTGTGGAGAGCATGCCTTTGGAAGGCATAAATGAACTGATCATGGGCGCGCGGCTCGAGGCGGCGCAGCTTGTGGAGCTGGAATCAATGCTTGCTTGCGGCGGCTTTGACTGGCCGAGCGGATTTGCGCGCATCATGGACTACGAGAAGCTGTATACAAAGCAGTCTCTGGCCTGCATGTACGAAATGAATGATAAAGGTGCAATTCGCGCGAGGATGCCAAGTATTCACTACGGCCAACCGCAAGCCGAACCGATCGGTCGAACTCGGCTGGACAAGCTGGCAGCAGTGGCGTTCTGGTTTGTGTGGTTTGGACCCGACGAGATCAGCCGACGCGTGGATGAGAATTTCGAGCCGTGTTATGCAATGGGCGATTTGAACCATGGGGGCTTTGCCGAACCGGGGTCGCTGTCGATGAAATTCGACTGGTCAATTGCAGGCATGTTCAAGCCGAACGAACATCTGTATTCTTACTGGCGGCCACTGCACCTTCGAGCACGAGCAAGGCGCGACGGTGCGAGTCTTCTGGCGGCATTGCAGAGATTCCGTTTGGTCGAGGGGGAGTATCCAGCGACTCTGGGCGACATGCGAACGGAAGGCGGGCAGATCGAGGAGGCCAGCGAACGAGGGTGGGCATCGTTTGTTTATCGTCGAGAGGGAGAAGGATTTGTGCTGTATCATACCGGGGCGAACGGTGTGGACGACGGGGGGATTGCGGACAATAGTGCCGGGATAGATGATGTTATGATCTGGCCGGTGAAGCGTTAAGGGGCGGCGTGTTCGGGCTGTCGCGGGTTCAGAGGCGATGCGATTGATTTGGATGAGATATGGAACAGGTGTTTTTGCTTGGTTTGCTGACGCTGGCGGCGTCTGCCGTGGGTACTGCTACGGGGTTTGGTACGTCGACGGTGATGGTACCGGTGATGACTCTTTTTGTGCCGATGCCGGTGGTGCTGCTGTTTGTGGGAGTGATTCACCTTTTCGGGGACGTTTGGAAGGTGCTGCTGTTTAAGCGGGGGTTCGACTGGCGGCTGATTATTGCGTTCGGGGCGGCGGGCATAGCGGCGAGCTACGTCGGTGCGTCGCTTTCGCTGCGTGTGGATTCGCTGCCGCTGAAGCGGATTCTGGGCGGCTTTTTGGTTGGGTATGTGGCGTTTATTCTGCTGCGGCCGCAGTGGAGGCTGCCGAAGACGACACCGACAGCGGTGAGCGGCGGGCTACTGTCGGGTTTGTTTGCAGGATTCTTCGGGGTGGGCGGCGCGGTGCGGGGTGCGTTTTTGGCGGCGTTCGACCTGCCGAAGGCGGTTTACATATTCACGTCGGGCATGATCGCGCTGTTTATCGACGTCACGCGTGTGTCGCGGTACTTCGCGGGCGGGACGCGGCTGCCGGGGGACCTGCTGGCGGCGCTGGCGGTGAGCATTCCGATTTCGTTTGCGGGTGCGTGGCTGGCGAAGCATCTGGTGGAGCGGGTGCCGCAGGAGTTTTTCCGGCGATTCATCGGCGTGTTTCTGGCGCTGGTTGGGGCGAAGCTTTTGATCTGGGGTTAGAGGGGCGGGTGCAATTCACACGACGTCGATGACGATGCGGAATTCATGGCGGTCCGGATCGAAGATGATCTCGCTTACGGCGCCCGATTGCGGGGCTATGAGCGGCTTGCCGGTTTCGGTTTGGACGCCTATTCTGCGGCCGGCGGGGATGTGGTCGCCGACTTTGGCGTCTACGCCGCATGTCGCGTCTGCGGTTAGGACAATCTGCTTCATGTCAGTCCAGCGGTTTGGGGAAGTCGTCTATGCCCAGCAAGGCGGCGATGTGTTTGGGGACGTCGGTGTTGTCAAGTTGGCCGCGGAACCTGCGGGCGCCGGGGCCGAGCGCGTAGAGCGGCACGGGTACGCCGGTGTGGCCGCCGGTGGACCAGGCGACGTCGAGCTTTCGGGTTTCGGGGTCCCAGTTCTTGATCGACAGGCCGCCGGTTTCGTGGTCGGAGGTGACCAGGATTAGTGTGCTGCGATCGCGGAGGGCGAAATCGACGGCGACCTTGACGGCTTTGTCGAAGAGCAGCGTCTGGCGGATGGTCTGACGGATATTGTTGTTGTGGCAGGCCCAGTCGATCTGGCTTCCTTCGACCATCAGGAAGAAGCCGTGTGGGTTGGCACTGAGGATTTCGATTGCCTTTGCGGTGAGTTCGGCGAGGTCGGGCTCGGGGGGTATTGTTTCGAGTGCGGCGTTTTGAAAGAGGCCCAGCAGGCGCGGTGCGCGTGCGGCGTTCAGGCCGGCGGCATCGCTCGCGTAAGTGTAACCGCTGTCGACGGCCTTCTTGATAAGGTCGACGCCCTCGGGCTGTCTGCCGCCGGCGTCGGCGGGCAGGAAGTATCGCCGTCCGCCGCCGAGGATGACGTCAGTCTGTTCGAGAAGCTGCGGGGCTATGCGGGCTTCGGAGCTGCGGCTCTTGACGTGAGCGGTGAAGGCGGCGGGCGTGGCGTGGGTGACCTCGCAAGTGACGGCGATTCCGGTGGACATGCCTTTGTGTTTTGCCGCCTGGAGGATGGTCTGGTACCTTTTGCCGTCGGGGTCCATGCCGATCATGCCGTTGTTGGTCTTTATGCCGCAGGCCAACGCGGTGCCAGCGGCGGCGGAGTCGGTTATTTTGGCGTTGGCGGCGTGCGTGGTGATGCTGGATGCGGTGGCGATTCGCTCCATGTGGAGTTTGCCGTCGGGTCCGGCGGCGACGAGTCTTGCGGCGGTGATCTGGTTGTGGCCGAGGCCGTCGCCGATGAGCAGGATGACGTTTTTGACGCCGGCGGGGTTGGGGTACGGGGTGATATCCGGCGACGGCTCGTAGAAGCCTATGTAGTCTTTGGAGTCCTTTGGCGTCTCATATTGGAAGTTGGTCTGGGCGTTGGCGGCTGAGGCGACCAGGAGTATCGACAAGAAACCAAGTGCGATGGCGGATGGGGTTGTTTGCTTCAAAATCGTGTCCTTATCCAGTTAGTATCATCTTACCCAATTATACAGGTTTATGCATTGGGATGCAATTGGTGCGGGATGCGATCTGGGGGTGAACGCATTCTACTGGCAACTTGCGGCGCAGGCGGCATTGGACGTCCGGGCAAGACCGTTCGGGGCCCCCAGAGGGCGAATTGGGAGAGAATAGGCAGGGCTGCATCGACTATTCGGCGGGCCTGGGGAACTCGTTTATGCCCAGGAGCGAGGCGATTATCCTGGGGACATCGGTATTGTCGAGCTCTCCGCGGAAGTTTTGGGCGGCAGGACCGAAGGCGAACAGCGGCACAGGAGCGGCGGTGTGTCCTGTTGTGGTCCAATCGAGTTGGAAGTGTCGTGTGTGCCGGTCCCAACCTTTGACGACAAGGCCGCCGGTTTCGTGATCGGCGGTGACAAGTACGAGTGTTCGGCCGTCACGGATGGCAAAATCGATGGCGACTTTGACGGCGAGGTCAAAAAGCAGCGTCTGGCGGATGCACTCATGGGCGTTGTTTTCGTGGCAGGTCCAGTCGATGTGGCTACCCTCGATCATCAGGAAGAAGCCATTGGCGGAGGTATCGAGGAGTTCTATGGCTTTTTCCGTCAGCTCGGCCAGCCAGGGCCCGGGGGAGTCGGCGTCAAGGTGTTGGTCCGCGAAGAGACCCAGGACATGCGGTCCCCGGGCGGTTTGGAGGCCGGCGGCATCGTGGATGTATGCATATCCGTCGGCGACGGCGCTGCTGATGAGATCGGTCTGGTCGGTGTGCCTGAGAAGGCGTTTTTTCATTGGGAGAAAGTACCTGCGTCCGCCGCCGAAGGCGACGTTGACTTTGGCGTCGAGCAGTTGAGCGGCAATTTGACGTGCATAACTTCGGTCCTCGACGTGTGCGTAGAAGCCTGCGGGGGTAGCGTGGGTAACGCTACTGGAAACAACGATTCCGGTCATCATGCCGGTTTGGGCGGCGGCATGGAGGATTGTCTGGTACTTTTTGCCTTGCGGGTCCATGCCGATCATGCCCTTATTGGTTTTGATGCCTGTTGCCAGTGCGGTTGCGGAAGCGGCCGAACAGGTGATCTCGGAATCGGCGCAATGGGTCGTCACGGTGCAGGCCTGTGGGATCCGTTCCATGTGGAGCCTGCCGGCGGGGCCTGCGGCGGCGATACGGGCCATCGCTATCTGGCTGTGCCCCATGCCGTCGCCAATGCAGACGATAACGTTGCGAACGGTATCGGCGGCGGGTTCGGGATAGAAGGTGGTTTGGGCGGGGGGCGAGTAGAAAGTCAGCTCATCGAAACGGATTACGGGGTTTTCGTTTTGGTGGTTTTCCTCGGCACGGCGGGCGGCACGACCTACAATCAGGGCAGAGGCGACTATTATCAGCGTCAGCAGTGCGACTTTCTTGTGCATGTATCCCCCATTCGGCGAGTTAGCGAGCCGGGTCATGGCCGGCTCCATTACAGTAACTTTTGCCAATTAATTATCGGCCGTTTGCCGCGTGCGACTGTACGGATAATGCGCGATCGGGTCAAAGAGCATATTGCTGTGTAGAGAGAGCCAGAGGCTCAGGCGGCGCAGGCGGCGGCCGAGCAGGACTGTTCGGGGACCCCAGAGGCCAAAATTTCTCCACTGGCGGAGAATTCGCCAGCCCTGTGTGGACCTTATGGGCGCTTGAATAGTGCGGGCGAGTCGCTATAATCGGTTTTTGTGTGTACGGTGCGGGTTCGTTTGAATCCTTACTACGGGATGTACTTTCAAATTACGAGTCAGATTGGACAAAGAAATTAATATTCTGGGCATTGAGACCAGTTGCGACGAGACCGCGGCGGCTGTTGTTGCGGACGGGCGAAACATCAAGTCGTCGGTGGTTGCTTCTCAGGTCAATCTGCACGCGGAGTTTGGGGGTGTGGTTCCGGAGATCGCCTCGCGGGCTCACATAGAGAATATCTATCCGGTAATTGCCGAGGCGATTGCCGGCGCGGGGGTGGAGAAGCACCAGATCGACGCTGTCGCCATTGCAAATCAGCCGGGGCTTGTGGTAGCGCTGATGGTGGGTCTGACGGCGGCGAAGACTCTGGCGTTCGCGTGGGAGATACCTCTGATTGCGGTGAATCACGTGCACGCGCATCTTCAGTCGGCGATGATGGAGCAGGAGGATTTGGAGCTGCCGTCGGTTGCGCTGATCGTTTCGGGGGGACATACGAATCTTTACAGTTGTACATCTCCGTTAGACCTTACGCTGATCGGATCGACGACGGACGATGCTGCGGGGGAGGCGTTCGACAAGGTAGCGACGATTCTGCATTTGGGTTATCCCGGAGGGCCGGCAATCGAGAAGGCGGCGAAGAACGGGGATGCCAAGGCAGTGGATTTTCCGCGATCGATGCTGGATCGGGAGTCATTGGACTTTTCGTTCAGCGGCGTGAAGACGGCGGTGCTGTATTACTGTCGCGGGCAGGATATGAAGGGTGCAGATCGGGCTGCGTCGATGAGTTCGCAGGAGATTGCCGACGTTGCGGCGTCGTTTCAGGCGGCCGTGGTCGACGTGCTCGTTGAGAAGACGCGGCGCGCGGCGGAACGTTACAGTGCCAGAACGGTGCTGTTGGGCGGAGGAGTTGCGGCGAATACGGCGCTGCGGATCGCGTTGCAGGATATGTGTGAAGGTACTGGTCGGCGTCTATACGTTGCGCCTCGGCGGTTGTGTACGGACAATGCGGCGATGGTTGCGTCGCTGGCATATTACAAGTATGTGGCGGGTGATTTGGCGGATCTTGATCTGGAGGCGAAGGCGACTTCGTAAAGGCAAGGGTTTGTTCCCTTAATGAGTAAAGGAGAGATGCAGGATGGATATGGAGAAACTGTATGCCGAGCGGATGAAGCGTTACGTTACGGCGCTTGGCAACGGCACACCTGACAGGATTCCGATACGTCCTTTCGTTGCCGAGTTCACGGCGAAATACGCCGGCTACAACTGCCAGCAGGTTGCGCACGATTATAACTTTGCGTTCGAGGCGGCGTGCAAGTGCGCGGCGGATTTTGACTGGGACGCTGTTGTAGCGAATATGGTGTACGTCTGGACGGGTCTGACGGAGGCAATCGGCACGAAGTATTATGCGGTGCCGGGCATTCATGTGCCCGCGGAGACGGGATTTCAGTATCGGGAGCCGTCGCTGGACAATGCGTTCATGCGGCCGGAGGAGTATGATGCGCTGATCGAGGATCCGACGGGCTTTTTGTTCAACGTATGGCTGCCGAGAGTATCCAGCGACGTTGTGCCGGCAGGAGAGCCTGTGACGTTCCGCAACAACCTGTCGTTTCTCAAAGGTGGGATGGCGATGCTGCAGTACTTTACGGCATTTGGGCCGCAGGTTGAGCGACTTCGCAGGGAGTGCGGCACGGTAAGCGCTATATCGGGGATACTTAAGGCGCCGCTGGATATCATTGCCGACAAGATGCGGGGGTACCTTGGCCTGGTAGAAGATCTTATGGAGCGGCCGAAGAAGGTGTTGGCGGCATGCGAGGCACTGATGCCGCATCTGCTGCACATGGCGCTTTCCGGGGCGGACCCGGACAAGAAGGTTCCGATTTCCATCTGGATGCACCGGGGGTGCGTGCCGTTTGTGACTCAGGAGCATTTCGACACTATCTTCTGGCCTACTCTGAAGCCCATTATAGAGGAGATATGGAAGCGCGGTCACCAGACTTTGTTCTATGCCGAGGGCAAGTGGGGCGCTCACCTGGACGCATTTGCCGAACTGCCGGACGGCAGTATTGTTTATCACTGCGACCAGGACGACATCTTCCAGGTTCACAGGAAGCTTCATCACAAGTTTGCGATCAGCGGCGGCGTACCGAATTACCTTTTGGGCGTGGGGACAGCGGATGAGGTTCGCGCGTACTGCAAGAAGATTATCGACGGCGTTGCAAAGAACGGCGGGTATATTATGGATGCAAGCGCGATCGTTCAGAACGACGCCAAGATCGAGAACGTGAAGGCCATGACGGAGTTCACTCGCGAATACGGCGTGTATTAATCGCGGGCAAATCAAGAGGAGATATGTAATGGCACAGGAAGAGAAGATCGAACGAAGGCCGGGCGTGTGTATTCCGTGGGAGGAGAAGCTCAAGGAGCTGCCCCCCATCAAGGGCGACGCCGAGCTTGTCAAGCGGGTATGGGAGAACACCGACGCACTCGGTTATATGTATATCTGGCATTGTTTGTTGTCGTTTTAGCCATTCTCGCGGAGCTTGCCGGGGGGGGCGAAAGGCCGGCTCTTTGGGTCAGGCTTAATTGCTTATGTTTTAATGACTGGAGGCTAAGCAGATGAAATCAAGCATTTCGCGTCGCGGGTTCCTTTCAGGCGGAGCGGCGATTGTCGCGGCGCCGCATATCGTACCGTCAGCGGTATTGGGCAAGGCGGCAGTTGCGCCAAGCGAGAAGATTACGGTCGGATTCATAGGTACTGGGGGACACGGCATTGCTCGCAATCTCAATATGTACCTCGGACAGCCGGATGCGCGCGTACTGGCTGTCTGCGACGTGGACAGCAATAATCTGGGGCGAGCAAAGAAGGCAGTGGACGCGAAGTACGGCAACACCGACTGCGCTGTGACGAAGGATTTTCGCGAAATAATCGAACGTAAGGATATCGACGCGGTGATGATCTCGACGCCGGATCACTGGCACGTCCTTATGAGCGTTATGGCGGCAAGGGCGGGCAAGGATGTTCAGTGCGAGAAGCCGACTCTGACGATCGACGAGGGCAAGGTGCTGGTCAGGACCGTGCGGCGTTATGGGCGGGTTTTCCAGACGAGCACGGAAGACCGTTCGGAGCGGATATATCACCGGATGTCGGAACTGGTCCGCAACGGGCGCATCGGCAAGCTTCATACCATACGCGTGAAGCTGCCTTTCCAGCCGGCGGGGCCCGGGGACCCGACGCCGCAGCCGGTTCCGCCGGAGCTTGATTATGATATGTGGTTAGGGCCGGCTCCGTATGCGCCCTACACGAAGGACCGGGTGCACTTCAACTTCCGCTGGATATGGGATTATTCGGGCGGCATCCTGTGTGACTGGGGGACGCACCTGTTCGATACGGCGCAGTGGGCCAACGATACCGAACGGACCGGACCGGTCGAGATCGAGGCGCGCGGGACGTGGTGGGAAGGCGGACTGTACGATACGCCCAAGGAGTATCACGTCGAATATACGTATGCAAACGGTGTGAAGATGTTCTGCGATCACGGCGGCACGAGTATTCGTTTTGAGGGGACCGATGGCTGGATCGAGAGTCCGAGCTGGCTGGCCGCGATCAGGGCGAGCGACCCGAGAATACTGGAATCGAAGATCGGGCCGGATGAAATCCAACTGTATACCAATCCCGCCGGCGAGCACCGGGATTTTCTCGATTGCGTCAAGACTCGCAAGGATCCTTACTTTCCGGTCGACATCGGTCACCGGGTGGCGAGCGTCTGCCATCTCGGCAATATTGCGCTGAAGCTGCAACGCAAGCTCAAGTGGGATCCGGACAGGGAAGTTTTCCCTGCGGACGACGAGGCGAACGGGATGCTGTCGCGATCCATGCGAAGTCCCTGGCGGCTGTAGACGTTTTCTGATTGCCGAGTGTTCTGTTAATGGCGAGGGTTACTGCAATGAGAGCTTCGGTTCGGGTGGTCTTTGTTGTTGCGCTTCTTCTGGGTTCGGCGGGGGCAGATGCCGGCGAGCAGGTGAATCCATTCTATGCCATGGACACCAATGTGTGGAGCTGGCAGGGACGCACACCGCAGGAGGTGGCCAGGCTTCTTAAACATCTGGGCTATGACGGGTACGGGCATGGAGGTACTGCAGGCATCGATGAGTATCTTGCGGCGCTGGATGCGGAGGGTCTGGGGCTGTTCAGCACCTACATGGGGCTGAAGCTCGATGCTGAGCCCAAGATCGACCCACTGGTGTCGGAGGTTTTCGGCAAGTTCAGCGGCCGTAATTCGATGCTTTGGCTTTTCGTCCAGAGCGCCAAGCACGCACGCGGATCTGAAGCGGCCGATACCATAGCGGTGGAGGCGATCCGCCGATTAGCCGATGATGCACATGAGAAAGGCGTCAAGATCGCGCTTTATCCCCACAACGGGTTCTATGTGGAGAGTCTTGAGGATGCCTTGCGAATTGCCGAGAAGGTCAATCGGCGAAACGTGGGTGTTACGTTCAACCTTTGCCACTGGCTCAAAGTCGAAGGCGACAGGGACCTGGAGCGAACCCTGCGGCGAGCCATGCCGTATTTGCTGCAAGTCAGCATCAACGGCGCCGACTCGGGCGACACGAAATCGATGAACTGGGACCGGCTCATTCAGCCGCTGGACAGCGGCAGCTATGACGTTGGTCGGCTGCTGCGAACTCTGAGAGAGCTTGGTTATACCGGTCCGGTCGGCTTGCAGGGCTACGGGATCAAGGGCGATCCGAAGCAGAACCTGGCCCGATCGATTCAGGCCTGGCGAAAGCTGGTCGAATCGATCAGCAGCCCCGCGGGCGAAGGCAATTAGAAAGGGTTCATTGTCGTATGAATGCCGAACAGATACGGAATCTGCTGCAGGACGTCAAGGCGGGGACGCTGAACGTCGAGGAGGCCATTGCGCGGCTTCGACACATGCCATACGAAGACGTCGGGTTTGCGCGGATCGACCACCACAGGCACATTCGCTGCGGCTTTCCGGAGGTAATCTACTGCCCCGGCAAAGCGATCGAGCATATAGTGGAGATATTCAAGCGGCTGGCTCAGACGGGTCACAACGTACTGGCGACTCGTGCGGGCGAGGACGTGTATAACGCTCTGGCGGAGACGGGTGCATTTGCCGACATGCGATACGAAGCTATGGCGCGGATGATCGTTTTGGAGCAGTGCAAGGCGGAGCCTGCGCCAACGGATGGTTTTATTGCGATCATCACGGCGGGCACGGCGGACGTGCCGGTGGCGGCGGAGGCACAGGTGACGGCGCGGGTCATGGGGCAGCGGACGAAGCTTTACTGCGACGTTGGAGTGGCGGGTCTGCATCGTCTGCTGGGACACGTGGAGGAGATACAGCGGGCGAACGTTGCGGTTGTGGTGGCGGGCATGGAGGGGGCGCTTGCCAGCGTTGTGGGCGGTCTGGTGAACTGCCCGGTGATTGGGGTGCCGACAAGCGTGGGTTATGGCAGTTCGTTCGAGGGATTGGCGGCACTTCTGGCGATGCTGAACAGTTGTGCGTCCGGTGTAACCGTTGTTAATATCGACAACGGTTTCGGGGCGGGGTTTACGGCGAGTCTTATCAATCAGAAGATCAACCGGAAGGAGTCGGGCCATGGAGAAGGTCACTGAGATTCCCCAACTTGGTCAGCGACCTGTCGACTCTCACAAAGGCACGTTCGGTCGTGTTCTGATCGTTGGCGGCAGCGTCGGCATGAGCGGCGCATGTGCGATTGCCGGGCGCGCGGCACTGCGTTCTGGCGCCGGACTTGTGCGGGTGGCGGCGCCGGAGTCGGTGGTGCCGATAGCAGCGGCGGTCGAGCCGTGTTACACCACACTTGCGCTGCCGCAGGACGACTCGGGGGGCATGGCGTCGAGCGGGGCGAGTTCAGTATGCGAAGAGGCAGCCAGGAACGACGTAGTCGCCTTCGGCCCAGGCGCGGGGACGGGACGGGGGGCAAGAGACGTATTGCTTGCGCTTATTGGCGAGCCGGACCTTCGGCTGGTGATCGATGCCGACGGTCTTAACAATCTGGCCAAGACGCCTCTTTGGCCGGGCAGGCGAAGGGCACGTGTCATCCTTACACCGCATCCCGGCGAGATCAAGCGGCTTTGGCAGGGTCTGCTTCGTGAACCGCTGCCGGATGACAGGATCGCAGCAGCAGTTGGGCTTGCGAATGAGACGGGATGCATTGTGGTCCTCAAGGGGGCAGGCACCGTAGTTACTGACGGCGGCCGAGTGTACATCAACGCCACAGGCAACCCGGGTATGGCGACGGCGGGGGCGGGAGACGTACTTACGGGCGTCATTGCTGCTCTTGCCGGTCAAGGCCTGGGGGATTTTGAAGCGGCGGTCATGGGCGTCTATTTGCACGGACTGGCAGGAGACATTGCGGCGGCGAAGACGGGGCAAGTAAGTCTCGTTGCGACGGATATCATAGAGGCGCTGCCGGCCGCTTTTCAGAGCAAGATGAAGGCGAGCGAAGCCTGACGAGATTGACAGCATCAGCAGGTGAGGCTACGAGTTATTGCGCAGCGGTCAGGTGAGTCTTGATCAGCGACAGTATGCTATCGTGGATGGCTTCGATGGGGGCGGCGGCGTCGAGCAAAAGGACTCTGTTGTATTCCCTGGCGAGTTTGAGGTAGCCTTGCCGCACTTCTTTGTGATAATCGCGACCTTTCTGTTCCATTCTGTCGAGCTGGCGGTTCATGCGGGCGGCGGCAGTGGCTTCGTCCACGTCGAGGATTATGGTTAGATCGGGCCATGTCCGTTCGAGGGCGTCAGCGGCGATGCTGATGACAGTTTCGATGCCGAGGCCGCCGGCATAGCCCTGGTAGGCGCAGGTCGAGGAGACCCAGCGGTCCATGACGACGCAGGCGCCGGCAGCGAGGGCGGGGGCGATTTTTTCCTGCCAGAGCTGGGCGCGGGCGGCCATGTAGAGCAGGAGTTCGGCGCGGGGACCGAGTGCAATATGTTCGGGGTCGAGGAGGATGTCGCGGATTTTTTCGCCGACGGCGGTGTCGCCGGGGTCGCGGAAGCCTACGACTTCGATGCCATGGGCGCGGATCCATTCGGCGAGCAGGCGGGCCTGGGTGCTCTTGCCGCAGCCGTCGGGGCCGTCGAGGACGATGAACTTGCCTATCAGATCAGGGGGCATCGGTGCGGGCCTCTTCAGAAAAGGTGTCTGACCCCTTTAATTTGGTGATGAGTTGCAGAGCCATGAGGTGGATCAGGAGTACTGTGAGGCTGACGATCAGATGATGGACGGCCATCAGGGCGTGGTGCGGTGCGCCGGTTGGGGTGTACATTCGATCGACTATGGATACGGCGGCACTGAAGATCATTGCTGCGATGTACAATGCTGGTATTGCCGGTTTATTTCTCAACCGGTAGGCGGGCAGGAGCATGATCGAATTGATCGCCATAACGTTGCGGACCAGCATGACGGGCAGGCACAGTGCTGTCGGTTTCAGCAAGGCCAGCGAGGTGACGATCAGGACGGCGGCAAGCGCCAGGGGCGACAGTTCGTCGGGGTTTTGGGCGCGCGTTATGGCGGCGACTATGGACAGGCCCATTGCGGCGAGGCCGAAGAAGGCGACAAAGAGCAGTATCTGGAAACGGAAGGTGCGCCAGAAGTAGTAGCGGCCGACGCGGAGGAGCTGGAACGGCTCCCAGGGCTGGACACCTTCGATGCAGGTGCGGAGGAAGCCGAGGTAGAGCATCTGCCAGACGATGATGAAGGCCATTGTTCCAAGTCCGAGCAGGAAGGCGATGTTCTGCGGGGTGCTGACCGGGGCGCCTTCGGGGGGCTGGGCGACCGCGGCGATCTGTTCCAGGAGGAACATCACGGCGGTCTGGAGGCCGATCAGGAGAACGACCTCAGACCAGCGTGTTTTGATTATGTCGATTATCTTCGGCAAAGCGCTTCCTTTATTCTGCGGCCGTATTATGCGGTCAATGCATTTCGACGCTGCAATGGCCTATGCCGGGCCGATAGAAGTTGAACTGGACGTTCGGATGGTCGGCCAGCAGCGACATTGGCACTGAAGAATCGGCGATTTTCTTGCCTATCATGAGCGTGGTGAGCCTCATTCCGAACGGATTGTCGTGCGTGCCTGCCTGCCAGATGGAGACCTTTTCGGCGAGCCACGTTTGGATGGGGCCGACGGTGACGGCTTTGGTTGGTACACCTGTTACGACGCCGCCGCCGCTGGTTCGGGCGTTCTGCATACAGGTTACGGGGTGGAGGTCGACTACGCGGGTGTCGAGTTTGCGGTATTCGGCGGGCGAGGGCGGGGCGTCGGCATATTGGCCCTGGCGTTTGGGGGGGTCGTTGAAGGCCCAGTGTTTGATGTCGCCCTGGCCGCCCTGCATGACGGCACAGCGGACGCCGTTGTAGCTATTGACGTAGGCGGCGGTGTCGGCCTTGGGGAAGTGGAGGTTTGCTTCGGGCATGGCGAGGTGTTTTTCGATTTGGTCGAAGCATAGCCGGCGGTCGGCGAGTTCGAAGCTGAGCGGGTGGGAGACGGGCACTTCGCGGCCTTCGGCGTACCATTCGTCCATGCCCCAGAAGTGGGCGTCGGCGAGTTTGAGTTGGAGCGAGTTGACGAGTCGGGCGACGAGGGGGAGCTGCTCGGTGGGGCCGATGGGTCCGCAGATGCCGACGGGGTTGTCGGGGGCGGCCTGTCGCCAGGCGGCAATGTACTCGAGGGCTTCGGCGAGGTAGAAGTCTTCGAGGGTGTCGTAGAAGACGACGCGGAAGCCGTCGCGGCTCATAGCGAGCATGTCGTCGGGGGTGAGTCGGGCGGCGTCGTTGAGGATTTCGTCGTCGAGGGTGGTGTAGTCCCACCAGTCGGCGGCGAGCATGCTTAGTTTTCTTGGCATTGGTCGGTCTCCATTACAATGCGGTCACGGCGAGCCGTGGTCCTAAGTTTTGTGGACGAGCGATCCGAGCTCTTCGGAGAGGAGGTCGGACTGCGGGAAGGCATGCCCGAGGTGCTGGCGGAAGCCTTCGGCATATTGTGAGTTTATCTGCCGGCCTCTAAAGGCGGACCAGTTCTTCATCGAACTGACGTATTCGTCCATGCCGTGATGGGCGAGGAGCCAGTTGCGCTGGCTTTCGTGGCAGGCGAGCATTTTCTCCTTTGTATCCATGACCGAATCGATGTTGACTACGTGGCTTGTCGGGACGGGTCGGCCGCAGATGTCTTTGCCTTCGGCGGGGTCGGCGTAGTAGAGATGCGGCACGGGCTCGAAGGGCTCGGCGCCGGGTGTTTCGACGTTTACGATTCCGCAGGCGAAGCAGGCGGTCATGGCAAGTCGGCCGGTCATTACATGGTCTGTCATGTAGTCTTCGGCGCAGAGAGTGAAGACCAGAGCGGGGCGGACACGGCGGACGAGTTCGATGACCTTGATGAGGGTGGGTCGGTCGTACATGATGAAGACGTCGTCGCAGCCGACGCAATGATAATGCGCATCCAGCATGGCGGCCGACTTTGCGGCCTCTCCGGTGCGGATGCGGCTGATTTCTTCGCGGCTGTACTCGACGGTGCCGCAGTCGCCGGGAGTGAGTGTGGCGATATGGACGTGCCAGCCTTTTTGGCGCAGCAAGGCGAGCGTGCCGGCACACAGGAATTCGGCGTCGTCGGGATGAGCGCCGATACTCAAGACCACATTGCGTTCAGTCATTTTTCATCCTTTTTCTTTTTCGAGTGACCAGCATAATCGCCCATGCGACAAAGCATGCGGGCAGCGCGACAAGCAGCACCTTGAAAGCGAGAGGATGGGCCACCGCGAAGGGCATGATTATTGCGCAGGCCAACCCGACCAGAGGACCGAAAAAAAACACAAGCCAGCTCAGGGCTTCTCTTCTATGGCTCCAGTTCACACCCATAACACGTTGCTTCGGTCGATTTTCCAAGGCGGCTTCCAAAAGCACTATCGCCTTCGCAGGCGGACGTTTCCTGCGCCTACGAGTTCTTTCATTTTTTTGCAGAATTCGGTATCGGGTCGGACCGACAGTTTTGCATCGGCGACCGCGGTAACTCGATAGCCGGAAGCTGTCTCCAGCGTCATATTCAGCGGGCTCTTGCCGCGGTGGGCGGTGCAGAGGCTGCGTATGCGGGAGACGCGTTCTTCGGTTACGTCAATGGGGCTCAGTGAGATGCAGACCCTGGCGGCGAGCTTGTCGACGACTTCTTCGATCTCGATGAGTTCGTCGCAGAGGATGTTGGGATTTTCGCGGCGGCAGTCGACGGTGCCCTTTACGAAGAGGATCTTGTCTACCTGGAGGCGGTCGCCGCACTGTTCGAGCATTTTCGGGAACAGTACGACTTCACACTTGCCCTGGAGGTCCTCGAGTTCGAAGACGGCCATCTTGGCGCCGGCGTTTTTGCCGTTGCGAGTGACCATCTGTCGGATCTTAGTGACCATGCCTCCAATAACGACTTCGGCGCCTTCGCGGACCGACGCCAGTTCGCCGGTGTTGACCGTGGAGTATACGTTGATTGTCTCGGCGTGTCGGCTGAGCGGGTTCATTGTGACGTAGAAACCGAGCACGTCCTTTTCGTAGGTGAGCATCTGCATTTCGGACCAGGGGGCGACCTTTGGGAGTGCTTCGTGTTCGCGCTGCGAATCCGCTCCGAAGCCGTCGGCTCCGAAGAAGTTCATCTGGCCTTTTTGCAGGTCGGCCTGAACGCCGGCGCCGGCCTGCATGGCTTTTTCGAGTCCTGCCATCATCTGTGCGCGGCTGCCGCCGAGGTTGTCGAATGCACCGGCCTTGATGAGGGCCTCCATGACCTGCTTGTTAACCGCCCGCAGGTCTGCGTGCTCGCAGAAGTGAAAGAGGCTTCGGAATCGTCCAACGCGCTGTCGTGCGGCAATGATCTGCTCGACGGCCTTTTCGCCGACGCCCTTGACGGCGGCCAGGCCAAAACGAATGACGCCGGACTGTTGTTTGTGCTCGTGGTCGCTGCTGTAGACGACAGTGAAATCGACGAAGCTTTCGTTGATGTCGGGCGGGAGGACCTCGATGCCCATGTCCTTGCACTCGCCAATGTATTCGACGACCTTGTCGGTGGAACCCATTTCGTATGTGAGCAGTGCGGCCATGAATTCGACGGGGTAGTAGTACTTGAGCCAGGCGGTCTGGTAGGCGATGAACGAGTAGCGTGTGGCGTGGCTCTTGTTGAAGCCGTAGCCGGCGAATCGCTCGATGAGGTCGAAGATGTGTTCGGCCTGTTCGGCCTTGAGGCCTTTTGCGGTGCAGCCCTTTATGAAGCGTTCCTTCTCTTTGGCGATTACTTTGAGCTTTTTTTTGCCGATTGCCTTAATGAGCGTGTAGGCCTCGCGCAGCGGTATGTCTCCGAGGCGGTTGCATATGCGCATGACCTGTTCCTGGTAGACCATGATTCCGAAGGTCTCTTCCAGGACCTCTCGCATGATTGGGTGAGGCACATCCCAGCGGGCGCCGTGCTTGCGGTCGATGAAGTCGGGGATCAGGGCCATCGGTCCGGGACGGTAGAGGGCGTTGGCGGCGATGAGGTCTTCGAGGCGGTCGGGCTTTAGCTTCATGAGGAGGTCCTGCATGCCGCCGGATTCGAACTGGAACACACCCTTTGTGCGGCCCTGTCCGAATATCTCGCCGAGTACCTTCTGGTCGGTGATATCGATGGCTTCGATGTTGATGTCGACGCCGTGCGCCTGGCGGGCGAGCTGTCGGGCGCGCTCGATTACGCTGAGGGTTCGCAGCCCAAGGAAGTCCATCTTGAGGAGGCCGACCTGCTCGACAGTTGGTCCTTCGAACTGCGTTACGAGGTCATCGGAGCCCGGGGGTTTGTAAAGCGGGAGGTAATCGGTCAGCGGCTCGTCGGCGATGACCACGCCGCAAGCGTGCACGGAGGCGTGGCGCGTGAGGCCTTCGAGCCTGCGGCCTATTTCGATGACCTTGCGGGTCTGCTCGTCTTCGTCGCAGGCCTTCTTGAGGTCGGGTTCTATCTCAAGCGCCTTGTCGAGCGTCATTTTGAGTTCGTTGGGGACAAGTTTGGCCAGGCGATCCGCCTCGGCGAGCGGCACATCGAGCACTCGGCATACGTCGCGTATAACGGCGCGGGCCTTCATTGTTCCGAAGGTGATGATCTGTGCGATTTCGCCGTATTTCTGGCGGACGTATTCGAGCACGCGTGCCCGGCCGTCCTGGCAGATGTCGATGTCGATATCGGGCATTTCGTTGCGCTGGGGGTCCATGAATCGCTCGAACAGGAGGTCGTAGCGGATCGGGTCGACGTCGCAGATGCCGAGGCAGTAGCCGACGAGGGTGCCGACGGCGCTGCCCCTTGCGCCGACGGGGATGTTGTTCTGGGCGGCGTAGTTGCAGAAATCCCAGACGATAAGGAAATAGCTTGAAAAGCCCTTGCCTTCGATGACTTCCAGCTCGCGTTCCATTCGCTGTCGAATCTCGTCGGTGATCTTTCCGTAGCGATTCTTGGCGCCGGCCTCGCAGAGGCGAGTCAGAAACTCCTCGGCGGTACTGCCGTCGGGCGGGGTGTACCTTGGGGCGTGGCGGCTCTTCAGATCGATCTCGACGTCGCAGCGTTCGGCGATGCGCAGGGTGTTGTCGCAGGCCTCTTCGACGTTAGGGAACATTGCGCGCATCTGTTCGGCGCTCTTGAGATAGACGTCGGGCGGATAAGTCATTCGAGTGGGATCGGTGACCCGTTTGCCCGTGCTGATGCAACAGAGTGCATTGTGCGCCTCGAAGTCGTCGGCCCGCAGGAAATGCACGTCGTTGGTTACGACGAGAGGTACACCCATTTTGTTGGCCAGGTCGATCAGGGCCGGCGCCACGTCGGGCATATCGCTGGGCTCATGGTGCTGCAGCTCGATGAAGAAGCGGTTTTCGCCGAAGATTCTCAGGTAGCTTTCGACGGTTTGGCGGGCCTTGTCTTCGTCGCCCTGGAGGAGGACCGTGGGCACTTCGCCGGCTATGCAGGCGGTGGTGCAGATCAGGCCTTCGCTGAACGCGGCGAGCACCTCTTTGTCAATACGCGGGCGATAGTAGAAGCCCTCGGTAAAGCCGATGCTGCTCAGCTTGAGGAGGTTGCGGTAGCCGACGACGTTCTCGGCCAGCAGAAGAAGGTGATATGCATTCTCCTTAACGCCGCCGCCGCCGGACTTGTCCAGGCGCGAGCCAGGGGCGATGTAGGCCTCTATGCCGATGATGGGCTTGACTCCGGCGGCATGAGCTTTGGTGTAAAAGTCGATTGCGCCGAACATATTGCCGTGGTCGGTGATGGCGACCGAATCCATCCCCAGGTCCCGGCATCGCGAGAAAAGCCCGCCAAAGCTGATCGCGCCGTCCAGCAGCGAGTACTGCGTATGTAAGTGCAGGTGCGTAAATCCGTTATGCGCCATTATTGCCCTGTTCCATTCAAAGAGGTCGACCCCCTGGCGATATCATAGCTGACTGCGCGTCAATGTCAACGGTGAGGTTGCTGTGTAGGAGATCGCGCGGGGTCGTTGGCGGCATGTGCGTTTGTGTGGGCCGGGGCATCCTGAGAACGCACAAAGGCCGGGGCGAGATGTCAAGTCCCGCCGCCGGCCTTCGTATCCACAAATACTTGATCGGCTTAGAGCGTTCTGCGTCTGCGGAGCCAGCCGACGAGACTGATACCCATCGAACCAAGCAGCAACGCACCCGGCGCGGGCACAGCCACCAGTTCGGCACGTGTGGGGCTCCAGTTACCATCGGAGAAATTCCATGAGCCATTCCAGACCGCCCGCTGTGATAGCAGGATTGTATCGCCGTACATGGCAACATAGTCAAACTCGAAATGGTTGGTCTTAGTGCCCGGGAACTTAATGGTGAAGTCCATACTGGTAACGGCGGGACCAGCCGCTGAAGCCAGTGTCGGCAGGTGGTCATCATTTTGGTAAATCAGTTCCCAGCCGGCCTTGTTAAAGTCGCGGAGCACGGGGTCTTCGAATGTATCACCGTCCGAAACCATTTTGACGGCGATAAAATCGAATTGACCTATACCGGACTCCCGGAGGCGCTGGCTCCAACTGTTGCCGTCAATGGGATCTCCAATTGCCGTTATATTGGCGTAAACCGGCCCACAAACGAGCATCGCCAATGCCAGAAAAACAAACAACTTTCTCATCGTGAACTTCCTTTCTGTAAAAGACAAATCACTTCTTACAGAGTGCCTCACCCTGCCGCTGCTGCAATACGTAGAATAAGCGATTACATCATTCTGCGTCTGCGGAGCCAGCCGACGAGGCTGATACCCATCGAACCAAGCAGCAAGGCGCCGGGAGCGGGGATGCCCGGTATAACGTAATCCTGATATTGCGCGTTTGCCAGTGCTACGAACGGCTTGAGGGCTCCTTGATAAGAAGCCATGTCGGCCAGATAGGCAGCAGCCTGGGTTCTTGCGGCGCTGCTGTCGGCACGGAAGGCGCCGCCAGCGAGGTCATAAGAGTTGCCAGGTGTTTCAGTGACGATCTCCCAAACCGCAAGCTGGAGGCCAGCGGCCTGCGTAGCAGTCATATTGTCATTCCAGGAGGCGCTAAGCAGTTTTGTGAGATCAACCGCTTTCTGGGCGCCCATGGGACCAACCCACGGATCCGGGGCGTCAGTAAGACGGACGACATCGTACGAGACGGCCTGGGTCGTGGTTTGGTCGCCAACATCGATGCAGAAACTGGCAAACGCCTCACCGTCCACTTTTAAGTTATAAATGCCTGCATATACGGTGACGCCGTTAGGATTGGCGGCGGTGTATATTTTGACCGTTGCACGGGGATCAACATTTGTGTACTTCACGGTAACAGTGTCGCCGATTGTCGGCGTTGCCATGACGGGTGTTGCGGCAATGAGGAGCAACAGACAACAGAACATTAACTTTTTCATCTTCGTTATCCTTTCGTAACTGATCTTCATGTTTTCGTAATCAGCGGTAATCAGCCGGATGAAGAAGCGATCAGGAGGACGGACAATTCACCCCCTCCTGATCACGTTCACTTTGCCCTATACCATTTTGCGTCTGCGAAGCCAGCCGACGAGGCTTATACCCATCGTGCTCAGCAGCAAAGCGCCTGGAGTCGGAACAATTATCAACTGAGACTGCTTGTGAGTTGCGCCATCATAGGGATTCATGACTTTGACATAAGGCAGAAATGTCGAATTGACAGTGGTCTGGAGGATTCCGTACCCGTTACTGACATCAATACCGAGCGCTGCGGCGGCAGCATCCAAGTACTTGCTATCAGACACATTGCTTATCGCCCATTCCTCTTCCAGATACCATATAGTGTTCTGAAGCAGGCCGGCTGAGGCCTCCCTTCCTGCACCTGGTGTGTAGTCATATCCAGCAAGCGCACCCTGGGCGAACTGCAGGTAGAGCCACTTAGTGGCGTCACTGAGCGGATCCGGCTTCGGTCCACCGGCGCCACCTTGCTTGGCAACGTCATCAATAGTATACGGCAGGTTGTTGATTGGGAGATTTTCGTTTCTTTCAAGGCAGAACGACTGAAATCCGTTACCAACCTTCGCAACGTCATCATAGAAAGACAACACGTTTGGAATACCACTTACGGTGAATTCGCCGCCGATACCTGTGGTGTACCCGGAGCCAGTGGGCACCACAGTGACGTTGGCACTTGCCAAGCCTGCCAAAGTGAAAATGGATAAAGCAATAATTAAATTTTTCATCTTTTTTCCTTTTTATTAAGATTTTACTCTTTAGTCTTGCCTAGTTCAGGTTCAGGAGACTGTCGGACACGGGAGTGTCTCGCGAGTCCACTCCTTGTGTCTGTACAATGCTCAAACAAAAAAACGGGGAGGGCTGCGTGAAAGGTTGCTGAAAATGAATGCTGGAGAGAAGACGACGAAATCCACGACTGCAGCGGCGGGGCTAACCGTCGCCGGCCGTGCAAAGACCGCGGAAGATGTTATGATCGCAGACTGCGCGATTGAGGCGCATGGTATACAGAGGGTCGAGGAGTATCCGCTGTGGTCGTCAAGCTTACGGAGCAGGCCGAGATAGCTAATATCCTGGCCGCGGCTGCACGCATCTTGCAGGGCAGTATGTGGGCCCATGCATGAGGATGCCTGTGACGTCTGCTGCATAACACCGCTGCAGACTCTGCGCATCGCCTGCGGCAATGTCGCCGCGCCGGACTGTCCGAGCCAGATTAACCCCCCAGCCAGCGCAAGCCAAGCACGCCGGTCACGAGCCAACGATACGCACAGGAACCCGACAATCGCCATTGCAGCCGCCGCAGGCGCGGCCGGGAGTACCTTCACCTGGCGATACGCCCCCGTCGCGGCGCAATAATGCTCCGGATCCACTAAGGCCTGGCCGATGTCGGCCATCGCCCGGTCCGATGCGTCGGTCAGAAGGAGCTCGTCCGACGCGGCCGTGAAAGACTCGAACTCAAAGAGCATCGAACTCTTCGACGATGATGCGGCGCGAACAACTGTCGACGACGACAACACGGCCAGAAAACAGAATGTCACCACCCTCCGAAGAAACACAGTCCCTCTCCGGATAATTGTTTACCCTCGTTCCGTGCGGATTTACCGACTGCCGTAAGCCACTTGAAGGCGGCAGCTCCTCCGTGGGAAAATAACCAGCTTAGAAGTCCCCCATTCCCTGCGGACCCGGTCGTGACAACACAACGCGACTGGAAAGCTGACTATAGCATAAAACGGCAGGCAAGTCAAGACCTTTGCTGCATATTGGACCAGGATGACGCTGCGAAATGGCGAGGCAGGCCCGGATAAAATTTATTATCGGACTATTATGAATTGGAGTAAAAAAAAGAACCCTGCGCTCCGTCGGGAACACAGGGTCCTGTTTTTTGAAGAGTTGGCTATAGCGCTGATTATCTGGCGAACGGGTTCACGCAACCGGGAACCAGCGGGTCGTTACAGACCAGCCAGTTCTCCGCGAATGCCGCCAGGTCAGCCATGTCTATACGGCAGTCGCCGTTGCTATCGCCAAAGAGCCCGAGTCCGGCGGCGATCACATCGGCACAGGTCGGGTTCGTAACGGCGATCACCACCTCCCTGTAGATGTTGCCCTCCAGGCCGAACATGCCATCGTCAATGGCAAGCCGAAGGGTATAGGTGCCCGCTGCATCAAATGCGACCGTCGGGTCCTCGACATCCGCCGAGGGTATGAACGTCACTGTGCCCGGTCCGACCGCTGTCCACTGGTAGTTGATGGCGTCGCCATTGACATCGAAAACCGTCGCGTCAATATCTACCGAGTTGCTCACCGAAAGCACGAGCTCCGCAGGAGCGTCGATGTCGATGATCGCGGGCGGGGCATTCTCGCCCATAGCGATGAGGTCGAGGATCTCATCCTCGCTGAGAGCATAGTTGAAGATCCAGACGTCGTCAATCATGCCGGTGAAGTAGTCGCCGGGATGTGCTGAAGGATCGACAAACTTGCTCTTGGTGCCGATGTAGAGCGGGTCGCCGCTGGTGTTGATGAGTCCAGTGGCGGGGCTGGAAGCGACCTGGACGCCGTCGAGGTAGAGCCTGAGTGCGGCTCCGTCGTAGGTTGCGGCTACGTGGTGCCAGAGGTTGAGCGTCGGCAAGGGGCCTCTCACATCGCCGGCACCGGCGAGATGGAACCTGAGCTGATTGCCCTCGACAAGCAGACGGAACTGGTTATCCTCTAAGCCTTTTTGCAGGATACGGTGGTTGCCGGTCCAGCCACGGGAATTGAACCATGCAGCGATACTGATCATGTACTGCACGTCGTTGAGGTTGGGGCTGGGGGCGTTGACGTCGGGGACGACCTCGACATAGCCGTACTGATAGAAGTTGAGGGCCCAGTTATCGGGCTCATCGGCGGGAATCCAGCCGGGGGCCCAGTTCGGGTCGGTGCCCATTTCGTGCGAGCCGATGACCCCGTGGTGGCCGTTGCCGGAGTTGTCGGTAACGATCGATGACCCTTCGCCATCGTTCATGGACCAGTGGGCCAGGAGGGCATCGTCAGTGGCGGGATCCCATACGCGTACGGTGGCCACGTCGTTGGCGTCGTTCACACCGTCGGAGACCTGGAGTTCAAACTGGTATACGCCTTTTTCTGTGAAAGCGACTGTGGCGTCGAGGTCCCCTTCCGTGCCGCCAAAATCGACTGCTGCAGGGCCACTGTAGAGACGCCACTCGAAGGATAATTGTTCGGCGGGGGTGTCGAAATCGGTGACGGTGGCGTTTAGCTGGAGGGTGTTGGGGAGTCGTACGAGGTAAGAACCGCCAGCGTTGACCTCAGGTGGCCAACCTGTGAGCGGCGCCTCGAGCAGCTCAACTTCGGCGATCTGCATGCTGTTGGCGCCGGCTGGGTTACGAACCAGCGGGAACATCACCATATAGTGGTCATAAGGCTGAGTATTGACGAAGCGGATGGGTGTGGAGTTTTTTGTGAGCCGCGGCCATTCGGCGGTTTGTGCGAAGTCGACGATGTCTCCTGCGGCAATGAATGTCCAGGGGCCGTCAATGCTGGTGTTTGAACCGTACAGCTCGTATTTAACGGGGTCACGTCTGGCATCATCGTTTGCGGTTGTGAAGGTGAGGCCGCCGACTATCCTGCCGCTTTGGGAGGGTGTGACGGCGAAACCTGTGGGCTGCTTTTCGCCGAGGAAATGGAGGTACTTGGTGTTTACGTTGTCGTCGATTACGTTGGGCGGGGCTTCTCCGGCCGGCCAGTTCTGATTGCCGTTGTCAGGGTCGCCCTCAATGGGGAGACCCTTTATCGCATCACCCGGGGAAGTAATATCCGCCTGGACAGGGCCAAGAGCGACGCAAAAGACCACAATTAACAAGATTAAACCAAGTCTGCTCATAACAACCTCCTGAATAAATGCCTAAGAAACTGCGCACCCGCGGCGCAGCACTGATTTACACTGTTGAACGTAGAACACTCCCGCGCATGGTCTCTTCATAATCACCGCTCGCTCCGCGGTTTTCCACTGTAGTGAGTGTACCCGGGGAACCATTCTGATGCAAGCAAAAAAAAGGGGGTTCTTGTCTGTGGTGCAACTCTCGGAATCCGCCAAGTCCTCTTAAAAAAAGATGCCGAGTGTCGGCCTTACTACAGCCAACACCCGGCAAGATAGCACAGTCAACCGGCTAAACGGTCAGGGACATCTGGTCACATCAATGTTGGTGCAACGCAGCCACTGGGATGCAAGAAATGCCAGATCGTACATGTCGACGATACAGTCCGGCTGGCCAATCGGGCCAGACAGGTCTCCCGGGATAGCACTGGCACATATTTCAACGCCGCTGGCAGCCGTGTACAATTTTGCAACCATAAGGGCAGACATGGGGCCCTTGTAGATGCGAACATCATCCACCATGCCGTTGAAAAACGCCTCGTATGCAGCGGGAACGGCATCCGTGATCCTGCCGCCGATAGATACCGGTGCGGATGTAAAGGCAATTTCGCCGGTGTCAGAAAACGACATAATCTCTCTGCCATCCATGTAGATTCTCCGGGTCTTTCCATCATAAGTGCCGACGACCTGATGCCACTGGTTGTCAAAGAGGTTGGGCGCGGCGGGCGTTGGATCGTCGTCGCCGCTGGTTCCACGAAGCGTAAACGTATGTATTGCACTTACGCCGCGCTTGCGGAGCTGCCAGCCCTGCCCGTTTTCCCCGTATTTCGCGACGAAAGGCTCCCAATCACACGTACCGCCAGACTTGACCCAGCAATATACGGTAATGCTGCCGTTGGCCTGGTCGAAGTGGGCCGGATTTGGAATCTCGAACAACCCGAGGTTGTTGAAATTGGCGGCTTGCCCGATTATACCGGGTTCGAAGGTAAAGGCCGCGCCGCGAGCAATACCTGAATTGTTATACCCTGAAATATCGGTGGCATCGCCGTCAAGCGGCCAGTGGCCCAAGAGTTCGATCAGTTGCAGGCTTGCGTCTCGGGATTGTACTGAACCGGCATCGCCTGTCGCTACACAGAAATAAATGCCGACATCCGAAGCTTCCAGATTGGTAAGGATTAAGGTATCCGATGTGGCGCCGGAAACATCGTCTCCGTCAACCAATGCCACCGCCGGCAGGTCGTTAGGTTCGTGATACCATTGGAAGGCGAGTACCTGTCCGGGATCGCCGATCACTTCGGCGCCGAAATGAAAGACGGCCTCACCACCTGCCTCACTCCAGACATCATCCGGTTCCTGCGTTATGACCGGTACCGCCGGCGCCGTAGTGAAGCTCCATGTCACCCCCATAGAGGTGTTCGGGTCATCCGGGTCTCCAGTGACTTGTACAAGCCAGTAATATGTGGTGTCATAGCCCAGAGGCTCGCCGAGAATGGTCGCAGGGTCCAGCTCCGTTGTTGTGACGTCACTGATGGATGCATTGTGAATCACATTGGGATCTGTGCCGAAGTACACCTCAAAAACGGGGTCGGCAACCGAGGGGTCGACCACCCAACTGACTGTTGTGTTCACTGGGATATTGTCAAAGGTATCCCTTGGCACAGGGCTATAGACCGGGAGAAAACCTTCCAGCAGTTCGACTTCAGCAATCTGCATGCTGTTGGCGGCGTTTTCATCCCGCACCATAGTGAAGAGAACTTGATAGTGATCGTACGCACCTCGCGGGGTGAATTCAACAGGAGAGGTATTCATCGCGAAACGAGCATCGGGAAGAAATGTAGGTCCGTAAGTGATAAGGGTATAGGGCCCGTCTATACCGTGGTTGGAACCATACAACTCAAATGTCATTGGGTCCCGTTCCGGAGCATCGTTGGCTGTCGCGAAGGTCATGCCGCCGACAATCGTTTGCGGGGTCGATGGTGTGACGCGAAAACCGGTTATCTGCCCCGGGCTTTTGAAACGCAAATACTTGGTGCCAATGTCATTATTGATCGCCATTGGCGGGCCTTCCGAACCGGGCGATGTCGTGTTTGCCGGAAAACCAATGATGGTGTCGCCCGGCGACGTAACATCGGCCGCACGTACAATCGGCGGTGAGCAAAGCACAACAACGGCCAACATAAGGAATACAAGTCTGTTCATAGTTGCCTCCTCGAATAAAAAAAGATTTGTTTTATTGGGCACACCTTCGGCGCAGCCCTTTTCGCTTTAGAACGAACAGAATCTCCCGTACATGACCTTTCCTCAGCATCGCCCGCTCCACTGGCCAGTCCTCACATGTTAGAGCATACAGTGCACTGCTGGTATCATGCAATCGAAAAACACTTTTTTGAGAGGGTTCCGGCGCCAAATTGGGTTTGACTGTGCGGGCGGGCGGGCGTATACTTGCTTAGTGCAGGGGTGGCCCGCAGCGCGGGTCTGAGAAATACCCTTGGAACCTGATCAGGAACAGCCGCGGCGGCGGAAATACCTGCGTAGGGAGCGGAATAAGGACTTGTTTTATCGGAGATCGCTTCCGCGCGGAGCGATCTTTTTTTTGGAGTGCTTAAATGGCAACGCAACTTGAAATCGCCCAATCGGGCGTCATCAGCGATGCAGTTCGCTGCGTGGGGCAGCGAGAAGGCGTGGATGCCGAACTGATCCGCAGGGAATTGGCTGCCGGACGCCTTGTTATACCCGCCAACCGCCTCCATCTGGCGGACAATCTCGTGCCCGCAGCTGTTGGACGGGCTGTATCGGTGAAGATCAACGCCAACATAGGCGCAAGCAACGTCCGGTCCTCTCTCGACGAGGAGATAGCCAAGATGAAGATGGCCGTCGACCTGGGGGCCGACGCCATAATGGATCTCAGCACCGGAACGGATCTTGACAAAATACGCCGCAGGCTGCTGGCCGAATGCACCGTCATGTTTGGGACGGTCCCCATCTACGAGGTCATCGCCGACCGCGACGTAGAGGATATCGATCGTGACACGATCCTGAAGGTGATCGAGAAGCAGGCCGCCCAGGGCGTTGACTTTTTCACCATACACGCCGGGACACTCCGCGAGCACGTCGAACTGACCGGCGATCGCGTCTGCGGCATCGTCAGTAAGGGCGGCGCCCTGCTGGCCAAATGGATGCTCCACCACAACCGCCAGAACCCCATGTATGAAGCCTTCGACGACATCTGCGATATAATGCGCGAATACGACGTATGCTTCTCCATTGGCGACGGACTCAGACCCGGGTGTATCGCCGACGCCACCGACGCCGCCCAGATCGCGGAACTGCGGACCATCGGCGAACTAACCAAACGCGCATGGGAAAAGGGCTGTCAGGTCATGGTCGAGGGGCCGGGCCACGTGCCTTTCGATCAGATACAGCGCAACATGGAGCTCGAAGCCGAAATCTGCAATGGCGCCCCCTTCTACGTGCTTGGTCCTCTCGTGACGGACATCGCTCCGGGTTACGACCACATCACTTCCGCAATCGGTGGAACCGCCGCCGCCTTTTACGGCGCGTCATTCCTCTGCTACGTGACGCCGCGAGAACACCTCGGGCTGCCCAACCTCGAAGACGTCCGCCAAGGCGTCATCGCTTCCAAAATCGCCGCTCACGCAGCGGACGTTGCCCGCGGATTTCCGGGCGCAGCCGAACGCGACCGACGCCTGAGCCAGGCAAGGGCCAATCTCGACTGGGAGAAGCACCTCGGCGAAGCCATGGATCCTGAGACCGCCCGCAGCATGTACAATGAAGCCTGTACCAACAGCCGTATTGCCCGGGACGACGCAAGAGATTACTGCACGATGTGCGGCAGACGCTGGTGCAGCGTCCGAATCAGCGCCGAGCTGCGAGAGCACCTCAGGACCCCCAAGTCGTGTCGCAATATTGAAAGTGACCGCTGATTGGATATAGAGCTGCACCGCGATACTCAGCGGTCTCGGCAGCGGGCGATCCGGGCAATTGGCTGAATGGAGCAGCGCAGTTGCACCATCGATTCAAGTTTTCATCAGGTCGATCTCGATGATCGCAACAGGCAAAAAGATGAAAACCGGCGCCCACGCCCAAAGTTCGGGGCGGATCTGGTTGAAGAAAACCTCCGTCGCCATCATCTCGCATACAAAAGTCACCAGGAAACAGGCACCCGTAATCCCGAAGCTCGACAGGATAGCCGACTTCATGCGCTTCGGATCGCGGCACACCAGCACAGGCAGCGCCACGAGAAGCATGACGATGTTGATGATCGGCCTGGTGATCCGCGAGTGCTTGTGCAGGTAGAACTCCGCCTGGTCTCGCACACGCGTGCCCATCTTGCGCGCAAGTTCGGCCAATTGAGCACTGCTTAGCAGCGATTTGTAGTCCTCCTGCTGCCGGAGCGGGATGTCGCCGGGGCGAAGATCTGTCACGAATGATTCCACCGCCAGCAGGGTCGTGGCAGCCTCGACATCTTGCGGATTTTGCGATATCTTCTGATAGAACCCATTGACGAAGTCCCACCGTTTGGTTTTGGCATTGTACACTGCTTGGTCGGCGCGAATCCAGCCCGTCACCCTGAATACAATCTGATCGACCGGCTCCCGCAGAATAATCGTGGGCTTGTACATGGTTTGATCTTTTTCTTCAAACCGATTTGTGCAGATTAACGAACCGTTGTCGTCGGACATGAACCAAAGACTGTAAACCTCTTCACCCGGCAGCGCGTCATGGGCTCTGATCAATTGTGGTGCCAGCCGAGGAATCGCGATCTCCTGGTCCAGTACCAGCAGACCCGTGAAGCAGAAAGCCAGGAAGATGATCGGCGCCATCACCCGTTTGAGGCTCACTCCGGAGGCCATCACCGCTACCAGTTCGTTATTGTACGTCAGCCTGGCAAGCGAAAACGTTGCCGCCACGACCGTAATCATGCCGGCCAGGTCCCGAAACCAGAGTGTCACCTGGCTCGTGTAGTACTCCACAACATTCTTAAGAACAGCCGCACCGCCCAAATCGGAGTGTTTGGCAAATTCACTGAGGTTCACGAAAAGATCAATGACCAGCACCAAACCAATCAACACGCAGAACGTGATGCAGTAGCCGATGAGGAAGTTCTTTGCGATGTATTTGTCGAGAATCTTCATGCATTTGCCATTACGTTTTGAGAAGCCTGCGGTAGATCACCAAAGCCAGCACGGCCAAAACGGCCAAGCCCGCCCACATCACCGCTATGCCTGTGGTCATGGTTATGGAGGGGCTCTTGGTCATCTCTTTGCCAACCATGATGAAAACCACAAGCGCTGCACCAGGAATTGAGCTTGCTCCGAACGCCGTCAGCAGGTGCCCGCCCTTGAATATCACTCCAAGCGAGATGCCCGTAAGTATAAGCAGCGTACAACCCAGCCCAAACACGAGTCTTGAGTTAACCTCTGCGCCGATTTCCACCATTGTCTTGTAGATTTGACGATCCAACTGCGCCTTGAATCGTCTCAATTCAGGCGAGACTTTCGCCACAGGCGATTTGGGGCCGCCGACCGTGTCAATTGCGGCCAGGAGTTTGTCGTCGGTCAACCGCTCACGAATATCTCCGGGCAACGGCAGGTATTTGATCACATGTTTCTGGGCAATTCCCTTGTAATCACCCCGGTCATGCGTCGGATTATCAAGAATCATGTCAAGCATTGCATCGGGCTGATCGCTTTCCAGTTCCAGACGTCCGCTCTGGCATTCCCACCGGCAGATCAGGGTATGAAGGTCTTTATCCAGTTCATGCAACACGATAGGTCCGTGAAGGTCAATCCGCGGCCTGTCCCCTCCCGCCACGCTGCACCCCGCAGCCGTGAACAGCACTATCCGGTCCCGCCCGATGAACTGATATGCCCGGTTCGAGTCTCGGTTCGCCAGCTCTTTCGATATCTGCTCATTGAGCATCTCAATGGCAAGCTGATTCCGGCACTGGTAGGCAATCTCGCGGATGGGATAGAAGTGCAGATGGTTTGCCTGAATGCGTTTGATATCATCGATCCTTTGGAACTTGATGTCGTCCGTCAGCAGCGACGCAAATGTCGACTTGATCGGCAGCGACGACGAATATGCCTGTCCCTGCTTGTCAATCTGGAAGACTTCCTTGGCGACGATCGTCACTTCATTGAAATTTTTCTGCGTTTCGAACGTAATTCGGGCAGCTTCGGCGGTTATCAGCTTGCTGACCGCCCTGTCACGGTTCTCTATAATGATCACACCCTGAAGGGTATTAGTGTCGGTCCCCGCATGATCGGCAAAAATTTGAAAACGCCCCCCCGGAATCGAATAGTAGCCTCTGCGCTGAATGTTTCGAAACAGTATTTGTTCGGCGTTCGCCTTGATCGTGCGTTCTGCGCGATGGACGAACGCAGGGACTACGTGAAAACTGAGTACCAATGTCGTAACCGAAACCATCACCCCGAGAAAGAGCCCCGGATATACCAGCGTCAGAAAACTTATGCCGCTCGCCCTGCATGCATCCAGTTCATTATCGCTGGCAAACCGCCCGTATACCAAAGAGGCGGCGAAAAGGGCGCTCATCGGCAGCACAAACGTAAGTGTGATCGGCAGAAAATACGCCAGAAGGTTGAACACCTGCTCCGGGCCGACGCCATACTTCTGTATGGGACGCACCATAGCCCCCATGCTCATCATCAGTGTAAGCGCGACGGTGGCGAGCAGAAAAACCCGGAACAACTCGCGAAATATATATCTGTGAAGGGTGAAAACCATTGTCTTTCCAGTATCGCCGAATGTCCGTTTTCGCCGATGGTTATTTTTGCATAAAAATATTGGATTGCAACAAAATTCCCTTTAAGTTAACGCCCTGCCGTGCTTTTATTTGGTCAAGGCGGCAGGCGACCAATGCTGGCGGGCGTCATTGCGAGCCTGACGGCAATATCGTTGATTTTATCGGGCTGCGTCGCAAGCGTATCCGGACGCGGCAGCCGATAGCGCCGACAACAGCCTGTGACCGGCTGAACACGGCGGCTTTACTGGTTCTTGATTCAACAGCGACTGGGAACTTTGATGGCGACAGTGGAGTTTGCGGAAAATGCGGCGGCCATGTTTGAGCAGGCAGGCCTTAGCCGATTCGAAGACTTCTTCGACTTCGACAAGGGAACTCTCATCAACCGCAATCGCAAACGCGATGTGACGTTCTTCACGCTCGGCGCCGGCGACCAGAAGAAAGAACTGTTCATGAAGCGATTCTTTAATCCTCACATCAAAGATATACTGTTCACTATCCGCAGTTTCGGACGCCTCTGTTCGCAGGCGGGCTGCGAGTGGTACAACGCCGGTATACTCCAGCACAACGGCATAGACACTTATCGCCCCCTCTGCTGCGGAGAGCAGATGTTCTGCGGGCTCGAGCGGCGATCTTTCCTCATTACCGAGAAACTCCCCGGCCGATGTCTCAGCGAATACGTCGCACAAACGTGGAGCCGAACGGGCCGATACGGGAAGGAGGCCATCATGGCCGCACTCGGACGGTTCGTCAGAAAAATACACAACGCCGCCATCAGCGTACCCGATCTCTACGTCTGGCATCTGTTCCTCGATGCTCACCATGAAGGGTTCGGCTTCGCCGTCATCGACCTGCACCGTATGAGCGCCAACATCAAAGGCGACCGCGAAAAAATACGCAATCTCGGTGCACTCGAATACAGCATGGTCGAGGATTATTTTGACGAGGACCTCAAGGACGTTTTTTTTGATTCCTACTTCGGCACCGACTTCCGCGGTGATAAAGCCCTTTTCCGACAGAAAATCCGACAAAGATCAACCCAGCTAAAGGCCCGCCGACGTCGCCCTGCCTATTAACCCGTCAAGATCGTACAAAGCTAACCATTTCGCCGCGACGAGTTCGCGGAAATTCGTTCGACCCTACTGCATCAAGTCAATAATGCGCGCCAGATCATTCGGCGCCTCCACCGGCGGATTGCTGTAGGGTCCGTGGTTGTCCTTGTGATAGTTCACCGTCACGTTCGGGTCCTTCAACTGATGCCCCGTCAAGACACATGCCACCGTCTTCCCCTCTTCAATCGTACCGTTCGCCAGGAGGTGCCGCAGTCCTGCAATCGTCGCCGCCGATGCCGGCTCACAGCCCAGCCCGAAACGCCCGACCATCGCCTTGGCGTCGACGATTTCCTCATCCGACACCGCTAATACGATTCCATCGCATATATCCAGCGCCCGCAGACACTTCTTCAAATTCACGGGACGCGATATCTCGATCGCTGAAGCACACGTATGCGGCGAGAAATTCCGCGCCGTCAGATCGGCATAATACGCATCGATCACGCCCTGGTCAACACGCCCTGCGTTCCAATGAAGCCCGTGTTCATTCACCAGGTCCGCCAGCGTCCGCGCCCCCGCGGCGTTGACTACCGCCAGGCGCGGAATGCGATCGATGAGCCCCAGGTTCTTCAATTCTCCGAAGGCCTTGCCGAATGCGCTCGAATTGCCCAGATTCCCACCCGGCACGATCACCCAATCCGGAACACGCCACCCCAACTGCTCGATGATCCGGTACATGATCGTCTTCTGACCTTCCAGCCGGAAGGGGTTCAACGAGTTGACAAGATAGATATTCAACTGCTGACATACATCCTGCACCTGGCGCATGCAGTCGTCAAAATCACCCTGAATCTGAATCGTATGTCCGCCGTAGTCCATCGCCTGGCTCAGCTTGCCGAACGCGATCCGACCCGAGCCGATGAACACCGTGCACTTCAGCCCGCACGCATGCGCATACAGCGCCATTGACGCCGACGTGTTGCCCGTCGACGCGCACGCACTCGCCGTCGCTGCCACCATTCGCGCATGACTGAAGGCCACCGTCATCCCGTTGTCTTTGAACGACCCGGACGGATTCAATCCTTCGTACTGCAAGTGCAGACACCCCTCCTGCATCCCCAATTCCTGCCCGAGGTCGTCGTTGGTCTGCAATATGGTTTGCCCTTCCCCCACGGATACCTTACAGTCATCCGGACAGAAGTTCAGAAGTTCCCTGAACCGCCACACACCCGAGAAGTCCAGCCGGTTATCCCGACTTCCCCACCGGCGTGCGAAGTCGGACATCTTCACGGGTACGCCCGCCCGGGCCCAGTCATAATCGACATCCAGAAGTTCCCCGCACCTGGGACATTTGACCAGAACCTGCAAACAATCAAATTGTGCCCCACAATCAGGGTTAATACACTTCTGAAAAGCTGTTGCGACGCTTGAATTCATCCGAGAGGCTCCTGTTTGCCATGATGTTCCGCTTTAGTTCGCCGACATTCTAACCGCGGCACACGCGATTTGGAAGGGGTGTTCCGGCTCTGTGTTGACGATTCAAGAAAGAGCTGTTTGGAAACAAAAAAAAGGGATTCAGCAGGTTCTGGTTCTTGACGAATCTTTGATAAGGTTAGCAGCCGGGTACAGCGCGGACATAGGCTGGTCTTGGAAACCGGGGGTAATGCAATGAAGACGCCTCGCGACAACAAAGTGGATAGTACGCTTGCATTTCTTTCTGAGGGATACAGGTTCGTTTCGAATCGGTGCAAGCGTTACGGGACAGATGTATTCGAGACGCGGCTGATTGGCAGGCGGGCGGTATGTGTGATGGGCGAGGATGCGGCCCGGATGTTTTACCATCCGGGACGTTTCACGCGGAATCACGCAATGCCTGTAACGACGCTGCTGCTGCTTCAGGATAAGGACAGCGTACAGACTCTGAACGGAGAGGCACATCGGCGCCGCAAAGAGATGTTCATGTCACAAATGACGCCGGAGAACGTCGAACGGCTTGGACGGCTGACTGCGGAAGAGTGGCGACGGCGGGCGCAGGCGTGGGAGCACGCGGGTGGAGTGGTGCTGCACGCCGAAGTGCAGGGAATTCTATGCCGGGCGGTTTGCCAATGGGCAGGGATTGCGCTTGCCGAGGAGGAGGCGAACAGGCGGACGCGGGAATTCGCTTCGATGATCGATGGTGCCGGGTCGGTGGGCTGGCGAAACTGGAAGGGGCTGGCGCAACGGTATCGGACCGAACGTTGGGCGCGGCATTTAGTCGAGGGTATACGCGCGGGGCGCCTTGAGGCTGCAGAGGACAGCGCGGTGCATGCGGTGGCATGGTACCGGGACCTTGACGGAGAGGTGCTGAGTACAAAAGTGGCGGGGGTGGAACTGCTGAATTTTTTGCGGCCTACGGTGGCTGTCGCGAGATATGTTACGTTTGCCGCACTGGCTGTACACGATCATCCTGAATGTGGGGAGCGGCTGCGGCTGGGCGGTGATGCCTATCGTGAGTGGTTTGTGCAGGAGGTTCGGCGTTATTACCCGTTCTTTCCTCTTGTTGGCGGTCGTGCCCTGGAGGCATTCGAGTGGCGCGGACGCCGTTTCGAAAAAGGTACATGGGTTCTGCTGGATTTGTACGGTACAAATCACGACGAGCGCGTATGGCAGGAGCCGGAGCGGTTTCGGCCGGAGCGGTTCGAACATTGGGACGGCAGCCCTTACAACTTCATCCCACAGGGAGGGGGCGGGTATTTTGATGGACATCGATGCGCGGGTGAGTGGCTGACCGTCGAGGTGTTGAAGCGGGCTGTTGAGCAGTTGACATGGGGTATGGAGTACACGGTGCCGGAGCAGGACCTGCGGGTTAGTATATCGAGAATGCCTGCGATACCGAAGAGCGGATTTATCATCGAGGGGGTAAGGGTGAAGGTCGCGGCGGCGACCAAAGGATGAAAGCACCGCGGCAGTTCGCGATGCCGCTTCAACAGGTTTGCCGCAAATGAGAGAGCAGACGACAGGTCCCGGGCAGTTGCCGATCACAGTTTGAGGAAGAAGGTTGCGACCTGGAAGTATATGAGCAGGCCGGTGATGTCAACGATGGTTGTCAGCGCGGGGCTTGCGACCACGGCGGGGTCGGCCTTGAATGCCACGGCGATCAGGGGCAGGGCGGCTCCCATCAAGGTTGCGGTTATAACCTGGAGGGCGAGTGCGATTGCGACAGCCACGGCTACGTTTGCAATCGTGAAGCCGGCGGGCAGCCCGGCGGGATCGGCGAAGATGTAGAGTCTTGCCAGCGCCAGGACGGAGATGAGGATTGCCAGCGGTATGGCGATCTGCAGTTCCTTTAAGAGGACGCGGAAGACATCGCGGAATGAGATTTCGCGGAGTGCAAGCGCACGGATGACGAGGGTGGCTGACTGGCTGCCGGTGTTGCCGCCGGTGTCGGCAAGCATCGGCAGGAAAGTGGCCAGCACCGCGAACTGCATGAGGAGTCCTTCAAACCGCTGGACTATGAGTCCCGAGATCATTCCGAGTATGCCGAGCAGAAAGATCCAACTGCAGCGGTTTTTGAAGTGTCCCCAGGGTGAAGTTTTCATGTAGCCGGCTGGTTCGTGGTGGCCCGCGATGGCCATGAGCTTTTCAACGTCTTCGGTCTGTTCCTGTCTTATGATGTCGAGAGCGTCGTCATGCGTGACGATCCCGACGATTGCTCCCATGCTGTCGAGAATGGGCAGGGCGATCAGGTCGTATTTCTCGATCAGGCCGGCAACGAGTTCCTGGTCGTCGTTGACGTTTGCGGAGATAACATCGGTGTGCATGATATTGGTTATCAACTGAGCGGGCTTGGCGAGAATGAGGTCTTTGAGCGATACGAAGCCGATTAGTTTTCTGGCTTCGTCGACGACATATACGTAGTAAATGGTTTCCTTGTCGGGCGCCTGGAGGCGTAGATGGTCTATGGCGGCGGTGATGGTGATGTCGGGCCTGAGGACCGCGTAGTCGGTGCTCATGACGGCGCCGGCGGTGCCTTCTTCGTAGGCGACGAGTTTTCTGATGTCCTCTCTTTCTGCCTTTGCAACGAGGGGGAGGATTTCCTCGCGGACTTTTGCATCGAGTTTGCCGACGAGGTCGGCGCGATCGTCGGGGGGCATTTCTTCGATCAGACGTGCCATGTCCTGTCGGCTGTGCCCCCCTGTCAGTTCGATCTGCCTGTCGAGATCGAAGAAGGCGAATATGTCGGCGCGGAGGCGGACATCGAGGGCGTGGAGGATTTGCCAGATTTCGGGGTCATCGAGTCCGGTGAGTATCTCGGCAACTGTTCCCGGGTGGGTCTGGCGACAGAATTCCCTGATGGCATCGAGGTCGTTTGCGGCGACGAGTTCTCGCAGTTCTGGTATAAGTATTGGATTTGTCATGGTCTGCCTCCTGCCCGACGTACGGCGGAGGCAAACCGCAGAAAATGGTTCAGGCGATTACCTTACCGTTTGCCGAGTACAGCCCGGCGGCGATTCTAATAAACACGTTAAACGGTATTGCGGCCAATATCCGCCGTCTTCAGATTCACTCATTTGAAAAAAGTTCCCAAAAAGTTTCAGTGAAAGATCTTCGGGAATCGTACCGTCCCGCCGTGATATCGTCAATCGGCAAGTCGGAATTTGGCTAAATTGGCGTTGACCGGCGTTGGGCCGGTATGTAGAGTATTGCCATGAGGGGGGCTGGTAGAACTGATTTGCGCAGGGGCACCCATGAAGAGAATATTGGAACGATTCCTCATCTACACGCTGACTATCTTTGCGGTGGCTGTTTCGCTTCCGATTGCGATCGAATACGGGGACATCGTGGTTTTTTCCGAGAACGGACCCGTAGAGTGGCTGCAATTGACGGTTCTTGTTCTGGGGGCGTGTTTTCTGCTTCTGGCGTCTTGTGTGAAGGATTGCGAGTTCAGCGAGTTGTTCCGGATTCTTGCGCTGGTTCAATTCTGTGCGGTGAGCAGGGAGCTGGACAGCATACTGAACAAGCACCTTTGGCTGGGGTGGACACTGCCGGTGATGGTATTCATTTTGGGTGGTGCGATTGTTTTCTGGTCGAAAAAGGAAGTGGTTGTGCAGCAGACGGTGCGTTTTGTCGGCTCGCGTTCTTTCGCATTGATGTGGTGCGGCTTTATCGTTGCGGCTCCGTATTCGCAACTGGTGGGGCACGGCAAGTTCCTGGAGCTCCTTATGGGTGACGATTACGTTCGCGGGTACAAGCGTGTGATCGAAGAGTTAGCCCGCATTTCTCACCGTTGTTCTCTTTGAGATGATCTGCGGGGACTTCCGGGGTGGGCAGGTTTGGCGAGGGGTTGGTGTGGTCTGCTTTTTGCTTACCGAGCGGGCGAATTGCCT
>Ga0334883_1001017_pt1 | contig 44711 bp, 32 predicted proteins | sample GraSluR1_MG_6_FD_207230 | JGI IMG/M metagenome (GOLD analysis project Ga0334883, IMG submission 207230) | Sludge microbial communities from methane-producing bioreactor in Wageningen University, Netherlands - Granular Sludge_09_05-R1 | ecosystem: Engineered > Bioreactor > Anaerobic >...
CAAGCAGTGCATCATCGACGGCACCCACTATCTTTTGGACGAATGCTACAGCGACGAGACCCGGGGGTTCCGCTACACGTCGTGCCCCGACACGCGCTACGGATCGGGGGCATCGCCCTTGATGGCCGAGGGGATCGCCCGGGCGTATCTCTGGACGGGGGACGAGCGTTTCGGCCGCATGCTCCGCGAGTCGCTTCCCATCGCGGCGGGGGGCAGCTCGTACGGCAAGGGCTTTTCGATGTACTACCGCATGGCCCCCCGCGTGCTGGCCGACCTCGACGCGGCCGGGCTGCGCCTGGACGAAAAACCCGAAGGGCCATAGCCGGCCGGCGCGAAACGGTCCATCGGGCGCGCTCGGCTACGTTTCGGCCAGCTTCGACCAGTCGAGCTCGAAGCCGGCCTCGACGAGCTCGGCCTGCAGATCGGCGAGGAGCGACGCCCGGCGGCGCACGCCGCGGGGCGATTCGTTCTTGTCGAGGCAGAAGGCGGCCAGCGCGCCGGCCGCTTCGCCCACGTTCCATTCGGTGGGGTGCAGGCGGTAGGCGCCGTTGGTGATGTGGGTCGTGCCGAGGTTCTTCGCGCCGGCGATCAGGTTCTCGACGCGGCGGGGGATCAGCGCGCCCAGGGGGATTTGGTAGGGGTAGCACCGCACGTCGAAGTAATTGTCGCCGCCCGTGGTGGGATGCAGGTCGAGCCCGTAGTAGCCCACGCCCACCGAATCGCGAAACGGCTGCGCCACGGCGTGGCGCCCGAACTTCTCGGGATGGGGTTCGCGGATGTGCTGTTCGACGATCGTCTGCTCGGCGAGGATCCGCCGCGATTCGCGGATGTAGGGGAACTTGGCCAGCCCGTCGCGCGTCCCCACGATGTCGCTGCGCAGGCGCAGCCCCGGCCAGCCCGTCGCGCCGTCGGGGCGCGGTGCCTCGGTCTGGAGCCAGTACAAGAGCGAGAGGCTCAACTGCCGGGCCCCTTCGAGGTGCCGGGCGTTCTGGTCGTCGCTTCCGCCGTAGACGTTGCCCAGCATGTAGTCGTTCTGCGGCCAGTTGACGATCGTGACGTCGCTGGCGAACGTGCCGGGCAGGAAGTTCGCGTGGTGGACGATCCGCCGATAGAGCCACAGGTTCAAGGTCGGGGTGCGATGGCCGGCGTAGCGCCCCATCGTGGGCACGAACGACAACTCCAGGGGCCGGCCCGACGGCGGATGGGTGTACCACAGCGATAAGATGGGGTGGTCGGGCCACGGCGGCTCGAGGTCCGGGCGGTGCGCGCGCCAGAAGTCGTACTGGGCCGGACGTTCGATCGTGTGGTCTTCGCCCTCCCGATAGTCGATGGCGTAGCACCACGTGACCGCCTGCATGTTGCCGGGCCGGGGCTCGGGCGAAGCGCTCGGCTCGCCGGTTTGGGCCTGCGACTCCGATCCGGTGACGTATTCGGCGCCCGTCAGGGGCAACAGATCGCCCGTCTCCGAGGCGTCGATGACGTACGAGGCCCCCACCGTGATCCGCCGATTGGCTTTCCGGTTCACCAGTCGGACCGCGCGCACGCGGTCGCCGTCGACGTCGGCGCTTTCGGGCATCGTGTCCAACAGCAGCACGAGCCGGCCCGAGCCGACGGCCGGGGCGAGCATCTCCTGGAGCACGGCCAGCGCCACCTTGGGCTCGTGGCACAGGCGCGAGACCGACCCGTCGCCCGGATTGAGGTTCTTTCGGGCCCGCGCCTCGTCGGTGAGCGGATAGTGGTCGCGGTAGTAGCCGCGGATTCGGGTGCGAAGCTCGCGGTACGACCGGGTCGAGCCGAACGACTCGATCCAGGCGTGCTCGTCGGGCGGAACGGCCTGCTGGGTAAGCTGGCCGCCGATCCAATCGGTGGGCTCGGTCATGACGACGCGGGCTCCGCGGCGCGTCGCCGCCAGGGCGGCGGCGCATCCGCCCAGCCCGCCCCCGACGACGAGCACGTCGGCCGACAGCTCGTCGCCCGATTCGGGAGGGCCCGTCGTCGCCTTGGCCGCGGCGGCCAGCGCCGGATACCAGACCGCCGCGGCGGCCAGGCCGCTGCGCTCGAAGAACCTTCGCCGGCTGATGCGCGACACGGCTCTACTCGACGCGGAAGCCGATGCTGACGGTGACCTGGTACTGGCGGACTGCGCCGTCGACGATGCTGCCGCGCTGCTCGACCACCTCGAACCAGCTCATGTTCCGCACCGACTCGGCCGCCTTGGCCACGGCCTTGGCCGTCGCGTCGCTGAACGACTCGGCCGAAGTGCCGACCACTTGGATCTTCTTGAACACGGGGTCTGCCATGGAAATTCCTCGCTGTCGAGTGTCGGCCGAACGTTATCGGCCGGGGGATGGAGTGTCGTACGTCGCAACCTCCGCGCAACGGGCGCGATGTTCGAGAGTTCTCCCGGGGGGTGGGCTTCCCGGGCGCGACGGGCTTGCGGCCGTCACACGAACTCGGTGATCCCGGGCACGGCAATGTCGTAGGCGCCCTGGTCGTTCGGCTTGATGGGGGGTTCCATGTCCCAGCCGTAGTAGTCTTGGGTCACGCGGTACTGGGAGTTCACGGCCTCGTCCCAGGTGATCTGCCGGCCCGTGTGGCAGACGAACTGGCCCAGCAAGGCCAGCATCGTGCTGCCGACCATGTAGCGGACATTGTTGATCGGCTTGCCCTCGCGGATCGAGGCGAACAGCTCTTCGTGCTCGACGTCGTACATGTTGCACTTGGGGCCCTCGTAGCGCCAGTTCGTCTCGCCTTCGATCGTGTGCTTGATCAGGTCGGCGCGGCCCTTGGTGCCGAACACCGTGTCGGACAGCTCATTGTAGCAGTTCGTGTGGTTTCGGCAGATGCCGAAGAGCTTCACCCCGTTGGCGTACTCGTAGACGATGGCCTGGTGATCGAACAGGTCGCCGAAGGACTCGCCGAAGCAGGCGGCCCGGCCGCCCACGCCCCAGGCTTTGACCGGGGGCTCGTCCTTCATGACCCAGGCCCCCTTGTCGATGCTGTGGATGAGCTGCTGCAGGCACTGGTCGCCGGCGAGCCAGTTGAAGTGGTACCAGTCGCGGAACTGCCACTCGATCTCGCTCCACTCGGGATTGCGCTGGTGCACGTGGTACGGCCCGACCATGTAGGTCTCTTGCAGGGCGACGACGTCGCCGATCGCGCCGTCGTGGATGCGCTGGATCGTCTCGCGCACGCCGTGGTGATACCGCCAGCACAGCCCGGAGACGACGCTGAGATTCTTCTTCCTCGCCTCCTCGCAGATGGCGGCGACCTCCTTGAGGCCCGGCGCGTCGAGGCTGTGCGGCTTTTCGCAGAAGACGTGCTTGCCCGCGTCGACCGCCGCCTTGAGAAACATGGGATGAAAGTGCGAGGCGGCGGCGATGACGACCACGTCGACCCCGCTGTCGATGACCTTCTGGTAGGCGTCGAAGCCGACGAACAGATGCTCGTCGTCGACGGCGACCTGGTCGCCCTTGAGCTTCTTGAGCCGGTCGCGGCTTCCTTGGGCCATGTCTTCGAAGATGTCGGCCATGGCGATCAGGCGGACGTCGTCGCCGGCGTTCATGGCATTGGCGGCCGCCCCGGTGCCGCGCCCGCCGCAGCCGATCAGGCCGATCTTGATCGCGTCGCTTCCCGCGGCGTGGGCGTTTCGGGCGATCGACACCCCGGCGGCGGCCGCCCCGAGCGCGGCGGCCGAGCCCTTGAGAAAATCGCGTCGCGTTGCCTGACCTGAAGTGCCGTCGCGGTGTGCCATGGTGGTCTCCTGCAAATGGGACGTCGTCATCTTCGTAGATTCGGCGGGTCGGCTGCCCGTCGCCGGGGTCGGCGCCGGCCACAAGTCGATCCATTAAGCTAACGCGCCCGCCGCGCCGAGGCAATCCCGCGCTGCGAGCGGCGCACCGGAGTGCCGGGCCAACCGAAGTCAGTTCGCGTGGCAATGGCAGTCGCCCGGCGGCGAGGTAACGGATCGGGGTCGATGTCTTACCGGGCCCGGTCGGGATAGACGACCAGCTCGACCCGGCGGTTGCGCTGCTTGCCCCCCTCGGTGGCGTTCGACACGACGGGACAGTTCGCGCCGTGCCCCACGACGAACAATTGATCGGCCCGAAGCCGCGTCTGCGTGATGAGCAGCTCGTGGACGGCCAGGGCCTGGGCGACCGACAGGTGCTGGTTGTTTCGCCAGAGATTGTTGCGAACCGGGTCGCTGTCGGTGTGCCCCTCGACGCCGATCTTCTGGTCGGGATAGAGGCGCGCCAACTCGGCGGCCGCGTCGCCGATGGTGCGGGCGGCCTGGGGGCGGAACTGCGCCGTCCCCGGCTCGAACAGCGCGTCGGCCGGCAGCTCGACGCGGATCACGTCGCCGTCGCGGCGGACCTCGACGTCGGGAAGGTGCAGCGACTCCAGCGTGCTCAGAAAACTGTTGTTCGGGCGGATCGTGACTCCCCCCTGGCGCCGCATCGAAGCCGTCAGCGCCTGGACGCGCTGGTCGGCCTCCTCCTTTTCCTTGCGCAACTGGGCCAATTGCGAGGTCGTCCCTCGAAGCTGCTGGCGGACCAGGTTGAGCTGCTCCTCGACGACCTGGGCGCGCTGCTGCGATTGGGCCAGAAGCGTCTTGAGGTCCTGGTTGTCGCGATCGAGCGCCCCGGCGCGTTTCTGCAGCTCCTCGTTCTGCCGGCTCAGGGCGAGCTGCTGCTGCTGGACTTTGTCGAGCTGCCCCTTGACGATCATGGAGTTCTCGGCGCAGCCGGTCGCCAGACCGAGCGTCAGCAGCCACGCTGTCCATGCGACCGCACGCATGGCGAACTCCTTCACGGCGCGTCGGAGAAAGCCGGCGTTCGATTCGGCTTTTCCGGTGCGCATTCGGGGGGTTTTCGATTCTCGATGCCGCGCCCGGGCGCGCTACGCGGCCCGCAGGGCGGCCTCTTCCGCAACCTTCTCGGAGGCATAGCGAAGATCGACGTGGGGCTGGTATCGCTTGAGGAACCCGACGTTGCTGTACCGCGGGTTGTCGAGGTCCTTCAGCCGGCCCGAATCGACCAGCGCCTTGATTTCCTCGATGCCCTCGGCGATCGAGTATCGGGGTGTGAAGCCCATTTCGGTCGCCGCCTTTTCGATGCTGACGCGATAGTTCCGGGCGTCTTCGAAGGTGGTGCCCACCCTTTCGATCAGGATGCCGGGAACGTATTGCCCGACCTGTTCGGCCAGGTCGACGATGCGAACGTTTTCCTGCGAGAGGTTGAACACGCCGCAGTGGGCGGTGGTCAGGTTCTCGGCGATGGCCCGGGCCGCGTCGCGAACGTGCAGCAGGGGGCGAAACTGGTCGCCGCCGTACACCGTGACCCGGCCGTGCTGGCACGCGCGGACCGTGAGCACGTTGACCACGAGGTCGAGGCGGATCCGGGCGAACAGATCGCCCACGCCGAACAGGGTGCCCAGGCGGAAGATGATGGCGTTCTTGTCGGCCAGGTATCCTTCGGCCTCGAGCTTCGTTTCGGCGTAGACCGACAGCGGCGCGGTCGGCGACGATTCGACGAGCAGGCCGTCCTGGGCGCCGTACACCGAGCAGGTCGACAGAAACACGATGCGTCCGTCGAAGCGGCGAGCCATCCAGCGCACGGTGTCGCGGTTGACCGCGGCGGAGACGTCGGGGTTCAGCGCGCAGGCCGCGTCGCCGACGAGGGCGGCCAGCCACACGACGACGTCGGCCCAGTCGAGATGCTTTTCGAGGCGGTGCCGGTCGCGGACGTCGCCCAAGACGAACTCGACGTTCTTGCGATAGGCTTCCTCATAGAGCAGGGCGTCGTACACGCGCACGCGATGCTTCGTTTCCATGAGAAGATCGGTCAGGGCTCCGCCCACGTATCCGGCTCCTCCCACGACCAAGACGTTCTTTCCGTGTTTGTCCATGTAGTCGATTTCCGTTTACGTACTCGAATTGGCGATGGCGCGCTTCGAGCGGTCCGTGCTCAAAGCCGCGATCGAATGAGGGGCTCCCGAGGATTCGAAGGAGAATTCCTATCCGGAAGGGGCGCCGGGGAATCGTAGGCCGGCGGGCGACTCGCCTGGCGGATCGGTGCGGCAGCGCGCGCATCGGCCTGGACGGCCGGCGCCTCCGCCGCGCCGGCGCCGGACGCCGCCCGGATGCGCTGGCGCGTCGCCTGATGCACCACCTCGCGAAGCTCCCGCTCGAGCGATCGGTCGTCGGGGCGCCGCTTGAGGCACCACTCGAAGTGGGCTTGCGCCTGGGCGAACTCGCCGCAGGCCGCCAGGGCGCGGGCGAGCCGGGCGCGCACGAAGTAGCTGTTCGGATCGGATTTCAGCGCCGCCCGCCCGCAGCGGAGGCAATCGTCGCCGGCCCCGATGGTTGCGTACAGACCCATCGCCTCGATCCACAGCCGGGCCGTGTCGCGACCGTCGCCCTCGGCGGCTTCCGACTCCGCTGCCCGGGCGTACCGGGCGCGGAGGTCGTGCAAGGCGTCGCTCTGTTCGGGCGGGACCAGATCGCGGTAGCACCGCTCCATCTGGCGCAGGCCGTCCAGGTTGGGCTCGAAGGCGGCGAGCAGAATGCCGATTTCCTGAACGACGTCCATGGGGTACACGCGGCCCGCCAGGCGGCGAACGATCTCGTACTGGTAGTCGGGACCGGTCTGAAACGCCCGTTGCCAGAAGGCGAATCCCCGCTCGAAGTCGCCGGCCATGACCGCCTCGTTCCCGTTGTGAAACAGCACGTCGCCATCCCACGGGCGCACCCGAAGCGCCTGGGCGACGCAGGCGGCCTTGTTCTCTTGACGGCCTCCCTCCAGAAAGCACAGTTCGCCCAGAAGAAGGTAGCCCTTGCCCAGCAGGGGGCATAGGGCGAGCGAAGTCCGGGCGTGCTCCCGGGCCGCGTCGAGCAGCCGGTACGGCTCGCCGAAGGCGCGCGCAAGCCACGCTTCGAGCTTCTCGCGCGAGTCGAGCCGCCGGTCGGCGGGAATGGTCTCGGACTGCGAGCGGAAGACCGTATCGCAGATCATGTTCAGCGGCATCACGTTCGCCGAGTCCTTCTGCTGCTCGTGGAACGAGCGAATGTGCTCTTGCGCCAGGCGCAGGTGAGCCCGGGCGTTCGTCGGGTCCCACCGGATCACCTCCTCGAGCTCGGCGATGATTCTCTTGCGGGCCGGCGACGCCGGCTTGCCCCGGGGCTCGGACGTCTCCGAATCGGCGCGCGCGGTTTCGCCTTCGGCCGGGTCGCCGTCGAACAGCAGGAGGTCCTGAGCGTCGCGCCGGAGCATCACGCATCGTTCCCAGTGCGAATAGGCCAGTGCCGGGCCAAAGCGGTTTTCGAGCATCCAGGCGCCGACGACGGACGTCAGGGCGATCGCCGCCGCGAGAACGGGCCGGGAGAGCGGGGCCGTCGGACCGGGATGACTCTCGCCGCCGGCCATCTGGCCGAGCCGGCAGGCACAGGCCGCCAGCACGGCGACCAGCGCCATGCATCCCGGCACGTACCAGACGAAATCGACGACGCTGTGCGCGGCGCTGGCCGCGAGCCCCGCGCCCACCGCCCCGGCGCAGACGAGCGAGCGATTCGAGGAGCCGGCCCGCAGCGAACGCACGCACCAGTAGGCACACGCCCCGATTCCCGCGAGCACGAGGGCCAGGCCGGCGGCGCCCGTCTCCAGGGCCACTTGCAGATAGCCGCACTCGGCGTGGGAGAAGTAGTGGCCGGGCTGGGGAGCATCCAAGTACATCGGGTAGACTTCCCGATGGCTTCCCGCCCCGGCGCCCAACGGCGCGAAGTCGGGGATCGCCCGAAGATTGGCTTTCCAGACCGTGCGGCGACCGCCGGCGCGGTCGATCTCGTCGAGCGAGGCCGAGGTCAGGGTGCCCAGGCGTCGCGCGACCTGCTCGTGGCCGACGATGGTCAGGGCCACCCCGATCACCACGGCGACCGCCCCCAGGGTGCCCACGAAGCGCAGTCCGATCCGCGAGGCGTAGTAGAACGTGGCGACCGAAATCGCCGCGGCCAGAAGCGCCGCCAGGGCGCCCCCGCGCGAAAGCGACATCAGCAGGGCGAACAGCACGATCCCCAGCCCGATCACGCGCAGGCTGTTCGCCAGGTCCAATGCCTCGGGCGAGCCTCCGAACGCCCTGGCGGAGCGTTTTCGCCGGCGGTGGAACGAGTCCTGGACCCACCAGATCATCGGGCCGAGCCCCAGGGCCAGGAAATGGGCAAAATGGTTGCGATTCGTGAAGGCCCCTTTGGCGACGGTCCGCGTATCGGTGTACAGGTGCTCGTACACCCAGAAGAACTTGCCGTTGCCCGCGACGAGCTGCACCAGACCGAAGCCCGCCATCAGCAGCGCCGACAGGGCGCACCACCGGAGCAGGCGCTCCACGTCATCCACCGAGCGGAGCCGCTGGACGGTCACGAGAAAGAGCAATCCGTAGGCCAGGAACAAGACCAGCGCGCCCTGGGTGGCCGCGGGGGTCAAGGAGATCTGCCGCCAGGTCCCCAGGCGAATCGAAGCGTCGGTCGAAGGGTGCCACAACGGGGCAATCTGCGACAAACTCGGGGCGAGGCGATCGAGCAGCGCGGGAGGAAGCGGGATCAACTGAACGGCCACAACCGCCGCGCCGCCCAACAGAAGCCACTCGCCGATCGATCGGTGCCAGAAGCTCTCGCGCGCCAGGGTCTGGCGCACGGCCCAGGCCAACGCGGCGAACACCGCCAGCCCGACGAGCACGAGTTGGCCCAGGGGATGCCGGCCGCCCAACAGCATGGGGACGACGAAGATCGATCCGGCCAGGGCGCCGTCGATCGCGCCGAGCAGGAGCCGGGAGGCCTGGCTTTCGTTCGGCAGGCGGGTCGCGGCAGTTCGGGATCGGCCTTCCCGTCGCGGGCTCATGGACACGCGAAGCTCCTTTACGGGCCAGGATCGTGGGGTTGCGGGCGGGGCGCGACCCGGCGCGGAACAATCGGGTCGGAGCGATGCGCTGGGTCGAGGCGGCGGTACGGCTCGCCCGCCGCGGCGAGCTCGTCGTCCGGCGCGATCGCGTCGTGCGCCTCATCGTCCTCCAACTCGTCGCCTGAATCGGCGCCGTACCCGTAGGAGTACTCGTACCCGTAGTATCCGCCGTATCCGTAATATCCGCCCTCTTTCTCGTCTCCGATGCGATTCACCACGATGCCCAAGAGCGGGATCTTCAACGCGGCCAGGTTCTCGACGCAGCGGACCACGGCGCGGCGGCGGTTCTTCGCGGGCTGCACGACCAGGACCACCGCGTTGGTCAGCCGGCCGATCACGGCCGTATCGCTGGTCGCCAGGGTGGGCGGACTGTCGATGAACACCTGGTCGTACACGCCTTCGGCCCAGCCCAAGAGCTCGGAGAACCGCTGGCCCCCCAGCAGTTCGGCCGGATTGTTGGGCCGCGGGCCGGCGGGGAGCACGTCGAGCCCTTCCAGCCCCGAGGGGCGGATGTGCTCGGTGGCCATCCGGACCAGGTCGCCCTCGCCTCGGATCACCGTGGAGAGCCCGCCGATGCCGCGCATTCCCATCATGCCGGTCAAGCCGGGCCTTCGCAGGTCGGCGTCGATGAGCAAGGTCTTCTTTCCCGCCTGGGCGACGGCGACCGCCAGGTTGGCCAGGACGGTCGTCTTGCCGTCGCCCGGCTCCGGGCTGGAGATGACGACCTGGTGCGTGTCGCCTTCGGCGAACGACAGCGCGGTGCGCAACGTCCGGAAGGCTTCGGCCTCGGGTGCGTTGGGGGCCAGGTAGGTTTGCAGGGCGTGAACGCCCACCGCCTCGCCCATCTTCAACTCGCGAACCATGGCGAGCACCGGGGTTCCCAAGTAGGCCTGCATCTCCTCCATCGAGCGGAACCGGTCGTCCAGGCTGTCGAGCACGTAGACCAGCGCCAACCCGGCTCCCAATCCCACCGCAACGGCGAGGAGCATCGTCTTGGCCAGATTGGGCGAAACGGGTTGGGTCTGGACCTCGGGGAAGTCGACCGTGTGCACGCGGACTTCCTGCCCTTCGTCTTTGATCTCGATGCCGTCGATGCGGTTCAGCAAGACGTCGTACTGATCGCGAAGCCGCCGGTATCCGTGTTCGAGCGTTCCCAGCCGGGCCAACTCGTTGGCGAGGTGGGTCGCCTCAGTCTCGGCCTGCTCGTACTCCTGGGCGAGTCGGGCCTCGGCTTCGCGGGCCCCCTTGAGTTTTTGCTGCACCATTTGAACGAGCATCGGGCCCAGTTGGCTGTCCTGGATCGCCGCGGCGCGTTGCTGGAACCGGCCGTGAAACGCCTGGAGTTCCGCCTCCGTATTGCGGATTCTCGTCTCGAGGGCGACGACCTGCGGATGGGCCCAGCCGTAACAGGTCTGCAGTTCGGACAGCTTGTTGTGGTCGTCGCGCCGGCTCTGTTCGAGCTGGTGGAGGTATTGGGCGTCCTGGGAGCTGATCCCCAGCCGTCCCCTCAGCACTTCGTGGCCGACCACGTCGACCAGGGCCACCAGGTGTTGCTGGAGGTCTTCGCCGTGGTCGACGGCCGACTGGATCGTGGCCAACAGGCTCTCCAGGCCGGCGACCTCCATCTGCCGCTTGTTCAACTCCTCGCCGAGCGCGAACGTCCTGAGCACCCGAGGGTGGGTTACCCGGCCGTCGGAGTTGGTGCCCAGGTAGCTGGTCTCGTGCCTTGCCGCGTCGAGCTTTTCCTCGGCCTCGGCGAGCTTGGCCTCGATCTTGACCTTCTCGTCCCTGAGCATTTCGATGAGCTTGCGGGCGTCGCCCTTGTAGGTCCGATCCATGTAATCCTGGTAGGACTCGACCACGGCGTTGACGACGGCCACCGCGGCGTAAGGGTCCTTCGAGCGAAAGGCGACCCGGACGAGGTTCGTTTGCTGAACGCCTTTCACCGCCAGTCCGCGCGCGACGACCTCGTGCCAGCGATCGCGGGGCACGCGGGTGAAGTCGACCCGGGCGTCGGGCGGCAGGCGCCGGACGGCGTCCTGGAGCACCTCTTGGCAGGAGATCAGCTCCTGGTACGTCGGGAGCAAGGTCAGTTGCAGACCCTGCTGCATGGCCAGGCCCGGGGTAAACGTGTCGGTGTCGATCTGCAGCACGAGCCGCGCCGCCGCCTCGTAATAACGGGTCGCCGTGGCGTAGCGCAGCCCGGCCAGAAGGCCGCTGACCACCAGCGCGACGATCACGACGTTCTTCCGGTAACGCACCGCCAGGGCAAACTGCATCAGCAGTTGCACGACGTGCTGGGGCGAATCGCCATCGGGCTCGGGTTGTACGACCACGGGTTCCTGCGCCATGCCGACGAGCATCCCTTCCTAGAACAAGGCACTGCTGAAGCCGAACCGGACGAAGCCCTTCAACAAGTCCAACACGAACGTGGCGGGGGTCTCCTCGACGCTGACCACGTCGCCCGCCATCAGGCGCGGATTCGCCGAACCGTCGCGCTTGGCCTTGCGCACGCTCGTTTCGATGACCAGGGGCGCCTCTTCGCCGGGGACCCGGCGGATGATCCACACCTTGTCGGCGATCTCCATCGTGCGTCCGCCGGCCATGGCCAGGGCGTCGATGAGGTGCACCTCGCGGTCGTAGGGCGCGTCGTATTCCCCGGGCTTCCTCACCAGGCCCGTCACGTGGATGGTTCGCGGCGGGCGCTCCTTGACCACGACCACGTCGCCGTCCTCCAGATAGTGTCCGCGCGGCGACTCCTCCGAAAGCTGCGTCAGGTTGACCTGGACGATGCGGGGCCCTTCCTCCGTCGTCGCGTAGGCGGCCTGGGCCACGCGCGGGCCCGGCAAGCCGCGCGGCTCGTCGCGCGGCTCGGGCCGGCGGATCTCGATGTCGGGGCTGGCGCTTGCGGTCACGTTGCCGGCGGCCACCAGGGCGTCGAGCAGGTAGCTCGAGTTCCGGGGAAGCTCCTTCACCCCCGGCTCGGCGACCGCTCCAATGACTTTGACGCGATGCATTCGCCGTTGTTTCATCTCGACGGTCACGCCGGGATCCCGATACATGCCGGTGCGGACGGCCGCCGCGTAGACCTCCCGCTCGGCGTCCTCCAGACGCAATCCGGCGACCGGCAGAGAGCCGATCAACGTCAGCCGGATCGTGCCGTCGTCGGCGACCCGGATCGGCCGGGTGCGGATCGGCTCCCCCGCGTAGCCCGCGTCGATCGTCACGTCGAGCAGGTCGCCCGGCTCGATCCGGTCCTGACTGCCCTTGTACTGAGCGAGGCGGGAGGTCAAGTCGGGCTTGACCATCTCGATCGGGGCGGCGGCGTACTCGGGCGGCAGCTTGGCCGCCTGGTACACGCGCTGCTGGGCGCAACCCACGCCCATCATAAGAATGAAAAGGCCAAACCAAAGCAACCAACTCTCTTTGCCAGGCCGTTTCGTAACGTCGAGTGATCCTCTTGCCATGCAACGACTCGCGTAGAATCGACGTACCACGGTCGATCAGGTCGCCAGAAATACGGCCTCTCCGACGGACTCCCAAGAGCGGCAGCGAAGGTGGGCCGTGCGCGACAAGATCGTTGCGAACTCCCGTCCGAGTGAGGGGCAGTAAATAACAGGAAACCTCCCCCTCCGTCAACCTCAGTTTGCCCGCCCCGCCGTCAGGGGCTCGCGGGCGCCGCGGGAATGTAATCGTCCCGCTTCGCGGCGTAGTAGACGACCGGCGCGGCGATCGCTCCGGCCGCCAAGACCACGACCGTGCCCTCCCGGGTGCGAACGAGCGACCAAGGCGACTGCCCTCGGGTAAGCGGCCCGCCGATCAACACGCCGATCTCGTCGCCGGCGTGCGGCGGGGCGCCGGCTGCCGTCCAGACGCGGCAGTATCGGCAGCTCCGCCCCTCCGAACCGTCGACGACGACGCGATACAGACCCCCGCGCGCGCCTCGGACCGCGAATCGGCCTTGTGCGTCGGTCCGCGCCGCGGCCACGGGCATCGATCCCCGAAACAGGGTCACGGGCAGGCCGGCCACGCCGGTCGGGCCAGCGACGCCGTCGCGGGCGATCACCCGACCCACCAAGGTCCCGTTGGGGCGTAAGGCCACGTCGAACTCGGGCCACGGCGCGGTCGAGGAGACGTCTTCCCAAGGGGCCGCGGCGCCGGGCGCCGAGCACGCGGCGACTGCGGCCCAAGCCGCGAGGGTCACGATGCCTTGGCGCGCCCTCCGCGCGATCTGCCGGCATTGTTTCACGCCGTCAACTCCCCAGGGCGGGTCACCGACCGTCGGACGCCGAAACCGAGGACGAACCGTGGATCGCGACGGGGGTGGCAAGCATGGCCGTCGCCGCCTCCAGAAGCGGCGACCGCATGAGCAACCTCGGGCAAGCGAGGAAGACGTGCCCGATCCTGGGCGTTCGAATGCTGCCCGCCGGTCCGTCGTCCTGCGCAGCCGGCCACGGCTCGTCCACGCGTCGCGGGCCGAGCGATCCTGATCGACAGTTCCGCTCGGCTTCAGGGGCTCGTGGGCCCATCGTCGCGATCGCGCGAGTTATGGATGGCGACGGGAATGGCAATTGCCGCGGCCACCAGACCGGCAATCACCCAGGGATTCGAGAGGAATCGCAGGACCGGCCGATCGTGCGAGTAGCATCCCCATTGGCCGAGAACCTGCTGGTCGCCGGCCACGAGCAGCACGCCCGGGCGGGCCGATGGCGGGGCCGTGGTCGGGGCCCACAGGCGGTAGGTTCCCGCTCCGTGCGCGGTCGCGATTCGGTACGTTCCGCCCCGCAGTCCGGTCACCTCGAAACGCCCCGCCGGGTCGGTCACCGCGGTGACCACCTGCCCGTCGAGCGACTGAATCGCCACGGTGGTCGACGCCAGGTGGTTGCCCTGCGCGTCGAGCACCTGCCCCGCCAGGGCCCCGCCCTCTCGCAGGGCGATGTCGACCACCGCGCCGGCCGGGGCGGATGGCGACGACGGGGCCGTCGTCGTGGCCGCCCGGACCACGGAGGGTGGAATCAGCATCCCCGCGCAGGCCAGGAGGATGGCTGCCATCGGCAATGATTTGGTCTGTTTCATGGGTTGGCTCCTTTCGTCTAGCCAGCGTTCGACTTTTCCACGATCCGTGGGGCGACCCGACCGGCGCCCGCAGCCTTGGCCCCGCGATTCCGCCGTCCCGACCAGGCTGCCCGCGGGCGTCGCGATCGGGGCCGTGCGGGCGTTTTGCCGGGAAAAGACCGCCACGGATCGTCAGGGAGGGCGGGATGCTACACGAAACGCCCGTCCAGGGAAATACCAGGTTCCCGTGAAAAACCAGGCGAGAGGTCGCCGCCCCGGGCAAGTCGAGGTCGACGCCGCGGAGGCGACGTTTCAGAATGCCGCGGGCGTCCGCTGGTCGAAGCCGGGCAGCATCCGCTGGACGGGAGGATTGGCTCGCTCGCAGTAGCGATCCCGGTATCCCTCGGCCAGATGGATGATGATCTCCAGCGCCAGCATGTCGGCCCGGGTCATCACATGCCGGGTGCTGCGGCTGCCCAGCCCGTGGATCAACTCGCTGAGCACGTGCACGTGCAATTGCATGGCCTGCCGGGCCGAGACCCCGGCCGTGGCGAGCAGGTCGGCCAGCCGGCTCAGTTCGCGGGCCAGGTTGCCCGATCCCATGATCACGTAGGTGCGCAGCAGTTCGCGGTAGTGCCGCACCAGTTCGTCGGGCAGGTCGGGAGGCCGGCGCCGGTCATAGGCTGCTTCGGGCAAGAAGCTCGCTAAATCGCCGTTCGGGTCGCGTCCGGCATCTCTTGCCGGCACGAACCCCCGCGTCCGTTCGGCCTCGACGTCTTGAATCAAGGCCCATTGCTGGCGCAGCAGTCGCTCGGCCTCGTCGTGCTCGCGCTGGAGCCGCTGGCGCTCGGCCTGGTTCAACCGGCGGTTCTCCCGCACGAGCTGGCAACGCTGGACGGCCCGCGCAACGACCCAGATCAGGTTTCGGGTGGTCGACGTGTTGACGCACACGTAGGCGTCGGCGCCGACCTCGTAGCAGAGGGCCGCCATCTCCTGCTCGCTTTGCGTGCCCAACACGACGATCGGCTCGTCGGCGCCTCCGGCCCGATAGCCCTCGATCAGATCCAGCGCGTCGAGCTCTCCCGGTTCGTGGCTGACCAGCACGGCGTCGTAGGTCTCGTCGCGAAGCCGGGCCAGACCGGCCGTGGTCCCCACGGCCTCGTCCAATCGGATCTGCGACGCGCTGTCGCCGGCAAACGCCTCGGCCAGCCAACTGCCGGTCCGCTGCCGGTTGGTGATGTACAAGGCCCGCATCTTCGGGGGCAGGCCGTGCGCGGTGGCGGGCAAGGTCTCTCGGCGCGATTTTGTGAGAACAGCGGCCATGAGGGCATCCCGTTCGGTGCGTGCTTCGAGCCCGAGAATCGGACGCGGTACCATAGCGATCCCGGCCTGCCGGGTCAACCTCGCCTGCGCCCGACTCGCCTCGGCCGATCGGCCGTGGCAGAATGTCGATTGGGTGCTTGGGTGGGGGACCGGCGATTTGCCCTTGCGGTGGACCGGCGCAAGCGTAGAATCTCCCTGCCCTCGACACGCTCCGGTCGCGGCCAAGAAGAAGTCCCGTCGAGCCCCCGATGAGAATTGCCTACCTCGATTGTCTTTCCGGCATCAGCGGCGACATGACGCTCGGCGCTCTGGTCGATGCGGGCGTCGAACTGTCCGATCTGAACGCCGCGGTCGGATCGCTGGGTCTGCCCGGCTGCCGGCTCGTTGCCGAGCAGGTCAAGCGACACGGGTTCCGCGCCACCCGGGTTCGGGTCGAGTACCAGCCCGAGCATGCCCATCGCCACCTCAAGCACATTTTGCCCATGATCGAGGGGGGGCGGCTCACCGACCGACAGAAGGAACTGGCCCGGCGGATCTTCACCCGCCTGGCCGAGGCCGAGGCCAAGGTTCACGGCACCACGATCGAAAAGGTCCACTTTCACGAGGTCGGCGCGGCCGATTCGATCGCCGACGTCGTCGCCTCGGCCGTGGGATGGGATTTGCTGGGGGTCGAGCGGATCGTGGCCTCGCCGATTCCGACCGGAACGGGAACGGTCAAGATCGCGCACGGACTCTGCAGCATCCCGGCCCCGGCCACTGCGGAGTTGCTCACCGGCGTGCCGTTGCGGGAGTCGTCGGTTCCCCACGAATTGACCACCCCCACCGGCGCGGCCATCGTGACCACCCTGGCCGACGCGTTCGGACCCTTGCCGGCCATGCGCATCCGGCGGATCGGTTACGGGGCGGGCCAGCGCGATCTGGCCGAGCAGCCCAACCTGCTGCGGCTCGTGGTGGGCGAGGCGCTCGAAGCCCGGGCGGGGGAGGAAGTGTGGATCGTCGAAACCAACCTCGACGACCTCAGCGGCGAGCTGATCGGCTACGCCACCGAGCGGCTTTGGCAGGCCGGGGCGTTGGACGTCTACACCACGGCCATCCAGATGAAAAAGAGCCGTCCCGGCGTCCAACTCTCGGTGCTGTGCCGGGCGGGCGACGTCGAGGCCGTCGAGGCGATCCTCTTCCACGAAACGACCACGTTGGGGGTGCGCCGCTGGCCGGTGAGCCGAAACGTGCTCGCCCGGCGATCGCATTGCGTCCAGACCCAATGGGGCCCGATCGAGGGCAAGCTGGGGTGGCTGGGAGACGGCGCGCCCCGCTTCGCCCCGGAGTACGAATCGTGCCGGCAAATCGCCGCCCGGCACGGAGTGCCCCTGCGGACGGTCTACGAGACCGCCCAACGGGCATACGCGCCCGATCCAACCCAAACAGACGGGTAACCGAGCGGAGTCCGAGGGATGGGCTTGTTGGCCGAGACGGGGTTTCCCACGGTGGCGGTGCTGGGCTTCTTGTGCCTGGCCATCGGTTTTCTTCTCATGCGATCCCATCGGTATTTCGGCCGGCACAACGCCGGCCGCTCGGACGCGGCCTCGCGCCGCGCCCCGGCGTCCCACGAACCCGGCACGCACCCGGGGGCCCCCGACGACGCCATCCGCTGGGAGGTGCAAATGCACGAGACCGCCCGAGAACTCTGCGGGCAACTCGACAGCAAGATGAGCGTCCTGGAGCATTGGATCCGCGAGGCCGATCGCGCGGCGCGGCGTCTCGAATCGGCGCTCGAGGCGGCCCGGCAAGGGCCAACTTCGGCCGCCGATTCTCCGCCCGCCCCCGCACCAGGCTTCGACCCACCCGACGAGCCGCACCCGCCGAGCACGACGCCGATCAACCAGGCCGAGGCGCTTCGATCGGCCGGGGCCCGGAGTCTGGGCGCGGCGACCCGCCGCGCGGAACGCCGGGGCGCCGAGCCGGCCGCACGCGCGGAGCGGCGCTACGATGAAATCTACCTTCTGGCCGATTACGGCTTCGACCCGGTCGAGATCGCCCGCCGTACGGGAAGCCCCGTCGGAGAGGTCGAGCTGATCCTGGGACTCCGCGCCCGGCGGGAAGGATAATCGCTTTACGACGAGATTCGATAGGCCGGTTTGCGCTCTCGGCGAGCGACGCCGCTTTCCGCGGCCGCTTTCGAGACGGCGCGGGCCACCGCGGCGCCCACGTGGCGGTCGAAGACGCTCGGGACGATGTAGTCGGGCAGCAGTTTCTCGTCGGGAATCACCCCGGCAATCGCCTCGGCCGCCGCGATCTTCATTGCCTCGGTCACCCGCCGCGCCCGCACGTCGAGCATCCCGCGAAAGAAGCCGGGAAAACAGAGCACGTTGTTGATCTGGTTCGCATAGTCCGATCTTCCCGTCGCGAGAATCGCCGCGTAAGGGGCCGCCAGATCGGGGTCGATCTCGGGGTCGGGGTTGGCCAGGGCAAAGACGACCGGGTCGGGGGCCATGGCCTTCAGGTCGTCGACCGTCAACACGTCGGGGCCCGACACGCCGATGAACACGTCGGAGCCGGCGATCGTCCGGCTCAGCGGCCCGGCCACGCGCTCGGCGTTCGTGTTCTCGGCCAGCCACTGCTTCACCCGATTCATCGCGGGTGAGCGGCCCGCGCAGATCGCGCCCTGCCGGTCGCAGGCGACGATCCGCTCGACCCCGGCCGACTTGAGCAGCCGGGCGATCGCCACGCCCGCCGCGCCCGCCCCGCTGAGCGTGACGCGGATCGACGGGAGGTCCTTGCCCACGATCTTCAGGGCATTCCGGAGGGCCGCCAGCACGACGATGGCCGTGCCGTGCTGATCGTCGTGGAACACGGGCACGTCCAACAGCGAGGCGAGCCGCTCCTCGATGTCCACGCACCGGGGCGACGAGATGTCCTCTAGGTTGATTCCACCAAAGCTAGGCGCCAAGAGACGGCACGTCTCGACGATCTTGTCGGGGTCCTGGGTGTCGAGGCAGATGGGAAAGGCGTTCACCCCGCCGAATTCCTTGAAAAGGGCGGCCTTGCCCTCCATGACCGGCAAGGCGGCCTTGGGGCCGATGTTGCCCAGGCCCAGAACGGCCGAGCCGTCGGTCACCACGGCGACCGTGTTCCGGCGGATGGTCAAGGCGTCGGCCGACTCGGGGTCGTCGTGGATCGCGCGGCACACGCGGGCCACCCCCGGCGTGTAGGCCATCGACAGGTCGTCGCGCGTCTTGATGGGCGCCTTGGATCGGATCTCGATCTTGCCGCCCAGGTGCAGGAGAAACGTCCGATCGGAGACCCGAATCACGTGCACGCCGCCCAGCGACCGCATGCGCGCGACGATCCGCTCGCCGTGCTCCACGTCGCGGGCGTTGACCGTCACGTCGCGGGTGATCAGGCCCTGCTTCACGTCGACGATGTCGACGGCGCGAATGAACCCGTCGACCTCGCCGATCGCCGATGTGATGCGGCCCAGTTGCCCCGGCCGATCGGGGTACCGCAGGCGCATCGTCATGCTGTACGACGGACTCTGGTGTTTCACGATCATCGCCCCGTATCCGGCGTTCTCTGGGCGAGGTCGGCGATGCTCTCCGAAAGAGCCCCCTCGAAGAGGCCGATCGCTCGATCGACGTCGCCGAGGCCCCCGCGCCTCGTTCTTCGTCCTCGTATTGTAGACTGCCAGGATCAACGACGGGTAGAATGCCGCGACGGCGTGCAGCGGACCGTGGAGCGTCAGGGGCTCCGTTTTCCCCTTCGCCGCCCCGGACGACCCGGGGAAGTGCCGGAGTAATCGGCAGTGCGCCCGTGTCGTTCGCAGAAAGGTTCGCTCGGAAAAGCGGGGGCCGCGACACCCGGCCCGGGTGTTTTCGAGCGGTTTGCGGCGTGTTTGTGCCCTCGCTCCGAAGCGTCCCGGAATCGCCGAAACCCCTTGTGTTTGTGGCACTTTCGAGCAATCCCGGAGTACGCACCAACCCTTCGAGCCGATCGGCCCGGCATGTTTGGCGCAAGGGTGAGGCGGCGTGCAGGGGCGGGCGATCCGAGGTATAATCGGCGGATCGTGCGACACGGCCACGGGCGCGTGTCTCCGTGCGGAGATGGTTCTTTGTGGGAGAGTTGACGGTGGCCCCCTATCCCGACAACGTTCGCAAGTTCGTCACCCAGAAGAGCGTCAAGCTGGGCGAAACCGGATACGACGTCGAGGTCGAGATCGTTCGGGGAAGCGACATCGAGGTCGTGCGCCGGCACGACCGGCAGATCGTGTCCGTCGGTCTCAAGGAGTATACGCCCCTGCCGCCCATGGACGACGACGACGTGTTCGCGCTGTTCGACCTCGGCACGGTTCTCGACGTCGACGAGGTCCGCTTCGCCGATCCCCAGAGCGCGCACCGCCTGCCGGTCGAGTGCGCGAAGGGGCATCGCGGCGGGCCAGTCCGCGTGCCCACGCTGCTGAAAGGGCCGGCCAGCGTCTGCCTCTCGCTCCGCGCGGGCGACCGCCCCTTCGGCACGCTCACCGTGAGCATCGGCAGCGGCGGAACCCTCGCCGATACGGCGTTCACCCCTGAGAGGAAAGTCGAGGCAAAAAACGACCAGCACGAGGTGCCGTGAAGTCAAGCGGCAAGCGCTGGCGGAGATCATAGGGGCTCGCTCAGCGATCCCCCGTTCCGTGCCAAGGTGGCCGGCACCCTTCGTGTGCCGTCGGCCGGTCGGGGTGCTCGGACGGTGCCGACGACGCGGGCGCTGAGCGGGCCCCGAGTACGAATCAATTCGGTTTACTTCGAAACCTACGGGTTTGGGGATCTCGCGTCGCGCGTGCGTTCCGGTCCGACGACGGGCGGAAATCAGCGGCCGGCACGGGGTCTAAAGCGCCGCGAGGCCCCTTGGGATGGACGATTCGCAACCCGCTCGCACGAGACCGTCCGGCGAGGCGTCGCCCGGCGCCTCGAATCTCTCCTGGTGGATCGTCGGCGCGATCGCCGTTGCCCTGGCGTTTGCCTTTGTCGTTCCCTGGGGGGCGTCGCGTCTGGGCGTGCACGAGGATCGCGTCGAGGGTTTGTTCGCGGTCATCGAGCTGGGCGGAACCGTGTTCCTCCGCCTGCTGAAGATGATCGTGGTGCCCCTGGTGATCGCCAGCGTGATGAGCGGCGTGCTCGGCATGGGAGACGTGCGCAAGCTGGGGCGTCCGGGCGCGTATACGCTGGCCTATTTTCTCGGAACCACGATGCTGGCCGTCGCGCTGGGGCTCGTCGCGGTCAACCTGGCGCGGCCGGGGGCCGGCGTGTCGCTCGAGCCGCTGGGGTCGTCGGGGCAGGGCCTGCCCGACGGAATCGACCTGAAGGAGCCGGGGGTTCCGGGTTCGCTCGTCGAGACGCTGGCGGCGTTTGTGCTCCAACTCTGCCCCGACAATCTGTTCGCGGCCATGGCGGCGGGCAATCTGCTGCCGCTGATCGTTTTCAGCATCCTGTTCGGCGGGGTGCTCACCACGATGGGCCCCCGGGCCGAGCCGATCGCGCGTTTGGTCGACAGCGTGAATCACGCCTTGTTGAAGCTGGTGATGCTGCTGATGAGGATTTCGCCGGTGGGGATCTTCTGCCTCGTGGCGGCGCAGTTCGGGTTGGCGCTGGTGGCGGGCCGGTTCGGCGCGACGTTCCGCAGCCTCCTCGCGTACATCGTGGTGGTCGTGGCGGCGCTGGCCGTCCACGCGCTGGTCGCCTTGCCCGCCCTCCTGTACCTGCTCGCGCGGCGCAACCCGTACCGCTTCCTCGCGCAGATCTCCGAAGCGCTTTTGACGGCTTTTTCGACGGCCAGCTCGTCGGCGACCCTGCCCGTGTCGATGGAATGCGCCCGGAAGCGAGCGGGGGTGTCGCGCCGGGCCACGGAGTTCGTGCTGCCCTTGGGCGCCACGGTCAACATGAACGGGACGGCGCTGTACCAGGCTTGCGCGGCGGTGTTCATCGCCCAGGCGGTGGGGCGCACCCTTGGGCCGTGGGAGCAGTCGACGATCCTCGTGACGGCCACCCTGGCGGCCGTGGCCGCGGCCGGAATCCCCCATGCCGGCATTTTTACCATGCTGATCGTCTTCAACGCCCTCGAGCTGCCCCTGTCGGGCATCGCTTTGATCTTCACGGTCGACTGGCTTCTGGACCGTTTTCGCACGGCGGTCAACGTGCTGGGCGACGTGGTGGGGGCGGCCGTGGTCGAGCCGAGCTTTCGCGACTGAACCGGGCCCGCCGATCGGGCCGCCATGCCCGTGTTCGTCCCTTGCGTCGTCGGGTGCGCCGGCAAACAATGGGGTGGCGCGGGATGGGCGACGCGGTGCGCGCAGGGCGCTGCTCATCCCGCCGTCAACAGCAAGTTCCCGTATCCCGAGCCCTCATGGCACCGAAGCAGCCCTTTTGGCAAAGCCTCCGAGGCAAGATGGCCGGGCCCCAGGTCGACGAATCCGATCTGCGGCGCCGCCTCGAAGAGGCGAAGCGGTCGCTGCCCACCCCGGTCTTCTGGCTGCTGGGCAAGGCCCAGTCGGGCAAGACCTCGGTGGTGCGGGCGCTGACGGGCAGCACGCTTGCCGAGATCGGCAACGGGTTCCGCCCCTGCACGCGGTCGGCGCGCCAGTACGCCTTTCCCTCCGAGGATGACTGTTTTCTCCGTTTTCTCGACACCCGGGGCCTCGGCGAGGTCGATTACGATCCGACCGACGACATGGAGCAGTTCGGCCGGCAGGCCCATCTGCTCATGGTGGTGATCAAGGCCATGGACCATGCGCAGCAGTGCGTGCTGGCGCCGTTGCGGGAGATCCTGAGGCGGCATCCGCGATGGCCCATCATCGTCGTGCAGACGACGCTGCACGAGGGGTATCCGACCCCGGATACACCGCACGTGACGCCCTATCCCTTCGACCGGTTGCCCTATCCCGACGCGGTCCCGCGCGACCTGGCCCGATCGCTGACGGTCGAGCGGGAGTGGTTTGCCGACTGGGAGGCGCGGTTCGTGCCGGTCGACTTCACGCTTCCCGACGACGGGTTCGATCCGCCCGACTACGGTTTGCCGGCGCTGTGGTCGGCGATCGAAGAGGCCCTGCCGCTGGGTCTTTGGGCGATGCTTCGCGATCAGCCCGAGATGCGGCGGGCGGTGCGCGACCGCCGCCGTCGCGCGGCCATGCCGCAGGTCACACTGCACGCCGTGGCGGCGGGCGGAGCCGCGGCCGTGCCCGTGCCCTTGGTGAACCTTCCCCTGGTGCTGGGGATCCAGGCCCGGCTGTTCCGGACGATCGCGTCGATCTACGGCCAGCCGATCAACCGCCAGCGAATCGCCGAGATCTCGGGGGCGTTGGGCATCGGTTTTCTCGGGCGCCAGGGCGCGCGCGAGCTGGCCAAGCTGATTCCCGTGCCCGGATTGGGCTCGGGCGTGGCCGGGCTCTACGCGGCGGCGAGCACCTTCGCCCTGGGAAGCGCCCTGTGCGAATACTTCAGCCGCGTGCTCGACGGCGACGTGCCCGACCGCGATACGATCCGCGCGCTGTATGCCGAGGAGTTCGAGAAAGGCCGCCGCTGGCTCGGAGAGCATCTGCGACGCGGGGCGACCGCGCAGGAGCCGGACCCATGCGATTCGTGAAGAGCTGGTGGCTCGTGGTCGTGGTGCTCGTGCTGGCGCCCCACGCGGCTCTGGCGCTGGCCGGATTCTGGTGGCTCGCCCGACACGGTCTGCTGCTCCACTGGCTGGCGGCCGGAAGCGTGCTGACCGCGGCGGGCTGGGCCGTCTCGCAGAGGCTCCGCCGCAAACGGCTGCCCCTGGGCGGCCCGGAGGTGCAGCCTTCGCTCGCCTGGCCTCCGTCGGGCCACGCGGCCTGGGACGACGTCGAGGCGGTCGCCGAGCGCGTGCAGGCCGAGCCCTTTCCCTTCGACCGGCCCGAGGCCCTTCGGGATCTTCTGATCGAGGTGCTCGAGACCGTGGCCCGCCACTATCGCCCCAATGCGCGCCAGGCAGCGCTCGAGGTTCCCGTGCCCTACGCATTGCGGGTCGTCGAGCTCGTCACGCAGGATCTGCGCCAAGCCTTCTCCGAATACCTGCCCTGGTCGCATATCCTCACCCTGGGCGACTTCATGCGGCTGAAGCGGTGGACCGCCTGGCTTCAAGAGCTGTACCTGCTTTATCGGGTTGCCCGGGTGGGATTCAACCCCATGGCCGCCGTGCTGGGCGAGCTTCGCGGCCTGGCCACGGGCCGCCTGCAAGACGTCTCGGCCGAGGCGGTCAAGCAGTGGGCCATCGGCTACGCGGTGCGCAGGGCCGGGTACTACGCCATCCAACTGTACGGCGGATACCTCGTGCTCGACGACGCCGACCTCGGTACGTATCAGACGCGCCGCTCGCGCGGCGACGCCCGGCGCGCCGGCGAGTCGGCCGCGCTGGCCGGCGAGCCGCTGCGGATCCTCGTCGTCGGGCAGGTCAAGGCGGGCAAGTCGAGCCTGATCAATGCCCTGTTCGGCCGGATGCGGGCGGCCGTCGACGTGCTGCCCACCACCCGCGGCGTCGATCCCTACCTGCTCGAGCGCGACGGGCTCGATCGGGCGATCGTGCTCGATACGGCCGGATACGAGAGCGTCGACCAGGTCAAGGCTCCCCTCGAGGCGATCCGCGACCAGGCCGCCGATTGCGATTTGCTGTTTCTGGTGTGCTCGGCCCAATCGGCGTCGCGGGACGCCGACCGCCGCATGCTCGACGGGCTGCGCGCCTTCTTCGCCGAGCGGCCCGACCGCGTGATGCCGGCCACCGTGGTCGTCTTGACGCACGTCGACCTGCTTCGCCCGATTCGCGCGTGGAATCCGCCCTACGATCTGGCCAACCCGAACGACGAGAAGGCGCGGCAGATCGTCGACGCGGTGCGGGCGGTCGAGCACGACCTCGCCTTGACCGCCGAGCAGCCCGTGGTGCCCGTGTGCCTTCATCCCGACCGCATCGACAACGTCGACGAGGGACTGGTTCCCGTGATCCTTCAGCAGGTCCCCCAGGCCGAGCGGGTGAAGTACCTGCGGTGCTTGAAGAGCCACCACGAAGAAGAGTATTGGCAGCGGCTCTGGCGGCAGGCCGTCAATTCGGGCCGCGTGTTGTTGAAGGCCGGCCGCGATTGGATGCGGCCGTAGGGCGCCGCCGCGGTAAGTCGACGAAATGCCCGACCATCCTCAGACGAACGGGCAGCCAACGTTCCTCAATCTCGGAGAAACCTCACCATGGGCAAAACCCGAAACCACGCGGCAAGCGTCCCCGACGCGGGCGCCGGCCCGAGTAGCATGTCGCGGCGATCGTTCGTGCGTCGCTCGCTGGGCGCGGCGGCCGGCGCGGGCTGGCTGTCGGCGCCGGCCCGGGGCGACGTTCCGGCCGCCCTGGAGGTCGTCGGCAAGGTCAAGCCCCGGCCGGCCGCGTCGATTGCCGCCTCGCCCCTGGGCGTCGGCTTCGAGACGCTCGACCGCAAGATGTTCGAGCCCGAGCCGTGCTATCCCTTTCTGGCCGAATTGGGCGCGAAGTGGGCACGCGTGCAGACCGGCTGGTGCCGCTGTGAACCGGCGCGGGGCGAATACGACTTCGCCTGGCTCGAGGCGATCGTCGACCGCCTGCGCGGGATCGGCATCCAGCCCTGGTTCAACCTGGGGTACGGCAACCGGCTTTACACCCCGGAGGCCACGAACCAATTTGCCGTGGGCTGGGTGCCGCTGGGAAGCGACGAGGCCCGGCGGGCGTGGCTGCGTTTCGTGCGGACGTTGGCCGAGCGCTTCGGCGATCGGGTGAAGCACTGGGAGATCTGGAACGAGCCGAACCACCGCAATTTCTGGAAGCCGTACCCGGCCGACCCCGCCCAGTACGTCGACTTCGTGCGGATGACGGCCCCCGTCATCCGCCAGGCCGTGCCCGGCGCGAGGATCGTCGGGCCGGCCGTGTGGGGACCCTCGTATTTCAAGGAATGCTTCGACCTGGGGCTCGGCGATCTGGTCGACAAGGTTTCGTACCACTGGTATCGGGCGTCGCCCGAGCACGGGTACGAGGCGGCCGTGGCCGGTTGCCGCGAGGTGTTGGCGCAGCACGGCCTGCAACGGCCGCTGTGGCAGGGCGAGAGCGGCTGCCCTTCGCAGCCGGCCGGCGCCGGCGCCCTGGCCAAGTACCCGTGGACCGAGGCCCTCCAGGCCCGCTGGGTCGTCCGGCGCACGCTCAGCGACCTGCGGCTTCGGGTCGAGCTCAGCTCGTACTTCCATGCGGTCGACATGCTGTACCCCAATGAAGACGGGACCCCGGACGGCCGGCTGAATCCCAAGGGACTGTTGCGGCGCAGCGACTACACGCCCAAACCCGCCTACTTCGCCTACCAGTGCCTTTGCGCCCTGTTCGACGCCGAGACCCAATGGGCCGACCGCCCCCTGGAGATCTCGGCCGCCGACGGTTTGCCTCTGGAGCCATCGGCCCTGTGGACGGCCGCCTTCGTGCGCCGCGGCCGGGCGCTGTACGCCTATTGGCTGCCGGCCGACTTGCGCGAGCCGCTCAAGCGGCGGACCGTCGACCTGGCGATGCCCGAGCCCTCCGGCGCCGCGCTCGACGCGCCCGTGCTGATCGATCCTCTCACGTCCACGGTGCACGGGCTGGGGCGCGCGACGCGGTCGCATCGGGGGTGGCGGATTCCCGCCGTGCCGTTGAGCGACTGCCCGCTGATCGTCACCGACCGTTCGGTGGTCGAGGTTTGACAAGCGGCCCCTCGCGGGGTGCGGTTTCACCGCATGTTGAACAGGATCTGCGTTCCCTCCTTGCCGGCGACCACGATGTCGAGGTCGCCGTCGCCGTCGAGGTCGGCGGTGCGGATCTGGAGGCCGCCGCCGACTTGTCCCTCGTTGATCGTGTAGGCGTCGAACGCCTTTTTCTCGGCGTTCCAGACGTAGTACCGCATGATGGGCGGCTCGGCGCTGCCGGGATCGTTGCCGTTGTGCGCCCGGATGCGCTTGCCCGTGATCAGCTCGTTCGATCCGTCGCCGTTGAGGTCGGCCAGGTGCAGGCAATGGGGTTGCGAGAACGAGTCGTCGATGAGTTGCTCGTCGAACCGCAGCTTGCCTTCCGCGTCGGGCCCCAGGCCGCGCCAGAAGTGCAGCCCGTACCCGTGCGACTCGCTGTTGATGACGTCGTTGATCCCGTCGCCGTCGACGTCGTACACGAGCATGGGACAGGCGGCGTGGCGCTTCTCCCAGTCGGGATGGTAGGTCCAGGGCTGGGTCAGGGGATCGCCCTCGGGCCGCTCGTACCATCCCAGGCCGAAGAGGATGTCGTCGCGGCCGTCGTTGTTGACGTCGCCGAACCCCACGCCGTGGCCGTTGATCGGCCCGATCGTATGGCCGACGAGGGTGGGCATTTCGCGCTCGACGGTTTCGGTCTTCTGGCCCTTGCGCACCTCGACCTTGCGCCGCTCGGTCGCGAAGGTCCAGAGGACCGTCGGGTTGTTCTTGTTCCACTGATTCGAGAACCACTCGGGCTTGCCGTCGCCGGTCAGGTCGATGAGATAGCTCACTTCGTTCGTGGTGTAACCCGTGTCGACCAGCAGGTGCTTCGGCCAGAGATAGCCTTGCAGCAGCTTTTCGGGACCGGGGTTTTCGTACCAGTAGACCTCGCCCGACATGAAGTCCATCGACACGACGTCGGGGCGTCCGTCGCCGTTGACGTCGTAGGCCCACTCGCCGTTCGAGCGGACGTAGCCGGCGTTGTCCTCGATGATCCGCACGGGGCGGGGGATCCACTCGCCGTTGCGATACCAGTTGCGCCCCGCGACCACGTCGAGCTTGCCGTCGCCGTCGAAGTCGGCCACGTCGCAGCCTTCGTTCGCGTCGACGGCCAGCACCTTGACTTCAAAGCGAACGGGATGGCCGCCGAAGGCCGCCGGGCCGGCCAGCGCCGCCGCGACGATCCCCAGGATGAGTTTTTTCGTCATCGTCGTTTCTCCGGTTTCTTCCAGGGTGTTTGGCATGGGTTCGACGGGCGCCGCGGCCGGTCAAGCACGCCGGGCGCGCCGCGTGAGGCCCGCCCGCTCGATCGCGCGGTCCAGGTGCGCCAGGGCCTGCCGGTAGTCGTCGGGGCCCACGTACTCGAGCACGAGCGGCGCCTTGGGCGTGCGCCGGGCCGCCAGCGTGACGAACTTCACGTAATCGAGGTCGCCCTGCCCCGCGGGCACGCCGCGTTCGACGTGCAGCTTGCGGTCCTTGGCGTGCAGGCAGTCGACGTAGGGCGCCAACTGGTCGAACATCTCCTCGAGGTCGTTCAACTCGAGCAGGTTGGCCGGATCGAGCAGCACGCGAAGCCGCGGCGAGCCCATTTCCTCGATGTACACGCGGGTGCGTTTGGCGCTGGCGAAAAAGTGGCGAAAGTACGGCTCGAACATCACGGTCGCGTCGTAGCGCTCGGCCAGCGCCGCCAGTTGCTTGCCGGTGGCCAGCATCGCCTTCCAGACTTCCTCCTGGAAGTGGTGCTCGACCCGGGGGGCGGGCTCCTCCGGATGGTAGTAATGCCCCGCCTCGGTGACAAACGCCCGGACGCCCATCGAGGCGCCCACCCGCATCATGGCCTCAAAATAGGCCAGGTTCGCCTTGCGTTCGGCCGGATCGGGGTGGATCAGGTTCGTGTACACGCCGATGCTGTGGATCGAGAGCCCGGCCGAGCGGTAGGTATCGGCGATTTGCCGGCACCGCTCGGCGGTCAGGTCGGAGAGATCGTTCCGCCCGTTGTACCGCCAATAGTTGCTGTCGGTCTGGGTCAGGAACAACTGGACCGTATCGATGCCCTGGCCGGCCAGCTCCTCGGCGAGTTGTGCGTTCGTGTAGGTCCGAAACCCCGTGGTGGCGACGCCGACGGTCAGCGCGGTTTCGTCGCCGGCTTCGGCCCTTTGCCGAACCGTCGCCGCGGCGGCGAACGAGGCCGCGGCCGCCTTGAGAAGCCCGCGGCGTGTGACGTTTCTCTGGGTCATCGATTCTTCCCTTGGCGTTGGAGGCTGGAGTGTCCCCGGGCGCTTCCTGCCTGCGCTGCCTGCGGAAAGCATCCATGCGCCGCAACCCTCCCGGTTTGCCGACCCGACACTATCCTACCTCGATCGACGGCCGGATGATAGACGCTCGGCCGGGCCCACATCGCGGCGGGCGCTGAGGCGGTCGATCGCCTCCCGAGAAAGGGCATTCCGGATGCTGCTTCAGCCTGCGCGAACGTTGCGCGCCCGTCAGGGCTTGAATAGCGCCGACCCCGTCGTGGGGTAGATGGGGATGGCCCCGTCGTCCGGGCGGTCGAAGCCAGTCGGCGCCGCGGCCACCCGGTCGACCGGCGGCAGACGCCGCACCTTCGGGTTGCCGTCGCGATCGTGGCCGTCGCGTGCCGCCCCCGGCCTCGTCGCCGGATCGCCTTGCGGATCGGAATACGCCGTCGGGGATATCGGTTCCACGGCAACGAGATGCGCTTCGCCAGGTTCCGGCTCGGCAAGGCCGTTTGGCGCGTCGGAGCCGGCCGGACTGCTCGGGGCGACGCCCGTTGCCGACGCAGCCACGCTGACCGGTTCGGCGGAGATCGGCTCCGAATCGTCGACCGACTCGGTCGGGCTCGGGCTCCACGAGTCGGTGTCGGGGGCGATTGCCTGCGGCGTGGCGGCCGGCTGCTTCGCGCGCGACGATTCGGACGGCGCTGGCGGGCCGCTTTCGCAGGACGGCGCGCCGCCCCATCCGTCGCTCTGATCGACCTCCGGCGAGTCGCCGACGGGCGTCGGGGCCGGCGCGCGGCAGGTCGTGGGTGGCGGCTCTTCAACCCGGCCGGCGTTCGACGGCGGAGACCCATCACGATCGGCGGGCGCCGGCCGAACGGAAGACGAGACCTGGCGAAGCGGTTGGACACCGCCGGCCATTTCCCAGACCACCGGGTAGCGCGCCGTGTTGATCCCGATGCACGTGACGATGGTCAGAAACACCGCAAGGCAAACCGCAATCCTCGGCATGGTCTCGTCTCCCCTTGCATGAGATCGCCGCGCCGGAAGGCGACCGCCCCGGGCCTTCGGGTCGACTACGACAATCCCCCTGGGTGGCGTGAACGGACGGCACGCGGTTTCGGTGCCTTATTAGAACCCTCGAAACCATACACCGCCGCGACTCCGCGCCAAGCAAAACCCGAGCCGTCGCCGTCCAAATCGCGCCCGGGCTCGACGGAGACGCCGATTAGCGAAAGTGTAGGGCGGCGCCCGGAACGCGCATCTCGATCGCGTACAGGCCCTGGCTGGCGGTGATGAAAAGCGTCTTGCGCTCGGGGCCGCCGAAGCAGACGTTGGCGGTCCAGCGGGCGTCGACGTCGATCTGCTCGATCGGCTTGCCCGAGGCGTCGAACACGGTGACCCCCTTGCCCGTCAGATACACGTTGCCCTCGTTGTCGATGGTCATCCCGTCGGAGCCCATCGCGCAGAAAAGTCGCTTGTCGACCAACGTGCCGTCGGGCCGGATGCGGTAGGCGTAGGTCTTCTTGGCGCGGAGGTCGGCCACGTAAAGGGTCTTGCCGTCGGGCGTGCCGATGATGCCGTTGGGCTGTTCGAGGTCGTCGGCAACGCGGAGGAGCTTCTGCCGGTCGGGGGCGAGGTAGTAGACGCACTGGCCGTCCTGCTCCTGGGGACCGCGGTTCCAGTAGGGACGTTTGTAGAAGGGGTCGGTGAAGTAGATCCCGCCGTCGGGGCGGATCCACAGGTCGTTGGGCCCGTTGAGCAGCTTGCCTTGGTAGTGTTCGACGACCACGGTCACCTTGCCGTCGGGGGCGATCGACCAGAGCTGGTTCTCTTCGTCGGCGCAGGCCCAGAGGTTGCCGTCGCGGTCGAAGTACAGGCCGTTGGAGCGTCCGCAGGGCTGCATGAAAGTCGAGAGCACCCCGTCGGTGCTCCACTTGAGGATGCGATCGTTCGGCTGATCGGTGAAGAACACGTTGCCCCCGGCGTCGCAGGCCGGTCCCTCGGTGAACGCGAAACCGTCGGCGAGTTTTTCGACTCGGGCCCCCGGCGCGATCACGCCTCGATCGGCCGCCCGGGCCCCGGCGGTCGTGGCCAGCGACACGGCCGTCGCCAGGGCGCTCGTCACGAGCAGTCGGGAGAAGCCGGGGTGCAAGGGACGTGGTGCCGCGCTCATGGTCGTGCTCCGGTTCGGGATGGATTTCGGGCCAGGTAACGGGTTTGTTCTATCGTGCCGAAACCGGCCTTTCAAGCTCGGCCCGACGCGGCGGCCCCCCGTGAGACCGGGTCACGCTTCCCTGCATCGTTCGTCGCTCATCGCTCATCCTTCGTCGCCCCTCCCCCGCGAGAACGGGTCATGCTATGATAGGATTCCGACGACAGACGATTGCCCTGTTCCGCCACCGGCACAACGCTCGGTTGCGTTCTCTCAACCCAAAGAGTCGCCACGTTGCTGATCGGACCGGTTTTCGCCCGCGAGGTCGCGGTGGCACCCCGCCGACCGCGGTTGTACTACGCACGAACCTTCTACTGCCTGCTGCTGCTCCTGTTGACGGGAACGGCATACCTCGTATTGACGGGCACCCAACAGGTCCGCGATTTGGGCGATCTGGCGAGGTTCGGCACGATTCTGTTTCAGATCCTGGCCCCGTTGCAGCTTGGCCTGGCGATGTTCTTTTCGGCCATGCTTTCGGCCAGTGCCGTGGCCCAGGAGAAGGACCGTCGCACGCTGATCCTATTGTTGCTGACCAATCTGACCAACAGCGAGCTCGTGTTGGGCAAGCTGCTGGCCAGCCTGCTGAACGTGCTGGTGTTGTTGACGGCCTCGGTGCCGCTTTTCATGCTGACGGCCTTGTTCGGAGGCGTTTCGTTCGCCCAGATCGGCCGGGTTTTCGCCGTAACGGTGGCCACGGTGATCCTCTGCGGCAGCCTGGGATCGCTCGTGGCCTTGTGGCGCGAGAAGACGTTTCAGGCCCTGGCGATGACGGTGCTGGTTCTCGTGTTCTGGCTGGCGCTGTGGGAGCTGGTAGCCGCCGGGCTCCTGTTCGACGGCGCGTTGGGCATCTCGCATGAGGTTTGGGCCGTGGGATTCAGCCCCTGGGAGGCGATTCTCGAGGCGGCCCGGCCCTACGTGGCGTCGGAGCCGGGGCTGGGCGCGATCGGCTCGGGAATCAACTTGTTTTTGATCGTCTCGATGGTCCTTTCGCTGTTGCTGGTCGGCACGGCCGTGTTGATGGTCCGTCGCTGGAACCCGTCGCGCGAGGCGCGGCCGATCGAGCGGGATGAGCATCCCCAGAGCATCTGGAACCCGACGGAGCCCGAGGCGGGGTTGAAGGCATCGGCGGCCGGCGCGCCTTCGACGCCGGGCGTTTCGGCGGCTTCGTCGACGGTTCGGGCCGTCCGAAGCCGTCGCGTCTGGGACAACCCGATCCTCTGGCGCGAGGTGCGCACCTGGGCGTACGGGCGCAAGGTGCTGGTGATTCGCATCGGCTACCTCGTGCTGTTCGCCCTGGCCGTGCTGAGCCTGTCGTGGTCGGCCGAGGGGCCCGCGGCCGCCGCCATCGGGAGCGGATGGCTCGTGCTGGCGAGCCTGTTCCTGCTCAGCCTGGTGCTGGTGAACGCCCAGGCCGTGACCTCGCTGACCAGCGAACGAGACAGCCGCGCCTTCGACCTGCTGCTAGTCAGCGACTTGACGCCCAAGGAGTTCGTCTACGGCAAGCTGGGCGGGGTGTTCTACAACACGAAGGAGATGATCCTGCTGCCGATGGCCCTGTGCGGGTATTTGTGCCACGCCGGCGCGCTGGCTTTCGAGCACTTGGTGTATTTGGTCACGGCGCTGGCGATCCTCTACGGCTTCGTGGCCATGCTGGGGATCCACGCGGGCATGGCCTACGAGAACTCGCGCAACGCCATCGGGACGAGCCTGGGGACGGTCTTCTTTCTGTTCGTGGGCGTGGCCACGTGCATCCGCATCATGCTCGCCTTCAGCGGCTCGTTCGAGGCCCAGTTGCCGTTTCTGGGCCTGGTGGTTTTCGGCGGCGGCGGGCTCTTTCTCGCCCTGGGAGTTCGCAACCCCTCGACCGCGATCGGGCTGGCCTCGTTCGCGTGCCCCCTGGTCACCTTCTACGCGATCACGAGTCTGTGCATCCATCGCGTGCTCCTGGCGTTCGTCGCGATCGTGGTGGCCTATGGATTCATGACCATCGCCATGCTCGTGCCGGCGATCGACGAATTCGACGTGGCCACGGGGAGGACGACGGTCGAAGAGTAGGCGCGCTCGGGCACCCGGCCCGGCGCAACCTGGGAAACTCCGGCAGGTAGACCAACCATGAAAGCCAAGCACCCTTGCCATCGGATGCCGGGGAATCGAACGTGGACTGGGTGAGCGCGTACGGGCCCTGGCTGGCGGCCCTGGGACTGCTGTTCTGCTCGGCCTTCTTCTCGTCGAGCGAGGCGGCCCTGTTCTACCTGGGCAGTCGCGAACGCCGCGAACTCGCCTCGGGCAACCGGGCCCAGCGAATCGCGGCCGGCCTGTTGGCCGATCCCGATCGCCTGCTCACGGCGGTGCTGTTCTGGAACCTGCTGGTCAACGTCGTCTATTTCGCCGTCGTGTCGATTGCCGTCCTCGACTTGGAGAACCAGGGCCGCGGCGCGCAGGCCGGGCTTCTGGCCTTGGGGTCGCTGCTGGCCGTCATCGTCTTCAGCGAGATGCTTCCCAAGAGCCTTGCCGTGCTGCAGCCCCGCGCCGTGGCGGCGCTGGTGGCCGTGCCCCTGGCCGCCGCGGTCCGCGTGCTCGATCCCGCGCTGCCCGTGCTGCGGAAGATCACGCTCGTCTCACGCCGCGTTCTTTGGCCCACGTTCGAGTCGGAGCCCTACCTGCGCGTGCGCGACCTGGAGCGGGCGGTCGAGCTGTCGACCTCCGACGCCGCGCTGCTCGAGCACGAGCAGGCGGTGCTTCAAAGCATCGTCTCCCTGTCGGAGATTCGCGTCGACGAGTTGATGCGCCCGCGCACGCAGTTCGTGGCATTTCGTCCCCCCGTTTCGTTGGCCGACCTCGGGGGACGCATGACGCCCAGCGGCTACCTGCTGGTGACCGAACCCGACAGCGACGAGGTTGCCGGAGCGGTGTCGCTGAAACAGCTTCACCACGTTCCCGCCGAGCGTCTCGAAACTCGCGCCAGGCCCGTGGTGTACGTTCCCTGGTGCACGACCGTGGCCGAAGCCCTTGAGGCCATGCAGCGCGCCCAGCGCCTCGTGGCCGCCGTGGTGAACGAGATGGGCGAGACGATCGGCATCCTGACGTTCGACGACTTGCTCGAGACCCTGTTCAGTCCCACGGCCAGCCGAAGCCAACGGTTGCTCCGGCGGACCCCGATCCGCGAGGTAGGACCTGGCGTGTGGCGCGTGACGGGCATGACCAGCCTCTGGCGCCTGGTCCGCCACTTCGGCGTCGAGCGGCCGACCAGCAAGAGCGTCACGGTCGCGGGCGTCATCCAGGAGACCCTCGAGCGCCTGCCCCAACCCGGCGACGAATGCTCGTGGGGGCCCTTTCACTTCAAGGTGATCGAGGCGCCCGAACGGGGCCAGTTGACGGTCGAGCTGACGCGGGCCGACCCCAAGCAGGAGCCGTCGCCATGATCGGGATCGCCCTGGCACTCGGGTTCGTGGGCCTGTTTCTCAGCGCGTTCTTCAGCGGGTCGGAGATCGGGTTCTACCGCGTCACCCGCATGCGCCTCGTGCTCGACGCCAAGGGAGGCGATCCCGTCGCGCGCGGACTGCTCTGGCTGACCAATCACCCCTCGTTGTTCGTGGCCACCGTGCTCGTGGGCAACAACCTGGCCAACTACCTGACCTCGCTGGCCATCGTGATGGGAACCCAGACGACGTTCGCTCGAGGCGGCCATCTTGCCGAGCTGATCGCGCCGGTCGTGCTGTCGCCGCTGCTGTTCGTCTACGGCGAGCTCCTGCCGAAGTATCTCTTCCTGCACGCCCCCAACCGGCTGCTCCATCGAAGCGGCCCGCTGTACCTGCTGCTGGTGCCGCTGTTCTTCCCCGTCAGCGGCTTGCTGTGGGGCCTGAACCGCCTTCTGGCCGGATTCGTCAGCGAATCGCCCGAACAGGTGCGACTGCGCATCGCCCGGCGCGAGTTGCGGCGCGCCCTCGAGGAAGGCCGCGAGGCCGGGATCCTCTACCCTTCCCAGATCGAGCTGGCCCAGGGCATCTTCGCCGTGGCCAACCATCCGGTCGGCCGCTACGCCGTCGCGCTCTCCGACCTGCCTCGGGCACGATCGGACATGACCAAGGACGAAGTCCTCCGACTGGCGGCTCGCCTGACGACGCCCGACGTTCCCGTCGAGGCCGGCACGCCGCCGCGGCTCGTCGGCTACGTGCGAGTGATCGACCTGCGTCTCGACCCGTCCGACGAGTTGCGGCCCGTGCGACCGCTGCTGAGAATCTCGCACACCGACACGCACATCAGCGCCCTGACCCGCATGCACAGCGCCGGCGAAAGCCTGGCCGAGGTGGTCGACTCCGACGGCAAGACCATCGGCATCCTCACGGCCCGGCGGCTCCGCGAGCCCTTGCTCCGCGGCGGACAGTGAAAGGCAGCCTCGCCGCGGCATGGCGCGGCGACGAGAAGAGGGAAGAAGAAACCACCAAGCTCACAAGGGACACCAAGGAACCAGACGCGTTTCTTGGTGCTCTTTGCGCCCTCCGTGGTTCCTCCCGTGATATGCCCGCTATGCGCTGCTCGAAAACGAGGCAGCTTGCCCAGCGGCCGCTCGATTTGCCGGATGCGTCGCGCCGCACCCCACTGGCGGGTTAGGTGAACCTTGCCGCTTGACCGCGACACGAGATTGCTGTAGACTACTGTGGCATTGCGTCGACAAAAGTTGCAGGACAACCTCGCAAATGACCATCGCCTACCTATTGCCGCTCCTCTTATTGCCCCTTACGAGGGGAGGGCCTTAGGTTCGCGCTCGTCGACGCATCATCCAAGCAAGTCAGAACGAACCCCAAGGCCGATGAGGTCTTGGGGTTCTTTTTTTTCGAGAGGCGCACGACAATGCCGCCCGGGGGAAGCAGCGGTCGCTGGAACGGCCCGACGAGGGCGTGGTTGGTGTTGCCGGGGCCGACGGACCGTCGGCGCTCGGAATCCCCGTTTCTTGCCCCTTTGGACACGCTCGACACCAACCACAGGAATCGCACGTCATGACGGAACCATCGTCCCGAAAGATCGTCATCTTCGACACCACCCTTCGCGACGGCGAGCAATCGCCGGGCGCGAGCATGAATCTGGCCGAGAAAATGGAGGTCGCCCAGGCCCTCGTCGACCTCGGGGTCGACGTCATCGAGGCCGGATTCCCCATCGCCTCGCCCGGCGATTTCAAGGCGGTGCGCGAAGTGGCCAAAACGGTCCGCGGATCGGTCGTCTGCGGGCTGGCGCGATGCCGCACCGAAGACATCGACCGCGCCTGGGAGGCCGTCCAGCACGCCGAGACGCCGCGAATCCACGTCTTCCTGGCCACCAGCGCGATCCATCGCGAGTTCAAGCTCAAGATGACCAAGGACCAGATCATCCAGCGGGCCGTCGACGGCGTGCGCCGGGCCGCCGGGTACTGCCCCGACGTCGAGTTCTCGCCCGAAGACGCCGTGCGCACCGAGATCGACTTCCTCTGCCAGGTCGTCGAGGCCGCCATCGACGCCGGGGCCACCACGGTCAACATCCCCGACACGGTCGGCTACGCCACCCCGGCCCATATGCGCCAGGTGATCGAGACGCTCCGCGCCCGCGTGCCCAACGTCGAGCGGGCGATCATCAGCATCCACTGCCACAACGACCTGGGCCTGGCCGTGGCCAACAGCCTCGCGGCGGTCGAGGCCGGGGCCGGCCAGATCGAATGCACCGTGAACGGAATCGGCGAGCGGGCGGGCAACTGCTCCCTCGAAGAGATCGTCATGGCCCTGCGCACCCGAAACGACTACTACCACGCCCATACCGGCGTGGTCACCCAACGCATCGTTCCCACGAGCCGGCTCGTGGCCGCCGTGACGGGCATCCAGGTCCAGCGCAACAAGGCCATCGTCGGCCAGAACGCCTTCGCCCACGAGGCCGGCATCCATCAAGACGGCATCCTCAAGGAACGCACCACCTACGAGATCATGCGCCCCGAGGACGTCGGCCTGACCATGAGCGACCTCGTGCTCGGCAAGCACAGCGGCCGCGCCGCCCTGGCCGATCGGGCCAAGGCCCTCGGGTATCACCTGACCGGCGAGCAGCTCAACGTCGTCTTCCAGGAGTTCAAGGACCTGGCCGACAAGAAGAAGGAGATCTACGACGGCGACCTGGCCGCCCTCATCGAGCAGCGAATCCACGGCGTCTCGGAACGCTGGTCGCTCGAGTCGTACGAGGTGAGCACCGGGTCGGGAAAGATCCCGCACGTCAAGCTCACGCTCCGCCACGGCGATGAGATCCTCCGCACCGAAAGGCAATGCGGCGACGGCCCGGTCGACGCCGTCTTCCTGGCCATCGAAGAGCTGACCGGCATCACCGTCGTGTGCAAAGACTTCCGCGTCCACAGCGTGACCGTCGGCAAGGACGCCCAGGGCGAAGTGATGGTCCAGCTCGAATACCAGGGCGAGCTGTACCGCGGACGAGGCGTCTCGACCGACAGCGTCGAAGCCAGCGCCAAGGCGTTCCTCAACGCGATCAACCGAATCGCCATGGGACGCAACGGCAACAAGAACGCGACCCACGCCCAGCAATAAGGTCGATCCCCCCGATCGACACAGGCCGAGTGGCGAAATCGGCAGACGCACGGGACTTAAAATCCCGGGCCCCTTTCGGGGCGTGCGGGTTCGAATCCCGCCTCGGCTACTTGTGGAATGAGCACTCACGACGGTTCTGCGGGGCCGGATGTTCCCCTCCCAGCCCGGGTTGGTCCATCCGGTGCTGCATTCTCCCGTCGGGGTCCTCGGAATTTTCTTCCGTCTCGGTGCCCTCCGCACGGAGTTTCCGGCACCCCGCGGCCGCCCTCAGAGCGGGACTCTCGTGGACGTCTTTGTTCGCCGGTTTCCGGTGGGGATCGACGATCCCATGCTCAATCGCCATCGCGACCAACTCGTGTCATAACGGGGTAAGACTCGAGTGTTCCTGCTCGATTGAGCCCTCATCCTGCCCCCCCTCATCCTTCCGCCTTGCTCTCCTGTTCCAGCTCGGCCAGCAGCGTCTTCAGATGCGGCAGGGCCGCTTCGGCGGCGGCTTCGCCGACGTCGGCCAGCTCGTCGGCGCGGGTGAAGTCGGTGAAGGGGAAACGGGCGGCCTCGGGCTCGATCATCAGGTCGACCGACCTGGCCCGCATCGCGGTCAGCTCGTGCCCCTGGGTCTCGAACACGCGCAAGACGGTCTCCATCCAGCCCGCGGCCTTCATCTGGGCGGTGGCCATGTCGGGGCGATTGCCGGCGAACTCGTGGGCGAGCCCGGCCGTCACGTTCACGCCGACCACGAAATCGGCGCCCTTCTTGGTGAGCACGTCGGCGGGCAGGTTGTTGAGCACGCCGCCGTCGACCAGGGCCATGCCGTCGCGGCGGATGGGGGCCGACACGACCGGGATGTTGATGCTCTCGAGCAACGCGTGAATCGCGTCGCCCCGCTCGCGCACGACCTGGCTGCCCGTCACAAGGTCGACCGTCACGGCAGAAAACGGGACCGGGAGCTGCTCGAGGGTCCAGTCGTGCAAATAGGGGCGGAGCTTGTGGTCCCACGCCCCGGTGCGAAACATCGCCTGCAAGTACCAGCGGCTTCCGGCGGGCAGCCAGCGGAAGATCGCCGGCGGCGTGAGCGTTTTGGCGAACCGTTCCCGGGCGAACTCGGGATCGTAGCCGCTGGCGTAGCCGATGCCCATCATGGCGCCGCTGCTGGCGCCGGCCATGAGGTCGAAGCTGATGCCGGCCCGGTCCAGGGCCCGAAGCACGCCCAGGTGGGCCAGCCCCCGCGCGCCGCCGCCGCCCAACGCCAGGCCGGTCGAAATGCCGCGAAGATGCCGCACGAGCCGGTCGATCGCCTGCTCCTGGCGTCGGGGCCGCGTCGCGGGCCGCTCGGCCAGCTCGACCTTGAAATCGCGCGTGTCCAGGTCCCACGTCGAATGCCAGCGCGGAGCAACCTGCTGCCCTTCGGGAAGGATCCACACCACGTGGGTTCGGGCCGCAAGGCCGGGATCGGCCCTCACCGCCTGGAAGGCCTCGGGCGACGGGCCCTCGTGCCCGGGCTCGACCAGCCAAAGCACGTCGTCGCAGCGCCGCAGCAAGCGATGCAAGCTCCGGGGCGACTCGTCGGGCATGGCCTCGAGCACGACCCGGTCGCCGCGCTCGACGAGCTGGCGCAGGCGCTCGGCCAGGGCCGAGCCGGGCGTGCCTTGGTCGTGCGGAATCGCCTCGACGGGGCAGGGCGCCGACTGGCCTTCGCGGTCGCCGAGCAGGGTGATTCGCTCGCCGCGCTCGGCCAGCCGGCCGAGCAGCAGATCGCAGAGCATCCGGCCGCGTCGGTTCGATCGGACGATGCCGACGATCTTGGGGCGCACGGGATGACGCTGTCCGAGCAGGGTCTCGGTCAGGCGGAACCCGAGTGTGCGGATGATGTTTTTGCCGACCTGGGGCACCTCGTCGAAGAGTTGGTGGAATGCCGCGCGGTCGAGCGTCAACAACTCGGAGTCGAACAGGGCGGTCACGTTGGCGGCCCGCTTTCCCTCGCCCAGCAGGGCCAACTCGCCGAAGTAGTCGCCGCGGCAGAGGTAGGCGAGCACGCGCTCGCCGCCGCCCCGCTCGGGCACGGTCACCCGCAGCCGTCCCTTGGCCACGACGAACATGCTGTCGCCGGGCATTCCCACCCGGCAGATCGACTCGCCCGCCTCGCACGCCACGGGCCGCACTCGCAGGGCGACCAATTCGAGTTCCTCGGGCCCCAGCCCCTCGCAGAAGCGGCTCTGCCGCAGGGCCGCCACGACGGGCCCCAAGTCGTTTCCCGAAGCAACCACGCTCATCCGGTCCCCTCCCCTCGTGGTGCCGACGGCCCGCAAGGTCTCCGCCGACGCGGGTACGATCCCTCTTCGAGCAACATAGCCGCGTCGCGAAGCGTTCGTCAAGCGACCCGGCGGCGGGCGAACGCGTGGCCGCGGCAAGTTCGGTCAATCGCCGGCCGCCGGTTCCGCCGGCTCGGAGGAAGACCCGAGGGCGACACGACGCGCCAGGTGCTCCATGAGCCGTTGAACGCGGGCGGCCATGGCCTGGGGATCGGGAAGCATGCCCTCGAGCAGCAAGGCGTTTGCGTGAAGCTGCCGGCCGCACTCGCGGATCAAATCGTCCTGGCCGCCCCCTGCGGCCAGGGCCGAGAGCCGCTCGATCAACTCGGCCGACGGGTTGACTTCGAGAATCAGCCTGGCGGCCGGCACACTTCGATCGACCGAGCGCAGCAGGTTCTGCATGTGGGCGCTCATGGTTCCCTCGGAACGCACCAGGCAGCAGGGGCTGTCGGTCAGCCGGACCGAGCGGCGCACGTCTTCGACCGACCCTTTCAGGGCCTCGCGAAACAACTCGAGCACGCGGTCGAAACCCGGCGGCGATTCGGCCTCGTCCTCGGGCCGCGGCGGGGTCTCGCCCGACTCGTCGCGCGGCTTCTCGGGCTCGTCGGGAAGCTCGAGGTCGGCCTCGTCGATCGGCACGAGCGGGCGATCCTGGTACTTGCCCAACGACGACATGACGAACTCGTCGATCGGATCGATCAGGTACAAGACCTCGATCCCGCGCTTGCGAAAGATCTCGAGGTTCGGATTGTTGCGGATCGCGGTCAGGTCGGGGCCCCCCAGGTAGTAGATCGCCTTCTGCCCCTCGCCGCACCGCGCGACGTACGCGTCGAGCGACGTCGGCTTGTCGGGATCGTCGTCGTGGCTCGACAGGAAGCGCAGCAGCCTGGCCAGGCGCGGGCGGTGGACCATGTCGACGTGGGCCCCTTCCTTGAGCATCCGCCCGAACTGGCGATAAAACCCCTGGTATCCCTTCGGGTCTTTCTCGGCAAGCTGGTCGAGCCGGTCGAGCACGCTTCGCACGATCGTCGCCCGGATCGTCTGGAAAACCTTCCGGTCTTGCAGCGACTCGCGCGCGACGTTCAGCGAAAGGTCTTCCGAATCGACGACTCCCCACAGAAACCGCAGATACTCGGGCACCAGGTCGCGGCAGTCGTGTTGGACGAGCACGCGGCGAGCGCACAGGTTCATGCCGTGCTCGAGCCGACCGAACCCCAGGATCTCGTAGTTCGTGGGCGGGCAATAGACCAGGGCATGGAACTGCAGCGGCGAATCGACCGACAGGTGGATGTACCAGAGCGGCTTCTCGTCGTCGCGGTGGGCCAGGTGTTGGTAGAACTGCGTGTACTCCTCCTCGCCCACCTGGCGGGGCGGCTCGACCCAGATCGCCTTCTGCCGGTTGACGACCTCGCCGTCGAGCTGGATCGGATGGCGGACGAAGTTCGAGTACTTCTGCAAAATCTGCTTGATGCGCCACGGCTCGGCGAAATCCCGGACGTCGTCCTTCAGTCGCAGCACGACGCGGGTTCCCCGCTCGAGGCCCTCGGCGGGCGTGATCGTGAAACTGCCCGTCCCGTCCGACTCCCACTCCCAACCCGACGCCTCGGAGTAGCTGCGCGTGAGCACGCGGACCGTGTCGCTGACCATGAAGGCCGAATAGAAGCCCACGCCAAACTGCCCGATCAGCGACACGTCGGCCCCCGCGCCCTCGGTCAGCTTCCTGAGAAAGTCGGCCGACCCGCTGTGGGCGATCGTCCCCAGGTTGGCGACCAGCTCGTCGCGGGTCATGCCGATGCCGTTGTCGCGGATCGTGAGCGTGCCGCTTTCCTTGTCGCGCTCGACGACGATTTCGAGCGGCGCTTCGTCGCGGAAGCGCGGGTCGGTCAGCGCGAGGTGGCGCATCTTGTCCAGGGCGTCGGAGGCGTTCGAGATCAGCTCGCGAACGGCGATTTCCTTGCTCTGGTAGAGCGAGTGGGCCAGGATGTTCAGGAGTTGGCTCACCTCGGCCTGGAAGGTGAATTGCTGCTTTTCGGATTGCCTGGTTTCGCTGGTCATGGGATTGGTTCCTGGAAATGGGCCACGCTCCCGAGGCGATCGCGTCCGTCGGCGGGGGACGAGGCGCGGGCGCGACGGGCCCGCCGGATCGGCCTCAGCCGTCGGGCGGCCCGATTCGCTCGAGGGCCGCTTCGAGCAAGACGCGCAACTCCTCCCGCTCGATGGCCGAACGGGCCTGCTCGGCTCGATACCAGCGGCGTTGGCGCACGTCGGCCTCCCTCCACTCGTCGTCCGCGGCGGTCACCCGCATGAGGTAGGCCGTCACGCGGAGCGTCGAGTTCCACTTCCGATAGTCGTACTCGCCCAACGGGGGGCCGACCAACTCGCCGTGCAGGCCGGCTTCCTCGTCTGCCTCCTTCAGGGCCGTCTGTTCGGGCGTCTCGCCGGGATCGACGATCCCTTTGGGGAAACCCCAAGTACCCTTGCGCATGGAAGTAATCAGGCAGAACTCGGGCTGACCACCCCGGTAGCGGTACGGAACTGCCGATGCCTGGGGGATTGGATCAAGTTGCATCCAGGCATTGTACCGGACGGCCGATTGTGCGAGAAAGCCCAGGTGGACATGCCGCGTCCATCCGGGGGCGTGCGACGCATTCTCGACGAGACGGGGGGGAGCCTCTTGCACGGCCCCGGGCAATGGGTTGGTGGTCGCGCTCAAATCGGGGTTTGACTTTCTCCCGCCGATCGCGCATGATCGGTGGACAAAGGAACACTCTGCGTTTCTGATGGATCCTCGTCTCCCGTTCTCCCATGTATCTGCTCAACAACCCCGTTCTCCAACGCGAACTGCTCGTCAACCTCCGGATGCTCCGGGCGTTCGTGCTGCTGTTCGCGTACCTGGCCCTGTTGGGGGCCGTCGTCTTCGTGGCGTGGCCCCAGGAGCGGCTGCACGACTTGTCGCAGGAGTCGGGGGAGACGCAGCGTCTGGTCAACCTGTTCTTCCTGGGACAGTACGTCTTGATGTCGCTGATGACCCCGAGCTTTGCCGCGGGCACGATCTCGGGCGAAAAGGAGCGCAAGACCTACGAGATGCTGCTGGCCAGCCCCATGCGCCCCACGGCCATCGTCGTCGGCAAGCTGCTGGCCGCCCTGGCTCACCTGGCCGTGCTCGTGTTCTGCTCGCTGCCCGTGGTGATGCTCTGCGTCCCGCTGGGCGGAGTGCACTGGTCGGAGGTGCTGGCCACCTACCTGGCCATGGGCGCGTCGGTGGTGGCCTTCGGCATGATCAGTCTGGCGTGCAGCAGCTACTTTGCACGGAGCATCGCCGCCGAGATGGTCTCGTACCTGATCATCCTGCCCTTGGCGCTGGTGGGGGTGCTGTTCTACCAGATCGCCTCGCAGATGGGAACGTTTCGCCTGGTCGTGCTCGCGGCGGGGGTTCCCGCCGCGTGTGCCGTGATCTGCCTGCCCCTTCTGCGGCGGATCAGCCGGCGCCTCATGCACCCGCCCGACGTGGGCAGCGAGGCCCAGGAGGTGGTCGACCTCGACGAAGAGCAGCGCGACGCCGTGGGAATGATCATCCGCAGCGACCAGTTCCCCGACAGCCTCTTCGCCCCACGCAAGCGCGTCGACCTCATGCCCGACCGGACCAACCCGGTCTACGACAAGGAGATCCGCAGCGAGCTGTTCGGCCACGGCACGCTGATGCTCCGCCTGGTCATCCAGTTGAGCATGCTGCTGGCCCTGGCCGTGATGGCCGTGTGCCTGTACATCCGGCCCGCATGGGCGCCCTGGTACGCCAGTTACGTGCTGCTGTTCAACATGCTCGTGGGGCCCGTGTTCTCGGCCGGCAGCGTGACCAACGAGCGGGAGCGGCAGACCCTCGAGCTGCTGCTCACGACGACGCTGTCGCCCTGGAAGATCCTCTCGGGCAAGCTCGTCTCGAGCCTTCGCGTGTCGGTCGTGCTGACGGGTTTTCTCACCTGGCCGCTCTTGTTGGCCTGGCTTCTGTTTCCCTGGACCTTCTGGCACGACAGCGTCACGATCGTCGGCTATTTGGCGATCATCCTGCTCACCTGCCTGACGACCACGACGCTGGCCATGTTTTGCTCGGTGCTTGCGCGCAAGACGTCGGTCGCGCTGATGAGCGCGTACCTGATGATCATCGTGCTGTTCGCCTTTCCGATCGCGGTGAAGCTGTTTGCCGACCTGTACTACCGAGGCACGGCGATCGCGTCGGCGGTCCGCGATTTCCTGTTCGTCAGCCCCTTTGCCGCGGCGTTCAGCCTGCCCTTGCACCTCGACCCCAGCAGCCCGGGGGCGGTGCAGCCGACGGGCTGGGCGGTGTGGACCGCTCCGGCCTTTCTCGCGTTCTACGTCGTCGTCGACCTCGCGCTGGTCGTGGCGATCGTCGGCTTGTTCCGCTCCCGATGGCGCGCGGTGACGCAGCCGTGAACCCGCCCTGCCGACTCGACGACTACCGCTGGCTGACCGGCGACGAGGCGCGACGCTGGCTCGACTGGCTCGCCGCCGAGCCGGGCTCCCTGGTCGCCCGGGCGAGCCGGCTGCGAAAGCGCCTTTCGGCCGAGCGGGTTCACCTGCTGCTCGAGCAGGTCGAGCTTCACCGCCGCGCCCGGGCCAAGTTCGCGCATGCCGAACGCATGTTCTTCACCCCGACCCGACTCGAACAGGCGACCGACCAGTACGTGGCGGGCTACAAGGCGTCGCGCTTTCCGCGCGAAGTCCCTCTGGCCGACCTGTGCTGCGGCATCGGAGGCGATCTTCTCATGCTGGCCCGGCGCGGTCCGATCGTCGGCGTCGATTGCGATCCCGTGATGGTTCTTTTCGCCGAGGCGAATCTCCGCGCGTCGGGTCAGGGCGGCACCGGCCCATGGCTCGCCGAGGTGCGGGTCGAAGACGCGACCGCCGCCTCGGTTTCGGCGGTGGCGGCCTGGCATATCGACCCCGACCGCCGCGCCGGCGGCGCCCGCACCACGACCCTGGCCCAGTGCCGGCCGGGCCAGTTCACGATCGAGCGGCTGCTCGGCGAGTGTGCCCGGGGCGTGGTCAAGCTCGCCCCGGCGACCGAGGTGCCGCCGGCCTGGTCGGAGCGGGCCGAGCTCGAGTGGATCGGTCGCGACCGGCAGTGCCGGCAGCTCGTGGCGTGGTTCGGCGGTCTGGCCGAGCACCCCGGCCGGCGCCGCGCCACGATCGTCGCCAACGACGCGCCCCGCGCCGTGCGCACGCTCGTCGGCAGCGAAGCGACCCGGGCGCCGCGGACCGACGCGGTCGGGCCCTACCTGTTCGATCCCGATCCCGCCGTGCTGGGCGCCC
>Ga0334883_1001022_pt1 | contig 44562 bp, 42 predicted proteins | sample GraSluR1_MG_6_FD_207230 | JGI IMG/M metagenome (GOLD analysis project Ga0334883, IMG submission 207230) | Sludge microbial communities from methane-producing bioreactor in Wageningen University, Netherlands - Granular Sludge_09_05-R1 | ecosystem: Engineered > Bioreactor > Anaerobic >...
TCTCCCGCCCCTGCACCTTGCACCCTACAACCGTTTGACTACTGTTTGACAATTGTTTGACTATTGTTTGACCGCCCCTACAACCGCTCACGCCGGTGGTATGGCGGCAATTTCGCGTGGCTTGTTCCCCGCCGGAAATAATTCATGATTTTTATTAAAATAAAAATTCACTATCTTGTCTTACCGCCAATTTATTTGTAAAATTTAGAATATTCTGGCGGCTTATAAAACTAACTTATTCCTGACATTTGAAAGATTTTAACGTGGGGGTGGTATGCAAGAATGGGCTAATTTAATATTCTGTTAATTTAGGATCGTTTTGATTTTTGAATGGAGGGGAAATTTATCTTTCTTCCTTTGTATCAGCTTAACAATTGAGTAAAATTTTAAAAAAACGTAGACAAATTTAATTCAGAGTGATAATCTGTCAAAGGAGTATGGGGTATTTTCCCCATTTTATTGCTTTATTATTTTTGATTATAAGGGAGGAGTTTTTCGTGGAAGCGATATGGAAACTCAATGGTGTTATCAATGGGATAGTGTGGGGCCCATGGATGCTTACCCTGCTTGTGGGTACAGGTGTATGGTTTACATTTATCCTTGGTTTTCCGCAGATACGTTATTTCGGGGCAATGGTCAGGGAAGTTATCGGCAGGATGAGGGAAAAAAGCACTGAAGAGGGAAGCATTTCCTCCTTTGCAGCTCTGGCAACTGCCCTTGCTTCAACAGTCGGAACAGGAAACATAGCAGGTGTCGCTACGGCGCTGCACCTCGGAGGCCCCGGTGCACTTGTCTGGATGCTGATCTCTGCGATATTCGGCATGACAACGAAATTCTGCGAAGTTACGCTTGCAGTCCGTTATCGTGAAAAGGATGAACTGGGACAGTACAGAGGCGGTACCATGTATATCCTTGAAAAAGGCCTCGGAATGAAATGGCTGGCGGTTCTATTCGCCCTCTTTGCTTTCCTTGCCTCTTTCGGGATCGGCAATATGGTACAGGCCAACTCAACAGCAGAGGGCATCTCCCTTGCATTCGGAATTCCCCATATCTACACAGCAGTAGCTCTTGCGATCCTCACTGGCCTTGTTATATGGGGCGGACTTACAAGTATCGCTACAGTAACGGTTTACCTCGTTCCCTTCATGGCGATCTTCTACATAATCGGAGCTTTTGCAGTTATCTTCCATCACCTTGACGCAGTCCCGGGAGCGATATCCATGGCAATACAGGGAGCTTTCGGAGATCCGATGGCACTGCCGGGGGCTCTTGCAGGATGGGGAGTCAAGTCAGCTATAACCCGCGGTATAGCACGCGGCGTTTTCTCCAACGAAGCGGGTCTTGGTTCCGCTCCTATGGTCCACTGCACAGCCAGGGTCGACCATCCTGTGCGTCAGGGACTCTATGGTCTTTTCGAAGTTTTTATGGATACTATAGTTATCTGTACTCTTACCGCGACAGCAATACTTACGACCGGAGTCCTGACCAGCCAGGCTGAGCTTACAGGAGCACAGCTCTCGCTCTCTGCTTTCTCGATCACCCTTGGAGGAGCCGGGACGATGATACTTTCTCTTGGTCTTTCACTCTTTGCCTTCTCAACGATACTGGGATGGTACTGGTACGGAGAGACTGCCCTTGTCTACCTTTGCGGCCCGGGAATGATCAAGCCGTTTAAAGTAGCCTGGATCGCGCTCGTAGTTCTTGGCGGATGGGGCGGAGCAGAGATCCTTACAAACCTTTGGGACCTTTCTGACACGCTGAACGGCCTTATGGCGATCCCCAACCTTGTTGGGCTCCTTCTGCTGACGAAGGAGCTGAGACGACTCACTGCCGACTTTGATGCCAAGCTCAAGTCGGGGGAACTCAGGAAGTAAAATATAATTATTCGATACATACACAAAGAGAGGGCCCCTGATCAGGGACCCTCTCATTTTAGTGTTCAGCTAAGGAAATTATCTGCTCTGCTTAGTCTTTGCACATTGCTATCAGGTCGACTAAAAGTGCCTGGCCTGTCTCACGCCGTCCTGCACCGGGACCTATAAGCGTCACCTCTCCAAGGTTGTCGGTAGTTATCGAAACAGCATTGGTAGCCCCTTTTATGGAAGCAAGGGGGTGAGAGAGGGGGATCTCCTTTGGTGTAACGTATGCGTAAGGTATTCCGTTAAGCATGTTCAACCCTGCGATCAGTTTGACTGCATAACCATTTTCACTGGCCTCTTTTATCTTTTCCGGAGTTACACAGGTTATGCCCTGACGGTCGACCTCTGAAACGGGGATATTCTTCCCGAAGATGACCTTTGCAAGGATTGAAACTTTTCCTGCGGCGTCCCATCCTTCAACGTCTCCGGAAGGGTCTGCCTCTGCGTAACCGAGGGATGTTGCCTCATCCAGTGCGTCTGCATAGGAAGATCCGCTCTCGTTCATTTTTGTAAGAATAAAGTTAGTTGTTCCGTTTAGTATTCCTTCAATTTTCTGGACAGTACATCCTGCCATTCCGTATTGGAGCATCTGCAGTAAAGGAGTACCGCTCATTACGACTCCTTCGTACCTGAATTTCGCGCCGCAGCTCTTTGCCAGTGTCGTTAGCTCATCAAAGGCCACAGAAACAGGTCCCTTGTTCGTTGTGGTGACATGTATGCCTCTGGAGAGTGCCGTCCTAATGTGAGTAAGGCCGGGTTCGCCTGTCTTGAGGTTGGTCGGTGTAGCTTCCGCCATCATAGTTGAACGGGATCTTTCAAGAAGCTCTCCGAAAGCTCCCTGTGCTTTTGGGAAAGAGTCCAGGCTGTTGCTCTCTTTGAGGTCTTTTAAAACTTTTTCCAGATCAAGCCCTTCAGGTTCCAGGACTGTACCTTTCATAAGGTCTGTTATAAGTGTGACCCTGAAATTAAAGCCATGTCTCTCTGACAGCTCGGCACGCTTTTCGTTAAGTATCTCGAGAAGCGCGGTCCCTACATTTCCGCAGCCTGCCAATGCTAAGTTGTGTATCATTGCGATGCCTCCTCTATCGTTAAAAAAAAGTTTTTTGTAAGTTTAAGTGATGATGTGAAAGTATATCACAATAAAAATAAAAGCGCCCGTCAAAAAACCCAAAAATGAGTTTTTGACGGGCGCCTGTGGTCACATTAAGTTAATGGTTTCTTATTTTGTTATTCTGCGCCTCTTCGGACGGTCGGAATCTCTTTCTCTTGTTCCTGAAGGTCTGCGGTCGCGGTGGGATCCTCTGCTGTCTGATCTTGGCTTGCCTCCGTCTTTATGGTCATGGTAGTCGTGGGGGCGTGATTCGATCTTTCTGGCAGAAGTTACGGTCAGCCCCTCCTTCTGCAAGCGGTCCTTTCTGGATTCAAAAAGGGCGGCTCCCCTCTGAGAAAGCTCGATGGAAGCGCTGTTGTCGCGAAGCTTGATGTTTCCGACATCTTCCCTTCCTACTCCGATGCACCTGCACATAAGTCCAAGAAGTGCCCCGACTTCCCAGCCGTCTGATTTTCCTTCAGAGAACTGAACGATAAGCCCTCCGCCCATATTGGGTCTTGCAGAGCTCTCTCTTCTTCCTTCCGAAGGCCTTTTTCCTGAGGGAACTGATCCCTGGCGGCCTTTGTCATTTCTTGATTTTTCTCTGTTCATCTCAGCTTCGACATCAGCCTTTATTGAATATCCGGAGGGCTGGTCTCCGTATGCTTTTGCAAGCAATCCCGATACCAGCATCAATGCTTCGTCACGTGTAAGGAGATTTTCTGCCCATGACTGAAAATCATCAGATTCGAGGGCATGTTCGATAAGAGTCTTCTCAAAACGTATCCTTGCCTGTCCTTCGATCTCAAGGGCATCCGGTGTAGGTATCCACTCCATTTTCAATTTTGATCCGGCGTTTGATGCCATGAACTTGAACTGCCTTGCTTCGCGCGCGGTCAAAAGAAGCATATTGCTTCCCTCGTGTCCGGCTCGGCCGGTCCTTCCGCTCCTGTGGACAAACGATTCAAGATTCTGGGGCAGTCCGAACTGGATAACGTGGCTGACCGCATCAATGTCGAGACCTCTGGCTGCAACGTCTGTTGCGACCAGTATACTTACACGTCCTCCGCGTAGTGCTCCGAGAGCGGTATTCCTCTCCCTCTGGCTCATGTCGCCATGGATCGCGGTAGCCTTGAAGCCGATGTCACAGAGTTTATCTGCGATATCCTGTGTCTCCGCCCTTGTGCCGCAGAATAGAAGTGCCCTGCTGGGCGCTTCCCATATCAGGACGTTTGTCAGTCCCTCGAATCTTCTGCGGGAGGGGATTATGTAAGCCTTCTGGCTGATGTCCTCATGTGAGGTTATGTCTGAGACAAGAGATATCTTTTTCGGAGCATTCAGGTACTGCCTTGCAAGGCTCATTACCTCAGGCGGGATCGTGGCAGAGAAGAGCCAGGTCCTTTCTACGTTGTCCATAGATTGGAGGATCGCTTCCATTTCATCATGAAAGCCCATGTCGAGCATGTGGTCTCCCTCATCCAGCACTATGCTGTGTATAGAGGAAGTTTTGAAAGTTCCTCTGCGCACGTGGTCAAGTATCCTTCCGGGCGTACCGACAACAACATTGGCACCATCCCGGAGCGATCTGATCTGGCGTTCCATATCAAGTCCGCCTACGAGCGTCGCCACTCTCACACCGCTTTCAGAACCCAGCCATGCAAATTCACGCGCGGTCTGCTGAGCAAGCTCGCGGGTGGGTGAAAGAACTATTATCTGCGGTTCTCTGGTTTTGAAGTCCATAGAGTTGATAAGGGGAAGGGCGAATGCAAGTGTTTTGCCTGATCCTGTCTTTGCCTGGACTATAATATCGCTGTCGATGAGCGTTTCGTCTTCGAGAACGCATACCTGTACCGGCATTGGTGTTTCGAAGCCTTTTCGCTCCAAAGCATGCAAAAGTTCCGGCCGCAGATTAAAATCCGCGAATTTTTTTGTTTCCTGTGTCATTATATGATTACCTCCCGTGTTGCATCTTTAAAAAGATGCTCTGTTGCGCCATTGCATGAAATCCCTACGTGTGGCACAACTCAGGTAAGGCGATCATAAAACTCCCCAGCGGAACAGGCCGCGATAGCGGAAAGGTTTTCGTGCAACGGCAATTGGCTTTTTTAAGCCTTGTGATAATGGCAAAAAAAATGAGACTCCCTGAGGGCCTCCCATTTTGTTGCCCCATATGTAGAATCTTTCTACAACCAAGCAATTATGAACGATGATTAAAAATTGTCAAGAGCACAATACTTTAATCTTATGTAAAATACTCTTTTGTTCAAGTTTGCAGCAGGAAAGAGGAGATTTAAATCAACAGCCATTGATGCTTTCAAGTCTTTGCAGGATCAGTTTCATGATCGAATTGACCTGATTGCTTACTTTTTTGCTGCAGCGAAAGTAAAAGTAAAAGAAAATGTTTGACACGTTTTTTAAATGATGTTAATATACCCACCAATCTGCGGGAAAGGGAGGAAGTTAATATGTATAAGAGTATGATGGCTCAGAACATAATAATTATTATTATTAACGCGGCTCCTCCTCGCAGGAACGGCGCTTAGCGCTGTATTACCAAGCGAACGGATGGAGCCCTTCATTTTGAAGGGCTCCATTTTTTTGTCTTCCGACAGGATTTGCGATTTGTAGATTTTGAAACATAGAATGGATGGGGGAGTAATTATGGAAAACGGAAAGAAGAGAACACTTGAAGTAAGATGGCACGGACGCGGCGGGCAGGGCGCAAAGAGCGCTTCAGCGATACTTGCCGAGGTCCTTTTTGAAGAAGGCAAGCATGTCCAGGCATTTCCTGAGTACGGTGCAGAACGTCAGGGTGCTCCGATGAGAGCGTACAACAGGGTGTCGGATACTCCCATCCGCCGCCGCTGCAGCGTGGAAAATCCAAACATAGTTGTAATAGTGGATCCGACGATGGTAGTCAGTTCAAATCCATGCGAAGGCTGCATGTCCGATGCTGTCTACGTAGTAAACACACCGGAGGACGCCCGGGCGCTGCGCACCAGAATGAACCTTTCTGCGGATGCAAAAGTCCTTGTCGTGGACGCAACAAAGATCACTCTTGAAGAACTGGGACAGAACAGGCCAAACGCCCCCTTGCTCGGAGCGCTGTCGCACTTGTTCACAGACGTCTCGGCCGAAACATTTGCCGATCACTTTACAAGAAAAATGAAGCAGCTTCCCGCACCCGTCCTTGAAGCAAACCGGAGGGCTATCCTTCGCGGCCGTGAGGAGGCTGTCCTGGCATGAGCAAACCTAAATGCTGGCAGGATGTTCCTCCGGCGACTATAGCCTGGGGAGCCTCTGCTCTTGACGTGGAGACCGGCCTTTGGAGAAGCATGCGCCCAGTGCTTGACGAGAACAAGTGCATATCCTGCCTGAAATGCTGGCTTCAGTGTCCGGATTCCTCCATAAAGACCAATGAAGAGGGACGTGTATGCGGGATCAACATGTTCTTCTGCAAGGGGTGTGGCGTATGTGCGCAGGTATGTCCCGTAAATGCGATCTCCATGCACCAGGAGGCAGATTTTACCAACGAAAAGAGAGAACACGGCGAAGACCCGGGGAAGGTGGCAGATCATGTTAAATAAAAGAAAAGAGATGACATCAGGTAACCTCGCCTTCGCGGAAGCTATGAGACAGGTAAATCCGGATGTTGTGGCGGCATATCCGATCACTCCCTCAACGGAGATCCCTGTGAAGTTTGCGGAGTTTGTAGCAAACGGCTTGGTCGATTCAGAGTATGTTGCTGTAGAAAGCGAACACTCGGCGATCACAGCATGTGTGGGAGCCTCGGTATCGGGGGCGAGAGTAATGACTGCTTCCAGCGCGAACGGTGTTGCCCTTATGCACGAGATCTTTCCAATCGCAGCTGCATTTCGTGCACCGATCGTTTTCGGTCTTGTAAACAGGAGCCTTGGCGCGCCTGTCAATATACACTGCGACCATTCAGACAGCATGCCGGAGCGCGATTCGGGATGGATACAGATATACTGCGAAGATGCCCAGGAAGTTTATGATTCTGTTCTGCTTGCGGTCAGACTGGCAGAGCATGATGATGTGCTCACCCCTGTATTTGTGTGTCAGGACGGCTTTATCACCAGTCACTGCTATGAACCGGTAGAACTTCTCTCTGACGAGTCAGTCAAAAAGTTTGTGGGAGAAAGGAAGGCAAAATATCCGCTTCTTGATGTGGACAACCCGGTCTCATATGGTTCATTCACAATGTCGGAATATTATTTCGAAATAAAAAGAACACAGATAGAGGGAATGAACAACGTCCCGAGGGTCTACAAAGAACTTACGAAAGAGCTGGCTGAGTACACTGGCAGGGAATATCCGGCACTGGATGCATACCGTGCGGAAGATGCTGAATACCTGATCGTGGTAATGTCCTCGGCTACAGGCGTTGTTAAGGATGTAGTTGATGAAATGCGTGAAAGGGGAGTAAAGGCGGGATGTCTCAGGGTGAGATTTTTCCGGCCCTTCCCCGCTGAAGAGCTTAAAAAACTTGCCGACGGCAAAAAAGGGGTCGCCGTCCTGGACAGAAGTGCAAGTATCGGAGGGACCGCCCCGCTGGCAGCGGAGGTCAAATCGGCACTTTACGGGCTTAGTGAAAGGGTACCTCTGCAGGAGTATCTGTTTGGACTCGGAGGCAGAGACCTTTACCCGAGGGATGCGGAAAAAGTTTTTTCAGGGCTCATGGAAAATGACTACAGCGATACCGCAAGGTATATAGGACTGCTTGAAAAGGATGAAGAAAATGGCGGGAATTAACCTTAAGGAACTTACGAAAAAACATAATCCCCTGACAGAAGGGCACAGGATGTGCCCGGGATGCGGTGCGCCAACAGCAGTGAGGCAGGCATTGATGGCTGTAGAAGATCCTGTTGTGGTCGTAGGGGCTACGGGATGCCTGGAAGTCTCAACCACGGTTTATCCCTATAGTGCATGGAGAGTTCCCTTCATGCATGTGGCATTTGAAAACGCCGGAGCGGGCATTTCCGGAGTTGAGGCGGCACACAGGATCCTGAGCAAAAAGGGTGTGGCTAAGGAGAAGATAAAATTCGTAGCGTTCGGCGGTGATGGAGGTACCTACGACATAGGCCTGCAGTCTCTTTCGGGTGCGCTTGAAAGAGGCCACGATTTTACATACATCTGCTATAACAATCAGGGTTACATGAACACCGGGGCTCAGCGAAGCAGCGCCACTCCTGTGAGCGCAAATGCAACGACTTCACCTGCAGGAAGCGTGATACCCGGAAAGCTCCAGAGGGCAAAAAACCTGACAGAGATAGTTGCTGCACATGATATCCCCTATGTTGCACAGACAACTCTCCATAACCCTATGGATCTCATCACCAAGGTCAAAAGGGCTGTAGAGACACCGGGTCCGGCATTTGTAAATGTACTTGTACCATGCCCGCTCTTCTGGAAAATTGATTCCGCTGATCAGATGAAAGTCTGCAAGCTTGCTGCAGATAGCCGTTTCTGGCCGGTGTATGAAGTTATAGACGGCAAGTACGTCCTGTCATATAACCCCAAAAACCCTGTTCCGCTGGAAGATTTCCTCTGGTCGCAGGGACGTTACTCCCACCTTTTCAAAAAGGGCAGGGAGAGGATGGACCTTGTTGCACAGGGACAGGCCGATGTTGACAGGGAATGGGAACGTCTTCTGAAAAAATGCGCCGGTTAATGCAGTTCGGTCTGGTATGAGAGCTTCTTAGGCCGCCTATATGCTATCCCGGGCCCACCTTTAAAGCAGGTGGGCCCGGGTATTTCTTGCGGCATGAGATGAGCCGGCTGTTGCCCGCGCATGTTTGACTGGTTATAATATGAGAAGCAATACAAACGGTTGCATTATGAGGTGTTCAGATGAAGGTCACGATGCAGGATGTCGCTCTTGAAGCAGGCGTGGACAAGGCAACAGTGAGCCGCGTCCTGAAGGGCGACCACAGGATCTCGGAAAAGACCAGGGTAAAGGTGATGGATGCTGTGAGGGCACTCAATTACCGTCTGGACAAAAACGCCCGCAACCTTTCCACCAACAGGAGCGGACTGATAGGTCTGGTAGTCCGTGATTTCACGCCCGACTGGTTTTCTCACTTTATATCAGGACTCGACAGGACTATCTCGAAATCTGAATACGAGATAATATTGAAGCGCACGGAGGGGAACCCCCTCAGGGCTGCCAGGGAATATGGCAAGCTTATAGACAGGAGCGTTGAGGGCATCATCTGGATCGACCATGAGAACTTTCCGGGAGAATCTGCCGCACCGGTCGTCACGATCGGTTTTCGTTACCCGGGGTCGTACCCTGTAATATGGGAGAAGGAACTTGACGTTCCCACCTTTGAAACAGGAGTGCTCGCAGGCAGGCTTATCCTTAACATCATCACCGGCAAACCCGTACCCTCTAAAGAAATAATCATAAAAAGCACTTACAGCGGAGAAGGTCTATGAGACGAATGCCCCAGAAATTCATCAGGCCGTTCTATGTCTTTTGCCCTATCTTTCTGGCCACACTCCTCCTGGCAGTTCCAGCCTGTGCAGGAGAAAGATTTGATCCGGAGAACGTTTACGGCCCGCGCATCAAAAAACTGTGCATGGTCATAATAACCAATTCCGATTCCCAGGTCCTGGCTGCTGAAAAAGGGGAGCTGGATATCGTCAGCGATATAACAAGACCTTCAGATATAGACAGACTCAGCAGGGATCCGGGACTTTCCATGTCGCTTGCGAGGGGGTTCCACGCTTTTTTTATCCTGCTCAACAATAAGAGCAGACCATGGGACGACCCAGAAGTAAGGCATGCCGCAGCAGAAGCTATAGACAGGAACAATATGGTTCGAACGATATATTCCGGGTACTGCGAGCCGATAAACAGCTGGCTGCCTCCGGTATCGCCGTGGTCCCTGCCTGAAAGCACGAAGAATATTTATGACAGGGGATCCGCAAAAAAAAGGCTCAGCGAAAAAGGATACAAATGGAGCCTTACGGGCAGCCTGATATATCCTGACGGAACTCCTGTGGGTAAAATGAAGCTCCTGACGCCGCTTGCACGTGTAGCGCCTACTACAGCTGAGCTTGCGGAGCAGATCGCTGATTCTCTCAGGTCAGTCGGTTTTCCCGTTGATGTCGAGCCGATGGATTTCTCTGCAATGATAGGTAAGCTGGACAGGAAAGAATACTCACTGGGCGTCATCGCATGGAGCATGGGCAGAAACCCTGATTCGCTCTACTCCTTCTATCACAGCTCAATGGACATTCCCGGCGGATATAACATGACGTCGATCCATGACAAGGCACTTGACGACGCACTGTTAAGGCTGAGATACGCAAAAAACAGGACAGATGCAGAAATAGCCTCAAAAAGGTCGCAGTTGCTTCTGGCTGAACTTATGCCCTCTATCCCTGTGTACAGCAGATTTTCTGTTTCAGCGGTCTCAAAAAAATGGAAAAATGTCTTTTTCAACGAGAAGATGACAGCCGATAACATGTGGACTCTGCTAATGGCAGAGCCTGCTGACGGAAAAGAGCGGCAGCTGAACATGGTCCTTGCCGAAGAACCGAGGAACCTGAATCCTTTTGTGGCAAGCAGCGCATATTCCTGGCAGATACTTGGTCTTATATATGAAAGCCTGATAGGAACGAACCCGTTCACTCTTGACGACATGCCTTCACTTGCTGAATCCTGGTCTGTCGAAACCGTCTCAAATGAAGGCAATGAACATACAAGGCTGACCTTCAGGCTCCGAAAAGGACTCAAATGGAGCGACGGGAGCCCACTAACAGCGTCGGATATAAAAGCCACTTTTGATTTCCTCAAGAAGAACAGCATCCCCAGATTCTATGATTCTGTCAAAAATATCGCCTCTGTAACTGTGAAAAACAGTACAGAGCTTACAGTGGAGATGGAAGGAACGAGTTACTGGTACCTCGACAACATAGGAGGCCTCCCCTGCATGCCGGCTGAGGCACTTCAGGAGGTAAAGGACTGGCAGAACTGGAACCCAATAGACCCAAACGGCAAATTCGGTCCCTATGGCCTTGTGGGTGCCGGTCCGTTCATGCTTGATGAATACAGGCCGGGTGAGTTTGTAATGATGAAAAGGAACGAACATTATCGTATGCTCGAAAAGAAAAATGTGAGGGCCGAATGAAGAACAGGTGGTTCTGGGGCAGATTATTATCATCTATAGGGGTGCTGGCGGCCGTATTGGTCCTGAATTTCATTCTCTTCAGGGTAATGCCCGGTGATGCGGTAAGCACTATTATTGACCCAAATTTTTCTCCTGAGGCAAAGGACAGGCTCAGGGAACTCTACGGTCTGGACAAGCCGTTGCTGGAACAGTTTTTTCTTTACATAAAACAGATGCTCACGTTCAGCTTCGGGCTCTCATTCCTCAGCAGGAAACCGGTATGGGACGAACTGCTCTCCCGTCTACCCGGGACATTGTTCCTCATGGCGACTTCAATGTTCCTCTCGTCGGCCCTGGGTATTTGGCTTGGGATCAAAGCTGCCCTGAACAGAGGGAAACTCGCTGAAAGGATAGTTTTGAGGGCAGGCGCGGTCACGGCTTCATTTCCCGGATTCTTTGTACAGCTTGTACTTATCATGCTCCTCGCACGCACATTTCCGATATTCCCGCTCAGGGGAAGCGTCTCTATTCCTCAGCCGGTCGGGACCCTTTCGGTCACACTGGACTATCTTTGGCACATGGCACTGCCTGTCCTTTCCCTAACGCTTATGGGATTCGGAGGATGGGCTCTTTATGTACGCAACCTTATGGTGAAGGCTTTGGGGGAAGATTTTGTCCTGATGGCCAGAGCCAGGGGCCTTTCAGAAAACCGCGTGGTCTACGGACATGCTTTCCGGACCATTCTTCCTCCGATACTTACTATCCTGCTGATGTCCGTCCCCGGGCTGGTATCCGGAGCGGTGATCACAGAATCTGTCTTTTCACTCCACGGGGTCGGGACATTCCTGCTCGAGGCAGTCTCAGGACATGATTATCCTTCTGCCGGCGCCGCATTCTACATGCTGGCCCTTATCACGGTAATATCAAACCTGCTGGCGGATGTCGTCTACGGACTTGTCGATCCAAGGGTGCGTGTAGGAGGCAGAGACCAATGAGGGACATCCTGAAACGGAAGAGCGTGATCATGCTCATCTGTATATTCTTCGCAGGCTTCCTTGGTCCGATGCTTATCTCGGGGCATCCCTCAGATGTGACCGGGGCTCCCTTTGCGAGGCCACTATGGTGGAATGCCAAGCTTCCCCTCTCTTCTGAATACGTCGTAGGAAATAGTGGAGTTGAGATCAACTGGGAAAAACTTCCTCCTGAAATTTTTGCCCTTAACGGCAGGATAACAGCCGATCCTGAAAAAGAGGTAAGGATAATATGGTCCACACCTGTGGGCGAAAAGACCCTGGATACGCTTACGGGAAGCGATCTCTACTGGATAAATATGGACGGCAGGGACATGATATTCAAACAGAAACTCGGACTTCCACTGATAGGAAAAAGCGCAGAACATCTTTTCCCCATGAGTGGAAGATACTCCCTGCGTACCGAAGGGGCTATGGAAACGGAACTTTCGCTCTCCCTTTCCGGAGGGAGGGAGGGGCTGCTGGGAACAGACCAGAGAGGCCGTGATGTCCTGACTCTGCTAATTTTTGGTATACGTACATCTCTGATCGTTGGCATCAGCGCAACGCTCATTGCCAGTCTCCTGGGGCTTGGACTTGGACTTGCTACAGGTTACATAGGGGGACTGTTCGATGCATTTGTGATGCGGATCGTAGATGTTTTGCTCTCAATACCGACACTGCCCATAATGATGGTCCTGGCAGGGCTGTGGGGAAAAGGCCTCTGGCAGCTTGTACTCATACTATCGATATTTTCCTGGATGGGAACTGCGCGTTCAGTCAGGGCGCTTGTACTGACTGTAAGAGAAAGTCCATGGGTGGAGGGGCTCAGGGTCCTGGGCGCAAAGCGCGGATACATCCTCCGGCGCCACCTCGTGCCTGAGGCAGCACCAATACTTCTTGCAAATATTGCACTGGGAGTACCCGGTGCGATACTCGCCGAAGCCGGGCTTGCCTTTCTTGGACTGTCAGACCCGAGGCTCATATCATGGGGCAGGATGCTCCATGAGGCCCACTCCTTCGGTGCTTTCACTGAAGGCGCATGGTGGCTGCTTATACCTCCCGGTCTCGGTATTGTGGCCTTGTGCCTGATTTTCATGGACATCGGCCGGTTTCTCGAAGAGAAGATAGACCCAAGGCTTGGAAGTGGCAAAAATGCTTGATATCAGGGATCTCACAGTTAGATACCACTCTATGGGAAGAACGACAGATGCCGTCAACGGCATTTCCCTCAGGATCGACAAAGGCAGCTTCACAGGTCTTGTGGGAGAGTCCGGCAGCGGCAAGAGCACCCTTATGACGGCTCTTCTGGGGCTTCTGCCTCCGGGGACTGATGTCATGGGTCAGATACTATACAAAGGAGCCGATATCATAAGGATGCAGGAGAGTGAGATGAGGGATCTGCGGTGGAAAGAGATATCACTTGTCCCTCAGGGTGCTCAGAATTCGTTTACGCCGGTAATGAAGATAAAAAGGCATATTGAGGAAGTGCTTAATGTACATTCAGGCAAATTCGGCGAAGATGCAGAAAAAGAGGCGGCACGTCTTCTGGAAGATGTCGGCCTGGATGCAGGGATCAAAGAAAGATATCCTCACGAGCTTTCGGGGGGTCAGAAACAGCGGGCTGCGATAGCCCTTGCGCTGGCGTGCTCTCCCGCACTTCTCCTTGCTGACGAGCCCACCACTGCGCTGGATGTGATAATTCAGGCCGAAATACTTGAACTTCTTTCAGGGCTCAGAAAAAGCAAAAACCTCTCCATAATCCTTGTCACCCACGACCTGCCCCTTGCTGCGATGGTCTGCGACAGGCTTGTCGTTATGAAGGACGGGATCATCGCAGAGACAGGCACACCTTCTGAATTGGTGAATGACCCCCGACACCCCCATACAAAAGACCTTGTAAGAGAGATGTTCTGGCAGAGGGATAAAAAGAATGGATAACAAAATTATTGAAGCTGTCCAACTGACAGTGAGCTTCAGGTCCAAAAAGGGACCTGTCCACAAAGCTGTCAGAAATATATCCCTTTCCCTGGCTCCCGGGGAGAGGCTGGCAGTCGTAGGAGGATCAGGAAGCGGCAAGACAACGCTGCTGCGCGCTCTTGTAGGTCTTGTAAGGCCGGAGGAAGGCAGTGTGGCTCTCTTCGGAAGGGATCTTTCGCTGCTGGGTGCTGATGAACTTGCAAAGGCCAGGCAAAAATGCGGTTATGTCCAGCAGGACCCATATGGAGCTATTCCTCCCGGACTTTCTGCACTTGATGCCGTCTGCGAACCGGCAGTTATTGCAGGGCTTGATATCGGCAAAAATAAGATAAGGGAGAGGGCAGAGGCTTTGCTTGCAGAACTCGGCCTTAGGGGAGATAGGATACTGAAATCACGTGCTGTATCCCTTTCCGGAGGACAGAGGCAGAGGGTACAGATCGCCAGAGCCCTCATGCTGTCCCCTAAGATATTGTTATGCGATGAACCGACTTCGATGCAGGATGCGTCAACGCGCGGCGAGGTGGTCGATGTGTTGGAAAAATATGCTACATCGGGTACCGCTATGATATTTGTCACCCATGACCTTCTGCTTGCAGGAAATGCGGCAGAGAGGATAATGGTGATGAAAGAGGGACGCCTGTGCGAGGAAGGGAGCTCTGAACAGATACTGAATTTCCCGGAAGATCCCTATACTGTAAAACTTATCAGTTCGATCCCAAGCTTTGAAAAACTTGCAAGGTGACGGCAAAATATTTGTTGCGTGCGTACCGGCAATTTTTTAGTTTATTCTTATCCTTTTCAGATGATATTATTTTTAATTCTGGGGTATAATCTCATCATTAACTATGCGGGGGTGTTCTCATGTCAGTAATGCAGGACTTTAAGAAATTTGCAATGCGTGGAAACGTTTTGGACATGGCGGTAGGCGTGATAATAGGTGCGGCCTTTGGCAAGGTCATAGCTTCTTTGGTAACTGACATTCTCATGCCGCCGATAGGGCTAGCACTGGGTGGAGTGGATTTTTCAAATCTCTTCATCAACCTTTCGGGTACCCCGGCCGCAACGCTTGCCGAAGCTGTTGAAGCCGGCCTGCCTGTTATCAGTTATGGTCTTTTTATCAACAGTATAATAAATTTTCTTATACAGGCGTGGGCAATATTCTGGGTAATACGCTTTGCGAACAAAATGTCAAAGCCTGAACCCACACCGGCGCCCAAGCGCAAGTGTCCCTTTTGTTTCTCGGATATTGACGACAACGCAACAAGGTGTCCTAACTGCACATCCCAGCTATAGACCGGCTGTCGGACTCTGAACTATAATCAGGGCAGAAAATAAAATATCCGTTCATGGATAGGCAGGAAGGAAGATAGTATGGGAAAAAGTGGAAAGGTCTACTCAATATCTGTCAGTCCCCAAAGGGGGCAGCTCAAGGAAGAGATCCAGGAAGCAGTCTTTATCTCAGGCAAGGGGATCGAAAACGACGGACATGCAGGAGACTGGGGCCGTCAGGTCACATGTCTGAGTTTTGAAAGCCTTGATAAGGTAAACAGGCTGAAGGGGCTGAACATGGGGCCCGGAGATTTTGCGGAGAATGTTCTGACCGAAGGGCTTGACCTGTCTTCTCTTGGCCCCGGAAGCAGGATAAGGCTAGGGGAAGATGTTCTCCTTGAGGTGACTCAGGTTGGCAAGGAAGATCATCCCAGCATCGTCAGCAGGACATTCGGAGTAAGCCTGCTGCCGTCGGAGGGGCTTTTTTGCGTGGTCGTTTCAGGGGGAGTAGTGAAAAAAGGTGACACAGCTCAGATTGAAGATGATATTTAAGTCTCTTTTCGTTCCGGATAAACAGTCTGATAAAGCGATGCCCGGAGGTTCTTTTCCGGGCTTCGCTTTATGGTTGATCCTTGCAGAAGCAAAGGTTAGTCAGTATGTTTTCTTATGTGTTCGTTTATATCTGAGAGCGAGACTCTTGTAAGTTCGCTTCTTGGAAGGTTGCTGAGTATTTCCCAGGCCATGTCGAGGGAGTAGCCTATCTCACGTTCCTCTTCTTTGCCCTGCTTAAGGAATTTTTCCTCAAACAGCTTTCCAAATTCCAGTGACATCTTGTCATTTTTGGAAAGTTCGTCCTCTCCGACGACACCTGCCAGGGATCGCACTTCCTGGACCCTGCTGTAAGATGCGAAGAGCTGGCTTGAAACGCTGGGATGGTCTTCTCTCGTATATCCCTTGCCTATACCGTCTTTCATAAGCCTCGAAAGGCTGGTCAGGATGTCTATCGGGGGATAGATGTTTCTTGAATCCAGATCCCTTGAGAGAACTATCTGCCCTTCTGTTATGAATCCTGTCAGGTCAGGTATAGGGTGGGTTATGTCGTCGTTTGGCATGGTCAGTATCGGGATCTGTGTTACGCTTCCGCTGACTCCCCTTACGACTCCGGCCCTCTCATAGAGAGACGCCAGGTCACTGTAGAGGTAGGCCGGGTATCCTTTGCGGCTGGGGACTTCACCGGCAGCTACGCCAATTTCCCTAAGAGCTTCGCAGTAGCTTGTCATGTCAGTGATTATGACAAGAACGTGAAGTCCAAGTACATAGGCGAGATACTCGGCTGTTGAGAGCGCCATCCTTGGAGTCGCGATACGTTCGATGACCGGATCGTCGGCGAGGTTCAGGAATGTTACTATGTTATTGCTGTGTCCCCTGTTGGATAGTTCCTGGGTAAAATAAGCCGCATCGTCATGCTTGATGCCTATTCCTGCAAAGACAACGGCGAAGTCGTCGGATCCCATGATCTTTGCCTGAGTTGCTATCTGTACTGCCAGCTGGTTATGCGGCAGCCCGTTTCCTGAAAAGATGGGGAGCTTTTGCCCTCTTATAAGGGTCGTCAGTGTGTCGATCGCGGATATCCCTGTGTTGATAAAGTCTTTGGGATACTGGCGTGCCATGGGGTTAAGGGGTAGTCCGTTTATGTTTATCCTTTTCCCGCCGTAGGTCTCTCCGCAGCCGTCTCTGGGTTCACCAAGTCCGTTAAAGGTACGTCCAAGCATATTTTTAGAGAGCCGGATCTCAAGAGGCTTTCCGAGGAAACGCAGCTTGGTGGTATTTGGAATAAGGTCTTCTGTTCCTGTGAATACCTGTACCAATGTGGCTTTTTCACTCAGTGACTTTACCTGTCCATGGCGGAGACGTCCCTTGCTGTCACGGATCTCAACAAGCTCGCCGTAACCTACGCCGCTTACGTTCTCAACGAGAACGAATGGTCCTTCGATATCTTTAACTCCGATATATTCAGCGTTTGCCACCGGTTACTCACCTCCAAGCTTTCTTGTTCTTTCAGCTGCTACCCTGTCGAGGTGAGCGTTTATCCTCTTTCTCACCAGAGCGAAGCCATTTTTGTCATCGGGTGAGAGTTCACGGAGGTGCGTGATCGAGTCGACTGATTCGTCTTCTTTGATAAGGGATATCGGAATGCCCTTACGGACAAGCCCGAGAGCTTTCTGGTAGAACTCCATAACTATTTCAAGTATCTCAAATCCCTTTGACGGAGGAGAATATGAGTCTGAGCCGAAGGAGTTCTGCTGGAGATATCCGTTCTTTATCAAAAAGGCTGTAAATGCGACAAGTCTCTGGTCGTCGGGAAGTACGTCCTCTCCGACCAGTTTTATGACCTGCTGTACCTTGTTGTCCTCAGCAAGGATCTGACGGACCTCATCCCTGAGATCTCCCCATCTTGGATCTACGTTGGAGCAAAACCAACCGTTTACCTCTTCAGCGTATTCACTGTAAGAGTCTATCCAGGAAATAGCGGGATAATGTCTGGCGTTTGCGAGGTTTTTGTCCAGTCCCCAGAAGCATCTGATAAAGCGCTTGGTGTGCCTCGTGACAGGTTCAGTGAAGTCTCCTCCCGGAGGCGAAACTGCTCCTATTACAGTGATGCTACCGCTTTCTCCGCCTAATGTAACTACACGGCCGGCCCTTTCATAAAACTCAGCCAGCCTGCTGGGCAGGTATGCGGGGAACCCTTCCTCGGCAGGTATCTCTTCAAGGCGGCCCGAAAGTTCTCGAAGGGCCTCGGCCCATCTCGAAGTTGAGTCCGCCATAATTGCAACGTCATATCCCATGTCGCGGAAATATTCGGCGATGGTTATACCTGTATAAATTGATGCTTCGCGGGCCGCGACAGGCATGTTGGATGTATTGGCGATCAGGATGGTTCTTTCCATCAGAGGCCTTCCGGATCTTGGGTCTTCGAGTACGGGGAACTGTTCAAGAACGTCTGTCATCTCGTTCCCTCTCTCACCGCAGCCTATGTAAATGACTACCTGGGCATCTCCCCATTTGGCAAGCTGATGTTGAGTGACGGTCTTTCCCGTCCCAAACCCTCCGGGGATGCATGCCGTACCACCTTTTGCTATTGGGAAGAGTCCGTCGATGACTCTCTGTCCGGTCACGAAAGGTTCGTTCGGAAGGAGGCGTTCCCTGTATAGTCTGGGTGTCCTCACGGGCCATCTCTGGATCATGGGTATTGATATTTCGCGGCCAAAGGCGTCCTTGATTTTTGCGACCATTTCTCCGCCCTTGTGCTGACCTTTTGATATGACCCATGTCAGCTCTCCCTCAGTGTCAGGCGGTGCCATTATTTTGTGAAGCAGGAGGGGGGTCTCCTGCACAGTGGCAATTACCATTCCCCCTGTTATCAGGTCTCCGGGTTTAGCTACCGGGGTCACGTTCCAGACCTTGTCACGGTTTAGCATGTTGACCGAGGTGCCCGGAGAAATATACATTCCCTCAGATTCAAGAAGGGCGTCCAAAGGCCTTCCGATACCGTCGAAAAAACTGCCTATCAGCCCGGGGCCCACCTCGATAGAGAGTGGTTCACCCGTTCCGGTGACAATTTCATGTATGCTGAGTCCGTCAGTGTCCTCGTAGACCTGAATAGTTGCATCATCGCTGTCCATGCTTATTATTTCACCCATAAGCTTTTTGGGACCGACCTTAACAACTTCACGCATTGCAAAATTACGCATATTAGAGGCCTTTATGACAGGACCGTTTACGAAGGTTACGATACCTTCCTTTGTTGTTGGGGCGATGTTTGTCTTAGCCTCCAAGTTTCATTCCTCCTATAGCAGGGGCAGGAGCCGTTCAGCCAGGGTATCGGCCATTTCCTGCGTCAGGCTTTGCCAGTCAGAGTTTACCTGCCTGCGGTCGTCATTTGTAGAGATCCAGCATCCACCAAGTATTGGAGCAGTTTCCGGATCAAAAATGATTTCTGCTTCCGGAATAAATTCCTCTACTTTTGAGATGATCGGACCGGCCAGGCCCGCATCAACTGCCGAAAGCCTCAGTTTGAGTCCCTTGGTTTCCCGTAGGGAAGTTATCGCATCTATGCACATTCCTGCAAGGATATTTACATAATCTTCACGTTCCCTCATGTGCACGAGCTTATCCTGAAGTTTTCCAAGTGCTTCAGAGAGTATCCTGTTCTGCAGTCTCAGTGTTTCTGTAGATTTTTCTCTCTCCGCGGACAGTATCTGCCTGCGCCTGATATCTTCAGCTCTTTTCCTTGCATCCTGAAGTATAAGGTTGGTTTCACGCTGAAGTTTTTCTGTCTCCCTGAGCAGCCATTCCTCGGCTTCCTGCCTTGCTCCTGCCACCAGCTCTTTCTTTCTGGAATCAGCTCTGTCAAGTATTATGTCCCTAAGAGTCCCTATCTTTTCACTGGATACTTCCTTCATTACATTTTCACCCCAATGGCTTCCTGTACGTATCGGGTCAGAAAATCCGGACCCCGTTTAGTACCGAATCTGTCAGGTATCTCAACCAGGAGAGGCAGTTCACCGCGCTCTCGCAACTGCTGAACAACATCAGGTGCCATTTCCGCAGCCCTCTCCGTAATTGCGAGAATGGCCAGGTCAGGCATCTTTAATGCTCTGTCTATCGCCGCAAAGGTCTCATCGGCGGTGTGAACAAGGCAGCCCTGTATCCCGGCAAGCCTCATGCCTACCAGGGAATCATGGTTGTCGCTCACAAGAAAAGCTTTCATCTTATTGTTTCTGTCCTTAGACCCGTCCGAGTATCAGAAGTGAGACGATAACTCCGTATATTGCAATACCTTCTGAAAGTCCCAAATATATCAGGGTCGTTCCCAGCATCTCAGGTTTTTCTCCTACCAGTCCTAGGGCAGCGGAACCGACACTTGCGACGGCAAGTCCGGCTCCCAGGCATGCGAGTCCTGTCGAGACGGCAGCGGCGATAAAGCCCATCCCGGCGCCTGTCCCCAGAGGTGCTGCAGTGGCCTCAGCAAAAGCAGGGTGCATCGTCAGAGAGAGTGCTGCTCCTGTAAAGACAAGCAGAGATGATATTCCCAGTCCCGAAAGATAGAAGGCACGACCTCCCTTAAAACCTCTGCGCTGCATCAAATACCCCAGAGCTATCATTGTTGCGACAGTGCCGCAGCACATTGCAAGTCCAAACATCAAAAAACCACTCCTTCACATAAATTGTACAAATAATTATCAGATTGATATTTTATTATGCCATAAATCATTTATTTGTATGTAATTACTTTTCGGCTGCAGGCGCAGCATACTTGGAACCGTCCTTTTTCCAGCCGACCGGTTTGAATTCGCTTCCACCTCCCTTGTAGAATTTTCCGAAGAACTCGTAATATTCAAGCCTCAGAGTCTGGATAAATACTATCAGACCTTCCAGGCATACTATTACGACATTTCCAATTATGAGGATTATTCCTTTCATCACGATACCGCCCGGGAGGGAATGGACCATCTCGGAGAGCATTATTACTGCCATAGAGAGGCCTACGTGGTTTAGCGCGAAGGCTGCAAGCCTGACAAATGACGCTGTGTTGGAAACGAACGACATCAGGTGGTGCATTATCTCGAAGATGTTGAGAACTGCCGATTCTCCTTCACCTTTCTGGTGGAGGAGATATCTTGCAAGTACGTCTCTGAATATCATTAGAAGCATCATTACCCCGATGCCGCCCCACATTATGTCGGCAGCGAGCTCAGGGATCTTTGTACCTGTCATGTATATCGCTGCCAGGGCAGCCATTGTCCAGTAGAGCATGAGTCCGGCCATTCCCTGTCCGTCGAAGAGCAGCCTTCCGAAGTCCCTGGCTCTGTACTGTTTTATCATGTTAAGTACCAGCCCCAGGCTTATCATGAAGACTCCAAGACAGATGGCGATAACCAGGAGTTTGTTGGTATCGTGCATTGGAGAAAGCCAAAGTGCGGGGATTATGTCTTCCATCCCGAATATGCTGCCGTAAAGTACTCCAAAGACCATTGAGCTTACAGCTGCCGACTTGATGACCTGCCCGAAGGAACGTTTCATTATCCCCCGTTTGACCATGAACATTGCGCCTAAGAATATCATAAGGCCGTGGCCGATATCTCCGAACATGAAACCAAAAAAGAGGATGAAAGATATGGCTACTATGGGAGAGGGATCTATCTCGCCGTAAGATGGCAGGCTGTACATCGAAACTATATCCTGGAAGGCCCTGAAGATCGGGTTGTTCTGGAGAAGTGTCGGTATGCGTATGCCGGAGTAGCTTATGTCTTTTGTCTCTTCTATCATTACTGTCGTCATAGGAGCCTCTTCTTCGACAGTTTTTTTGATGGCAGCCAGGGTATCGGCAGGTATCCATCCTGAGAGGACAAACATCCCGCTTACTTCGCCGCGGCCCTTGCAGACATCGTAGACTCTCTGCATCGTGTAGAGCTGAGAGTAGAGCAGCTCATACTCGGACCTATGTTCCCTGAGCATGTCCTTTGCAGCCTTAGCCAGCCCCTTGATGGCTCTCTGGTGGTTGGCTATCCTTTTGTTTACGAGTGTAAGGGGATCCGCCCCTTTTAACTGCGATGCAATGTCTTTCAATGAAAATTCCTTGAAATAAACAGCTTCGAGAAGCTTTCTGGTCGATTCTTCATAACCTTTTACCGTCAATACGATCACCCAAGTATTGCCGTTTATCACAGTCAGTTCATTCGTTGCGATGGGCGACTCTTCGCTGCTTTCCGTCAGCCTCTGGTAGTTTTCGTTCGACAACCGGCCAAAAAACGGAACGAGGAAGGAGCCCCCGGCCAGCTCCCCGGGGCCGAATTCAGTGCCTTTAAGGGCTTCTACGAACAGCTTGGTTGCTGAAAGGAGTTCTTCCTCTTCGGAGAGTACGACCCTTCTCTTTTCCCATACATCGAGCCTTTTTGAGGTTTGATCAACTTTCCTGCGGGCTGCTGTCAAAGTAAATTCTTTAGTCAGTGTAACAGGAGACGGATCCGGGATCATTTCGCCCGCGATCTTCCATACTGTTGTGACCTTTGCCAGAAGTTCGTCATATGGGTTTTCTGTTTCGGTCGTTACCTTGGACCGGAGGTTCCTGTCGTTTACCAGAAGGTCTAGAGGCAAAGGCTGGAAGCCCCCTGTCAATACCATCTGACGGGCTACCGGCTCCATTTCTGAGTCAGGCCCTATCATGGTCAGTGCGACCATCTTCATTACTGCCATTTGGGTTCACCCCCGGTGATTATCGGCCTGATAAGGTAATTGGCCGCGTTTCTGCGATCATAATCATATCTGACATCTTCTATTACACGGATCACATCGTCAAGTTCATGAGATTTTAATACAAAGTAGCTGATAGCTGTATGAAAGCCGGGTGACCCCTTCTGGAATATAGCCATGGCCTTGAGGTAGTTGTATCTTTTTATTGACATTTCAAGCGCCAGTTCCCTGTCTTCCTGTTCAAGTGCGTTTCTGAATATTTCAGCATAAACAGGGAAAGATTCGCCCAGTTTTTCGATCCTCTCCTCCCAGCTGGTACCCTTTGCCATTTCCCTCAGATGGTGAGTCTTTACCCTGTATTTAACGGGGAGCATCCTGCTCAGCGTCTCTTCAAGCGTCATGTGGTAATACCATATGCACCTGTGGAAATGGTAAAGGTTGAGGAGATCTATCCTGGTACCGAACATAGGCTCAAGCAGTTTCTGCTCGTTTTCATGCAGATCCCTGAGGTCATTGTATAAGGATGTTTCTACCAGGTTATCTATCGCGATCTCGAGCGAAAAAAGGGACTCTTCACCGTTGATAAGGCGCTTGACAGGTTCTGCCAGGACTTTGTAATATCTCGTATCTTTAAGCGCCTCGAGGACATCGTTATAGTCTCTGCTGTTCAGCAGCAGTCCATAGGAAAGCTTTGATCCGGGGACTACAAAAAGACGTTTTCTCATCTCATCGCGGTCAAGCCTCTTTGTCCTGATCCATCTGAAAATGCTTTTAAGGTGCTCCGCCTCGTACCATCCAAGCCAGTCTGTAAACAGCCGGCGCCTGGGGCCCGAAAGGTAGTAGAGGAACGAAGTCGCTTCAGCAAGTATCGACGATCTCACAGCATTTTCAAGGTCTACTCGATGTACCTTTGCAGGAGGCAGGGTCTCCATATGCTCCCTGTATCCCTCTGTCTGCTTTAGAAAGTCTGCTATCTCACTGATGCTGTTAAGGTTCAGCAAAGCCCAGTACTCATCAGAAGTAAGAAGCTTGCTGAAGAGCACGTGTGATTTGACGCCTATGGCTGTTGCCTGTCCCTTTGATGTGGAGTGCAAACTTAATTACCTCTTTTGGTTTTTGAAATATATCTTTCTGCTATCTCAGAGACCATTGAGTCAATAACCGGTTCTGCATTCTCCTCAAGGCGTTTCTGCATACGGGTCCTTTCCTCTTTTCCCAGGACAGCTATCTGTTCAGCCTCTGTCCTTGCGGAGTTGAGGGCTGTCTCCATCAGGCCCTTCGCCTGTTCTCTTGCAGAAGCCATCTGGTTTGCACGTTCCATGGCAAACTTTTCCTGCGCTGTGCGAAGAAAGCCATCTGATTCATTTTTTGAATCCTCAACGATCCTTTTTGCCTCTGATTCCGCTCCAAGCAGAACTGCGAGAACTTCCTGCAACGTACCCATTGTCATTACCTCCGGAATTTGACTACTTTTTTGTCTTTTTCTGAGCCATCTTCATCCTTGTAAAGTCTTCACGTTCCCCCTCTTCCAGGACGTCTGATATAAATCTTATATCGGCCCGGTTTGAAGGGATAACAACCTTTTCAAGAGCATTTACGCGCCTGTGTGTTTTTCTTATCTGGACAGCAAGCCTGTAAACGCTTGTCTCAATTTCTGCAAGCTGTGCAAGAAGCACCATAACTTTTCGGAATTTTGAATATGCAGCATCCATCGCTCCCGAAGATCCGTAAAAAGAATAACTGGGAACGGTCTTATCTGATAAAGGATCTACGTCCGGTATCTCGACCCCCATTACGGAGTGAAGACGCACAGTGATGTCAGTTGTGATAGGTACTGCCTCTGAAATATCTTCGACAGTATCTATCCCAAGAGATATGTTTGCCTTTTGAAGGGCATCGTATGCCTCTTTGAAAATTCGTTCAACATCCTTCTGGATAGTCTTCGCGGAATCTATAAACCGGACAAGCTCCATCATAAGGACCTGTCGTTTTTGATCCAGGAGATCATGTCCCGACTGTGCCATTTCCATGGAGCGTGTGATTTTTACAAGGTTTCCCCTGGTTGGAGCAAGTTTAGTAGCCATAAGATCCCCCTTTGCCTGTTAAGGGTCATTGCCTTCGATCTAAAAAACAATTGGTGCGGGGTCTGTTGAGCCAAAACGTGTTAGAATTTCTTTTGGTGTTTAATTCCGCCCAAAAAACAACAAGCTCTGCTAAGAACAGAGACCACAAAGACGATTCTAACTCTTATTTCTGAGTTAGTACAGGGGGTAAAAGCAACTAATGTTTATATTGTTTATCAGTGAGACAGACCTGTCCAGGGAGAAGGGGCTCTCCGCAGCGGGGGCCAATGTCGATGCTCTTCCCTATACTGCTCCGGCAGATGCGGATATGCTCTATTACGACAGGCCCAGGGTCATCGACTGCATTCCTATCGACCCGTCCGGCCATCCGACTCCGGCCCTTGTCACCAAGGCAGCAGTGCTGGAGGGCGGACTGCCGGTGATGAACATTAGGGCCGGTACATCTATAGCTCCGGTGGCACCCTTCAGGGATCTCGGCGCACTTCCCGGCAGGGATCCGAGGACCGGGACTGCCGTGCCGGACTACTCAAAGATCTCTGAAAAAGCCATAGAGGCAGCGAAAGATCTGGCAGGAGCCGGCATAAAAAAGTTTGTCCTTGCCGAGTCCATTCCGGGAGGTACAACGACCGCCCTTCTTCTTCTGAGATCTCTTGGATACAACGGGACAGTTTCATCGGCAGGACCGGTAAACCCCCTGTCCAAAAAGGAAGAGATATGGAACGCAGTAGCCTCAAGGCTGGGCATCAAAACAGGCGGGATGCAAGGCATGGGGCTCACAGCAGCGGCAGAGGTGGGAGACCCGATGCAGATATCGGTAGCTTCCTTCGTATCGGCGCTGCCGACAGACGCGGAGGTGATCCTGGCGGGAGGCACACAGATGATGGCTGTTGCAGCCCTCCTGCGGGACATGAAGGTAACAAGGCCTTTGCTGGTAGCTACAACTAAATATATATGTCGGGACAGTACGAGCTGTTTCGTCGAATATGCAGAAAAGATCGGCGTCGACTGGTACTCGGCCCCCCTTGATTTTTCAGCTTCAAAGTTCCCGGGTCTGGCAGATTATGAAAAGGGATATGTCAAGGAGGGGGTCGGAATGGGAGGGGCTGTATGGTATGCCCTCCAAAACGGCGCAACGATCGAAAAGATCACAGACAGGACAGAAAAACTTTACTCAACGCTGACCTCCTGAAAATACTTTTATATTTACATTTAACCGAATATGGAAAAGCGGCAGGTCATTCTGTCGCTTTTGATGCCTTCATAGTCGAATAGAGGGCGGCAGATAAGATCAATGCTCCTCCTGCAAACTCGTTGAAGGATGGTATCTCACCGAGGAATACCGCAGCTGCGGCTATTCCGTAAACAGATTCGAGGCTTGCTATCATCCCGGCCGTCTGTGCCCTTACGCTTTTCATCCCGTTGATAAACATGGAATGTGCGGCTGCTGTGAAAAGGACTCCGAGGAGTACCAAAAGAAAGATGCTCATCGGTGTGAATGCCGGCCTGTATATAAAGAAAGCAGGGAGCAGGACCAGAGTTGCTGTCCCCTGTTCGTAAAAGGCAATGACCCTTCCGGAGTATTTTTTTACAAATTTCCTGTTTATCAGTGAGAGCGCTGCATAGGTAAGGCTGCAGGTCATTCCCCATATTATCCCCATTGTGATGTTATTGCTCAGATGAAATTCCGGGACAATTATCATGACCCCTGTAAACATAACGCAGGCGCACAGAACGTCAGCAGTTTTTATCCTTTCGCCGAACAGCAGCGGTTCAAGGAACGTGATAAAAAGAGGGAAGGTCGAAAATGTAAGAACTCCTATCGCCACTGTCGAGACCTGGATGGAGAGGAAGAAAGTAGTCCAGTGGACTGCCAGCATCAAGCCGGCTGCGGCCAGGGTAAGATAATCACTTTTTGATCCGAGTCCGATTTTTGTCCCCCTGTACCTGAAAAGGAGGTACATAGAGATGCTTGCAAAGAAGACCCTGCCAAGCGCAATTATTACGGCAGGCTGTCCGACATACCTGGCAAAGAGCCCTGAAAGCCCGAACAGGACGACCGCTATATGGATCTCTATGAGGCTTCTTGTAGTATCTTTCATTTAAGTGCTCCTATTTCAGAAGGGGAGCGGGGTCAAAGAATTCTCCACGCCAGGAGAGGCTGAAATGGAGGTGAGGGCCGGTAACCCTGCCGCTTTTTCCGGATAGGCCTATTGCTTCCCCCCGTTCAACTTTGTCCCCTTTTGATTTAAGGATCTTTGACATATGACAGTAAAAGGATATGAGTCCTGCCCCGTGGTCTATGTATACGCATTTGCCGGCAAACCAGAAATTTCCCGTCAAAACTACAGTTCCAGATGACACAGCCTTCACGGGAGTCCCCAACGGGGCTCTAAGGTCTAAGCCTCCGTGCCTTCCTTTGAACTGGCCGTTTAAATACCTGCTCTTTCCGTAAACGGAGGAATAACTGCCTGGAACGGGCCGCAAAAGAGGAAGCAGAGGCGCTGATCCGGGGGTGTTTGTCTGTATTGCTGCCCTGCCAAGCTCCGCTTCTTTCTTTATCCTCTCATTGAGGCCTTTGGGAGGCGTCAGCTTTTCAGCTTCTACTGTCAGGTTCTCTCTGGGATATTTATGCGCGACAAGTTTGATCTCATCTCTATGTTCCCAAAATTCGCCGTCGACCATGGCACTTACGCGGATCTCGCTTTCCCCGGCTTTCGCGTTTTTCAGGTCTGTACCCAAAAGTACGCTGAAAACACCGTTATCAGTGGTAAGCTGAGAATCCTTTCCCTGCCATGAAACAGAAACGTTCTGCAATGACGATCCAGACCTTATTGAGACCAAAAATGGCTGTCCGATGTCCGCCTGCACAGGGAGGGCAACTGTAACCGTTTTATCTGCGGCGAAAAGGGAAGTCTCAAAAAGAAGCATCATGATCAGTACAGAAATGACCCTTTTCATCATACCCCTCCCTTTTCTCCGTTAACTAAACAGTTATGTGATCCAACTTTCCCACCGTCTTTCCCGCATGCTCTTGATCGGGATGCAGCAAGAGGTGGAAAGTTAGATCATGTGATCATTATAGTATGATTTTAAAGAAGAGGTTCATAAGTCCACCGGTGAGCAGTGCGGCTGTGATCATTATGCCTGAGCTCATCAGCATCCTTTTTGTCCCAAGCTCCTTCCAGAGGATTATGAAGGTCGCTATGCATGGGAATGTCATAGCAAGAACTACTACGGCAATAAGGGTCTGTGAAGCGGATAGCTCAAGAGGTATCAGCAGCCCCATGGCGATGTCTTTCCTGAAGACTCCCATGACTATTGGTACAGCAGTAGCAGAAGGAAGTCCGAGGAAGCCTTCAAATATCGGAGAGAGGGCTTTTGCGACCTTTTCCATAACGCCGATGGTCTCAAGTATATTTACAAGGAAGATGCCAAGCAATACCAGGGGAGTGGCTTCATATAGAAAATCCTTGATCCTGAACCACAGCTTGTTAAGCCAGGCTTTCATAGATGGCATTCTGTAGGGCGGGATCTCCACTATCAGCTCGGGACTGTAGCCTTTCAGCGTCAGGTGCATTATCCTTCCCAACACCAGCCATACGCAGAAGAGTATCCCGTATACCGCAGCGACATAGATCATCCCGAACTCACCCAGAGTTGCCGAGAGCATTGCCTGGATAGAGACGCAGGGAATGCCAACGGAGATAAGAGTGGCAGCTATAAATCTCTCCCTTTCAGATTCAAGAACGCGTGTTCCGAGGATACCGGGGACGTTGCATCCGAAACCAAGCAGGGTCGGGATTATTGCATAGCCATGTATTCCAAACTTGTGCAGAAGGGCATCGAAGACTACAGCGAGCCTTGGCAGGTAACCGAAGTCTTCAAGGAAGCTCAGTCCTGAATAGAAGGCAATTATATATGGGAGGACCATCCCGAATTCTACATATAATCCAGTTGAGAGGACTCCGAGACTTTGCTCCAGGTCTATCTCACCATCTATGAGGGTCCCGATCAGGATATTCCTTACAGGACCTTCTCCAAGCATGGTGTTTAGCTTTTCAAGCACAGGCATCCATAAGTTCTCAAAAATCGGGTCCGTTACATGGGTGATTATGCCCTCTCCAACGAATCTGATAGCCGTAAATCCCAGTATCAGCACAAGAAATCCCATTATTCCGCCCAGTACGGGATGCGCGGATACGTCCTCGATCCTGTCCATAGCGGTGTGGTGCCTGTGAGTGACAGTCTGTACCTTAGTTATGACCTCACCGATGACCTGCCAGCGGACTTCCTTGGACATTGGCTGCAGATGGCTTATCTTTGCCTCTTCCATTTTTGCTATGAGATCGCTTAGTCCCTGCCCGGTCACCGCTACGGTAGGAACTATCGGAACTCCCAACTCTTCTTCAAGTTTTGGTATATCTATAAGGATCCCCCTGTGCCTTGCCTCATCGACCATGTTGAGTGCTATGACGACCGGTATGCCGTGCTCGAGGACCTGCATCGCCATGACAAGATTTCTTTCAAGGGCGGTCGCGTCGATGACAAGTATGACGACATCTGCGCCGTCATTTAAAATACGGCGCGCTATCATTTCTGCTTCGTTTGTGGGGTCAAGTGTGTACGCTCCGGGAACGTCTATCAGTCTGGCAGTTTTGCCGCCGTATCTCATAGTTCCCTCGGTAAAGCCTACAGTTGTGCCGGGGTAATTTGAAGATAGGGCGTGGGTCCCGGTAAGCCTTGAAAAGAAGACGCTCTTTCCAACGTTCGGATTTCCCATAAGAAGGACGCGGCCGCAATCCTGAGATATTGAGGGGCATTTATTGCCTCTGACCTTGCAGAGGCTGCAGTCGCGGCAGCTCATATAAACTTGGGCCACAGACGGCTTTTTTCAACAGCCGGCTGGGGGGGGGAGTCTAAGCCTTCAACTTCGATCTTGCCGGCAATGGCATGTGCCACGGCGAAGTGCCTTCCGTCAAGCAGGAGAGTTATAGGGCCGCCGAAGGGCATCCCGGAAACCTTTCGGATCCTTTTGCCCACTCTAAGTCCGAGCGCTTCAAGCCGTTCACCTGATTCGCCCTGCGGAATGCTCTTTATTACAGCACTCTCTTCGTCTTTTACCTGTAAGAGGTTCATATGGTGCAGTCCCCCATTGTTCTGTTTTTATGCCAGTTGCTTTAGGCTAACCGATTATCCTACGGCTTTATGGCCTTGTCAAGAAATATATAGCCTAATTTCAATATATTAATTTTTGATCCTGGGCGCAAATATATCAGTTTCAGCAGGGCTTTAGACAATATATCACCAAATATGTGATCTTTGATGAAACGGGGTCTCGATAAAAATAGGTGATCAGCGCAAATATGGATGAATATCAATATCTTAAGACCCTGTTCACTCTTTATTGGCTTAATTGCTCAGCAGCGGCAGTTTGTAGTAGACTAAAGCAGGCAGGCTTAGAGATATTAATGTCGCCTTAAATTGATGTGTAGAAGGCTTTGAAGTTTGGGGCTTTTGTGAGATGATAAAAAATCACTGTTACAAATAAGAATGGAGTGGTAATGGAATGCTGCATTGCGGAATAGTGGGGCTGCCCCTGAGCGGCAAATCTACAGTATTCAACGTGATAACGAGGGCCGGCGCTGAGGTAAAGCCTTACGCAGGCGGAAAGACAGACCCAAACAAGGCTGTCGTAGAAGTTCCCGATAAAAGATTTGATTTTCTGGTAGATGTGCACAAGCCCAAAAAAGTGACTCCGGCTCAGGTAGAGTTCGTAGATCTTGCCGGCCTCTCTCGCGGGGCGGGGAAGGGAGAGGGACTTGGCAACTCCTTCCTCTCTTTTGTTGCAGACGCAGACGCACTCATTCAGGTCGTCAGGTGTTTCAGCAACAAATCTGTCGAACACCCTGAAGGCAGCGTTGATCCGCTGCGTGACTGGGACATTATAGAAAATGAGATGATATTCAGGGACCTGGCCGTTATCGAAAACCGGCTTGGAAAGCTGAAAGCCAAAAAGAAGCTCACTCCCGAAGAAGAAACTGAGAAGAGGCTGCTGGACCTTTGCTTTGAATGCCTTCTCGAAGAGAGGCCGCTGCGGAGCATTGAGCTGAAGCCGGCCGAGTGGCGCCTTCTCAGAGGATTTTCATTTGTTACTTCAAAGCCGGAGATAATACTTCTCAACCTTGATGATTCCCAGTCAGATGAGACAAAGATCCCCAAATGGAATGAACTGAAAAAGAGGGCTGATGAACAGGGAGTAAAGCTCTGCACTCTTTATGGAAGCCTTGAAATGGATATTGCAGAGCTTGAGGAAGAAGAGGCTGCTGCTTTCACAGAAGGCCTGAACATAACCGAACCCGGAAGGGAAAGGCTTATTGAGGAGGCTTACAGACTGCTTGGACTGATAAGCTTTTTCACCTGCGGTCCTGATGAAGTCCGGGCGTGGACTCTGCATGACGGAGACAATGCCGTAGATGCCGCGGGAGCGATACATTCAGATCTGGCAAGAGGCTTTATAAGGGCCCAGGTCGTTGCTTTTGATGACTACAAACAGCATGGCAGCTCCTTTGATGAATGCAGAAAGGCCGGGTGCCTGAGGCTGGAAGGCAAGGAGTATCTCGTCAAAGACGGAGATATCATCGAAATCAGATTCAACGTATAGGGGGAAGGAAAATGATCTTTGAACCTGTCGAGTTTAAAAACAAACTTCTTGCGAACAGGATCGTGTCGGCACCTCTGGCATCTTCAAGTTCTATGGAGGATGGATCTCCTTCCGAAAAATCCCTAGAAATATATGGTCGTTTTGCCGCATCAGGTGCGGGGCTCATAATAGTGGAGCACCATGCGGTAAATATATACGGTAGGACGAGGCCCGCGCAGTTCCTTGCGGATAGTGACGAAGTTGCGAAAAAACACTCAGTGATATCAAGGGTCCTGAAAAGCGGCAATGCCCTTTGCATGGCACAGATCAACCATGCCGGGGCAAAAATAGCAGACCCTGCAGTTTTCGAAATGGAGGGATACAGGTCTTTTTCCCCTTCGGGAGTTCCTGTAGGTGATAACTGGGACAAACTTGGCCGCAGCCCTGAAGTTATGACACGCAGTGATATCAGGCGTACAGTGGATGATTTTATAAACGCTGCTGTACGCATGGTCAAAACAGCTGGTTATGACGGAGTTCAGATACATGCCAGCCACGGTTATCTGCTGGGACAGTTTCTGAGCCCCCTGACGAACAGGCGTGACGATGAGTACGGGGGATCAGACGCTAAAAGGGCCCGGCTTCTATATGAGATAACTGACGGAGTCAGGCAGTCCCTTAAGGATATTCCGCTCTCAGTGCGCCTGGGAGCCGCAGATTTTCTCCCCGGGGAAAAACCATTGGGGCTTTCAACAGACGAAACGGTCGCTGTTGCCCGTGAACTTGCAAACCTTGGCGTGGACATGATAGGCATTTCAGGGAACCTTTGCGGATACGGACTTGACCGTAAAGACAGCGCCTACTTTGCACCCTATGCGGAAAGGATCAAAAGCTCGCTGGGCTCTTCTGTACTGGTCGAGTGCACAGGCGGGATAAACGATGTGCGTACCGCGGATAAAATGCTCCTGGAGGGCGTTTGCGACCTTGTCGGCGTTGGAAGGCTCATGCTGCGCGATCCCGGTTTTGTTGCGCGATGGAAGGAGTCATATTGATTTGAAGGTATATATAAGCTCAGATATGGAAGGCTCGACCGGGGTAGTCTCGGCAGAACAGGTGACGTACGGAGATCCGGGGTACGAATTCGGACGGAGGATGCAGCTCCATGACACCATGGCTGCCGTCAGCGCGGCCCTGGACTGGGGAGCCGAGTCCGTTACAGTTAACGACTCCCATGACCGGATGACAAACCTTGACGTATCGATGTTTCCCCCCCGGGTCACACTTATAAGCGGGACACCGAAGATACTCGGAATGGTAGAGGGAGTCTCCGGTCACGATGCTGCCATCTTCATTGGCTATCACGCGATGGCGGGCACAGAAAAAGCCGTACTTGACCATACATATAGCTCCAAAGTCGTATACGGACTCAAAGTAAACGGCATAAGACTTGGGGAAACGGGGCTTAACGCGCTTTTCTGCGGGGCTCTGGATGTCCCTGTCTCCATGGTGGCAGGGGATACTGCTGTATGCCTTGAAGCATCGAGCCTGCTTGGAGAGACGCTTCTGACATGTGCATTAAAGGATGGGCTTGGCAGGAATTCAGCACTGACAAAAACTCCGGATGAGACCGCAGACCTGTTGAAGGAAGCCGTAAAAAAAGCTCTGGACGCAGCGGCAGAAGGTAAAAGCCCTGTTCTGAAGATGGAAGCCCCCTACAAAGCGGAGCTTACTTTCCATACAACAGCGCATGCAGATGCTGCGGGACTTGTTCCCGGAAGCGAGAGAATTTCAGGAAGGACCATGGTATTTACAACAGAGGATATCTTCGAGATAAGGCGCTGGTGCTCTTCCTCGATCGACTGCGCATCGCACGCGGGGCATTGACGAAGTTGCTCTCTGTAGGTGTTGATCTCGGAGGACATACCATATCCGCGGCCCTTGTCGAGACAGAGGGTAAAGATGCCCGTATCCTTTACAGGGTCGACAGGGATACCCCTGAGGGAAGGGACATTCAGGAGGTCGTGGACTGCATAGCTGATATGACAGCAGAGGTCTCGCATGGCAGGAAGATAGCATATGCAGGTGTCGGCATACCGGGATTTCTGGATGTTTCACGCAGGGTCATTACAAAACTTACCAATTTCTCCGGACTTGAGGATATTGCTTTCCTGGATCACCTAGGTCACGCTCTTGAAAAGAGAGGCATGTCGCCGTTGCTCGCAATGGAAAACGACGCCAACTGTTTTGCTGTCGGAGAGGCATTTTGCGGTGCAGCGGTGGGTTGTAAGGACTTTATAGTACTGACGCTCGGAACAGGTATAGGCTCAGGTATATTCGTGAACGGCAGCCTGGTGACAGGGGCTCATGGAATGGCCGGGGAGGCAGGGCACATTTCGATATCGGAGCACAGGGACCTGAGATGCGGATGCGGCAGTACAGGACACCTTGAAACGCTGGCATCTGCAGATCACATTGAGCGTAAAGCGGCCCGGGAGGGCCTGCCGGGTGACTTCAGGTCCCTTTGGCAGATCCGGGATGACAAAAGAGCGGAAGTCCTGATCTCAAGTGCGCTTGAAACGATGGCAAGAGGCATAGCCTCGCTTATCGTGGTGCTGGATCCCGAAAAGATAATACTGAGCGGGGGCATGAGCAAAGCAGAGGGGATCGCAGAGGAACTGGAAGCGAGGACACTGCCATGGCTTCCGTTGCCTATGAGGGATCATCTCAGCATTGAGGTCTCGTCGCTCGGAGCTGATGCCGGACTATACGGAGCAGCTTCAATAAGTTTGCTGAGGAGATGATGTTGATGTCAAAACCTAAAGTATTTTTGACCCAGCTGATACAGGATACCGGGATGTCACTGTTGGAGGGACATGTCGACTATACTCTCTGGAGTATCGACGGTAAGCCGGATCCCGAGGCCGTATTAAGGGATATCCCGCTGGCAGAAGGCCTGATAATGACGATGGGTATTCGTATGGACAGGGATTTTTTTCAAAAGGCAGCGAAGCTGAAAGTCGCAAGCCTGTATTCTGTAGGATATGACAACGTTGACATAAAGGCAGCGACCGAATTCGGAATAATGGTGACCAATACGCCCGGGGTGCTTACGGATGCAACAGCTGACACAGCGATGATGCTGATGCTTATGTCAGCCCGTAAGGCGAGGGAAAACGAAAGGATAATGAGGGAAGGCGGCTGGACTCACTGGTCTCCAAACCAGTTTGTCGGCAAAGACCTTTCAAGTTCCGTTCTTGGGATAGTGGGATTCGGCGAAATAGGCCGGGCTGTGGCAAAAAGAGCGCTGGCTTTTGGAATGAAGATCTTGTACACGGGCAGGACACGAAAAGCAGAATATGAAGAAAAGCTCTGTGCAGAATATGTAACTCTGGAAGCGCTTCTTGAAAGAAGTGACTTTGTATCTCTCAACTGCGCCCTGACAAAAGAGACGGCAGGGCTCATAGCAGAAAGAGAGCTTCGTATGATGAAAAAGGATGCGGTGCTCATAAACACTGCCAGGGGCGCTGTCGTCGACCAGAAAGCTCTCTTCCGTGCATGCTCGGAGGGTTGGATCTGCGGAGCGGGACTTGATGTATATGAGAAAGAGCCTGTTCCCATGGATGAACCGCTGCTCAAGCTTGAAAACGTTGTGATGATGCCCCATATTGGGAGCGCTGCGGTAAGATCCAGGGAGGGGATGGCGCGGCTGGCAGCTGTGAACCTTATTGAAGCTCTTGAGGGAAGGATCCCGCCAAATTTGGTAAATCCCGAAGTGTTGAAACGAATTTGAACCAAAGACATTTCACACGGACAGGAAAATCACCGCTGACATTATTTATGCGGTGATTTTTTATTATCCGCCATTAAATATAATAAATTGTATAGTTGACAAAAAAGTGTAGAGAATGCTATTATTTTCAAAGTGAATTTAATCACATTTAACTGGAGGCTGGTAAGTATGGTAAAAATACTGTTGCTCTTGATAGTTCTGGTAAATGGTCTGTTTGCGTTCCGATTCTTTACAGATTTCATGAAGCACAAAAAGGAAGCATGGGCAGAACCCGGAAACAATGTACTCCTCGCGGTCTGGGGAGCTGTCTGCTTCTTCTTTTCAACTTTCGGAATTTCCGATTTTGCGCTTTCAACAGTCCTCTACCGCGCAAGGAAACTAGTGGATGACGCAAAACTTCCCGGAACGCTCAACACACAGTGCGCGATACCGGTAGCGGTCATGGCCCTTGCCTACATATCATCCATAGATGTCGATCAGATGACCCTTGTTCTTCTGATAGTTTCACAGATGATAGGCGCCTACTTTGGCCCCCGTTTTGTCGTCAAGATGCCTGTAAGGCACATAAGGATGTTCATGGGAGTAGGGCTTGTTCTTGCGGCATTCTTCGTCGTTGCAGGCAAGTTTGGGCTGCTTCCCTCGGGCGGTGAGGCGACAGGCCTTACCGGCGGAAAACTTGTCCTCGGCATGGTGCTTCTGTTGGTCTACGGTGCCCTTAACAACGTAGGAGTGGGTTCTTACGCGCCTACGATGGCGACAGTTTACGCACTTGGACTAAACCCTGCGATCGCGTTCCCTGTTATGATGGGTGCATGCACATTCTCCGTTCCGGTCGGCGGCATGGAATTCGTACGTCTCGGCCAGTATGCCAGAAAGATAACCCTCTTTAGCAGCATCTTTGGCATCCTCGGAGTCCTTGCAGCGGTATTCATCGTCAAGAGCCTTGACACCAGCATGCTACAGTGGGTAGTTGCAGCGGTCATCCTTATTGCAGGTCTTGACCTTCTGCGTGCAGCGTTCACAAAAAAATAAGATAAGATCGTCAGAGAAAGCAAAACTAATAGTCTTTTCATTGAAGTATAATATCCAAAGAAACTGAAAAGACCTAAGCCGACAAGTCAGGCAAGAAAGGAGCGCCACATATGTTACTTTTAACCAGAGAAGATATTTTATCTGTGTTTAGTATGAGAGATGCCATAGAGGCGGACAAAAAGGCATTTGTCCTCCACACTAAAGGCAAGGCGAAAGTTCCTCTTCGCATAAACCTGGATACAGAATCAAAAGACGGACAGTGTATGTTTATGCCCGCCTACGTAGGGGGAGAGCTCAACATGGCCGGTGTCAAACTGGTCTCATATTTCCCCGCAAACGCTGAAAAGGGTATCCCTGTCGTTCCGGCTACGGTGGCACTTATTGACGGTACAACAGGACTTGTAACTGCAATAATAGAAGGCACAACACTCACTCAGATCAGGACAGCTGCAATTTCGGGAGCTGCAACAGAGCTTCTTTCAAATCCTGACAGCAGGGTCGCGGCACTTTTTGGAACAGGCGGCCAGGGTCCTGCACAGCTGGAGGCACTTATGACGGCCAGGAAGCTTGAGGAGGTCAGAATTTTCGATGCTCTTCCCGGACGTGCTGCGGCCTTCGTTGAAAAGAACCAGCCGCTTGCAGACCGTTTTGGTGTCAAACTTGTAGAGGCTGCTTCTTCAAAGGCAGCTGTAACTGATGCGGACATCATTACAACAGTCACTACTTCGGCAAATCCGGTCTTCTCCAACGAGGACATCAAACCCGGATGCCACATAAACGGAGTCGGTTCATACACTGCCGACAAGAGGGAGCTGCCTGCGGAGCTTATCCGCCGTGCCGGCAGAATATTTGTAGATAATCGTGAAGCCGTCCTTTCGGAAGCGGGAGATTTTATCATTCCCATGAAAGAGGGCCTCTTCTCCTCTGATTCGATCGCCGGAGAGCTTGGCGAACTGATAATGGGCAAGGTAGAGGGACGCCGCACCAAAGAGGAAATAACGGTCATGAAGACTGTGGGTTTTGCAACTCTTGATATCGTGGCAGCGGCAGAGATAGTTAAAAAGGCAACTGAAGCAGGCGCAGGTACAGTTATAGAACTTTCATAACAAAATACTTTCCTGACGGGAGATGTTCCATTCTGCTCTCCCGTCAGTTTTTCGTGAGGCGAGTCTATGTCAAAAAAAGTCCATCCCATCCTTCTTCCATTCATACCTGTCGTAGAGCTTCTCGGCAAAATGCTGGGAAGCGACTATGAAATAGTCCTGCATGATGTTACTGACGGTGACACATCAATAGTTGCCCTTGTAAACGGAAATCTGACCGGCAGGGATGTAAACGCGCCTATGACGGATTTTGGAAGGTTCCTTATGTCAGATCCAAAAGCCCTTGATGTAGACTACATTGCCAATTACCCGTCGGAAGCAGGGAACGGCAGGCCGATGCGTTCGGGAGTCTCACTGATAAAAGATGAAAATGACAAGCTCGTGGGCTTCCTCTGCATCAACTTTGACATGACAAAGGGCAGCATACTCAAAGATATGGGCGATTTTATGATGAGGACTGAGCCCCTCTCATTTGATGCGGTAAAAACCGAAAAATTCAGCGGGGTAAAGGATGACAGGTCCCTAATGGAAAAGGCAAGAAAAAAGTTCGGCAAACCTCTGAATTTCCTGAGCAGCGAAGAGAGGAAACAGTGCATTAAATATATGGACAGCCTGGGGTTTTTCAAGCTTAAGGGTTCGATCGAAAGCCTTGCCAAAGAGATGGGAAGAAGCAGGTATACCCTATACGCAGACCTGAGATCGGTAAGGGACGACCGGGACTGATAAATATAACTATATATTATGTTTTGGCCGCCTTTATGGGCGGCTATATTTTTTTGACTTGCTCAGGTATTAAGTGATATAATTCTCGTTTGTCAAATATTGTAATATTTAAATTTTGAAATATCTGTGCCGTTTAGCGGTAATCTGCAGATGAAGGGAACAAAAACAATGCAGGACTCATCAAAAATCAGGAATATAGCCATAATTGCCCATATCGACCACGGTAAGACGACCCTCATCGACGGGATATTCAAATCAGCAAGACTTTTCAGGGACAACCAGGTCGTCGAAGAGCGTGTCATGGATGCCGGAACGCTTGAGCGTGAGCGTGGCATAACCATAAAGGCCAAGCATTGCACAGTCGAATGGGGCGGCTACAAAATAAACATTGTTGATACTCCCGGACATGCGGATTTTTCAGGAGAAGTCGAAAGAGTGCTCTCGATGGTAGATTCCGTCCTGCTCCTTGTTGATGCAAACGAAGGCCCGATGCCTCAGACGAGATATGTTCTGATGAGAGCTCTCAGGCTTGGACTGAAGCCCATCGTGATCGTTAACAAGGTCGACAGGCCGAATGCAGACCCGAACGGCGCCCTTGACAAAACTTTCGATCTTTTCATAGAACTTGGGGCAACAGAGGAACAGTGTGATTTTGCGGTCCTCTACGGCTCAGGTCTTCAGAGCTGGTTCGTTGACGATCTGGACAAAAGGGAAGATAACACCAAGGCCGGAATGGACGATCTTTTCAGGACGATAATAGAAAAAGTCCCGGCGCCCCGGGCTGAGATGGATAAACCCTTCCTGATGCAGGTATGCACCCTTTCATGGAGCGAATATCTCGGAAGGATCGGATGCGGAAGGATACTGCAGGGAACACTTCGTAAAGGCGATAAAATTGTAAGGACCCATACCAGATGGAAAGACTATGATCAGACAGAATGGGAGATAGTATCTACAGAGAATTCGTCCTGTACCCACCTTTATGTGACCAACGGTCTTATCAGGACAGAAACAGATGCTGTGGGGGCGGGAGACATAGTTTGGTTTACAGGACCTGAGAACATAGACCTGGGTGATACGATAAGTGCCCCGGAAATCTCAGGGCAGGTCCTCCATCCTCTTGATATCGAGGAGCCTACGGTGTCGATGTTCTTTCTTGTCAACACAAGCCCCTTTGCAAGTCAGGACGGAAACGCCATAACTCTCAGGCAGCTCAAGGCCAGGATAGAGCGTGAGACAAAGACCGATCCTGCCCTGCGAATGGAGGATATAGGCCGTCCGGACGGAGTAAAGGTTTCCGGCAGAGGCGAACTTCATCTCGGGATATTGATCGAAGAGATGCGCAGGGAAGGGTCAGAAATATGTGTATCTAGGCCCGAAGTCATAGTCCAGCACGACGCCAAAGGTAAGACATTGGAGCCGATGGAGGAAGTAATAGTAGATGTCCCGGAGGAATATCAGGGAGTTGTTATCCAGAAACTGGCTCAGCGCAAAGGCGAGCTGAAAAACATGGAGAACGGCGGTACCGGAGTGCTAAGACTTTCATTCCGTATACCTACAAGAGGGCTTATAGGATACAGGGGGGAGTTCCTCACGGATACAAGGGGCCTTGGGATCCTTGCTTCCAGATTCGTCGGTTACGGTGAATGGGTAGGAGACATTGCATCAAGAAGCAGAGGTTCCCTTGTGAGTATGGACAGCGGGACGACTACGAGCTATGCACTTGATAATCTTCAGGAACGGGGAACGCTCTTCGTTAAGCCCGGAGAGCCGGTCTATAATGGACAGGTAATAGGCGAGAGTTCGAGAAACAAAGACCTGCCCTGTAACCCCAGTAAGAGAAAACAGCAGACCAACCACAGGTCGGCTACGAAAGATATGATGACAGTGCTTGATGTGCCGAGGATAATGACGATAGATACAGCGCTTGAATGGATAAGCGATGACGAGCTTGTCGAAGTTACCCCCCTCAACGTGAGGATCCGCAAGATGATCCTCAACGCAGATGAACGAAAAAAAGCAAGAGCCAAAGCAGGCATCGTAGAGTCAGACGAGGAAGAGTAAATGAAAGCAGAGCTTATGGCCCTCAGGGAATTTGAAAAAGATGAGGTCTTTGCATGCATATCCGGACTTATAAAAAGTGCCGGACAAATAGATGACGGATACAAGCAGGAAGCGGTATCCTGGTACTGTGAATCTGTATGCCGCATGGCAGAGGCAGCTGAGATGATGGGCATAAACGGCAACATCTGGCAATCATGGATAACCATGCTTTTTGCAAAGTCCGAGACCACTTTTTCACTTGCTCAGGAACGCAGGAAAGAGCTCTCGGGGACTCTCTCCAGACTCGTAAAAGAGGATATTGATACCATACGTTTCTATTTTAATTTTGACCTGAACCTTATAGACAAAGACCTCGAAGTTTCCGCTTTCGGAAGGTACGGGGATTATGAGCCGCTTAAACTGGAAAACGGCGCGTTGGACAGGTCGTCAGGCTATATTGTGAAGGAACTTGCCGACGCACTCAGGGAATCTGCAAATACAGTTGATTTTTACAAAAAGATTTTGGAGTTTCATTATGAACGCGGCTCAGGACAATTTGCACTCAACAAAGCTTTTAGGTGGGACGGCAAAAGAGGGGAATTGATCCCTGTAACACACACTGAAGAAATATCCCTGGATGGACTTGTCGGGTATGATGAGCAAAAAAAGATACTTGTCGATAATACAGTCGCATTCCTGGAAGGCAGGCCGGCAAACAATGTCCTTCTTTACGGGGAGAGCGGCACAGGAAAATCATCCACAGTGAAAGCTCTTCTGAACCGTTTTGCCCCCAAGGGACTCAGGATGGTCGAGGTATACAAACACCAGATCGAAGACCTTGAGACAATAGTAGATATCATAAAAAACAGAAACTACAAGTTTGTTATTTTTATGGATGATCTCTCTTTTGAACATTTTGAGGTGGAGTATAAGTTCCTCAAGGCTTTCATAGAGGGAGGGCTTGAAAAAAGGCCTGACAACATCCTTATATATGCAACATCCAACAGGCGCCACTTAATGAAAGAGACCTGGGCAGACAGGGATGACAGGTACGAGGACATGCACGAATCGGAGACGATGCAGGAACGGATGTCTCTGGTTGACAGGTTTGGCCTGATGATCAGGTATTTTTCGCCGGAGCAGGAAGAGTATCTCAACATTGTAAGGATCCTGGCCAAGGAATACGAAGTAGATGCTTCTGAAGAGGAACTTGTGCTCGGAGCCGTTCAGTGGGAACTCAAACACGGAGGTTTTTCGGGAAGGGCGGCCAGGCAGTTCGTAGAATTCATGGCAGGAAGAAAAGAATAGTCTGCTACAAAACGGGGATATCATTCAACGTATCGGGTCAGGTATCCGTAGCCCTCTTTATCCATTTCTCCGAATGGGATGAACCGCAGGGAGAGGCTGTTTATGCAGAAACGGATCCCGTTAGGAGAATGGGGGTCTCCGTGGAAAACATGCCCCAGATGTGAGTTCCCGGCCCTGCTTCTAACCTCGATCCTTCTCATCCCGAAAGAATTATCCTGCAGGTAGACGACAGTGTTTGGGTCTATGGCCTTTGAAAACGCAGGCCAGCCGCATGGACTCTCAAATTTGTCCTTTGAAGAAAAGAGCGGTTCGCCTGTTACGATATCAACATAAATGCCTTTTTCCATGTGGTCCCAGTACTCGTTGTTGAATGATGGTTCAGTGCCTGACTCAACAGCGACCATGTAGGCCTCTTTCGAAAGCCTCTTTTTTATTTCTTCGTCTGCGGGCCTTCTGTATTTTGCTGGGTCGACTGTCATTTTTTCGACCATTTTCATCTCAGCGGGAGTTATGTGGCAGTATCCTCCGGGATTTTTGTCAAGGTAATCCTGGTGGTACTCTTCCGCATCATAAAATGACTCCAGCTGTTTTATCTCAACCGCGAAGTTTTTATGGCGCATCTTTTCGACCTTTACTACGTGTTCGACTGTATTCGCGGAGTTTTCATCAGCAAAATAGATCCCGCTCTGGTACTGGCTTCCGATATCATTGCCCTGCCTGTTTCTCACTGTCGGATCTATTGCCTCAAAGAAGGCAAAGAGTATGGCATCAAGGCTGACCTCGTCTTCCCTGTACTCGACCCTGACAGTTTCACGATAGCCGGTCCTTCCGCCGCAGACTTCCCTGTATGTCGGTTTTATCGATGGGTCGCCGTTGGCGTATCCGCTTACAGCCCTTACTACCCCGGGGATCGACTGCATCATTTTTTCAAGTCCCCAGAAGCATCCTCCTGCAAGATAGATCACTCCGGTCCCCTTTTCACTCTTGTATGTTTCGTCAACAAAAGCGATAGTCATCCTGTCGCCCTCCTTTGTAATTTTTGAAGCTGTGGTCGTTTTTGCTGCACCTTCAGCATAAGTCATTGCCTGCGGGATAAATAACGCAAAAGCTATTGCCGCAGAGAGGACCATCAATGGTATGCCCTTTTTCATCAATGACACCTCCTTATCATGGTTGACCGGGCCAGATCCAAGTCAATACTTGTCCTGAGTTGAGTCCGGTTTTAGGAATGCACTTTTTTACTTGAGGAATTTTTTTCTTTTAAAGATCCAAAGGCATCCTACGACTACCATGATACTTAATAGGAATACGTAAAGGTATCCGTAATCCCAGTGAAGTTCAGGCATTTTCTCAAAATTCATGCCATACCAGCCGGCAATGAGCGTCAGGGGAAGGAATATTGCGGTGACTACTGTCAGCACTTTCATTACGACATTCTGGCGGATGTCGATCTGCGTCTGGTAGGCTTCGCTTATCTGGAGGGAGTATTCGCGCAGCATCTGGGTCTCCTGGCGGAGCCTGTGTGCCCTGTCAGAAAAATGTTTGAGGAGTCTCAGGGAAGGGTCATCAAATATCTCATTTTCGTTCTCTAGAAGCTCGAGTGCTACATCTGAAAGCTGTGAATAATAATGAGAACGGGCCAGTATCTCTTTTCTGATCGCCACTATGCTGTACATAAAGCCTTCAAGCTTGTCGGAGAGTACGGACGCCTCGAGCTTAGCAAGCCGGTCCTCGATGTTTTCAAGGTATCTCAGATCATCTTCGACCATTGTCTCCATAAATGAATAGAAAAAATGGCCTACAGAAGGTTCGCGCCATGTAACTGACTTCTCTATCTTTTCCATTATTGAAGCAGCAAGGCCTGAATCATCTGCAAAAAGCACTCCGTTGCTCCTTATGTAATAAGAAAAGCCGGAATGTTTGCCAAATGTCTTTTTTTCAGGTACAGACAAAGTTCCGGATAGCATGTCCTCGTGAACTTCCGCTTTGCAGAAGCGAGGCTTTGGGTAGCGGGGCAAAACGCTGTCACTGAATCCCGGCGGCAAGTGCCCGCCATTAAATTCATCGGAATGCAGCACTGCTGCGAAGGGCGTGGCGATATCTCCCTTTTCTTCTATCCGGACAAGCTTTCTTCCTATCGAATAATACACGGACTTACCCCCTTTATTAGGAGCAGCGAATATTATCAGTCGTTCTTAGCCTGTTCTTTTTTTCTGTATCTCCAGATGTAGACCGCTGTCAAAACTAAACATGCTATTATCAGTAAAACAGAGATCTTCTTGATCTCCTGGTGGATCAGTTCCTGGTTGCTTCCGAGGAAGTAGCCGGTGAGAGCGAGTATTACCACCCAGATCCCGGAACCCAGTGCAGTGTATAGGCAAAACTGTCCCATTGGCATCCTTGCAAGTCCTGCCGGAAGAGATATGTACTGTCTGATTACAGGGATCAATCTTCCTGTGAATGTGCTTATATGCCCATGCTTTGAGAAGAAGAGCTCTGCCTTGTCAAGAGATTCATGTGTTACAAAAAAGTATTTACCATACTTTTCAAAGATAGGCCTTCCCCACTTTACAGCTATCCAGTAATTGAATACGCCGCCAAGTATACTACCGGCGATACCCGAGAGGATGACCAGCAAGAGGTTCATCTCGCCTTTCCACGCCAGGTAACCTGCAGGAGGCACCACGACCTCACTTGGGAAAGGGAAAAAAGAAGACTCAAGAAACATCAGTCCTATGATACCCGGGTATCCCATGTGTCCTATTACTTCAACCAGCCAGTTAATAAGTGAAGAAAACATTGCTGCGAGTCCTGATAAAGCTTCCAAATCTCATTTCCTCCCGTTGGTCATGTTCATACCCGTTACCCCTTTAAGTCAAACGGGATGTAATTGATAAATTATAACGATGCGAGAGCATATTTGCACCCATAGTAAGATAAACGGAAAAAGGTTAAAAGTCTATATAAATTTTTATCCTTATGGGGCCCGGCAAATTTTAACAGCCGTGAGTAATATAATTTCGTTTGTAACGAGTCTGACTTTGAGATAAAATGCACGTTGAGAGCATAGATGCATCTCTCAGCATTCAGGATGGAGGAATCGATTTGGAATCCAAAACAAAGCTTGCTTTGGTGATAGCCGGCAATTTTTCAGGAGATGAAGAAAACGCCGATCCCTG
>Ga0334883_1001023_pt1 | contig 44449 bp, 34 predicted proteins | sample GraSluR1_MG_6_FD_207230 | JGI IMG/M metagenome (GOLD analysis project Ga0334883, IMG submission 207230) | Sludge microbial communities from methane-producing bioreactor in Wageningen University, Netherlands - Granular Sludge_09_05-R1 | ecosystem: Engineered > Bioreactor > Anaerobic >...
CGACAAACTCAGATCATGCAGGTTCTGGGCGGGCGCCGACTCACGTCGCCTCACCCCCCCAACCCCCCTCTCCCTTACTCGCCGATACGACCGGCGAGACGGGAGGAGGGGGGAGAACGGCATTATGGCGAGCGATAGAGGCCTCACCATGGCGGGATGTAGCCTGAATGCGTTCATGCATAATGTGAGTGAAGGAGGGCTCGCCGCCCTTCTTGCACAAAGCAGATGCCGCCCCCGGTGTGCGGGGGCCAGGCAAGCTCCTGACCCGGTGTTGCCCGCGGTTGACAACCGTGTGCCACTGCCATATAATCTATCGTCCGTGGGGGTGTTCGTGGGCCGGAACGCCGCCTGAACGCGGGCGGCGTTTTTGTATTGCGGCCCCGTGTGCGCCGCAGCGGCGGCGATGGTGCTGCCACTTCTACCGATGAAGGGTTCGCGACGGTATCCATGTTCGAGTCCCTGACCGAAAGGCTACAAGGCGCTTTCCGTCGACTGAGTGGGCGAGGCAAGCTCGGTCCGAAGGATGTGCGTGAAGGGCTCAAGGAGATCCGCCTGGCCCTGCTTGAGGCCGACGTTCACTATAACGTCGTCAAGGACTTCCTCAGGGACGTTCAGAACGACGCGTTGGGCGAGGACGTTCTGAAGGGGCTCAATCCGGCCCAGCAGATCGTGAAGATCGTCCACGATCATCTGGTACACCTTCTGGGCGATGCCGCGGTCCCCGTGCGCCGGGCCAGTCAGGCGCCCACCGTGCTCATGCTGTGCGGCCTGCAGGGGTCCGGCAAGACGACCACGTCCGGCAAGCTGGCGACACATTACAGGGCGCAGGGGGCAAGACCCCTGCTGTGCGCCACCGATGTCTACCGCCCGGCGGCCATCGAGCAGTTGCGTCAGGTGGCCGAGCAGGTGGGGGCCGAATTCTTCTCGATGGGCGAGAACAGCCCCGTGGACATCGCCAGGGCCGCCTATGCCCACGCCCGGTCCCGCGGGCTGGACCCGCTGATTATCGACACCGCCGGTCGCCTGCAGGTCGACGAGGCCATGATGCAGGAGGCCGCTGACATAGAGGCCTGCTTCTCCGAGGTGGAGACGCTCCTGGTGGTCGACTCCATGACCGGCCAGGACGCCGTCAACGTCGGCCAGGGGTTCTCCGACAAACTCCACCTCGATGGTGTCATCCTCACCAAGCTGGACAGCGACGCCCGAGGCGGTGCGGCGCTGTCCGTACGCGCCGTCACAGGTGTTCCCGTCAAGTTCGTCACCGTCAGCGAGCGTATGGACGGGCTAGAGGTCTTCCATCCCGACCGCATGGCACAGCGGATTCTGGGCATGGGCGATGTGCTCACCCTCATCGAGAGGGCCCAGGCCGCCGTGGATTCCGAGGAGGCCGCCAAGCTTCAGGAGAAGCTGCTGCGCGCCGAGTTCGACCTGGAAGACTTCCGCAAGCACCTCAAACGCGTACGGAGCATGGGGCCGCTGGATCAGATCGTGAAGATGCTGCCGGGTGCCTCCGACCTCGCCGGCATGATGCCCGACGAGTTCGACGAGAAGGAACTGGACATGGTGGACGCCATCATCAACTCCATGACCATGGATGAGCGTCACTATCCGGACCTCATCAACGCCAGCCGCAAGCGGCGTATCGCCCGAGGCAGTGGCACCAGCACGCAGGAAGTCAGTATCGTGCTCAAGGAGTACCGCCAGCTCTCCCAGATGATGGGAGCGATGGCCAAGGGCAAGGAGATCAACATCGGGGGACTTCGGTTCCGCCGATGACACCGACTTTGTTCGCTTGGTAAACGCGAAGGGAGACCACAGGCTTGGCGACGCGAATCCGTCTCAAGAGGACAGGCGCAAAGCACAACGCTCAGTACCGCATCGTGATCATGGACCAGCGGCGGCCCCGGGATGGCCGCACCGTGGAGGAGATCGGCTACTACGATCCCAACCCGGACCCGGCAACGATCTCGGTGAAGAAGGATCGCGCTCTGTACTGGCTCGGTGTGGGAGCGATCCCGTCCGATACAGTCAGTAGCCTGCTCAAGCGCGCGGGCGTGTTCGATGCCGATGCCCCCGCAGCCGCGGAGACTCCGGCCGCCGAGGCCCCTCAGGCCGCGGAGACAGAGCAGTCCTAGCCGGCCCGTCACCACGGGTCGAAGCCGACCCGGGCAGCAGTGGCCCGATGCGGTGCATCCCATCGCGGGCGACAGCCGTATAGTTACGCGTGCCGGCGTCGCCCCGTCCGAGGAGGCGCGCGATGCAAAAGCTCGTACAGTACATCGTCGAGAAGCTCGTGGACAATCCAGAGGCCGTGGAAGTCTCGGTTGTTGACGGCCCCAGGTCTGTGTCCTACGAGATATCCGTCGCCGATGAGGACTTGGGTAAGGTCATCGGGCGTGGCGGCCGTATCGCCAACGCGTTGCGGACGATCGTCCGTTCCGTGCCCACTGAGGACGGCCGCAGACACTCGGTGGAGATCTCGTCCTAGCTCCACAGCCGCTCGCGGCCGTCGGGTGAGCCGGCGGTCACCGCCGGTACAATCCCGGGTCCGCCCGCCCGGGTCCTACCGCGGGCGGCCGCCCCTGACCCACCAGACCATCAATTCGGCCCGTAGTGCCGGGAGGCGTTGGTATGTCGTCTGTCATGATCAAGCGCAATGTTGTGCTCAGGTCCATCGTCACGGAGAACCTGCGGCACGACCTGAGTCAGCAGTTGCAGGCCGCGGCCGAGGAGATGGACCGCCGCATGAGTGAGATGGACGCCCAGACCAGGGCCTACATCACCGACCTGCAGCGCAACAACCTGCAGCAGGCAATGGCCGTCCGCAAGCAGATCGAGGCCGAGAAGAAGCGGCAGCAGGACATGCGCGACGCCATGCTGGAGCGCAAGGCCGCCGTGGAGGAGCTCGAGGACGGCACCGAGGTCACCCGCGGAACGCTGGAGAGCTTCGTCGAGGTCAAGGTGGGCGACAACCTGCGCGCCATCCTCGGCGGCGTACAGATCGTCACCAAGGACGACCAGGTCATCGAGATCCGTGAGGGCGACCCGGCGCTGTCGCTGGATGAGGCCGTCGGGCAGCTCATGCAGGAAGAGTCACAGGAGTAGGCAACCTTGATGATCGCCATAGGGGAGATCGTCGCGGCGCACGGGCTGCGCGGAGAGGTCAGGGTTCAGCCGCACACCGACTTCCCCGAGCGGTTCCACGACCTGGAGACCGTCTGGCTCATCCTGCCCAACGGGAACAAGCGCCTGTACCACGTGCATTGCGTCAAGATGCACGAGACCAAGCAACTGGTGATCCTGCAGTTTGACGAGGTGCGGGGCCAGGCGAAGGCCAAAAGCCTCGTGGGCGCCGTGCTCCAGGTGGATGACGAGCAGGCCGTGTCCTTGCCCGAGGGCACGTACTTCGAGCACGACATCATCGGTCTGCAGGTCACTACCACCGACGGGCGCCATCTGGGGCCGGTCACGGAGATCCTTCACACAGGCGCCAATGACGTCTATGTCACCGACGGCGCCCTGATACCGGCCATCGCCGATGTCATCCGGGAGATCGACATCGCCGGCGGACGCATCCTGGTGGAAGCCATACCGGGACTCATCGAAGAATGATGCGCATCGATGTGGTCACCATCTTCCCCGATTTCTTCTCCGGCCCACTGGACGTGAGCATCACGGGGCGCGCCCGGAAGACGGGGATCGTGGAAGTCACCGCCCACGACCTGCGTGGTTTCACCGACGACCCTCACCGTACCGTGGACGACACTCCCTACGGTGGCGGGGCCGGGATGGTCATGAAGCCGGAACCGCTGTTCCGCGCGGTGGAGGCGGTGCGCCGTGAACCCGCGGTACCGGTGGTCCTACTCACCCCGCAGGGCGAGCGACTGCGGCAGGAGAGAGTCGCCGCCCTTGCCCGAGAGCCGCAGCTCATCCTCATCTGCGGGCGGTACGAAGGCGTCGACGAGAGGGTCAGGGAAGCCCTCGTCACCGACGAGGTCTCTCTGGGGGATTTTGTGCTCAGCGGCGGAGAGCTGGCGGCCCTCGTTCTGATAGACGCCGTCATCCGTCTGCTCCCCGGGGCCCTTGGGAATGAGACCTCGGCGGTGACGGAGTCTTTCGCAGGCAGTCTGCTGGAGCACCCGCACTACACCAGGCCGGCGGTGTTCCGCGACATGCCCGTGCCCACCGCCCTGTCCGAGGGCGACCATGCCCAGGTAGACCTGTGGCGCAAGCGTGAGTCATTGCGCCGCACTCTGCTCAGACGCCCCGAGCTACTGGCGGAGGCCGATCTGACGCCGGCGGAGTTGACGCTGCTGGCCGAGTTGACGGAGCAGTAGGCCGACGGTCGCGATTAGGTATCCCAGGTCTTGCCGTCCGCGGCGCAGCGGCCCGCCACCAGGGGCCGCCTCCGGCGCCGGGGCACCGAGTCAGCACCACAACACGTCGAGTGAGGAATAGTCTGATGCAGCAGCTCCTGAAAGAAGTGCAGAGCAAGTACATGAAGAAGCGCACCCCGGACTGCCGGCCGGGCGACACCGTGCGCGTGATGGTGAAGGTCACCGAGGGCACGGGTAAGGAAGAGCGCACCCGCCTGCAGGCCTTCGAGGGCGTCGTCATCGGACTGCAGGGCGGCGGCATCGACGAGGCCATCCGGGTCCGGCGTGTCACCCACGGCGTGGGCATCGAGCGCCTCTTCCCGGTGCACTCGCCGATCGTCGATGACGTGCAGATCGTCCGCCACGGCAGGGTCCGGCGCGCGAAGCTCTACTATCTGCGCGACCGGGTCGGGCGCAAGGCCCGCGTGCGCGAGCAGGTCCGCGATGTGGTCCTGGCCCGCGAGAAGGTGGCCCGCGAGCGCGATGCCGCCGCAGCCGCCGCCGAGGCGGCAGAGGCAGCAGAGGCAGCAGAGGCAGCGGCCGCGCAGGAACCCGCGGAGGGGTCCGGCGAGTAGTCCTCCGCGCGGGGCCGCGACGAACAGGGCACGCCGCCCGGGCGTCCGAGAATCGGGCGCAGGGCACTTCAGGCCGCGCCTGAGGAGCGACACGCATGTACGCATTCGAGAATACCTGGAGCATCGTGGGCCTTGTGGGCGTCATTGTCCTCGCCCGTGCGGTGGCTGCCCACCTGCAGTCACTTAGGGCCCATCGCGAGGCGGTGCTGGAGTTCGTGGACTCCGCGCTCATCGCCGTGCTGCTGGTGTTCTGCATCCTGCGGCCCTTCGTCGTCCAGGCCTTCTACATCCCCTCGGGGTCCATGGAACCCACGCTGCAGGAAAACGACCGGATACTGGTCAACAAGTTCCTGTACTACTTCAAGCCGCCGCAGGTGGGCGATATCGTCGTATTCGATGCCCCTTTGGCGGCCGACCCGAGCCTTGCCAAGCGCAAGCTGGACTTCATCAAGCGCGTCGTCGGCGGGCCCGGAGACCGCATCAAGGTCATTGACCGGTCCCTGTACCGCAACGGTGCGCCGGTGACGGAGCCCTACATCAAGGACCCTCCGGTCTACACGTGGCCGGAAGGGGCGGAGAGCGGCGAGGAATGGGTGGTTCCGCAGGGGCACGTGCTCGTATTCGGTGATAATCGAAACAACTCCAACGACGGCCACCGCTGGGGGACTTTGGAGCCCAACGGGGTCTTCCATCCGGAGCCGTTCCTCCCCATCCCGAACGTGCGGGGAAAGGCGATGCTGATCTTCTACCCGCCGCAGAGAGTGGGGCTGTTGCACTAGAAGTCCGGCCGGAAACCCCACCTTCGCCGGGAATGTCATTGCCAGAGCGTCCGCTCCCGAGGGGAGCAGCTCGAGGGGTCTCCTGGGGTATCGCGAGATCCTTCGCTATCTTCTGCGCGAGGTTGGCGCTCAGGATGACATAGGCCGGGGCAGCCGGACTTCTCGGCCGGACTGCCGGAGGTGTGGCCCAGAACCTCGCCTTCGCGGGGAATGCCCTTCCTAGGGCGTCCGCTTCCGGCAGGAGCGGCTCGAGGAATCTCCTTGGGCACAGCGAGATCCTTCGCTATCCCGCCCAGCGGGTCAGCGAGGGGCCTCGTGGAATGCCGGGGGATTCTCCGGGCCACGCGACGAACTTGTACACACAGCCGATGACCAGAGTATCCCGGGCGATCCATCTTGTGTGGGTCGCCCGAATGCTATCCGGATCCGTACCTCACGGCCGGATGGAGCAGATGACTCCAATGGGCAAGTCCAGCAAGAGCGAGCCGTCGCATGTGGTGGCCACCAACCGTCGCGCCCGGCACGATTACTTCGTGGAGCAGTCGCTGGAAGCCGGGATCATGCTGCAGGGAGCCGAGGTGAAGTCGGTGCGTGCCCACCACGTGAGCATCACCGAGGCCTACGCCACTGTAGCCGGGGGCGAGGTGTGGTTGCACGGCATGAGGATCTCGCCTTACGAGCCGGCCCGGGAGAACCCTGAGCCCACTCGTGACCGCAAGCTGCTCCTGAAGGCCCAGGAGATCAGCAGACTCGATAGGGCCGTCAAGGAGAAGGGCGTCACGCTCATCCCGCTGCGGATGTACTTCAGTGACCGGGGCTATGCCAAGATCGAGTTGGGCCTTTGTCGTGGCAAGCGACAGTATGACAAGCGCGAGGCCATCGCCGAGCGGGATTTCGAGCGCCGAGCGCAGCGCGCAATGGCCGAGCGAGAGCAGGGGCGCTGAGGCCTCGGCCTGTCGCCATCTACTGTGAGCGGTGCCGTCGGCGTCGGTATGTCTCTGCCGCATCACCCGGAGGTGATCTGCGCCATGACCGCACGTGAGCGTTACCTGGCCACCCTCAGCTTCCGCCCCACCGACAAACCCTTTCTTCAGGCCGTGGGGGGCTGGGCCGAGACTGCGGAGCGCTGGCGGGCCGAGGGTTGGGACGGCACGCCGCTGCGCCTGCTCTTCAACACCGACGTCATCCTCGGCACAGGCGTCTACTACGGCCCCACCCCTCCGTTTGAGTATCAGGTGCTGGAGGAAGACGACAAGACCCGCGTGTACGTGAATCACGAGGGTATCGTGATGCGCGAGTTCAAGGACTATCACGGCAACTCATCGATGCCCCAGTTCGTGCGCTTCCCGGTTCAGGAGGCCGAGGACTTTGAGCGTCTCTGCAACCGGCGCCTGCAAAGCCCCCTGGCCGATCGCGTCCCCGAGAACTGGGACGATCGAGTACGGTCGTTCGCGGATCGCACCGATCCTTTGATGAACTTCGCCGACCGCTGGGGGGGCTTCTTCGGGCCCCTGAGGAACCTGATGGGCGTCGAGAACCTGTGCATCGCCTTCTACGACCAGCCCCGCCTGGTGGAGCGGATGATGGACCAGCGTGTGGAGGCGATCATGGCGATCACCGAGCCTCTGCTGGAGCAAGTGGAGATCGACACCTTCGGGTTCTGGGAGGATATGGCTTTCAAGACCGCCTCGCTTCTGGGGCCGGAGCTGTTCTCACGGTACATGGTGCCGCGCTACGCCAGGGTCACCGAGTGGTTGCGCTCCAAAGGCGTCAAGCATGTGGGCGTGGATAGCGATGGCAACGTGGATGAGCTCATCCCGCTATGGCTGGAGGCCGGCCTCGATCTCATCTGGCCCTTCGAGGTTGCCGCGGGCATGGACGTCGTGGCGGTACGCAAGCAGTACGGCAGAGGTCTGAGCATGCTGGGGGGCATTGACAAGCGGGCCGTCGCCATCGGGGGGCAGGCGATGCGCGACGAGGTGGACCGCGTGATGCCGGTGGTGGAGGAAGGGGGCTACATCCCTGAGCTGGACCACAGCGCCCCTCCGGACATCTCCTGGGACAACATGTGCCGCTACATGGAGTACCTCAACCTTCGCCTCGGCCGGGGATAGGTCCGGCTGCGGAGCCGGAATCAGCCACCGGCGCTGCGCTGTGTCCAGACCACGCGGGGGACCCCACCCAGGTCGGCCCGCACCTGCACTGCCCAGCCTCTGAAGTGGTCGGCCATCATCCGCGCCACCTCTTCCGCCTGCCCGATCCCGACCTCCAGGGCCAGCAGACGCAGTGCCGGCAGATCGACGGCCTGCCGGAGGAGCCGCCGGAAAGCGTCAAGGCCGTCGGGGCCACCGTCCAGCGCGATCCGGGGCTCATGCCGACTGACTTCCGGCTCCAGGCCCGCAAGCTCTCCGGCCGGGACATACGGCGGATTGGACACCACCGCCACCACATCGGCCGCCAAACCCGCGTGCAGGACGGGACACAGGAAGGCTCCGCACAGGGGTCTCACCTGCTCCCGGACCCCGTTTGCTCTCGCGTTCTCCGTCGCCAGCGCCAATGCGTCCGGCGATATGTCGGTCAGCAGCACCGTGCTGTGGGGCAGTATGCGTGCCAGTGAGACGCCGATGCAGCCCGTTCCGGTACCGACATCCACGATCGTCGGCCTGTCCGGGGCGAAGGCGGATAGCAGGTGGGCGGCCAGCAAGACGAGGGTCTCCGTGTCGGGGCGCGGCACCAGCGCCCTCGGGTCGCAGCGGAAGCGAAAGCCCATGAACTCGGTGTCGCCGGTGATGTAGGCCAACGGCTCTCTGGCGACCCGGCGCGAGACGGCGGCCGCGTACACCTCCGCGGAGTCGGCAGGGATGGTCTCGCGAGAGCGAAGGGGGAGTGTGGCGGGGGAGAGCCCCAGCGCGTGGGCCATGAGCAGACGGGCATCGACCCGTGCGGCGTCTATGCCCGCCGCGGTCAGCCGGCCCTCGCCACGGCGGCAGGCCTCGGCGACGGTCATCAGCCTTCGGCCAGCTCCTTGAGGCGGTCGGCATGCTCGGCCTCGGCCAGGGCCTCGAACAGCGTATCGAGCTCGCCGCCCATCAGGGCCGGGAGGTTGTGGAGGGTCAGGCCGATGCGGTGGTCGGTCATGCGGTCCTGTGGCACGTTATAGGTGCGTATCTTCTCACTGCGGTCGCCGCTCTTGACCTGTTCGCGCCGAACCGCCGCCGCCTCCGCCTGCTGTTTCTCCAGCTCGATCTCGTACAGCCTCGAGCGCAGGAGACGCACGGCCTGCTCGCGATTCTGGTGCTGGCTGCGCTGACTGGAGGAAACCACGGAGAGCCCGCTGGGGATGTGGGTCACCCGGACGGCGGTCTCGTTCTTCTGCATGTGCTGTCCGCCGGGCCCACCGGCGCGGAAGTTCTCCATCCTCAGGTCTGCGGCGGGGATGTCGAAGTCTACCTCCTCGGCTTCCGGAAGCACGATGACACTGGCGGCGGAGGTGTGGATGCGGCCCTGCGATTCGGTCTTGGGAACCCGCTGCACGCGGTGCACGCCACTCTCGTGCTTGAAGGTCCCGTAGGCATTGCGGCCCTCGAGGATGAACGCGATCTCCTTGTAGCCGCCCATCTCCGACTCGCTTTGATCGGTGACCTCGAGCTTCCAGCCCGCCCGCTCGGCGTAGCCGGCATACATCGTGAACAGGTCGCCGGCGAAGATGGCGGCCTCCTCGCCCCCCGTCCCCGCACGGACCTCGATGATGGCGTTCTTCTCATCCACGGGGTCCTTGGGGAGCAGTTGCCGCAGCAGTTTGGCCTCGAGGTCCTGCAGCCGCTCTGCGGCATCGTCCGCCTCGGCCTGGAGGTACTCTTTCATCTCGTCGTCGTCGGCTTCGACCAGGAGCGCCTGGGCGTCTGAGTGGTCGCTCTCGGCCTGACAGTAGTCGTGCCAGAGCGCCACGGCGCTCTCGAGGTCCGAGTGGCGCCGTGCCAGGTCGCGGAACTGGTTCTGATCGGAGATCACGGTCGGATCGCTGAGCTTGAGCCCGATCTCGTGCAGCTCCGCCTCCATCTTCTCGAACGGCGTCTTGAAGTCCATATTCCCTCGGCCCTGGTCCTTTGCGTGCCGTCAGGCCCCTTGAGCCCCTGTAGTGCGGTGGGCGGCGGCCTGCGCTATCCCTCTGTCTGTCCGTCCGCGGCGACGGGCGGCTGCTCCGCCGTCTGGGCCTGCAGAGGCAGCGGCAGCTTCCTCGCCGGGGTGATCCCGTCCGGCAGCGACACCTCCGGAGCCACAGCGGCCAGCGCCTGGATGGCAACCTCCACCTGCTGCGCATCGGGCCTGCGAGTGGTGAGAAGCTGCATCAGCATCCCGGGAGCGGCCAGGAACCGTGAGAAAGCGCTGTCACGGTGCCGCCCCGCCCAGCGGATGATCTCGTAGGCGATGCCGGCGACGATGGGCAAGAGGGCCAGGCGGATCAACATGCGCAGCCACAGCACCGGCCATCCGAAGAAGCAGCCCAGGATGATCTTGACGACGATGACGACAAGGAGGAACGCGGTGCCACAGCGGGGGTGCAGGGCGCTGTAGCGCAGACAGTTCGCCACCGTCACCGGCTCGCCGGACTCATAGCAGTTGATCGTGGCGTGTTCGGCCCCGTGGTTCTGGAATACCCGGCGCACGTACTGCATCATGCTGATGCCCAGGACATAGAGCACCAGGACGAGCAGGCGAACGCCTCCCTCGACCACATTGCGCACCACATCCTGCCCGTAAGTGCCGCCCTCGGCCGGCTTGTGCATGAGCAGCCCCACCAGCCATGTGGGCAACAGAACGAACAGCCCGATGGCGATGGCGGTGCCGAGGGCCGCGGTCAGGCCCATGAGGACCGGTCCCAGCCCCGCCGGCTCTGGCTGCTCGGCCGCCGGCTCCTCGGAGTCGGCAGGGCTGCCGGGAGGCTCCTGGGCGGCCTGCGCCTTGGCCTCCTCGGCCAGGCGGACCTGCTCCTCCTGGGCGAGAACGTCGGCGGAGAACTGCAGGCCCGCGAACCCCAGGACGAGACCCTCGATCATCGAGACATTGCCACGGATCAGCGGCCACTTGGCCCATGGGTGCTTGTCGGAGAAGCTCTCAATGGACTTCTCGCCGAGGACGACTTCATCGTCGGCGCGGCGCACGGCCACGGCGTACCTGTCGGTGCCGCGCATCATCACGCCCTCGATGACCGCCTGGCCACCGTAGAAGTGCTTTCCCTCGTCAGTCCGGCAACTGGGCTTCTCTGGCATGGTGGTAGCTCCGCATCTGGTGACCGGCGTCCCTGTGCACCAAGACGACTGAGGCCCAGGTGTCACCAATCGGTGCCTGGGCCCCACAAACGGCAGCGACGCGGCGGCTAACCGTTGTCCTTGGAGTACCGATCCTGGAGGCCGTAGCGCTTGATGAAGCGCTCCACGCGTCCCTCAGTGTCGACGATCTTCTGAGTGCCGGTAAAGAACGGATGGCACTTGCTGCAGATCTCGATCTTGAGCTCCGGCTTGGTAGACCTGGTCTTGAAGGTCTCGCCGCAGGCGCAGGTCACGGTTGTTTCAACGTATTCGGGATGGATGCCCTTCTTCATCGGCCTAACTCTCCTCTATGCGCCACTTCTCAGACGGCCCGCCATCAGGCGACGAAAGAGTATACCATGACCGGCAAGCCGGCGCAATACCATCTTGCGCACTCGCGCACTCTGCGCCCCCCGAGGACGGCGGAGAACACAGAGAACGCCGGACAACGACTCCAAGCGCGGTCCTCTCGTCTGGCGGGACGGTTGCCGCCGTTGACGCCGTTGACGTTGACTCGCGACTCGCCGACTCGTGACTCGGGTTCTGGGTCTAGACCCAGAACGCGTACGTGTTAATCTGGAAGATCACCCCGATGAGCGTCCAGATGCTTCCGACGACGAACTCGCCCAGCACAAGGCCCAAAGCGACCGGGATCGCCTGCTGGAAGATCTTGAACCCGCCGTAGCGGAGCATGATGAGCTTGGCCAGCCAGGCGATGAAGATCGGCAGCCACAGGCAGTTCATGGACCAGCTACTGGAGATGGCGTACCCGACAGGGTGGAACGGCCACCACACGAAGTTGACCCGCAGGACCATCAGGAGCAGAGCGAACAGGATCCCCACGCCGTAGGCGCCTACCTGCGGCCAGCGGGTGGAGAAGGGGTTCATGAGCCAGCCGGCCAGGCGCTGATAGGGCTCGCGGCCGAAGGCGTTGATGGCCGCGGGGTTCATCTTCGCGGCGATGCCGTAGACGTAGTAGCAGTGTATCTGGGCCCAGAAGGCGGCGAAGACGCCCAGCCAGGTGGCGACCATCAGCGCCGCGGCCATGTGCCGATTGGGGATACCGGCGGTCTCGCCGATCTTGAACGCCTCAAGCTGGATCGGCATCGGGTGTGCGCGGTAGGCGCGGTTGAACCAGTAGGTCATCTCCAGCACGGTGAGCTGCCGCGGATTGAGCACCGCGTTGTCGGTGCCCAGGATGTTGGTGAGTATCAGGTCCGGGCCGCCGTTGTGCAGGTCATGGGCCGGGGGCCCCAGTTCGGCGCGGACCCGCGTAACGGTCAGGGAGATCATGAAGTAGATGACGAACACAAGGCCCGCGATCCATACCCACATCCCCATGCGCATGGCGAAGATCGCCAGGAAGGCCGCCCCGATGATGAGAATCCACAGTGCCAGCGAGTACCGCATGGGCTCGTGTTCATCGCTGACGCGCCGGCTGCGGGGAGGGACCAGCACACTGTGTACCACGGCGGCGATGTGGTCCCTGGCCATCCACAGGGCGAAGATACACAGACCCAGGTAGGCTCCGGAAGACTGCTCATTGACGTACGGGAAGCCGGGGATACGGCTGAGGCCGATCAGCGACGAGACCAGTGCCTGCCCCTTCCAGAAGACGTAGAAGAACCAGCAGGAGAAGGCGAGATCCAGCGGCAACAGCATGCCCAGACCGATGGCGAAGGGGTAGAACGAAATCCGGGTCCCGCCCAATGCGCCCCAGGGGTGTCCGCGGAACAGGGTGCTCATGTACGCGTCGTAGTGCACTACCCGCAGCTTGATAAGAGGCACGGCGGGCCACAGCTCGTGGAACCCGTTGAGCAGGTCCAGGGCCGCCGCGACGGCGAAGCCGATCCACAGCATCTTGTTGCGGAGCAGCGGCACCCCCTGCTTGGTGAGCTCCAGGGGCATGTGGGTGATGGGATAGGTCAGCTTCTCGCGCTCGATCCATCTCTTGCGCAGGATCGAGTTCATCGCCAGCATCATGGTCGTCAGGACGCCCAGCAGAGCGCCCCAGTTGGCCACAGGGACGGCCCAGGCCAGCAGGCGGGCCCTGGTGTAGAGCGTGGTGCCGCCGTCGAAGGCCGGCTCGTAGATGGCCGGGTCGCTGATGGTCAGGTGCGGGGGCAGGTACTGGAAGAACAGCTCTTCCCACTTGTTCTCCGGCGTCGCCAGCCAGAAGGGGAAGATGATCTGAGGGGTGACGACCTGGATCAGGTCGTGGCCGCAAAGTACCGATGCCGTGCACAGCATCAGGTACACAACCAGCAGCTCGTTGCGGTGCATCGCTACCCGCGGCAGGAGCCGCTTGATCCCGGCATTGGCCAGGACGAGGACGAAGAGCGCGAACACGGCATTGTACAGCAAGGACACCGTCGTCGGGTGTCCTGCGTAGCGAACGACCTCCATCTGAGTGACCCAATAGGCGTTGACGGGGATGAGCAGGCAGGCGAGGGCAATGGACCTCACCGTCACGCCACGTGCACCGCGGGCTTCGAGCTTTTCCATGTCCGGTCCTGTGGATGCGTTTGATGCTGCCTGGTGCTGGAGACTGCGCGCCGGTCCCCGGTTTGGCCTCTAGCCGAAAAGTCCACCTTCGCCGGGAATGTCATTCTGAGAGCGTCCGCTCCCGAAGGGAGCAGCCCTAAGAATCCCCTGGCGTTCAACGGGATTCCTCGCTATCTCGCTACGCGAGATTGACGCTCAGAATGACATGAAACGGACTATCCGGAGTTCCCGGCCGCGCTTCTAGGGCCCGGCACACCGGGGCGCGGCTTGAGGCCGACTGTCAATGCCCTACGACCCGCGAACTCGGCCGCGAAGTCCACCTTTCCCCGCGTGCCGCCGCCTACGCGCGCTCCAGCGGCGCAAAGGCCGCGGCCAGGTCCTTCACGCCGCTGTTGGGAAAGGCGACCTTCAACTGCAGGTCGTCCGAGCTCCCGGAAACGGCCACGACGACACCGATACCGAACTTCGGGTGCGACACTCTGTCACCGGCCTTGAAGGCGATTCCGGCCACGGCCACCGGCGCTGCCGACTGCGGCCGCTCCGCCCGCTGTTTCCGCCGGTCGCGTTGACTCTGCTGGTCCCGCTCTTTCGCCGTCCTGTCCCGCTGTGCCTCCTCCGCTTCCTGCTCTATTCTCTCCACCGTCCGGGTCTTGGCCGTGTCCGTATTGCGCCTGATCCGCGAGAGGATGTCGGTCAGGTCAATCCGCTTCTCCCCATAGCGCTCCTCGGTCACCTCGTCATCGTCGCCCAGCACCGAGGAGGTGAGCACCTTGCTCAGGTCCACCTGCCGGTCCACCAGTTCGTCGGGGAGGTCGGCGAGAAACCGCGATGGCGTCTGCACCCGCGGCTCACCGTAGATGGTCCGCCGATGGGCGTGGGTGAGGTAGAGTTGGCTCTGGGCTCGGGTGATGCCCACATAGCACAGGCGTCGCTCCTCCTCGATCTGGTACTCATCTCCCATGCTGCGCTGGTGGGGGAAGATGCCCTCCTCCATGCCGACCATGAACACGATGGGGAACTCCAGGCCCTTGGCCGCGTGCATTGTCATCAGACAGACCTTGCTGCCGAGGTCCTCGGCCTGATCGAGGTCTGACACCAGCGCGATGAACTCCAAGAATGACTGCAACGTCGGCTCTTCCTCGCGCTCCTCGAACCGCTGCGCCAAAGAGACGAACTCCTTGAGGTCCTCAGCCTTGCGGGCGTCCTCGGCACTGCCGGACTGCTCCAGGGCGCGCAGATAGCCACTGTCCTCGGCCACGGCCCGGCACAGCTCGGTAAGCGGCAGTGTCTGCGCCTTCTCGCCAAGCTGCTCCATCACCACATGGAAGTCGCCCACCGCCTCGCGCGCGCGTTTCTGGAGGTCCTCGAAGTTCGCCACATAGCGCAGGGCCTCGTACGGGGAGCAGGAGTTCAGGTGGGCGATGCGGTTGATCACGGCCAGCGTCTTGTCGCCGATGCCGCGGGCGGGCGTGTTGATGATGCGCTGCAAGGAGACGCTGTCGGCGGGGTTGTGGATGACCCGCAGATAGGCCAGGAAGTCTTTGATCACCGCACGCTCATAGTACTTGACGCCGCCCACCAGCTCGTAAGGCAGTCGGGCCCGCATGAACGCCTCTTCGAACACCCGCGACATGGCGTTGGCGCGGTATAAGACGGCGTAGTCGCCGGGCTGGGCCAGTTTGCCCCGCACCTGGGCATCAATGACCCCCACCACCCATTCCGCCTCCTCCTCGGCACTGACCGCCTGATACTGAGTGAGGTTGTCTCCCGGCCGGTTCTCCGTCCACAGCCTCTTCTCGGCCCGCGTCGAGTTCTGGCTGATCACGGCGTAGGCGCATTCGAGTATCTTCTGTGTAGAGCGGTAGTTTTGCTCGAGCTTGACCACCCGCGCGTCGGGATAGTCCTTCTCGAAGTCCAGGATGATCCCCACATTGGCGCCACGCCAGCCGTAGATGCTCTGGTCGTCATCGCCCACCACGCAGATGTTCCGCCGCCTGGCGGCCAGTAGCTTCACGAACTCATACTGGGCGCCGTTGATGTCCTGGTACTCGTCGACGAGGATGTAGTGGAAGACGTCCTGGTACTTCTCCAGCACTTCGGGACGCTCGCGGAGCAACTGCACCGTCCGCATCAGGAGGTCGTCGAAATCGAGGGCGTTGTTCTCCCGCAGCTTCTGCTGGTAGAGGCTGTAAGTGCGGCGAACCACGTCGTCGAAGGGGCCTTTGGAGGCGTGGCGGTACTGCTGGGGGCCGACGAGCTCGTTCTTGGCCGCGCTGATGGAGTACAGCACATCGGCGGGCTTGTACTGCTTGGAATCTATGTCCAGGACGGACATGGACTGCTTGATGAGAGAGAGCTGATCGCCGTCGTCGTAGATCACGTAGTTCTCGGCGATACCGATGGCCTCACCGTCGGCACGGAGCATGCGGGCGCACATGCTGTGGAAGGTCCCGGCCCACAGGCCGCGGCCGCCATCGCCGACCAGCGAGCGGATGCGCTGGCGCATCTCATTGGCGGCCTTGTTGGTGAAGGTCACGGCCAGGATGTTCTTGGCGGCAATGCCGCATTCGCACACCATGTGCGCGATGCGGTAGGTCAGTGCGCGCGTCTTGCCGCTGCCGGCGCCGGCGAAGACCAATACGGGCCCCTCGACGGCCTCCGCAGCCTGTCGCTGTGCGGGGTTGAGCTGGTCGAGCAAAGCCAAAGGTGATCACCCGATGCATGCGATGACGGATAGGGGGTGTCCAAGTGCCCCAGGGGGAAGCTATACACAACTATACAGCAAAAGGCGGAGGGAGGGAAGAGGTGAGGTGCACGGCAGGGGAGAGGCAGGGCGGCGTCGCTCCCTGCCGCTTGCGGGAAGGGCCCGGAGGTAGCGTTGATCGCCGTTGGCGCGTGAATGGCCGACTCGTGCCTCGCCATCCCCGCGGACGGGTCACTGAACCGTCCGCCGGGACGGCGCCCGTATACCGGCGTCATCCACCCAGACCGCCCCGCCGCGCGGGACGATCTCGAGGTTGATCTGTCGTGCTTCGGGGTCGTCCATCGTCAGCTTCCCGGTCACGAGGGTCCATTCGGCGGCAGACGACCGCCCCACCGCTGCGTAGCGCCCCAGCCAGGAGCCGCTCTCGGAGAAGAGCGCACACTGCACCGTGGCGGATGCCCCCGGCCCGCACAGCACCCAGGCCCAGACCTCGACTTGGTCCCCGGGCCTGACGTCCGCCTTGTACCAGGACTTCAGGCCCCCGTCGGCCAAAGTGACCTGGCCGCTGCGTGCTCCGCTGTGGCTGTGGGAGCTATCGGTGCGCGCGTCGGCCCCGGCGTAGTACACCCACCCCCAAGTCTTCTCGAATCCCGGGTTGTAAAGCACATTGCCGCCCTGCGCGGCGATCTCCGTTTCGCCGAAGACGGGGATCTCTGCGAACTGAGGTGCAGAGAGCCCCAGTTGCTGCGGGGTAAGGTCGAGGTGGTGGGGACTGTCGGGGCAGAAGGCGTCGCGGAGAGCATCAAGGTAGCCAAACCCATACTGGGTGCACGGCTCGATATAGCTGCCCTCGCCAAACTCATTCCAGCACTCGACAATCACGGCGTTGAGGCGCGGGTCCACTTGACTCTTGGCGGCCTCGCACATCCGGCGGAACTTCTCGGGCCGCGGGTTGGTGCGGACCATGGCGCTGTCGCCATACCACGGGCGGGAGTCCCAACCGGGGGATACCGGAACGATGTAGGGGAGCACCCCGTCGCCTCTGGCGACCTGCCAGGTGCTCTCATAGCCGCTGACCATGGTGTCATAGGGCGCCTGATTCTGGCCTTCAGGGACGTTCACGCCGGCGTAGTTGTAGGCGGAGATGGCCGCAAAGCCCGCTGCTTTCAGTGTCTCCTGTTGCTGATGATGGAGGGCGACGGGGTAGATGTCGGCGCCGGCCTCGGCGCTGATCTTCCGCCACATTTCGGCCGATCCCGGGACGCCGAAGCTGTCTATGAACCGTAGTGGCCTGGATATGAAGACGACCGGGCGACCCTCGAAGCGAAGATAGTTGCTCCGGGCGAAGTACCGGTCCCGCAGCGTGCGCCCCAGGAGCAGCATCTGCTCCTCGGTGTAGGCTTCGTCCGACCGCTCTTCGTTGCACCAGAAGATGGCAAAGTCGATCAGGTCACGGTACCTTGCTCTCAGGAAGCCTAGCTCCAGGGCGTTGTTGTGCTCGTGGACCGAGCCTGTGGTGTGGTCGTAGTACCAGTCGAAGGCCCAGTAGTCGATGCCGTGTTCCACCGCCCACTTGATGTGCCAGTCGGCCACCTCCGGCTCGCCGTCGCGATAGTAGCCCAGCAGCGGGTAGGGATGGTGGTAGCGGGCCATCGGGACCCAGCGCATGGCGTTGAAGTGGCCGGGGAAGTAGTAGCAGCCCACAAGGAGGGGGCTCTCCACCGGTTCCGGGACCGGGACGGGGTACTGCTGCTGGGCGGAGGCGGGGGGAAGGGAGAAGAGGCACAGCAGGACGACGACCGCTCTGCGGAACAGACGAGGCGCCATGGTAGCTCGTACCTCCGACGCGAGGAGATGAGCCCGGCAGACAGTAGGAGGCGCTTCGGGAGCGGCACGAGGGCCGCTCCCGAAGTGCTCTTGCCGGGCGCCCGAGGGGTCCGTCTACTCAGCCTCGCCCGAGCAGCGGCTCGCCTGTGGCGGGGCCTGCATGCTCTGGCAGCGCTGCAGGGCGGCGGCGATAAGGCCGGAGAACAGCGGATGGGCACGGTTCGGGCGCGACTTGAACTCCGGATGGAACTGAGAAGCGATGAAGAACGGGTGTCCCGGCAGCTCGATGATCTCCACCAGGTCGCCCTGGGGGGAAGTGCCGGAGAAGCTGAGGCCGTGCTGGGCCAGGATGTCCCGGTACTGGTTGCTGACCTCCAGCCGGTGCCGGTGTCGCTCGGAGACCATCTCGGCGCCGTACAAAGAAGCGGCGAGAGTGCCCTCGGCCAGCTTGCAGTCATAGGCTCCCAGGCGCATGGAGCCCCCCAGCTCGGTGATGTACTCCTGCTCCTTGAGGTACACGATCACCGGATGCGGGGTCTCCGGGTCCACCTCACGGGTGTGGGCGCCTTCAAGGCCGCAGGCGTGGCGCGCGAACTCGATCACCGCCATCTGCAGGCCCAGGCACAGGCCCAGATACGGGATGCCGTTCTCGCGGGCGTAGCGGACCGCCGCGATCTTGCCCTCGATGCCGCGGTTGCCGAACCCCCCGGGTACCACGACGCCGTGCACGTCGGCCAGGTGGGCCTCAGGCCCATCCTCCTCGATGCACTTTTCCGAGTCAACGTACTTGATGTTCACCCCGCAGTCGTGGGCGATGGCCCCGTGGCGGACGGATTCGGTGACCGAGAGGTAGGCGTCGCGCAGGTCCATGTACTTGCCGACCATGGCGATGGTGACCGAGCCCTCGGGGTGGTTGACGCGGTCGACCATGGCCTGCCAGTCCTGCAGATTCGCAGTCCGTGGCTCGAGGCCGACCGTGCGTGTCACCAGATCGCCGAGGCCCTGGGCCTCCAGGGTCAGCGGGATCTCGTAGAGACTCCCCTCGGTGTCCTGGTTCTCGATGACGCTGCTGGCAGGGACATTGCAGAACAGCGCGAGCTTCTCCCGCTCCACCTTGGTCATCGGTTTGGGCGTGCGCGCCACGATGATGTCGGGCTGAATACCCACACTGCGCAGCTCCCGCACGCTGTGCTGTGTGGGTTTGGTCTTGAGCTCGCCGACTGTGTTGACGAAGGGTACCAAGGTCACGTGGATGTAACACACGTTCTGGGGCCCCTCGTCGATTCGCATCTGACGGATGGCCTCGAGGAAGGGCTGGCCCTCGATGTCGCCCACCGTGCCGCCGATCTCCACGATGCAGATGTCGGCCTCGTACTTGCGGGCGCACAGGCGGATGCGGGTCTTGATCTCGTCGGTGATGTGCGGGATGACCTGGACGGTGTGGCCCAGATAGTAGTTGCCGTCCCGCTCCTTGCGGATGACCTCGCCGTAGACCTGCCCGGTGGTGATGTTCGATTCCTGCCCCAGGGGCTCGTCGACGAAGCGCTCGTAGTGCCCCAGGTCCAGGTCGGTCTCGGCGCCGTCGTCGGTGACGAAGACCTCCCCGTGCTGGAACGGGTTCATCAGGCCGGCGTCGACGTTGATGTACGGGTCGATCTTGAGAATCCCGATCCGGTACCCGCGGTTCTTGAGCAGTCGGCCCATGGAGGCGGTGGTGATCCCCTTGCCGATTCCTGAGACGACGCCACCGGTTACGAATACGTACTTGGTCATTGGGTCAGCCCTTCTCGTGGTTTGTGCTACATCCGTGCATTGTCTTCGTCGTCGGGGGCGGAGGCGTCAAGGTCCTCGTCCGGCAGCGCGAAGTCGTCGTCGGGCAGCAGAAGGTCGTCCTCCTCCGTGGCCCGGCCGCCGGCGCCCTCTGTATCCGGCGGAGCAGAGGCCTCCGGGGCCGCGGGGACAGCCGGCGGGGCCGGCACAGGAGGCTCCGGCGGCACAGGAGGCTCCGGCGGCACAGGAGGCTCCGGCGGCACGGGAGGCTCCGGCGGCACGGGAGGCTCCGGCGGCACGGGAGGCTCCGGCGGCACGGGAGGCTCGGCCGCGTCCGGGGGCGCCGGTGTCGGCGGCTCGGCGGGCGCCTCAGTCGCCACCGTGCCTGCCGCCCGCTCCAGCGGGGCCTCGTCCTTGACTTCGACCTCCAGAACGGTGGCCCCATGGCGGACCTCGTCCATCTGCTCCCGGAGCTTGGCGACCTCAGCCGTCAGCGCTTCCACAGTCTTGCAGGCCGCGATGATGTCGGCGTTGGCGACCTTATCTCGTCCGTAGAGGGCGAAGACTTTCTGGCCGATCTCGAGAAGGGCCGAGTCACGCTGCGAGTTGAGCTTCTTCATCTGTCCGGACAGGCGGCTGATCTCGGTGTGTGTGTCCACGGCGACGGCGATGTTGTCTACGCCCTTCTTCCCCCACCGCGCCAGGTCGCTGCCGACGCGTTTGACATCGTTGAGAAAGTCTGCCATGTGAGATCATGCTCCTTGCCGAGGTGTGGTCGCAGTCCCAGGCGCTGCCGATCGTGTCGGTGGCGGTGCTCGCCCACCACGGCGACACGTGCCGGCGGTGCGCCGGCGGTAGCCGGAGATGCTGTGTGCCCACGGGTTTTCGTCCGCGTCTAGTCTGCCTTGTAGTCCCTTCCTACCGTGACCAGGATCGTCGCCCCCTCCGGGGCCACGAGGTTATTGTCCTGAATGAGCCCGGCCTTTGGCACCTCCAGCACGTCCCGCAGCTCCTCGGCCGCCTCACGGCCCGCCGGGCGATAGCGGATCTCCGTTCTGCTGTGGTCGAACGCCTCGGCGTTGCCCGTAGCGGTGACCGTCGCCCCTTGATCTTGGATTCTCCTCGCGACCGAACGGGCCACGCCGGCTCTCCCCGACCCATTCAACACCGCCACAGTGCACTCCTTCAGCGGCTTTGCCCGGGGCAACGACCCCTCGGCGGCCAGGAACCCGTCGATCTTCGTCATGATGGTCTCGACTGCGCCGTCCTCGATCCGCGAGTAGTACACTCCGTGGGACGGCGCCGACACGACGGGGACGGTCAGCGTCAGTATGTCGTCCGCAGACATGCCGGCCATCGCCGGGAGCAGCGAGGCCGCCTGGCCCGCCGTGATGGAGGTGTCCATCTTGCGCAGGATGTGGGAAGCCGCCTTGAGCAGGGCCGGCAGGTTGCCCGGGCGTACGTGCTGCTTGATGGCCGCCTTGACGAACTGCTGCTGACGCTCGGCACGCTTCAGGTCGCTGTCCCTGCGGTAGCGGACAAAGCCGATGGCCTGCTTGCCGGTGAGCTCCTGCCTACCGGGCTTGAGGTGGATGTGCAGCTTGCCGGCATTGTCGTCGTAGTTCATCCCCCGCCCGCGGCGCTCGACATCCTCCACCTCGACCTCCACGGGGCCCAGGGCATCGACGACCTCCACAAAGGTCTCGAAATCCAGCTTGGCATGGTGCTCCAAAGGGTGCCCCAGCACGCCTTCCACCGTCCTGCGCAGGAGCTTGACGCCCCCGAAACGGTAGGCGTGGTTGATCTTGTCCCTGCGATGCCCGGGGATGTCGACCTTCGTGTCTCGCGGGATGGAGAGCAGGACGGCTCGATGGGTGTGCGTGCTGAAGTAGCCGACCATGACGCAATCGGCGCGCCCGCGGTCCTCCCGGTCGTCGGCACCGACCAGCAGGACGCGCAGGGTGTCCCCGCGGGCCAGCAGGCCGATGGGCGGGGCGCTGAGCAAATGCGGCCGTGCGGCGCCGGGACGCGCGGGCGACTGTGGATTGCCCATGGCGTCGCGGACTCCCGCCACTGTCCCGACCGACAGCAGCGCCAGCAAGAACACCAGTAATCCGTCGATGGGTGCGGTACGCCGTGCCATGATAGCGTGGTCCCTTGTCGGCCGCCGTGTTCTGTGCCGTCAGCGGACCCCGGCCGACGGCCCTCGCCCTGTTCAGCCACTCGGTTTTCGCGGCGTTTCGCCTGCTGCGTACAGGCCGTGCTTGCGCACGTAGGCCTCCACCGCATCGTCCAGCAGGTACCTGGTGGACGCGCCGCGCGCCAGGGCCTCGCGGATGGCGGTGGACGAGACGTCGAACCGCGGCGCCTGCAGCACGGCGACCATCTGCGCGCGGCGGGGGCCGAGAGCCTCGGTCAGGCGATCCAGGCAGAAGCCGGGCCTGGCCACCGCGACCACCCGGGCTTCGCGGAGGATGGCCTCGGCCTCGTACCAGTTTGGAAGATCAAGCGCGGCATCGGCGCCGACGATCCAGTAGACGGGGTCGAAACCTTCGGCCGCCAGCTCGCGCACGGTCGCTATGGTATACGACGGGCCCTGACGGTCCAGCTCACGCCGTGAGACGCAGAAACACGGATGCGTCGCAGTGGCCAAAAGTGCCATTGCGTAGCGGTGTTCCGGATCGGTGACAGGCTCCGTGAGCTTGTGAGGCGGACGTGCGCTGGGGACGAAGACAACGCGGCCTAGGTCGAGCTGTTCGCGGGCGTGCTCGGCGAGCAGGAGATGACCGACGTGAATAGGGTCGAAGGTGCCTCCGAGCACTCCGATGGGCTCACGCCGGGTCGCCGCATTGCGTTCACTATCCATCGGGCCTCGATTGTAGCACAAAGGCATGGGGGCAGGGAAGGGGAAACGGGCAGGTGCGGGCGGCGGTGCGGAGGCGGTACCCCGGGGCGGCGCGGTACGTGGACGCGGTCTGAAGGCGTCTGGTCCCGGGCGCTCCTGACACTCTGCGGCTGCGCCGCTCCGATGCCCTCCTGTCCGATGGACCGCTCTTGTCGGCCCCGCACTGCACAGAGGTGGCCCCCTACCTCCGGCGAAGTGTGTCCGGGCGGGCCCGCGATCCAGGGTCGCGGAGGTGTTCCTCATGCGCGCGCAGCGTCTGAGAGCGTCCGCAGGCCACACAGCACAAGGCAGCTCCCGCCGCTGTGGGGCTCGCCGCAGCGAACGGACGCCGTGAGAAGCGGACGGCAGCGAGATGGGGAGGCTCACTCAGAGCGTTACCGAGCCGCTCGGGACCCGCGCCCCGGAGCACGGGCCGCCCCGTCGCGAGCGGCCGACACTACCGGAGGGAATGACCATGGACCGAGACAGACTCAGCGACGGCCTTTGCTCGCCGCAGATCGAGATCGAGGCCCGGCAATTGCCGGGCACGGTCTGTCGTCTGGGCGGCGCCGACTGCCCGCTGATCGACGAACAGGCCGCCCGGGCCGTGCTGAATGCCGTGAAGGCCAATCCGGCCGTCGCCATCCGCCTCACTTCGGATGCCGACAGCATCCCGCACCACTCGCGCCTCACCCCGGAGGACTACGCCGAAACGGACACTCAGGACGCGCTGAACCGCAAGCGCGACTTGGACGTACTGCAGCGCCTGGGCCTGCTGCCCGGCGATACCCGCCGGGCGCGTTACCTCTACGACCTGCTGTTCCACCGCATCGAGACGCTACGCGGCATCTGCGCCCATGATACGCCGGGCTGGGAGGGCTGTCCTTTGGCCCGGAGCGGGGCCTACGAAAGCGTTCGCCAGCAGGGCTTCAGCGCCGTGGTCTACCTGCGGCCGCAGGAGGAAAAGGACGAGTACCGCCGTCGCAGCGCGAAAGTCGCGGCGGAGGGCGACTGCATCAGCGTGCGCGCGCACCACTTCATGTGCATGGCCTGCTGGTACAATGGGGGCGAGCACGGCGGCGAGCGACCGGAGGACACGATCTACGAGATCTGGGAGCGCATCCGGCGCGAGCCCGATGTGCCGGTGCGGATCGTGGAGGGCTGCTGTGACGCCTGCGACTGCTGCGACGGGTTCCATCCGGCAACCACACGCTGCGTCCACCCCGGGGGCCTGATCCGCGACCTCAAGAAGGACCTCGATGTGCTGCAGAAGGTGGGGCTCAAGCCGGGAGCGGTCCTGCCGGCCCGCCAGTTCATCGAGCTGATGTTCGAGAGGATCGCGACAACGGTGGAGGTCTGTGGCTACGGCGACGGCGTGGTGCGCTCCAATGAATGGGCGATCTGCAGCGGGCCAGAGGGTAACGAGGGCTACGAACGCAGCCGCGAGACGGGGATGCTCGGGTAGGTTCTGCGCCCGCAGGGCCCGCCGGGGGTGGGGAATGCCCGGGGCCGGTGACGCCCTCCCCCGGCCGCTCCTGCGGTGCTCCGTATCTCCGTGTCCAGTCGTCTCCGCAATCCGCCGTTGGCGGTGTACTCCGCCGTTCTCCGTGTTGGGGCGTGTGCCGTTCTGCGTGGAACTCCGTGCTCTCCGTGTCTCCGTGGTCTGCCGTCGCCGCTAGCCTCGGCCGTACTCCGCCGCGGTCTGTATCATCGCCACATAGTTGCGGACCGTCAGGTCGGTGAGCACCTGCGTGTAGGGTGATGCGGTGGGGCAGAGGATGAACCCTCCGCCCGGTGCGCCGTCGTCGATGGCTCTCTTGACGGCATCCAGGAGCCGGGGGGTGGGCATGGCGTAGATGTCGCCGGTCTGGATGTTGCCATCGAGGCAGACGCGGTCGCCGATGCGTCGCTTGGCTTCAGGCAGGGGCACGTCGCCCATGGGCGGGGGCTCGATAGGGTGCAGGATGTCGGCGATGCGGGCGATGTCGTCCAGTATGGCGCCCAGAGTGCCGTGGCAGTGGACGTGGAGGAGGCCTCCGGCCCGGTGGATGCGGTCGATGATGGCCTTCTCCGGCTCGACGCAGAACTCGATGAAGTCCCGGCGTCCGTGCAGGGGTGGGGTGATGTACTCCTGACCGAGGGTGGTGAAGATCGGTCCGACACCGGCGGCGAGGATGGCCTCCAGGCGGTCGAGGATGCGCTCCAGGAACATCTGCAGGAGCCGGTGGATCGCGCCGCGCTGCTCGATGCTCCAGACCGCCAGCAGGTCTGACCCCATCAGGTCACGGACATCGCCGATAGGGTTCTGGCCTGCAGAGGCGTTGACGACGCCCCTGTCGCCGACACGCTCCTGCAGGGCGAAGAACCCGGACGCGTCGACGTGCTCCAAAGGCACGTAGGGCACCGACAGGACTTTCTCTACGTCGCCGAGGGACTTGACGGCGAACTCCACTTGGTACCCCGGGAGCCCGCGCTTGCTGGAAAGGTGCCGGGTGCGCAGGTCTCCGCGCGGCGTGTGCCACGTGGTGATCGTCTCGACCCAGTCCGGGTGGTCGATCTGCTCGGCCTCGGTGGGGACCGTGGTCTGCGAGAGGAACGGACCCGAGGGGGGCGCCCAGCTCGCGAAGTAGTCGCCGTACTCCTGTACGGCCTCGATGACCGGGGCGTAGCTGCGATCCCGGGATTGTACCCAGGCGTCATCCCAGACGGGGACGCCGCAAATGTGGATGGGCAGCTCTCCGGGATCGCCGAGGCGCATGGCACACAGCAGACGCTCGCGGGAGGTCATCGGCACCACCTGAGGAATTGGGTTTGGTCGGCCGGCGAAAGGACGGCGCAATGCACGCAACCGCGGGAGACGCACTCATCCGACAGATATCCACCTACCTTCCCCCTGCGCACGGCTTGACCTTCTGGTGGCTCGGCCAGCACAGCGTGGTGCTCAAGCTCGGCGGGCGGGTCTTGTACTTCGATCCGTACCTGGCCCCGAGCCCGGCGCGCCGCACCCCTCCGCTGCTTCTCGGCGAGCAGGTAACCAACGCCGATCTGGTCCTGTGTAGCCACGACCACTCCGACCACATCGACCCCGAGGCCATCACGCCCATCGCCGCCACAACTGCCCCGGTGGTGTTCGTTGCCCCGAGACCCGCCCGGGAGCGCATGCTGAGCCTTGGCGTGCCGGCTCAGCGGCTTCTGTGTCTCGACGACGGGGACAGCGAGGACGTGGCGGGGGTGAAGATCACCGGCATCAAGGCCGCTCACGAGTTCTTCGACTACCAGGAGGGTATCGGGCACCCGCACATGGGGTATGTGGCGGAGGCCGATGGCTGTGCGGTGTACCACTCCGGAGACACGCTCTGCTACGAGGGGTTGTTGTCGGCCCTCGCGAGATGGAACCTGACGGTGGCGTTTCTCCCGATCAACGGGCGCGACGCCCGCCGCTACCGCAGTGGCTGTATCGGGAACATGACGTACCAGGAAGCGGTGGACCTGGCCGGCGCCCTGCGGCCCCGGCTTGTGGTGCCCACGCACTACGACATGTTCGCCGGCAACTCCGAGGACCCGGAGCTCTTCGTGGACTATCTGGACGCCAAGTTCCCGGGGCAAGCCTGCTGGGTGGGTGAGCCAGGCGTACCCGTGGACGTCGCCTGACCGCCGCCTGGGGAGCACAGCCCCGGGCTGCGGCGCCGCGGTCATCAACAGGAGATCACGCACTATGGATATGCACTTCCCGCTGGACTACGAAGCTGAGATCGATGCCCCCGTCTTCGAGCACGAGTTGGGGCCGTGGTTGCCCGAGGCCATCTTCGACTTCCACTCCCACGTCTATCGCCCCGAGGATGTGAGCTACACCAAGAAGCAGAGTCGCAATCCCTCGATGCCCGTGGTCTGCGAGTCCTACCCGCTGGAGAACTACCTGGACTCGATGGGCAGGCTCTTCCCCGGCAAGACCCTGCATGCGCTCCTTTTCAACACCATCGACCCCAACATGGACCTCTCCGTGCAGAACGGGTACCTGGCGCAGGTGGCACAGGCCGAGAACCTGCATGCCCTCATGCTCGGGGGCGTGTGTGATGACGAGGCGAAGCTGGAGGATGAGCTGCGGGCCGGGGGGTTCCTGGGCCTCAAGCCCTACTGGAGCTATGTGACCTGGAAGTCGCAGGCGGATGTGACCTTGGAGGACATGATCCCCCCGGCGCAGCGTCGGCTCGCCGACCGCCTGGGCCTGATCCTGATGGTGCACATCCCGCGGCTGGACCGGCTGGCCGACCCGGTGAACGTCGAAGGGCTCAGGAGGCTGTGCGTCGACTGCCCGGGGGCGAAGGTGATCATGGCTCACTTCGGCAGAGCGTATTTCCCGGAGGCCGTCGGCGACCTGCAGGACCTGCCCTCCTACGAGAACCTGCTGGTCGACTGCTCTATGGTGCAGGACTGGGAGGTCTGCCAGATCATGATCGACACCTTTGGCCCCCGGCGCATCCTGTTCGGTCTGGACATGCCGGTGGCCCAGGAGAAGGGCAAGCTGCTCTCGGCCAATGGGCAGCGGCACTTCTTCACCAAGCGCGTGCACCCCTGGAGCATCAACAACTCCGCGGGCAGCTACAAGATGCGCTGCACGTTCTATGCCTACGAGATCGTGCGGGCCTTCAAGAAGGCCGCCGAGCGCGAAGGCCTCTCGCCCGACGATGTACGTGACGTGTTTTGCGACAACGCCCTGCGTCTGGTCTCGGAGGTTGAAGCAGGCCTGAAGCGATAGCCGCAGGGGACGGGACGGCCGCGGCGCGTGGTTCGCGGCGCGTGACGGCAGCGGCGGCCGCGCATGCCGCGACGTTTCGGCGGGCCGGACGGCGTATGGGCCCGCGGGCACGGGTATCGGCCGGTGAGTGGCTCCCGGGTCACCGCGTGTCGCCTGCCGCTGCGCGCCGGCGGCGTCCTGACAGACAGTCTTCTCCCTGCCAACCACACGGCGACCTGAGGGGGTACCATGCCTGCACGTCACATGAGTCTCGTCCTGGCCGGTGTCGTCCTGTTGGCCGCGATGTCCGCCTCGGCAGCGCCTCTGACCGTCTCTTTCCCTTTTGACGGCGAGGCCTCCCTGGGCGAGAGCGCCGGCCCGGACAAGTGGCAAGCCTATGCGGCGCAGGCATTCGCCGGGCCGGGCAAGCTCGGCGGCGGTCTGCGTCTGCCCGGCAGGGGCGGCAACGGGCTGTACCTGCCCAATCCGGTGGCGTTCTTTGGGGATACGGCCTCGGCCGGCACCATTGCCATGTGGGTCCGGCCCGGCTTCGAGCCCGAGGAGGGCTCCCAGCGGGTGCTCATCGACTTCATGCGAGACACCGGGAACACCCTGGTCGACGGGTACGAGACGGTGATCCTGGTCGACGGCACCGGGCTCAAGGCGCGGCCGGCCCTGCCCGTGACCCTAGAGGTCGCAGGCGCCCTCTCCCGCGACCGCTGGACCCATGTGGCCATGACCTGGGACTGCCAGACCGGCGCCGCGCTGTACGTGGACGGTGAGATGCGCGCCGAGGCCCGGAGGGCCTTCGAGCCTACTGCACTTCAGGTCGATTGGCCCGGTCGCGTGGGCTGCCACACGCCGGGCGGCGGGTTTCCCTTCGCGGGCGATATCGACGAGCTGCTCCTGTCCACCCGGCCGCTGACCGGGGCCGAGGTTGCCGGGGTTGCTTCCGCGGACGCCGTCGCGGCCCGGCCTCGGCTGGAGATCACCGGCGACTGGGTGCAGGAGGTCCAGGTGCGCAATGCCGGAGAGACCATGGCTCGTCTCCGGCCCTGCGTGTGGGAGGCCGCGGCCGACGTTTCCGAGCCTCGCTGGGGCTATCTGCCCCTCGCCTTCGGGGTCTCCTCGCCACTGGTCGAATACTGGGTGGGGGGACCCATTCCGGGGCAACCGGCGGAGGAGGCCGTGGACCTCGCGCCGGGGCAGACGGCGACCATCGGTTTCGGGGGACCGGCGTCCCTCTGGTGGCGCCGCGTCGGCCTGCTGGACGATGGCTCCGGGGTCGAGCTGGCCGGCCACACCTTCACCGGCCTCCGGGTTGAGCTGGACCGCCTGTCGCCCCACGTCTACGAGGCCGGCGCTCCTACGCGCCTGGGCGCGACCATCACCAACGATACCGGTCGCGGTTTCGCCTGCGTCCTGGAGGCCGCCTTACAGAGCCCGGAGGGTGAGCCCGAGGGCGAGTGCTTCGTTCCACTGGGGCTGGGGGCCACCGACGCGGCGTATCTGGCCCTCAGCTTCCCGGCACTCGCCGCGGGGGCACACGTCCTGGACCTCGCGCTCGTTGCCGACGGCCAGAGCACGCCTCTGTGGCGCAGGCCCATCTACGCGGTGCCTCCCGGCGGTGTGGGTGAGATCTGTGACGTCGGAGCCGCCTACACCCGGGTGGCGGGGCTGGAGGAATGTCTGCGCGCCATGGGCGAGGACGGGGTGGCGGTTCTGCGCATGGGCGGCAAAGGCGGCGAGTACGCATCGGCGACACACAACATCGCCACAGTGGCGGCCCACGGGTTCAGAGTCTGGCGGACCCCTGCCGTCTCATACCGGGACGTGTGCGCCGCTCCCGAGCGCCGAGCGGAGCTGGCGCAGACGGCGGAGCATCTGGGCCGCTACCTCCGCGACAACCCGGCGGTGGTGATGCAGAGCATCGCCGGCGAGGGCCTCAGTGCCCCGCCGTGCTACTGCGCGGCGTGCGATGCCGCTTTCCGGGGGTATCTGCGGGAGAGGTTCGGCACGCTGCAGGCGCTCAACGAGGCCTGGGGGGCGCAGTACGCGGACTGGGACGAGGTCCAGCAGCTCGGAAGTGCGGCGGATATCGACGATGCCGCCGAGAAGCTGAAGATGATGAGGGTGGCCCTGGAGCTTCCGGAGGCTAATACCGCGCGCTGGAAGCAGCTCTTCGAACTGGACCGCGGCCGCGCCATCGAGTGGAAGCGCTGGCATGACGGTGTCCTGGTTGACTGGTACACCGACTTCTGCCGCGCCTTCCACTCCACCAACGGGGGCCAGACTCCGGCGGGTGAGCAGCCCTGCTGGGCCAACTTCAAGACCCACGTACTGTACGCCCTGGCTCAGGTCTCCGACGTGGGCGGGATCGACCTGTACCTTCCCGGAGAGGGCCCCACGACCCTGGGCTACGCGGCGGAGCTCTTCCTGAACTTCGACATGAACGTCTCGGCCTACCACCGACAGGGCAAGCCGGTGATGGTCCACGAGCTGTACGTGCAGGACAACTCGCCGGCGCTGCTGCCGGAGGCCCAGGGCTGGTGGCTGCTGGGCCGCGGCTACGGCCTGATGACATACTTCACCTACAACTACTACTACGAGGGCCAGCGGGCCGGCAAGCCGCTGGTATTCGGTCTGTTCGATGATGGGGATGCTCCCTACCCCGCCTATGAGTCCTTCCGGCGCTTCAGCGCGGACATCAAGCGGTTCGATCAGCGGCATGACTACGGTTCCCTCAGGCGCGAGGAGCCCGAGGTGGCGCTGTTTCTGGGTGATGACGTCTCACTGGCCAATGACCTGGAGACCGGCGGCGCCACCTGGGAAGCCGCCGGCGTCCACGGCCACAATGGGGCGTACTGGCTGACCGAGCGCAACGGGTACTGCGTGGAGTTCGTCAACGACGGGACCCTGGACACGCTGGACCACGAGACCGTGCTGATCGTCCCCTGGTGCCATGTGGTGCGCGAGACCTCCCTGCAGCGCCTGGGAGACTTCGCCCGGGCCGGGGGCACCCTTATCGTCGACGGTCCGCTGGGGCTGTACGACGACGGCTATCGCCCGTACGCGACCGTGCCGGCCGGAGCCCTTGGAGACGAGCTGGGACTGGGCTTCACGGCATACCACGACGAGGACAACCAGATCGCCGCCGGCGGAGGCACCATCGCGTCTCGCGGGGTGGCGGAGGGCATCGTCACCGGGGGGGCAGAGGTGCTCCACCACGACGCCGCCGGGCGTCCGGCGGTGGTCGAGACCGCTCTGGGCCGGGGCCGGGTGATCTGGCTGCTCAGCAGCCTGGGCCGCAAGAACCTCGGCCGTCATCCCGATCCCGCCGCCCTCGACCTGTGGGGCGACTTGTTGGAGCGCGCCGGGCTTGCGCCGCGGTGGCGACTGGTAGAGACGACCGAGGCACAGGACGAGGGGCTGCTCGATGTGTCCGTGCGGTTCAAAGGGGAGAGGGAGGCTTTCGTCTTCGTCGTCAGCTTCTTCGGCCCCACCGCCGGCACCCTCGAGCTGCGTCTCCCGCCCGGCGAGTACGAGGCCACCGATGCGCTCACCGACGAGCCCGTCTCGCGGCGCAACGAGGGCAACACATGGCGCCTGCCGCTGGCCTTGGCCGCGGAGGGCACCAGGGTGATCCGCCTTCACGCCATCGATGGCGAGGGGTTCGGGAGGTGAGGGGAGTCTGAGGCTGTGCAGAGGTCGGGGGCGCCTGGGCGCAGCGGTACGCAGTACACTCACCGGAGGCCCACACAATGGTTGCCGCCAGCTTCAACGTCAACGGAGTTCGCGCCCGGCTGCAGATCGTCCTGGATTGGCTGGCGGCGGTGCAGCCGGATGTCCTGTGTCTGCAGGAGACCAAGGTTCAGGATGACGACTTCCCCGCCGATCCGTTCGCCGCCGCCTCATACCACGTCGCCTTCCACGGCCAGAAGAGCTACAACGGGGTGGCGGTTCTGAGCAAGACGCCGCTGGAGGACGTGCGCGCGGGCTTCGCGTCCGGCGCGCACGCGGAGCAGGCCAGGATCCTCTCCGCCCGCATCGGCGGTGTCCGTGTCGTCAACACCTACGTCCCCCAGGGGGCCGAGGTGGGCTCGGAGAAGTTCGCCTACAAGCTGTCGTGGCTTGCCGAGCTTGAGAAGGAGCTGGCGGGGCTGCTCGGTGTCGACCAACAGGTGCTGTGGGTGGGCGATATCAACATCGCACCGGATGACAGGGACGTGTTCGACCCCGACAAGTACCGGGGTGCGGTGGGGTTCCATCCCGACGAGCACGAGGCGCTGCGAAGACTGGCGGCCCTGGGCTTCGAGGACGTGTTCCGCCGGCACAACCAGGATGGCGGGGAGTTCACCTTCTGGGACTATCGGCTTCCCGGGTCGCTCAAGAGGAACCTGGGCTGGCGCATCGACCACATCATGGCCTCGGAGGGGCCGGCGGCGCGGTCGCGACGCTGCTGGATCGACCGCGGGCCGCGGGCGCTGGACAAGCCCTCAGATCACACCCCGATCTGTGCGGAGTTCGACCCGCTGTAGGCCCCGTGCCTCGGGCGGCGTCCCCCTATCTCCCGTGCGGGCCGGCGAGGAAGTGCTCGTAGAAGTCCACTGCCGTCTCCACCTGGGCCACCTCCACCCACTCCACGGCCGTGTGCGCCTGGGCGATGTGTCCGGGGCCGCACACGATGCACTGCACTCCCTCGCGGGCCATCTTGCTGGCGTCCGTGCCGTACTGCACCCCAATGGGCTCCGGGCTTGTTCCCACCGCGGCCGCGGCTCTCTGTGCCCTGCGGACCACCTCGGCATCGGCGGAGGTCTCGAGGGGCCAGTCTACCAAGAGTGTGCTCAGCTCGACTTCATCCCCCACTCGCTCCTGAAGGAAGGCGCGAATCTCGTCGGCCACCGCCTCGCCGTCCTCGCCGGGGATCAGCCGGCGATCCACCTGGATCTCGCAGGCCTCGGGGACGATATTCACCGCCGTTCCGCCGCTGATGATACCGACGCTGAAGGCCGGGCCGCCGACCAGTCGATGACGCGGTCGCTCGCGCAGCGACAGGGCGTACTGCTCCAGTGCCGAGATGACCCGGGCCATCTTGTAGATGGCGTTGTCGCCCTTCTCCGGCTCGCTACTGTGGGCCGAGCGGCCCCGGGCGCGGACGTGCCAGCGGAAGGCGCCCTTGTGGGCGATGACGATCCCCAGCTCCGTGGGTTCGCCCGCGCAGGCCAGAGACTTCTCGACCAGAGGCCGACTCAGTCCGGCCACCTCGGGCGCCGCCAGGAACGCCTTGACGCCGTTGAACCCGAACTCCTCGTCGCAGGTGGCGGCCAGCAGGCAGGTTCGCTCCGGGGTGCCACGCGCGGCGATACGCAAAAGTGCGGTGACCATCGCGGCGAGGGAGGCCTTGTCGTCGCAGGCACCACGCCCGTAGACGCGTCCATCCGCCAGCCGCGGGTCGAAGGGCTCGGTCTCCATGCCGTCCACCGAGACGGTATCCGTGTGGGCCTCGAGGATGAGGGGTTCAGGCCCGCGGCCATCCACCCGGGCCAGGAGATTCTCGCGGCCCGGAAGAGCCTCCTGCCGCACGCAGTCAATGCCGTGTCGGCGCAGCAGGTCCTCGAGGTAGTCCACCACTCGGCGCTCGCCGAACATGACGTCATCCGGGGGACGACCGGAGGGGTTGACGCTGGGGATGGCTACGAGGTCGCGCAGAAGCTCGATGACGCCGCTCAAGACGTATCACTTCCACAGTTTCAGATGTGATGGGGGCTCGGGACCGCCCCGAACAGGGCCAGGGTTCGGCGGCCGGCAGGAGAGCACCTCCAAAGCAAAAGGCCCCCACCTTAGGGTGAGGGCCTTCTCCGGAATGGCTGAGTGGTCGGGGCGGCCGGATTTGAACCGGCGACCTTACGGTCCCGAACCGTACGCGCTAGCCAAGCTGCGCCACGCCCCGAACACGAGGAGCATTTTATAGCATATCCCGCCGACCCCGTCAAGACGTGTTCTGACCCGACGCGAGCCGCGCAATCGGCGCCCGAGTGCGCTCTTGCCGCCTACGCTCAGGCCTTCCCAGCAGCCCTCACCACCTGATCTCCAGTAGGGGCAGGATCGGGGTCGCCGCCTGTGGCGAGGGCTCGAAGCCCGGCATTCCCAGGAAGCGGTCGTGATCCGGCACGAAGACCTGGCCGAAGTAGACTTGGCCGTTGGCGGAGCTATTGCCCACCATGTATCCCAGGCCGACGCCGGCCAGCACCTGCCCGACCGTATGCCGTCCCAGCTCGATGCGCGACCATGCCACGCCCGATGCGTACACATAGGGCCAGGCGCCCAACTCCTCGTGACGCTCGGCAAGAACCGTCGCCAGACAGAAGGCCATGGCCGCGTGCCCGCTGGGGAAGCCGTCCTTCTCCGGCTTGTCGGGCCGCGGAGAGTGGATGATGAGCTTGGTGGCCTGGACGGCCGCGGCAGTCGCCACGAGGCTGTCCGCCGCCCGACGGGCCGTGTACTCCTCCCTCTTGCCGCCCACCGTACCCAGGCCGATCACCACCGCCTGCTGCAGTTGGGTGGCGGTGTCGCTCAAGACGTTGGCCAGGTCCGTCTGCCACCGCCCGCTCCATTCCCGGTCACAGTGGGCCGGGGGGGCCAGACCAAAGGTCATCAGAGCCCAGAGCAGTAATCCTACCAGCCGTACTTCTCGGGTCCCCAAGGCTTACTCACCGTTTCCTGTTTCGCGAGGACCAGCGTCCTGTGGTCCACGTCGTGATACTGGATGACGCCGGGGCCGACGCAGCTATAGGCCCCGACCTTCACCCCGGGCATGACGATCGCGTTGACGCCCGTGCGCGTGTAGTCACCGAAGTAGGCGTCATTGCCGCCGACCTCAGGCAGCTCGGTGCGGCCGTGCACCGTGTGCGGTGTGGTGCCGTCGTCGAAGCGCAGGGTGCCGCAGACCGTGGCGGCCCCCACGTCGTGCCGGGCCCCAAACACTCCGGACAGCTCGCAGTAGTGGTACAGATAGGCGCCCTCGAAGCAGACGCCGCTCAGCTCGGCTCCGTGGCCGACGAGACAGTCGTTGCCCAGCACCGACTGCGCGCCCACGGAGCAATAGTCCCGGACCTTCACGCGCTCGCCCAGCACGCAGTCGCCGCCCATGATGGCGCCGTTGGTGATCTGCGTGCCCGCTCCGGCCACGAGATTGCCGTGGATCACCACGCGGTTGCCGACCAGGCAGCCGGGTCCGAGGCGGATATGCCCGGAGATCTCGGCGCCGTCACTCACCGAGGCGCCGGCGGCGACTTCGTCGCCCTCCAGCCGGGAGCACAGATAGCGGGCAAACTGCGCGTTGGCCTCCAGCACATGCCACGGCTTGTCGATGTCCACGAACAGGCCCCGGTGCTCGACGGCCCTGACCTGCGGCCCCGACTGGGCCATCATGTGCACTGATTGGGCCAACTCCGCCTCCATCTTTGGCATGCCGCCGACGTTCACCTGCTCCACGACCCCGGGGTTGGCCTGGACGAACGGAAGCGTGGCCGGGCTGAAGTAGTAGACGCCACAGAGGCGCAGCTCCGCTCCTCTGGGGTGGCCCGAGACTCCGATGAGGCGGTCCTCGGTCACCCGGGCGCACAACCAGTTCCTCGGGTCCCGCTCGCCCAGAGGAGCCACCATCGCCGCCGCGAAGGGGCGCTCCTTCCGGGCCAACTCGACGAACGAGCGGATCGCCTCCTCGCTCAGAAGGCAGTCGCCGTAGAGCACGCAAAGAGGGTCTTCGGCACCGATCTGCGCCACGGCCTGCAGCATCGCGGGAGCCGTCCCGGTGAGCCCGGACTGGACGACGAAGACCACATCGATGCCGAGCAGGGCGTGACGGACCCGCTCCTGGAGGTGCCCGACGACCACCGCGATCCGATCGACGCCGGCGCGCTGCAGGCACTCACAGGTCCAGCGGACCACGGTGGTGTCGCCGACGGGCATCGCGGCCTTCTGGCGGGTGAGGTCATACGGAAAGCACTTGCTCCCTGCGCCGGCGGCAAGGATGATGGCCTTCACTCGGCGACCTCCTCCGGCTGCGGACCGTCCGTGGCGCGCCTCTCGCGGGCAAGGGACTCCGCCACGCGCCCGGCGGCCTCGTCGATGAGTATCTGCACGTCCTCCGTGCGGTAGGTGCGCTCATCAAAGCTGCGGACCTGCAGGGTCTTGAGGAACCCCTCGAAGTCGGCGAAGTACGAGCCGTAGATATGGAATGAGTCCACGACATGGTTGTACTGGCCCACGCGGATCTCGCGGCCCAGCTTCTGGCTGAGGGCTTGGGCCACCGCGCGTTGCAGGTCGGTGAAAGCGTACATGTTCATGTAGGCGGCCTTGAACGCGTCGTTGCTGCGCATGTGGGCCGCCAGGACCAGGCGGTCGTCGAAGACCCGGAACCACAAACGCTGCAGGCACGCCGGGTGATCGATGCCCGCGTCATCCCACGTCTTCCAGATCACCGCCTGCGCCCGCCGGGAGTGCGGCGCCTCGGCCAGCGTGCGCACGACATAGTCGATCTGGTCGATGGGCTCCGGGAGACCGGGGACGGTGTAGGTTGCGAACCGCTCGTGGTAGGTGTACTGCCACTTCCCGGCCGCCGGGTCGATCCAGTGGTCGTGGATGCCGTCCACCACCTCCTGCCGGTACACCTCCAGCTCGTAGAAGCCGCCGGGCATGGCGCGATGGATGCGGGGCTCGGAGAAGGGGTCGGCCACGGCCAGCAGGAGAGTGGCGTCGCGGCTGGGGGGATCCCCCGCGGAATCGTACTGGGTGGCGATCCGCGCCCCTCGTTCCCAGGTGGCGAGCACGGCCTTCTCCCAGCCCTCGGCGAGGCCCTCGGCCTCGATGTGGATCGTCGGCAGTTGGAAATCCATGGACAGTTCAGCCTCCAGACGGGCCCCGGTGGATGACGGCGGATGTGCGGGAAAGGGTCTGCGCTCCCCCGGCGGCGATCCCTTCCAGCGTGCGATTATACAAGGCCCTAGCCCGGAGGGACAATGGTGAGCTGACGCCGGGGCGGGCCCGGCGCCGGTGCCCGGAAGGGCGCGTTCGCGACCCGAGCGCCCGGGCCGGCGGCCATTGCCGCCGCCCGAACCCGGGGGAGGCACTATCCGCTCAGTGGCGACCTGCGGTCCGGCAACGGCAGCTTCGCCCTGCACCCCGTCAGGTGTGAGACGAAGGTCGCCTGCATCGTCTCGATGGGAACGGCGCCCACTTTCCCCGAGGATGTGTGCTCCCCGCCGTGTTGTAGGCGATAGGCAAGCTCGCGGATCATCGCCACTCTCGAGTACGGTCCGAGCTTCTCCGTGATAGCGGGCCAGTCGGCGGGATTGACAAAACCCGTGTTCGTGGGCACCTGGATGGATGGCATCGGCACCCGTTCCCACTCCTCCCCGGGACCCGCTTCGCATTGCTTGCAGTGCCACAGGTCGGCGCCGAACACCGCCAGGCGGCCCTGGGTGCCCCACAGGACCCAGTGGAAGCCCCCGGGGTCCTCGTTGAACTGCAGCATCGCCTGCACCCCGCTCTTGTAGCCCAGCCACGCATCGACCCGCTCGCCCAGGACCCAGCCCGCTCCGCGGTCTCCGGGCTCTCGATCCTCGATGGTACAGGGGCGGCCCTCTGTGGAGCAGTAGGCCGCCACCCAGTCGATCTCACCGCCGAAGATGCCGATGGCATCGATCAGGTGGCTGCCGATATTGTGCAACTGCTCGCCGCCCCGCCGCGACTTGGCGCCACCGTGCATGTACCGCAGATGCCCGATCAGCCCCTCCTGCAGAAGCTGCCGGGCGTACCAGTGCACCGGGTCCGAACGACGCTGGTGACTGACGACGAACTGCACGTTCGCCTGCTCGCAGGCCTCGATCATCCGGTCGCAGTCGGAGCACTCCGTGGCCAGGGGCTTCTCGCACAGCACGTGTACCCCGTGCGCGGCGGCCGTAAGGACCGGCTCGAGGTGGGCGTCGGCGCAGGTGGCGATGCAGACGAAGTCGGGGTGCTGCTCCCGCAGCATCTCCTCGAGGTCGTGGTAGAGCGCCGTCACACCTGTGTCGGCCGCGAACCGCTCGAGTGCCGCGTGATTCACGTCGCAGCACGCGACGAGGTCAATCAGCGGATCGTCGCTGCGGCGCAGCGGGTTGTCCTGCGAGAAGAAGCGCAGATCCGTGACATGCGAGCGCGCGACACTGCCGTATCCGACAATCGCGGTGCGGAGCATGGCGAACGCCTCCGGGTTTGGCGTTGAGAACGGATGCCATTTCCAGCCGGGAAGACGCGAGACCTTCGACGCTGGACGGCCATCGGGCGGCCAGGGCGTTCGATAGGGCCGACAGCAGGGCGCATATCGAGCTGGAAGTCCGGGCGCCCCCCCGCCTTCGCCGGGAATGTTACTCTGAGAGCGTCCACTCCCAGAGGGAGCAGCTCGAGGAATCTCCTGGCATTGAGCGAGATTCTTCGCTGTCTCGCTGCGCGAGATGGAGGCTCAGAATGACAGGAACCGGGCCGGCCAGACTCCTCGGCCGCGCCTCTAGGGCCTCCGGCCTCCGAGGAGGTCGACGATCGCCCGAGCACGGCCGGCGGCGTCGGCCGTGCCGGCCCGGAGAAGTCCGAGACGGCCGCCGCTATGCAGCGTCATGGCCTCGGTCCAGCTCGTCATCTCGGCCCATGCGGCGTCCTCGGCCGGCAGTCCCATGGCGTCGATCGGGTCCAGCCAATAGACCAGGCGGGATACCGGGAGTGCGGACAGCTCGCACAGGTCGAAGTCCGCCACCGCTCCCGGGTTCCAGAAGTACCCGCGGACCTCGTGGTAGGGGCTCTGTAGGAGGCTTTCGTACGAGAGCAGCGTCCCCACCGTCACCACTCCCGCGACCCGCTCATCGCAGGCCGCCGCCAGCAGCGCCCACATTCCCCCCAGCTCCTCGCCTACCAGCCACAGCGGCCTGCCCTCCGCGCGCCCATGGGCGTAGGCCAGGGCGGCCAAGACGTCCAGGGCCCGCAGAGCGTCCAGCGACCGGCTCGTGAAGCCGAACAGGTTGATGGCATGGCTGTCGCGCGCGAAGTTGTCGGGGTCCCAGCCCGCCGCGCTCGCCTGGTGGCGCCCGTCGCGCCCGTCTGTCTCCCCGGTGCCGCGTACATCGACCGAAAGCACCGGACAGCCGCCCCTGCAGAGCTCCAGCGCCAGCGACGGGCGATCTGCTCTCACGGGCTTGCCCCACTGGGCGATGTGCACGATCAGGGGAGCGTCCGGGGCGCCTTCCGCGGGAGTGAGAAACACCGCGGGCAAAGGCGGCTCGCCGGTACTTTGCAGTGCGAGCATCTCCCCTGTGAAGCCGTCGCCGGTGTAGATGCGGGTCTGTCGCGCAACGGGAGCCTCCGGGTGCTCCGGGGGGTGCAGCCCCAGGCGAGTGAACACGGCGTGGCGGAGGGCCTCGGCCATCTGTCGCCCCTGCTCGGGGCTCTCTGGGAGGGTCCGCTGCGGCCGGAGGCGCAGATACTCCCTGTGGTTCAGCGTCTGGCCGCTCTCGCCGCCGAGGTCCTTGAGCGCGTAGCCCGACGGGGTGCAGAACAGTTCCTCGGCGGTGAGTATCTCCAGCTTTGGCTCCTCCGAGCCGGCGGCTTCCTTGCCCAGCCAGCGGTTCAGCCACTCATAGGTCGCCACACGCTTGGGCTCCATCATGTCGTGGACCCCGTCGACCCACGCGAGCTCGCAGCGCCCGTCGTCTAGGCCCAGGCCGCGGCAGACGCGCTTCATGTCATCCACCTTGTGACCGTGGTCCTCGCCGGAGCGATCGCCCACCACCACCCGGCAGGGACGGGGAGGGATCAAACTGAGCACCTCCCGGTCGCGCACGCCCTGGCCGTTCAGATACGTGTTCTCCATGCTGCCACCGGGATGGGCGGCGACGCAGACGGCGATGCGCGGGTCCGCGGCGGTGACGAGGAAGGCCATCTGCCCTCCCCCGGAATTGCCCACAGCCGCCAGCCGCTGCGGATCCACCTCCGGGCGTGAGAGAAGATAGTCCACACCCCGCATGGCGTCCCAGGTGCGGTACCCGGCCAGTGTCTTGCCCACGAGGAACGCCGGGCGTCCAAGCTGATGGTGCTGGGCCACGGTGCGGGGAACCAGGTCGGTGAGGGTCTCCGGATCGAAGTATTCAGAACGCTCGCCCTGCCCCGTGGGGTCGATGGCCAAGACCACATAGCCCTTGAGCACCAGGCCCAGGCAGCACTCGTGGTAAAGGTGATAGCCCTTGCCTTCGGCCGAGTGGCCGCAGACGAAGAGCACGCCCGGGGCGGGGAAGTCCGTGTCGGCGGGGACATACAGGTTCGCCGTGACGTAGTACCCCGGCTGCCCCTCGTAGATGACTTTGTCGATGTGAAAGCCCGGGCGGTCGATCCGGCCGACGACGCGGGCATTCAGCGGCCCCGGCTGGGGCCACGTGCCGAAGTAGTCCTCCAGCCGGCTCCGGATGCCCTCCTGGTAGGCCCGCCAGTCCTCCGGAGTCTGCAGGCGCGCCAGGTGCTCCTCGCGGGCTTCCGAGGCCGGGCGCAGGGCATTGCGCGAGATGTAAGCGGCCGGCGACTGCCTGGCGGCGTCTCGCTCTGCCCCCGGTCCGTAGACGCGCAGCGATGGCTGTGGCTTCACCTGCCCCGGGCCCGGAAGCTCCCCGCCATGCCGTCCCGTGCGCCGCAGCGAGACCGACACTATCCGGCAGTATTCGCCCTCGTCGGCCCGGCCCTGCAGCGTGAGCAGGCTGCCGCACGCGACATCGACGTCGGCGAAGGTCGCCTGCCCCGGCACATCCTCGGAGCCTGCGGTCACCGCGTCGAAACGCGCCGTTCCCAGTGGGTGGCCATTGAGGACGGCCATCAGGGTGGAGGCCCCGTCCGGTTCGTCGAGATAGGTGATGGTCAGCTCGTAGCGGGCGGTGTCGACCTCGAGGTACAGGTCGGCCTCGCCGGCGCCCCCCAGCTCGGGAGGCACCTGCAGCACCTGGCGCCCCCCACGGGTCGCGATCTCGTAACCCCGCAGGTCCCAGAAGTCAGCGGGGCAGTACACCACGGGCTCGGCACGCAGGCCCATCTCGGCTACGCGGTGGGCGGAAAGCCGCACATCGTCGTAGTAGGCCGTGCCGGGCCCAAGCAGCTCGAGGTATACCATTGCGTAGGTCGTGTCGGCCGGGACGCGATGCCTCAGCGTGACCTGCGTCCAGTCGCTGTCGCCGCGCACAAAGGAGCTATCGGGCTGTGAGAGTATCGCGCCGCCTTCGCCCATGCAGTACAGTCTCAAGAAGGCCTTGCCCTCGACGCCGACGGTGCGAATCCAGCCGGTCAGCTCGCACTCAGCGTCAGGCTGCGGGCAGATGTCGCCGAGGTGGCCTGTGCGCCAGCGGCTGGGCTCCCCGGTCCGGCCGACGATCTGCAGGCTGCGGGCCCCGGTGCGGGCCGTCTGCTCGGCCCACACCATGTCCCTGTCGCCGTCGGATGGCGTGCGCTGCTGCCAGAACGCCGGCACGTCACCGTCGGCGAGCTCGAAGCCGCCGTTGGCGACCATCTCGGACTGTCCCGCCACGGGGACGGCGAGCACCAGCAGCAGGACGCCTGCGGGCCATGTGGGCCACAGTGAGAGGAAGGTCATGGGCTGTCTCCTGTCAGGCCGGTAGCGCCCGGCGAGTCGCCGGAGCGATGCGGTTTGGCACCAGACTATTCCACACCGGACGGAGGAGACCTGTGCCGAAGGGGGTGCGGGCGGCGGCGGGGCGTCGAGACAGGGGGCGCAACAGTTCTGAGCCGGTGGCCGAGGACGCCGGCGGCGCGAGCCGTCGCCGGGCCGGCCGGACGCCGCCAGTCCTGCGGTCGCGGGACACCTCTTGCGCCATCCCGTGACTCCGCGTGTGCGCACCCGCTGCCTGTCCTCAGGGCTTGGGCGCCGACCAAAACGGGTCGAACTCGGCCGGCGTCGAGGTGGCACCCAGGCGCAGGAACGGCAGGTACTGGCTGACGAACCTGGCGTCGTAGTTGAACACCACCCAGCCCTGGGTGTCCATGTTCCGCGTGATGGTGATCTGCTCCAGCAGGTTCTGCGGGCCGCCGAAGGTCATGTTGTCCGCATTGACACCGATGCCCGGGCAAAGGGGAACGGCGCCGTTGACCCAGCCCTTCTGACGCGAAACATAGCTGGAGAAGCGGGTATTGTCGGGGGTGTAGGACATGGGACAGACGAAGTCCACCAGGCCGCGATCGACCCAGACCTTCCAGTCCTGCGCGAAGCCGTCGCGATGATCCTCCCAGTTGAGGAATGTGGCCGCCGAGAGCGGCATGTCGGGACGCGCCTGACGCAGGGCAAGGCGGATCTCTCGGACAAGGCCGGTGAGCACCTCGCGGCGCCAGGACAGGAACTGCTTGCGGGTTTCGCCGGACTTCACCGCCACGGCCATGTTGGGCACCGCGCGCCCCACATAGCGGGCGAAGTCCTTCTTGCAGTGCGGGCAGAAGCAATAGCTCTCACCCGGATAGCGCATGTAGTCCAGATGGATGCCTGCAACCGGGTACTGCGTGGCCATCTCCACGGCCAGGTCTACCTGGAGCTTGCGGTTCGCAGGGTTCACCGCACAGAGCCAGTTGGTGGTCTTCCCGGAGGAAGACACCATCAGGCGGCCTTCCTTCTGATACTTGCTGCGCTGCGAGGCGGGGATGCACATGGCATAGAGGTTCAGCATGCGGGCATGGACCGGTACTCCCCAGCGCTGCCCGGCCTCAGTGGCCATCTGCAGATAGTCGCGCCCCGACTCCCGGGGCAGATGCTTGCTGGGGTACCACGCCACCCCGGCGGTGCACATGTAGGGGAACACGGCGTTGAGATTGGCCTCGCGCAGGGTTCGCATGGCCGTCTCCCAGTTCGGGGGCACGTCATTGCAGGCCCACACGCCCCGCAGCTCATGGGTTACGGAGGGGTAGCTGATCCAGTAGGCGGTCTGAGCCCGGCGTCTGGCCTCGGCTCCGGCGGCGTTTGCCGCCGCGAGATCCCCGCGTGCCAGAGCCGCGCCGGCCTCCTGCAGCTTGGCCACGGCCTCATGCACCGCCGCAGTGGCCCGAGAGACGTCCTCGCCCGCGCCGGACCGGGCCTGGAGACACTCGATCAGGTGCGCCAGCGAATCGTAGCTGCCCAGCGGCCGGACCTCGCCCGGCGAGGTGGGGATCGCGCCCCGCAGGACCTCCGGGGCGAAATAGCCGCACAGCGCGCGCATCAAAGCCCCCTGCGCGGCGCGGTCGCCGTTGGCCATGAGCACGTGGCTAAGGAAGGCGCCGGTCTCGGAGAGAACGATCGCGGGGCGGTCCGTGGGCCGCTGCGACTTGTCCAGCCAGGTGCCGGCGATCCGGCCCGAGCCCACAGGCCGACAGGCGCGGATGCGGTCGCTGGACTGTCTTACCGTCTGAGGCGCCCCGGGCAGGACCTCCGCGTCGGGCCGGATCCCTCCGAACTCGGCGCCCTTTGGGCATATGGCGACCTCACCGGGCTGCACCCCGATCGCGTGCAGAAGCTCCGTGGGGGCCAGGAAGCAGACGACGATCTTCCCGCCGCCCTTGATGAACGCCTGCAGCGACGCGAGCTCCTTGGCTGAGATCGCGCGGTTGTACGGCAATACGGCCACCTTGGCGGCCGGTACTCCGGAGCGCTCCACCGCCGAATCGCGCGTCTTGGAGTACGGGACGTCTGCCGCGTCCAGCGCCGCCAGCATCGTCTTGGTGTAGGCCTGCATCTGAGGCCTCATCGAGGCGCCGCCGTCGCCGAGGAAGTCGCCCTCGATGACCACCACCGGTGCCGGGGCGGCCTGCAGAGTGACGCAGTGGCACAGGGCCAGGAAAAGCACCCGGGCAAGAAGGACCGGCGGGCATGTCGCGAGCCCCGGCGACCGCCGCTGCGGGGCGGCGGAACGTCGGGTCGAGGCTCTGTTGCCTTCGCGAATCACGCTTGGCCCTCGCTCCCAGGCGCTACCGGTCAATCGCTACCATCCTCGTCTGCCTCCGGGCTTTGCTCGGACGAACCGGCCTCCGCCTCCGCGCCGTCCTCTGAGGTGTCGGTCTTGGTGGCCTGCTCCTCCTCGGTGGCCTCCGTCTCCGCCGAGCCCTGCGCCTCAGCCTGCTGCGGCTCCGCGTCGGCGGCTGTCTCCTCCGGCGCGGCGGGCCGATCATCGCGCATTTTCTCCAAGTGCTCTTCTACCTTCTCCTGAGCGCGCTTGAACTGCACCTCACACAGCCTGGCGTACAGGCCGCCGGCGGTGGCCAGCTCGGCGTGGGTGCCGCGCTCCACGATGTGCCCGTGGTCCAGGACCATGATCTGATCCGCATTCATCACCGTCGAGAGGCGGTGAGCGATGATGAAGGTGGTGCGGTTCTTCATCAGCTTGTCCAGCGCGTCCTGGATGAGGGCCTCCGATTCGGAATCCAGGTCGGATGTGGCCTCATCGAGGATCAGAATCCGGGGGTTGCGCAGCAGAGCCCTGGCGATGGCGATACGCTGCCGCTGGCCGCCTGAGAGCCGAGTGCCGCGCTCGCCCACCACCGTCTCATAGCCGTCTGGGAACTCCATGATGAAGTCGTGGCAGTTGGCGGCGATGGAGGCCTGCACCACTTCCTCGTCATTGGCCTCGGGGCGGCCGTACTTGATGTTCTCGCGCAGGGTGCCCTGGAACAGGAAGCTCTCCTGCAGCACCATGCCGATATTGCGCCTCAGGCTGCGGATCATCACATCCTGCAAATCGTGGCCGTCCACGAGGATCCGGCCCTCGGTGGGATCGTAGAACCGGGGGAGGAGGTGCACAAGGGTCGTCTTGCCGCTGCCGCTGGGGCCGACGAGGGCGGTGACGGTGCCGGCCTTGGCCTCGATGCTGATGTCCTGCAGCACGATCTCGCCCGGGTCGTAGTAGAAGCCCACGTTCTCCAACGTTACATTGCCCGTCACG
>Ga0334883_1001026_pt1 | contig 44345 bp, 44 predicted proteins | sample GraSluR1_MG_6_FD_207230 | JGI IMG/M metagenome (GOLD analysis project Ga0334883, IMG submission 207230) | Sludge microbial communities from methane-producing bioreactor in Wageningen University, Netherlands - Granular Sludge_09_05-R1 | ecosystem: Engineered > Bioreactor > Anaerobic >...
TTATTAATCATGGTATTTTTTGTTTTAAAGCTTTTTTGAACCCTGCAAGTTAGTTCCTGATAATGGTAATTTAATTTCTAAATTGAAGGAAAAAAACTGAATACAAATCCAAGTCTGATACACAACCTTTGAAATTGAGAACGAAAGGACTGAAAAAGAATGCAAAATCGATTGTTGAAAACTTTATAGATATGGAAATTCAACACAAATCAATTATAACCTGCCCTTCATGCGGGCATCAAAAAACGGAAGAAATGCCGGAGGATTCCTGCCAATTCTTTTATGAATGTGAAAATTGCCATACCGTTTTAAAACCAAAACAGGGTGATTGTTGTGTATATTGTTCGCATGGTTCGGTGAAGTGCCCTTCAAAGCAGCAAAATGATAGTTGTTGTTAAGCTATTAAGGAATGAACCGAAATAATGAAAAGGGATATCGACAACAAACTTATTCATAGCATCGACGATGGCACAGGCTCAGTCAGGAAACTTGTGAATGCCATCCCTAAGACCTTCATATACACTTTTTGTGCACCAAGTGCGAAAAAACGTTCTGCTTAAATGATACTTCAATTCCCAGGTTAAATCTCCCTAAAGATTTTTATCTGTAAATCGTGAATATGGTGGTAAAAGGGCTATGCTCCAATTGCGACAAATAAACTTTGCAACCCGGTTGCATTAATATTGTATTAGTTTTGCCGCTGTAATTTTTAAATAACAAAAAAGTAGATAATAGCTTGAACTTAAAGGAAAAATACGATGGTACATTACTTCAGTTTTTTTACGAATGCACCAATTGTGAAACCGTTTTAAGACCGAAAAAAGGAAATTGTTGTGTTTTCTGTTCATTCGGCTCTGTACAAAGTTCCTCCTGAACCGAAAGGTGAAAAATGTTGTTGGTAGATTAAAATTATATTAAAAATTAAAAACATGAAAAAGAAAAAAAACACCCTATTATTCGTTGCAGTAGTATTTTTCCTGTTACTGACGGTAAATCCGGTATTTGCAGGAGGTGCAGAACATGAGACATTTGCTGCTGAAAAGGATACAACAAGCCAGGAAAATGTAGTTTACTACGAAGTTTTTGGCATGGATTGCCCGGGGTGCCAGTCGGCACTGGAGAAGCAGGTAAAGAAAATTGATGGCGTGGCCGATGCCAAGGCAAGCTTTAAGGAAAAGCAGGTGGTAATTGAAATGAAACCCGGAGCGAAAGTTACAGATGAAGAAATCGAAAAACGAATAAAAAAAGCCAATTTTACACCTGGCAAGAAAATTGAACCTGCCAAAAATGAAGAATAAAATTCTTAGCCTGACTTTACTGGCGGCGTTTCTGTTTTCATTCGGAATCCGCACAAAAGCAGAAGGAATTAGCGTGGACGCCGGGCTTACTCCCGCGCAAGATCGTATTATTGTCCGGCTGCAGTACAGAAATATGCTGAACCGGATGGGCGACAACAACATGGTGATGCACATGATGCCGGTGGTAGTGGTATACGGACTGAGCTCCGACGTTACTGTAATGTTGCGCAATGTTTACCGCGCTGTGGGAACCAACGAAACCATGATGGAAATGGACAACCGCTGGATGGACCCGTTTCTGATGGGCAAAGTAAAACTGTACCGCCATAACACCCGTGTTTATTCGCTCGGAGTGGCTGGTTTTGCAGGCACTACATTTCCGGTACTCAACAGCTCGGTTTCAAAAACCTACAATCCTGTTATCGGTGTAAATGCATCGTTCCGCCCCGGGCTTTGGTCGTTCGATTTAAACAATGCTTACGAATGGGTAAATTACAATACCGAAGCAAGCCGGTCAGCAGCCCGGCAATTGCAAATCAACCTGGCCGTTTCACGCAATATTCTGTTGCCCGGAATCGAGAACTGGGTGCTGGCACCCCTGCAGGAATTTTCATTTGCAAGAAATAATCCTGCCTCTGGAGAATCCAGTTCGTTTGGATTTATTTCACCTGGTTTTCAACTCGTTTCACCTCACGTAAAATTTGAAACACTTTACCAGATACCCGTCAATTCATCAAAAACTGCCTTGGATTACGGAGGCAGATTGATTGTGGGGCTGAGGTTTATGTTTTAATTTCACATCAGAATATCTTCAATTTGGGAGAAGAATTATGAATAAAGAAAAACTTACCAATACAGCATACAACGGATTACGTTTGACCAACCAGTTGGACAAAACCCACGAAGATGTGGAAGTACAAATCTTTTTAATGGTCGATGCAGCAGCCTGTGCGATTGCCGGTCATTCAGCTCCCAACGGCTGTTACAACATCGAACCAGTGCTATAATATTCGATCAGCAAAGGCGCCAAAGTAAAAATATGTAGGTCGTGTGCCGAAGCACGCGGGTTGAAAAACGTATCTCTGATTGAAGGCGCCGAAATCAGCACCATGGCGGAACTTATCCAGTGGGTGGTCGATAGCGATAAAGTGGTTACATTTTAAGCGATGGACCAATAGCCATTACCTGTTTTACTTGTTTACAGACTAATTTGAAGCTTAGTTCAGGGAAAATAAAAATACATTTCAATTGGAACTGCTTGCTTTAAAGCAGTCGGTAGTTCTTGTTTGTTTAAAAACGAATTGAATTAAAGTGAAAATTCATTTATTTTTCTAACGGTGTTATTGTTTTAAAAATATTTTTATACGTTTGTACCCTACAAAAGCAATAGGATTATTAAATAAAAAAGCTTTTAAATGTATAAAACATTTTCCATAAACAACATAATGAATATGTGTTGCTGTATGCTCTTCAGGCATGTGGAAGGTGTTGATATTATTTCCGTTTAAAAATTAATCTTTAATTATTATAGGGAAGCCTTTCACAAAATGTGAAGGGCTTTTTTTTTATCCAAAAAAATCAAAAAATTATGACAGATTTAAATTTTCAAATTCAGGGAGAAGCTCAAACGGCAGCACGCTTTGTTGCCGATGCAAGACAGTTTAGTATCGTAATCGACGAACCACCCGTTCTTGGCGGGGACGACTTCGGGGCCAACCCGGTCGAGTATTTACTTGCAAGTTATGCCGGATGTATTAATGTGGTTGCCCACTTAACTGCTAAAGAGCTGGGCATAAAAGTTGAAAAATTAAGTATTAAGGTAGAAGGAAACCTGAACCCGGCACGGCTATTTGGCCAATCCAACGATGAACGCGCAGGCTTCAAACACATTAGTGTGGATTTTGCACCGGTTACGGATGCCCCGGCGGAAAAAATCAGAACTTGGATTGATACAATCAAAAATCGTTGTCCGATTAACGATAACCTTTCCTCGCCTACACCTTTAAACTTCAATTTAACCTCAGTGGAGGTAATGGAAGAAACTCCGGTTTAAATAGTTTCAAAATGAATAGTGTATTTAAAAATATAACAGAAACCATTGGTAAGACTCCACTGGTTCAGTTAAACTCAATAAATGCTAATCGTGCCCGGATTTATGCAAAACTGGAGTCTTTTAATCCAGGAGGTTCAGTTAAAGACCGGACTGCTCTTTCAATGATAGAATCTGCGGAAAAAAGCGGATTGATTAAACCCGGAACCTCTATTGTTGAGCCAACGAGTGGAAACACAGGAATTGGACTTGCTCTTGTTTGTGCTGTTAAAGGTTACCCTCTTATTCTTACAATGCCGGAAAACATGAGTATTGAAAGAAGAAATATACTCAGAGCATACGGTGCAACATTAATCCTGACACCGGCTGACGAAGGGATGAAAGGTGCGATTGCGAAAGCAGGGCAAATGCTTAAGGAAACAAAAAATTCGTTTATGCCTATGCAATTCGAGAATCCGGCAAATCCGGAAATTCACCGGAAAACAACGGCTGTTGAATTATGGGAGCAAACAAATGGCAAAATTGACATTTTGGTTGCCTGTGCCGGAACAGGAGGAACCATTACCGGGACAGCAGAAATATTAAAAAGTAAAAATCCCGAGATTAAAATAGTAGCTGTAGAACCGGCTTCTTCTTCGGTTTTATCAGGCGGCGAACCCGGGAAACATAAAATTCCGGGTACAGGCCCCGGGTTCATTCCTAAAATACTTAACAAAGATATTATTGATGAGATAATCAGCATTGGCGACAAGGAAGCTTTAGATACAGCACGGTTACTTGCTAAGCTGGAAGGTATATTGTGCGGAATATCTTCGGGCGCTGCCGTTTGCGCAGCATTAAAAATAGCACAACAAAAAAAATATAAAAATGAACTTATAGTAGCCATTCTTCCCGACTCGGGAGAACGATATCTTTCAGAATTTAATTAAAAAAAATCTTTAAAAACAGACCGATGTACAATATACCGGAAAATTATACAACAGAATTAAACCAATACCATGATTGGGTCAATAATAGCCTGAATAATAATGCAGATGCTTTACAGTTTAAAGTTTTCAGGGTTGTAAGGGGAATTTACGAACAACGTACCAAAGGAACCTTCATGATACGGATTCGTTGCGCTGGAGGGACAATTACTCCTGCTCAGTTGCTTGGAGTAAGTAATCTTGCCGGGCAATCCGGTTCCAAATTCCTTCATATCACGACCCGCCAGGAAATTCAATTACATAATATAAAACTTTCGGACACCACGAAAATATTAGACGAACTTTACAGAATGGGATTGTCAACCAAAGGCGGCGGAGGAAATACGGTAAGAAATATAACAGCTTCAATTGATTCAGGAGTTTCCCGCGAAGAAGTGTTTGATGTAACACCCTATAATATAGGGCTTACCGATTTTTTGATACGAAAAGAAAAATCATTTGACCTTCCCCGAAAATTAAAAATTGCGTTTTCCAATTCAGAGAGTGATTCTGCTTTGGCTGCTTATAACGATTTGGGATTTATTGCCAAAATAAAAAACGGGGAAAAAGGTTTTAAAGTTTTTCTGGGAGGGTCGCCTTCCGTTAAACCAATGGTGGGAGAAGTTCTGTTTGATTTTATTCCTGCCAATAAAATATTTGACATTGCCCTGGCGGTGGTAGAAATGTTTCATAAGTACGGAAACCGGAAAAACCGACACAAGGCCCGTTTGCGCTATTTGTTTTACAAACTTGGTAAAGATAAAGTATTTCAACTTTTTGAAGAAACGTACAACCAACATAAAAACAGGCATCCCGTTAAATTGACTGAATATCCAATTCATAAAAATATTGTACCTGAAGGTCTGACTGCCGACACTAAAAATTATTCTGGTATTAAAAAATGGAAACAAAACTATGTGAAGGAACAAAAACAGGAAGATTTATATACTGTTGAAATTCCGGTGATGCACGGGAACCTTACCAACGAACAGGCACAGGAAATTGCCAACTTTGCAGGTTGTTTTGGAAATGATACCATACGTTTTTCGCGCAGACAGAATATTCACCTCCGAAATATCCCTGGTTCGTATTTGGGAAATTTATTTGAAAAACTAAATAATATTGGACTGGAAGTAAAAACACCTTATTTGCCGGGAAATTTGGTTTCATGTACAGGAGCAGATACCTGCCAGTTGGGAATTTGCTTTTCAAAGGGTGGATTAAAATCGATTTACGATAAATTAATTGACAAAGACTGGGTAAATGATATTAAAGATATAACAATAAATATTAGCGGTTGTCCAAATTCCTGCGGACAACATCTTGTAGCAGATTTAGGTTTTGCCGGGAGGGTTAGCCGCAACGGAAGGATTTACCCTTCGTACAATGTTTTTGCCGGAGCAGTTATTGGAGAACACAATTCGCTGTTGCCAATAAAATTAGGTGAAATTGCAGCAAAAGATTTACCTGAATTTACCAGTGATTTGCTTTTTCTTTACCAACAAAAATATAAAGACATAAGTTTCCGTGAATTTGTAGAAAACGGAAGGATTGAAATCGACGCATTGTTCGAAAAGTACAGTAAAATTCCATCTTTCGAAGAAAATAAGAAATATTATAGCGATTGGGGAAATAACGAATTATTCACCCTGAAAACCCGTGGTGGAGGGGAGTGTTCAGCAGGCTTGCTTGATATGATAGAATCAGAAATCAAAATAATAAGGAAATGTAAAGAATCCCTTCCCGGGCAGCAGGAGGTTGAAGAGCAAACAATTTTGTTGCATGAACTTGTATTTGCAGCCTCGAAGGTGCTAAGCCTTTCCTTAAAAGAAAATACCGGTGAAGATTCACAATTGGTTCATTTGATTCAAAAACAGTTCATTGAGAAAGGTAAAATTCCGGAACATTACTCAAGGTTGTTTGAGCTGGTTAAAGAAGGAAATTTCTCCGGGCTGTTAAAACAAAAAGATTCAGTAATATCTTTTGCAGATGCAGCTATTTCTTACTACGAAAATCTGGACGATAATCTTCAACCAGGTTATGAAGTAAAGGAAATAACTGCAACAGAACTAAAATCGTTGCTGGATGATGATGAAAATATTATACTGGTTGACGTTCGGGAACGCTGGGAAAAAGAAATCGCAGACATTGGTGGAAAATTAATACCTTTTGACACGGTTGAAGACAACTTTCATAAAATTCAGGAGGCGCCGAAAATAGTTTTTTATTGCCGTACCGGTCGCAGGAGCGCTGAAGTAATTAATCGAATCGCTCAAAAGCAAAATATTGAACATCTTTACAATCTAAAAGGGGGAATTTATGCATGGGCAGATGAAGTTGACAGTTCAATTAAAAAATATTAGATGAAAATTGAAATAAACAAGGTTGACAACAATTATAACCTGAAAGCGACTAATCCTGAGGGACAAAGTATATTAATGGATGCCGCTCCAGAAATTGGAGGAGGCAATAAGGGAATGCGGCCAATGCAATTACTACTTTCTGCATTGGGAGGGTGTAGTTCCATCGATATTATTAATATCCTTAAAAAACAGCGACAGGATTTAAAAGATATTAAGGTTGAAATAGAAGCTGAAAGGGAAGAGGGCAAAACCCCCGCACTTTTCACTCAAATTCATGTTCATTTTATTCTTACTGGTAAAATCGAACCCCATAAGGCCAAAAAAGCCATTGAACTTTCAATGGAAAAATATTGTTCCGTTTCGAGAATTCTGGAAAAGTCGGCTACCATAAAATACAGTTTTGAAATACAAACCGATGGAAATGGCAATATTTTAAAGACTACCTGACTTGTCTGACCGTCATTATTAAAATTTCAAACGAAGATTTTGGAGAACGGTGCAAATAAAAATTTTTGTTAATATCGATTTACAGGTAGGGTTGGGCGCAACTTATTGGGTGTACTACTAAAGAATGACAAAAACATTTAAATTTAGAAACATGAGAACATTATTTGGAATTATTGTAGTAGCACTTTCTGTATTCGTTGTTTCCTGCCAGAAAGACCAGGATTTATTTTCGCAGGCAGAAGAGTTGGAAGAAAAATCAGCCCAAATTGTTGTAAACGAAATTTCGGTTGACAATGCAATGGCAGATATGAATTATGAAAGCGACTTTTTTATTGGCGCCGAAGGCATGATGACCGGAATACAGGGCGGCGGAATGATGCACGGCGGTGGAATGCACGGCGGCGGAATGAATTGGAGTTCAAACAATTCAATGCACTACATGACGGGGCAACACCCCGAATACAGTATGCACGGTAACCAGGGGCAATATCCCGATTCGCTGGTTATGGATTACGGCATGGGAACACAGCTCAACAACGGAAGGGTTATGAGCGGGGCAATGATACTTCATACTTCGGAAGAACCCAACGGCGAAGGATTTACGCGTAAAATCACGTATGATGGTTTTTCCGTAGATTCCATGAGCATTTCCGGAATGACAACCATCCACATTTCCGGTGCCCATCAAAACGGAGGGATTCATTCAGTTACGGGTGATATAATGATTACCATGCCGGATGGCTCCACTATTCACCGCGAATCGGAAATCGTACGGGAATGGATTGAAGGGGCTGAAACAAACCTGGACCAGACAGACGATGTGATGCAGGTTACCGGGCATGTTACAAATACAATTACCGAAAACGGGACGGAAACCATTTACAGAAAAGATATTGTGGAACCATTAATCAAACCAAGTGGCTGCAGGTATTTCACACAAGGAGTAATTGAATTATCGCAGGGAGGAAATGTTGTTGCAACCCTGGATTACGGTAATGGCGATTGTGACGATGTTGCCATAGTTGCTAAAAATGGGGAAGACCCCGTGGAAATTATCCTTTCGGAAAACGACCATTGTGCAGGTAACCAGGTAAATGGAATGGGAATGGGACACTCAAACCAACATGGCAACGAAACCGGCACAAACCATGACAATGGAAATGGCACGGGCAATGGAAATGGGATGGGACAGGGTCACGGTACGGGACATGGCAATGGTTAAAAGCTTGCTTTAAGAATTTGCTTTGGTTTCGATTGGTTTACGTAATAAACTGCACCTCCGCAGAATAAACAAATGAATTGAAACCAAAGCATTACATTCTTTGTTTTGCTAAGTATCACAGAAATCTGAAACATTGACAAAAGAAGATTTTAAAAAAATATTCGATACGAATTTCGATGAAATACGTAGCTACGCTTTCTACCGCTGCAACGATACCGAACTTGCTACCGATATTGCCCAGGAATGTTTTTTGAAATTGTGGGAAAAAAGAGAGAAAATCAGGTTAAACCATGTAAATGGCTTGCTGTATAAAATGGCGTCCGATTTATTTATTAATCATTTTCACCATCAAAAGAGAACGAAACTGTTGTTTCAGAATATCACATTTCAGGACCAGGATTATTCGCCTGAGGAACTTTTGTCTTTTGACCAACTAAAAGAGAAATACGAAACTTTGATACTTGAAATGCCGGATAGGGAAAGAACAGTATTTCTGATGAGCAGGATAGATGGGCTTATGTATAAGGAAATTGCAAACCGGCTCGGGCTAAGTGTAAAAGCAGTTGAAAAAAGGATGAAAAATGCGCTAAACTTTTTACGTACGTCATTAATTGCAACTGATTAAAATGAAACAGATGAACAGCATAGAGCAAATAAATGCGGAAACCGAAAGATTGTTCTTGGGAGCAAAAGTTGAGTGGGGCGAAAACAAAGGGCTAATCTGGGAAAATAATTTTGACAGATTGTTTCAGGAAAAGAAAGACAAAACGGTTGATTTTAAAAGCCGCATTATGAAACTAAGTTTTGCAGCCTCTTTTTTAATTCTCGTCGGAATCGGTTCTTTTGGTTGGTTTTACAACAATACGTATGTTGCCCCAAAAGGGGAACATCTCTCCGCTACATTGCCCGATGGCTCAATTGTGGAATTAAATGCCGCATCAACATTAAAGGTTTATCCTTTCCGGTGGCAGGTGGTCAGGAGTGTTCAGTTTGAAGGCGAGGGCTTTTTTGAAGTTCAAAAAGGGAAAAAATTTACAGTTAATTCAAAATATGGAAAAACTTCGGTTTTAGGCACATCTTTTAACATTTTCTCACGCGATGATACATACCGCGTTTTATGTGTGACCGGGAAAGTAAATGTTTCAGGAACAAAAGATGCCCCGGTTATTTTAAACCCTAATGAACAGGTAATTTTAAAATCAGGAAAGATTTTATACCAACTGGTAAATATTTCGCCTGAAAATATCACGTCCTGGAGGTTCAACCAGTTTGTTTATACAGCCGCCCCGTTCGGTGAAGTAGTTAAAGAGATTGAACGGCAGTATGGTGTATCAATTACAACGGACCTGACATTAAAAAGAACTATCTCGGTTAGTTTTCAAAAAGACCCTGATGTTGAGAAGGTGTTGTCAATGGTTTGTAAACCTTTGGGCTATACATACGTTAAAAAGTCGGAATCAAATTATTTAATAACCGGCGATAACTAAAAAGTGAAGAATTCCATATTTTTAATGCTGTTCCTGTTGTTCATTTCGTGGAACGTAATAGCTCAATCGCAAAAAATAAGAGTTGATGCGGTGGACATTCCGCTTGATGAAGTTTTTATTGAGTTGCGGGACAAATATGGTTTTCAGTTCACATTCGATGACAAGTTCCTTTCGAAGTTCAAAATCACCGTTCGCCAGGAATTTGAATCGAAACAGGCTGTTGTTTCTTACCTGTTGCAAGGGTTTCCGCTCGAATTTGATAAGAGCGGCGAGGTGTTTGTCATTTTTCGGTCGCAGGAAACAACCGCCAACACAAAAAATAAAATCACAAACATTAGCGGACAGGTGGTTGAAGCAGAAACATACGAACCGCTGCCATTTTCTTACATCCTCATTAACAACCGGCAGGTGCAGTCCGACCAAAATGGGAATTTCAATTTTCTCGCTTCTGCCGACACGTCTTTTAACATGCAAATTTCCCATTTAGGCTACTATATTTACGATACCTTGTTCACGAGCAGCGTAAATCAACAATTTGAACTTACCCCTTCGGTAACCGAGCTAAAAGAAGTAAAAGTTGAAGGGTTTGATGTTGAAAGGGCGACCCTGATTGGAAATGCCGCCGGACACATGAAAATAAACCATACCATTGCACCCTTTCTTCCCGGTTACGGCGACAATGCCGTTTACAATGTTTTGCGTTTAATGCCCGGGGTTTTGGCATCCGGCGAACAATCGTCAGATTTGCTGGTCTGGGGAGGTTATGAAGGTCAAAGCAAAATTGAACTGGATGGATTTACAATTTTCGGGCTTAAAAATTTTAATGATAATATTGGGGTTGTAAACCCCCTGCTTATTAAAACTATCCGTGTTTTAAAAGGGGGCTACGAAGCCGGTTATGGAGACAGGGTTGGCGGGATTATCCGTATTACAGGCAAAAACGGAAATCAGGCAAAACCCTCAATCACGCTTAACGTGAATAACTCAACCGTCAATTCTTTAGTTGAGATTCCGGTAAGCAGAAAATCTACGCTGGTTGGCGCTTACCGGCAAACGTATTACGAACTTTACAATCCCTATGATTTGAATATTTTTGGGCACAGGGATATGTCGAATTCAGCTAATCAGCATAATGGAAATCACGACAATTTCAATGGGATGGTTGATGTGCTGGTGGTCCCCGACTACAAATTCAGCGATGCCAATTTAAAATATACATACCGCGGCGAAAAAGACGATATTTTTTCAGCTTCGTTTTATAGCGGGGGCGACCGCTATTCCTACGATATCGAGAGAGAGTTCGATAATTTTCAGTTGGGCAATAACTACAATGAAAGGAACAAACAATTTGGGGCGTCAGCTGGTTATTCAAAATTTTGGGGAAGCAATCATAAAAGTGAAATAAGCATAAGCCATTCTAGGTTCGACAATGAAACAACTGAGTTCAATTCCTCATCAGAAATGATGGGAAATAACGGGGAACACGGAATGGGACATGAAAGTGGGCAAAGCAACAACGAAATAGTACAGGTTGATAATGAAATAGATGAATCTTCCGTTAAAATAGTGCATCATGTTTCTCTTATTAATGGGATTCAGCTTGACTTAGGTTTGGATTTTCAACAGAACAATGTATTGCTTTACCGAAAAGAAGAAGGTCAGGACCTAATCGACTTAAATGGCTTATCTGAAAAATATACCGGGTTTGTCCAGGGTACATTTCCGGTAAACAAAAAATTTACAGTAAAACCCGGGTTGCGCGCAATTTACGAAAATGAAACAGGTAAAATGTTTTACGAACCCCGGTTGAGCGCTTCCTTTAACCTTTCCGAAACCGTAAGATTAAATGCTGCATGGGGACAATATCACCAGTTTATATCCAAAACATCATTTGTTGATAATAACCTGAATTATTCCTGGTTTTGGACAGCCAGTGACGGTAAGACAATTCCGGCATTAAACGCACAACATTGGGTTGGTGGAATTTCATACAACAAAAACGATTTTTTGCTAAGCGTTGAGGGTTATTTTAAAAAAACCGACGGGATTACCCGATACTACAATGAGACAATGGAAACCGGTGAAGGTTTTTATTCAGGAAAAAGTAGAAGTTATGGCATTGATTTTTACTTAAAAAAAGAATACAAAAAGAATGTAGCCTGGGTTTCATATACCCTAAGCAAAGTGGAAGAAAATTTTTCGTTCGACCCTTCAAACCATTATCGGCTTGCACCCCACGACCAGCGACACGAACTTAAATTTGCCGGAATCTATAATTGGAAATCCCTCTATTTTTCAGCCAATTATGTTTATGGTTCGGGTTTCGAAATTATGAAAAGTTTTAATGATAACGACACATCAATTCCCTTTTACAGCAGGCTCGATGCCGCTGTAGTTTATAAATTCAGCAAAGGCAAAGTTTATGGAAATTTAGGGCTTTCCGTTCTGAATGTATTGAACCGTGCAAATATAAAATACTCCAATTTGCGACGGGTTGAATCGAGTACATCGGAGATTGTAAATGTTCATTCGGAAGCCATTCCATTTACTCCTTCTTTATTTTTAAAATTGGGAATATAAGAAAAATCAGAAAAACTGTTCTTATCTGTTTCAGTATCAATTCTGTTGGTAATATTCCCCAAAAAGTGGGGTTGTTTTTCTACACCTGGCCCGCCTCAAATACCCCCCCTATTAACAGGCAGATAATTAGTGTTTTAGATGTTTTGTAATATATTGTGGAAGTTGGCATGGTCTTTTCCACAAAAAGAAATACAAAAAAAGAATTAAATGAACCGTTACCAGTTTTTAAAAAAATCAGCCAGAGGAGTTGCACTTACCACTTTATTGCCATCATTGGCTTTTTGCACTACCAACGGGCAGCAAAAAACAATTCCGGGAAATTACAACGTAAACGAAAGTTTTAACCCGGAAACCGACATCGAACTAACAGCCGCCCCATCCGAATTGCAACTTTTTTCGGGCAACAAAACAAACGTTTATACTTATCAGTCAAAGCTGTTAAAAGGAGAGCAGTACGCTCTCGAAAAACTTGCAGGTTCACACCTCTGCCCCGTAATTCGCGTAAAACAAGGGCAGAAAATCCGCATCCGCTTTAAAAACCAACTCCCCCGCGAAAGCGTAATTCACTGGCATGGTCTGCACATCCCGCCCGAAATGGACGGGCACCCCATGTACGCGATAGAAAACGGCGAACAATACATATACGAATTCGAAGTGAACAATCGCCCTGGCACGTATTGGTTTCATCCGCACCCCGATAAAATTACCGGGCCACAGGTGTACCAGGGACTGGCCGGATTGTTTATTGTAGAAGATAACAATAGCGGTTTGCCTTCCGGCGAAAACGATGTCCCGCTGATTATCCAGGACAGGATGTTCGACAACAGCAACCAACTGGTTTATTTGCAAAACAACCGGATGGGGCAAATGCAGGGTTTTCTCGGAAACCGGGTTTTGGTGAACGGAAATCCCGATACCACGTTTAATGTTTCAAAATCCACGTACTGGTTCAGGGTGCTCAACGGTTCCAACTCGCGTATTTATAAACTGGCGTGGAACGACGGCGAGGATGTTATTGTAATCGGGGCCGACGGAGGCTTGCTCGAAAAACCGGTTAAAAAACCTTACCTGATGCTTGCCCCCGGACAGCGTGCCGAAATATGGAAAGATTTTTCGGGGCAGAACACAGGAAACGAAATCCAATTACAAAGCCTTGCCTTTAGCGACGGCACCTCCATGGGAATGGGCGGCGGAATGATGGGGCGTGGAATGGGTGGTGGAATGATGCAACCCGATGGTGTTGAAAATGGGATTGCATTTAATGTGGCCGCTTTCAAAGTGACAGAAAACACCGGCAAAAAAATGGAATTGCCTTCAAAGCTTTCAACGATAACGCCGCTTAATCCAACGAACGCTGTAAACAGCGGTAATCCCCGCCAATTTCATTTCTATAACCAGCGGATGCAGTGGGTTATCAATGGTGAAACATTTGGGATGACCGAGGTGGCTGAATGGGAAAAAGTAAAACTGAACACCACAGAAATGTGGGAATTTATTAACAGCGACAATGGCCGCGGCATGGGAATGATGCAGGACATGATGCGCATGCCGCACCCGGTACACCTGCACGGCCTTCAATTTCAAATTATTGAACGGGAGGTTTCAGGGATGCAGCGGGCAGTTTGGGAATCAGTAAAAGACGGTTTCATGGATGACGGCTGGCAGGATACCTTTCTGCTTATGCCCGGAATGAAAGTGAAGATAATGATGAAATTTGAAGATTTTAAAGGAATCTATGTCTATCACTGCCACAACCTGGAACATGAAGACATGGGAATGATGCGGAATTACGAAGTAACAGATTAACCAACATCTTTTCTGGAAAACAAGGGGTTGTGCCAAAGGCATCCATTCGGGCAACCCCTTGTTCCATAGGTAGGATAAAACAATACATTATGGTACAAATTGACAAAATTATCGCGTTGTTCACGCTTATTTTACTGATAAGTTTTCCTGTACTTGCGCAGGAACATTCTTACAGCGATTCAGCAACAGAGGAAACATCGGTGGTTGTTGAAGAAGGATTGCCCGAAGCTGGGGAAATTCCGGCTACTGAAAATTCAATTTTTGCCCCCTGGAGCCAGTTCCCGAACCTCCACCCGATGGTTGTACATTTTCCTATTGTTCTTTTACTGTTAGCAGTGCTCTCCCAATTCATCGGGTTGTTTGCTTACCGGAAAGAGATGAGTTGGGTTACCATCTTTTTACTCGCAGGCGGATTTATCGGAGGGCTGCTGGCCGGGCTGGTATTTCATCCGCACACCAGCGAACTACCTGAAAATGTCCAACAGATTTTTGAAACGCATGAATATTACGCGTACCTCACCCTTTGGCTGGCTGGCACCGCGCTGGTACTAAAACTAATCAGCCATTTTACTATGCGTAAAACCTGGTTTGAAGTAATTGTTTTTCTGGTTTTGGGAGCTTCGGCCCTTACGGTTAGCCTGGCAGGTCATCTTGGTTCGCAAATGGTTTTTATTGAAGAAGTGGGCCCTGGTGGAAATTACATTGAACAGCAAGACGAATAAAATAAGAAATAGATATAACCGCATTGCCGGGGTTTACGATTTCATGGATAGGCCCATGGAAATGGGTTTCGCTAAATGGAGAAAGAAGATGCTGGCCGAAGCCATCGGCAAAACGCTTGAGGTTGGCATCGGGACAGGTAAAAATTTACCGTTTTACCCGAAAGATGTGGAATTGACCGGGATAGATTTCAGCGAAAAAATGATTAAAAAAGCCCGAAATAAAACCAACCGGGCTGCAAATACACAGCTTTTGGAAATGGATGCCGAAGAAATGAGTTTTAAGGACAATACTTTCGACACGGTAGTTACCTCCTGCGTATTTTGTTCAGTTCCTCACCCCGTGCAGGGCTTGAAAGAAATCAGGCGCGTGTGCAAAAACGGCGGTAAAATACTGATGCTCGAACACGTACGCAGCCACAACAAAGTGGTCGGGCCGTTAATGGATGCCTTCAATTTTATTCCCCTGAATATTTACGGGGCAAATATTAACCGTGAAACGGTTGATAATTTATTGAGAGCCGGTTTTGAACCCAAAAACATCTGGGTTGAAAATTTATGGTCCGATATTGTCAAACTCATTCGGATAACCAACTACAAACAATGAAAATAATAAAATACTATAATATCTTTTAAAAATTATATAACAGTTAAGCAATTAATTTTCACGTACTTTGTAAAACAATTTAAAATTTAATGACATGAAAAAGATGAAAAAGTTAGTAATTATCGCAACAGCCCTCCTGTTTATGGCGGGGTACACAGCAAGCGCCCAAACGGGCCACGACCACAACAACGAACAAAACCAACAACAAGGCATGATGATGCAAAACAGCGGAATGATGCAAGGTGGAATGATGCAAGGCGGCGGAATGATGCAGGGAATGATGGGCAACGGTATGTGTCCTATGTGCGGCCAAATGATGAACCAAAACATGCCCATGAAAAAATTCGGTATGATGGTAAACCGCCTGCCCAACATGCAGCAACAACTGTCGCTTACCGATGACCAGGTGAATCAACTTTTCGATTTGCAAACCGAGTTTAAAAAACAACAACTCGATTACCAGGCAGAATTGCGCAAAAAACAGATGAAACTGAAAAATTTGTTGGCTGATAACGCTTCGGCAAGCCAGGTGAAAAACCAGATGGAAGCATGTTCCGAAACAAAAATCGACATGAAAACAGCCGCTTATGAAACCGCCGGAAAAATGAAAGCAGTGCTCACCAGTGAACAGAAAGAGCAATTGAAAAATACAATGATGCAAGGCGGAATGATGAACAAGAACCGCGGCGGAATGATGCAAAACAATGGCGGCGGCATGATGCAAAATCAAAATAACCAGTAATAAGGAAAGGAGTAAATTATGATGGGAGATTACGGACACGGCTGGGGAATGGGAATGGGCTGGTGGTGGATCATCGGGCTTATTATCGTAATCGCTGTTGTTTGGATGGTTGTTAAGGGAATGAACCAGAACAACAACGCCGGCCAAAGTCCGGGCAAGTCGGCGCTCGATATTTTAAAAGAGCGCTATGCCAGTGGAGAAATTGACAAGCAGGAATTTGAAGAACGGAAGAAAGATTTAATGTGAACAATATGAAGATTACAATATTAGCGACAAAAGGCTGCAATCACAGGCCAAAACTTGAAGAACAGTTGCAGGATAACGGGCTGCAGTACAAACTCAAATATTTTGAAGACCACCCGGAACTGGTGGAAACATATCAATTAAAAAGATCACCTGTTCTTCTGGTGAACGATGAAGTTGCATCGGTCGGCATGCCTGGCCAGAAAACAATAACGGAGTTAAAAAATAAAAACAAAACAACATGAAGTATTACATCGAAAGAACAACAGATTATGCCTTTGACGAAGCCGTAGAAAAAGTAACAGAAGAATTGAAAAAGGAAGGCTTTGGCGTGCTTTCAGAAATCGACATCCACGAAAAGCTAAAGGAAAAGCTCGATGTGGATTTCAGAAGATACAAGATATTGGGTGCATGCAATCCTCCAAAAGCTTTTCAGGCCCTTCAGTATGAAAACAAAATCGGTACCATGTTGCCTTGCAATGTCATTGTTCAGGAACTGGACGATGGTAAAACAGAAGTAGCCGCGGTTAACCCGGTGGCATCAATGCTGGCTGTTGACAACCGCGTTTTAACCGAAGTGGCCAATGAGATAGAAGAAAAATTGCAACGCGTGATTCATGCGTTATAATTTGTTGAATGATGTCTGTCGAACCCTTCAAACATTTAAATAATATTAATGCTAAAAGATAGTTGATTATAAATTTTAAAATGTAAGAACTTGGAAATCATGAAAAAACTTGAGAATAAAACAGCCGTCATCACCGGTGGTGCAGGAAGCATTGGAAAAGCAACCGCCGCCCTGTTTTTGGAAGAAGGCGCTAAAGTTCTTTTGATTGACCTGGATGAAGAGGCTCTGAAACAAACAGCAGCGGAACTGGGAAATGAAAATATATCGTGGTGTGCAGCAGATGTATCAAATACAGATGATGTAAAACGTTATGCCAATGAAGCAAAAAAAACCTTTGGTAGTGTAGATATATTTTTCAACAATGCAGGTATCGAAGGTGTAGTAAAACCGGTAACCGACTATCCTGAGGATGAGTTTGACAAAGTGATGGCGGTGAATGTGAAAGGAGTATGGTCGGGCAATAAATATATTGTCCCGCTTATGGCCGATGGTGGAAGCATCATTTTGAGCTCCTCGGTTGCCGGGTTAGCCGGCACGCCCAATGTAAGCGCTTATGTTGCCAGCAAGCACGCCATCATAGGCCTGATGCGGAGTCTGGCTTATGAAGTGGCAGAAAAAAAGATCAGGGTTAATACCATCAATCCCTCGCCTGTCGATAACAGAATGATGCGTTCGCTCGAAAACGGCTTTGCGCCCGGACAGGGTGATGAAGCAAAAAAAAGCTTCGAACAAACCATTCCGTTGGGCCGCTATGCCAAACCCGAAGAAATCGCTAAAGCGGTATTGTTTCTTGCCGGCGATGACAGTCAGTTCATAACCGGTACCACGCAGGTGATTGATGGAGGGATGAACGCGTAAATGATGCAAAATCGGAACAATCATAAAAAAGAAAGGAGGAAATTATGATGGGAGGAATGGGCTTATGGTGGATAATAGGTATTGTTGTGCTGATTGCCGCTATCTGGCCGCTGGGGCAAAGGTTCAACAGGAACAACAGCCCCGGCAAAAGCCCCGGCAAATCGGCGCTCGATATTTTAAAAGAGCGTTATGCCAAAGGAGAAATTAATAAACAGGAATTTGAAGAACGTAAAAAGGATTTATAGAAGTAGGGCCTCCCCCTGCCCGACTTATCGTTCAGGAGGGGTAAACCCTCTCAGGAGGGGAAACAGGAACGGGGCAAACGTTTCTAACCTTTACGCCATGCCTGCCTGTCCGGCGAGGCAGGCTTTAACCGTTAATTTTTAAAAGAAAAATATGGATATTAAAGACAAACGACCGCAAAAAAGAGACGAAACACAAATGGTACCACAGCCTGTAAAAGGCGAAAAGGGCCTGGTAAATGTAGATACCACCTGGGGAATAATACAGCCTATGCAGGTTGCAAAAGGTGTGCGCACCGTAGATGAAATAGAAGTAAATGAATTCCGGGAAAAAGGGCTCCCGATTATCGATGCCCGAACACCCGGATTTTATGATGTTTCCACTATCCCGGGGGCTAAAAACATCCCGCATAATGAAATAACCAAAAGAATGGGCGAACTGGACCGCGGCCAGCCGTCCATCTTTTTTTGCAACGGGCCGCAATGTCCGCAGTCCCCGTCAGCCATCCATAATTTGCTGGAGGCCGGTTTCCCACCCGAAAAAATACTGTACTACCGCGGCGGCATGCACGACTGGGTAACACTGGGGTTACCGCTGGAAAACAAAATACAGTAACCCAAATATTAAAGCAGAAAAATGTCATCTGATAAATTAAAATGAAGCGAAATGGATAAGCAACACAATCATCAGGAGCACGAACACCACAAGGCGCATGAACATCATGAAGAACACAAAAATCATGAGGGGCATAAACAGCATAAACATCATGAAGGGCACAAGCAGAAAAAAGGTAATCACGGTGGCCACGGTGACGGGTCACACGATCACCATGCCATGATGATCAAAGACTTTCGCACACGGTTTTGGGTTTCAACCATCATTTCAATCCCAATTCTGGTTTTCTCACCCATGATCCAGAATTTTTTGGGTTACGAGTGGCTACTCCCGGGCAACAAATATATTCTGCTGATCCTTTCTACCTTTGTTTATTTTTGGGGTGGCTGGCCTTTTCTAAAAGGGTTTTATGAGGAGATAAAAGCCAAAGGCCCCGGAATGATGACATTGATATCAATGGCTATTTCAGTCGCTTATTTTTACAGTGCTGCGACTGTATTTGGACTTAAAGGAGAAGATTTTTTCTGGGAGCTTGTTACATTGATCGACATCATGTTATTGGGCCACTGGCTGGAAATGAAATCGGTATTGGGAGCATCAAAGGCCCTTCAATTGCTGGTAAGCATGATGCCTGCCGAAGCGCACCGGGTGAAAGGCGACCAGGTGGAAGATGTGAAACTGGAAGAACTCAAAAAAAATGATATCATCCTTATCAAACCCGGAGAGAAAGTATCGGCTGACGGGGTTATAGTGGATGGTAGCAGTTACCTGAACGAGTCGATGCTTACGGGCGAATCAAAACCGGTAAAAAAAGAAAAGGACGATAAGGTGATCGGGGGATCCATTAATGGCAACGGATCACTGAAAGTAAAGGTTGTGGGCACCGGTAAGGACAGCTACCTGAACAAGGTGATAAAAATGGTTGAAGAGGCACAAAAAAGCAAGTCGAAAATGCAGAACCTTTCCGACAGGGCGGCTAAATGGCTTACTTACATTGCCCTTACCATTGGGTTTGGGACTTTAACCGTGTGGCTGTTGCTTGGCTACGATTTTGTTTTTGCCCTGGAACGGATGGTCACGGTCATGGTTATTGCCTGTCCGCACGCGTTAGGGCTGGCCATACCGCTGGTAGTGGCCATTTCAACGGCCGTGTCGGCGCAAAACGGCCTGCTCATCCGCAACCGCACAGCCTTTGAAGAATCAAGAAAAATTACGACACTTCTGTTTGATAAAACAGGAACCTTGACAACGGGTGTTTTTGGCGTTGCCAGGTATGAATCGATAAACAAAGCAATAAAAAAAGAAGAAATGTTCCGCCTGGCCGGCGCTTTGGAGCAAAACTCGGAACACCCGATTGCTGTTGGCATCATAAATAAACTGAAAGAATTGAAAGTAAATATCCCCAAAACTGAAAAATTTAACGCCATTACCGGAAAGGGTGTTGAAGCTAAGGTTGAAGGGAAACAAGTGAAAGTAGTAAGCCCCGGTTACTTAAAAGAGAAAAACTGGGAAATGCCCGAAGGTTCCGTTTCAAGCGAGGCGGAAACAGTGGTGTTTGTAATTATAGATGAAAAGGTTGCAGGTTATATCGCGCTGTCGGATGCCATTCGCCCCGAAAGCAGGGAAGCCATCAAAACATTTAAAGATAACAATATCAAAACATTTATGGCTACCGGCGATAATGAAAGAGTGGCCAAAGCAGTTGCATCCGAACTTGGGTTGGATGGCTATTTCTCTGAGGTTTTACCCCATCAAAAAGTGGAGGTCGTAAAAGAACTACAGGGCAAGGGCGAATTTGTAGCCATGACCGGCGACGGCGTAAACGATGCACCGGCGCTGGCACAAGCCAATGTGGGCATTGCCGTGGGATCGGGAACGGATATAGCGGCTGAAACAGCCGATATCGTGCTGGTAAACAGCAATCCAAAAGATATTGCCAATCTGATTTTGTTTGGTAAAGCAACCTACAACAAAATGATCCAAAACCTCGTTTGGGCCACAGGTTATAATACAGTGGCGATCCCGCTGGCCGCAGGTGTTTTATACTCTGCGGGCTTTGTGTTAGGCCCTGCAGTAGGGGCTGTTTTTATGAGCCTGAGCACTATAATTGTCGCCATTAATGCGCAATTCTTAAAACGGAAAATGAAAAAATAAAAACAATTATTTAAAAGAAAGTACAAATATGATGTACAATATAGAAAAAATTAAAGAATACCTGGGTGATTCCCGGGATGATTTATTAACACATAAGTGTAAAACTGTAACAGTAGACCAGCTTACGCTTCCCGGTCCTGATTATTTCGATAAGGTTTTTACAGGAAGCGACCGCAACGTACAAGTGCTGAAAAGCCTCGCTTCTATTTATAATCATGGCAGGCTGGGCGGTACCGGTTTCCTGTCAATATTGCCTGTTGACCAGGGTATTGAGCATACAGCAGGCAGCTCTTTTGCTCCAAACCCGATGTATTTCGACCCTGAAAATATCATCAAACTGGCAATTGAAGGCGGGTGCAACGCAGTGGCCACTACCTTTGGGGGTCTGGCGTTACATGCCCGGAAATATGCGCATAAAATTCCCTTTATAGTAAAAATAAACCACAACGAATTATTGACCTATCCCAACACCTACGACCAGATTATGTTTGGGTCGGTACGCGAGGCCTGGAACCTGGGGGCGGCGTCTGTTGGAGCCACTATTTACTTTGGCTCTGCAGAGGCTGACCGTCAGATACAGGAAGTGTCGGAGGCTTTTGAGCAAGCGCACGAACTTGGATTGGGAACCATCTTATGGTGTTATACCCGGAATACTGCCTTTAAAACAGCAGACAGGGATTACCACACCGCAGCAGATCTTACCGGACAGGCCAACCATATCGGAGTAACGATTAAGGCCGACCTGATCAAACAAAAACTTCCTGATACTAATGGAGGATTCCGTGATCTCAAATTTGGAAAAACTGAGCCGGCGATGTATGATAAGCTTGCCACCAATCACCCTATTGACCTCTGTCGTTACCAGGTGATCAACAACTATATGGGTAAAATCGGTTTGATCAATTCGGGGGGCGCCTCTTCAGGAGCGTCCGATTTTGCGGAGGCAGTGCGCACTGCCGTGATCAACAAAAGAGCGGGGGGTACCGGGCTGATTTCAGGAAGAAAGGCGTTTCAACGCCCGTTTAAGGAAGGCGTCCAATTACTGAATATCATTCAGGATGTATATCTTTCAGAAGATATTACCATTGCATGATTTCATGGAAACAACCTATTAAACAGAAAAAAGAGATCTTAGCCAATGGGTAACTTAATGCTAAATAAAAAATTCATCGTTTTACTGGTCTGTCTATTTGTGGTAATGACCGGATACGGGGTTTTATTGCCGGTCCTGCCCTTTTTTATCGAACGGCTGGTGACATCTGCCGGGAACGGTAATACCGACATATCCTTCCATTTTAGTATACTCACGGCTATTTATCCCTTTGCCCTGGTATTCACAGCGCCCTTTTGGGGGAAAGTTTCCGATCGGACAGGTCCCAGGGCGCTTATTATCCTTGGACTTGGAGGTTACGCGCTTATGCAAATTATGATTGCGTTCAGCACCAACCTAGCCATGCTTTATACAGCACGAATTTTGGGCAGCCTGCTTTCTTCTTTTCTGGTACCGGTGGTCAACGCTTACATCAGCGACATTACTACCAAAGAAAAACGTACCCGGGCAATAGCCTGGGCAGGAACTGCCGCAAGTGCCGGTGTAATTACCGGACCCGGTATAAGCGGCTTGCTCATCAATAACAACCTGCATTTCAAATGGCAGTCCGGCCACTGGATGATTGACCGTTTTAGTGTGCCCTTTCTGGCTCTCGCTATTTTAGGCGTCATCACCCTAGTGGCTTCCCTGTTTGTTTTGAAACGCACAAAAAGAGTACCTGCAACTGCACGGCGAAAACTGACTTTTCAAATATTCCCGAAAGGGAAATGGAAAAGTATGGGTGAATTACTGATATTGTCATTGACCATACAATTTGCCATAACTCTATTTGAGTCTGTTTTTATTCTCTATGGTAAGGATGTTAGAAATTATTCGGCTTCATTTATCGGCATAGGATTGTTGGTTTGTGGCCTTGTAATGGCCATTTTACAGCCCGTGATTGCAAAATGGGGCCCGTTAATTTTCCAAAATATTAAAAAACAGATATTATATGGGTTCCTGATAGCCGGGGCTGTTTTGATGTTATTTGTTGTGGACCAGGACACATGGTACCTTATCACGTCCATAGGGCTTTTCGGGTTAGGCACATCCCTGGTCATTCCCAACCTGATTACCCTTATTTCCCTGCAGGAAAATAGGTCTTCGGGCTGGGCCCTGGGCATGCAATCTTCCTTTAGCGGAATCGGGCAAATTGTCGGCCCCTTATTTGGGACAGCTATCTATACTTTAAATAACAATGCCCCTTTTTATGTTGCAGGTGGCCTTCTTGTTTTAGTGGCATTTATTCAATTTAACAAAAATAAAATCTTAAAAAAATGAAAAAAATAAAAGTTGCCATCAACGGATATGGCGTAATTGGAAAACGGGTAGCGGAAGCCGTTGCCTTACAGGACGATATGGAACTGGCCGGGGTTTGCGATATTATTACCGACTGGCGGATAAAAATAGCTCTGCAAAGGGAATATCCGGTATTTGCTTTTAATGACGACTTCAGGAAGCAAATGGAAAATGCAGAAATACAAGTACAAGGTACCCTTTCCGACCTGATAAAAAAGGCAGATATTATTGTGGATTGCACCCCGAAGAAAATCGCTGCCAAAAATATTGAGAAATACAAAGAAGCCAACCTGAAATTTATTGTTCAGGGCGGGGAAAAACACGAAACAACCGGACATTCTTTCAGCGCCGAAAGCAATTATGAAACAGCATTAGGACGGGAGTCAACGAGGGTTGTATCATGCAATACAACCTCTATTGTACGTACGCTTACCGCCCTGAAAAACGCGGGGTTGTTGAAAAAAGCAAGGGGGACACTGCTCCGCCGGGCAACCGATCCCTGGGAAAGCCACCTGAACGGGATAATGAACACGCTGGTGCCTGAAAAGGAAATCCCCAGCCACCAGGGGCCCGATGCGCAGACTGTTGATCCCGGTTTGGATGTAATAACTGCGGCCGTTAAAGTCCCGGAAACCCTCAGCCATTTGCATTACTGGAATGTGCAACTCACCAGGGAAGCAAGTAAAGAGGAAGTGCTGGATGCTTTTCGCACATCCACCCGTGTTGCTTTTATCAACTACGGTGACGGGCTTTCGGCCAATAACGCCATCAAAGAGCTGATGCTGGCATTGAACAGGCCTTATGGTGATATGTACGAAGTGGCCCTGTGGCAGGACATGTTGAAAGTGCAAGGCGATGAATTGTTTTATGCTTACGTAGTGGACAACCAGGCCATTGTAATCCCGGAAACCATTGATGCCATCAGGGCAATGACCGAAATGGAAAAAGATTCCGAAAATTCTATTCGGAAAACCAATAAAAGTTTGGGGGTACGTCAGAATTTTTAGGGACAGAATGTTAAGAAATAAGTACTTTATTATAGCGATGATTTTGCTGGCATGGGGCAGAATATGCCGGGGACAGGATAATATGCTCATTGAACAAATTGCGGGCAGGGATATTATCCGTAAGGGCTATAATGAAGCAGGCGACAAAATCTCGAAACAAAAGTTCTCAATCAGTAACCTGGATACGCTGAAAGGAATTTTATCAGTGCAAATCAGGGTGTCGCTATTTGATGAAAAGGATAAGCTAACCGACAGCTATACCACTGATTATGTTTGCAAGCCGGACGAATCAAATGTCCTTCTCACTGTTTTCCCGTTCGCCCGGCAAAATGATGCAGAATATGTCATCGAAACTTCATCGCCGAAGTTTAAAGAACTATATGATTTTTCAGACAATGCTAAAAAGTTAAATGACCTCAGTGTTGAGATGTCTGTCAAGTCGGGGCTTTTAGGATTTTTTGGTTCTAAGAACCGGATTTCGATAAAAAACAGGAGCCTTGAAATGGAAACCGGTAATTATATCCTTACATCTGACTTAACAGTTGAAGCCTATTTGTGGGGGTTACGTGTGAAGTCGATTCAATACGAGGTTATTGAAATGCTGAACGCAGAAAAATTTTTGATGAGCCAAAAGTTCCAAAACAAAAGTGGCAGTTTTTTTATAGTGAATTACAATGCGGTCGGTAAATGATATTAATTTGAAAGTTACCAAAAAATCATCATGAATAAAACAAACAACCTTAAGCCAACCTTCGTTTTAATATCCGCATGGCTGGTGGTTTTGGTTTCATGCTATCTTCAAATACGGATGGGGAATTCAATGTTTTCAAGGTCAGGATCGATGATGGTACTCATTACTGTTGTGGCAAAACAGATGTTGTTAAAAGGCAGGAATGAATACCATCGCCAGCAGTTGAGAAAGTTGGCTGCGGGCAAAAAGGCAAATCTCGAAAAAATCCACCCCACCAAAAGTCATGGATATCTCGAAACCGTTGCTAATTTGAATATTCTTATTGGTACTTTAATTTGGGGTTACGGCGATTTATTCTATCAATAAAAAATGTTTAAAAGGAGGTTAATATGAAAAAGTTTATTCCAATAATTACAGTTTTAATATTTTCGTTTACACTGCTTTGTGCGGGAAATACAGCACCTGGAAAATTGCAAAAAGATAGCGTGAACAAAATTTCAGCATCTCAACTTCATCAAATGATGGAAAACAAAAAAAGTTTCACGCTTGTAAACGTGCACATCCCGTATGCCGGGGAAATTCCAAAAACCGATTTACTCATTCCTTATAACAAAATAATGGAGCATCTGAATGAATTACCTGCGAAAGATAAAAAAATTGTATTGTATTGCCGGAGCGACCGTATGAGTACCATTGCCGCAGAAGAACTTGCGGACGAGGAATATTCAAATATTTACAATTTAAAAGGCGGCATGAATGCATGGAAAGCAGCGGGTTATGAGTTAATCGACAACCCACAGTCGAAGACAACCCGTTCCAGCAGAAAGTGATGGGAATGCCGTATTTATGATATTTCAACAATCTTTAAAATTAAAAAAACCATGAAATTAAGTTTTACTTTTTTATTTTTCGCCTTACTTATATTGGCCGGAAATTCAGCTTTGTCCCAAACCGATACAACTACCTACCATCTAACCCTGCGGCAGGAAACCGTTAACAAAGCAGGTAAAGATGTGATGGGCATGACTATCAATAATAGCATACCGGGACCAACCCTGCAATTTACCGAGGGTGATTATGCAGTTATTTACGTTAAAAACGAAATGGATGAAGAGACTTCCGTACACTGGCATGGCATTTTACTCCCCAATTTTTATGATGGAGTGCCTTATTTAAACACCCCGCCCATTTTGCCCGGCGAAACCCAAAAATACGAATTCCGGCTGAAACAGGCCGGCACGTACTGGTACCATTCGCACACCATGTTACAGGAACAAAGCGGGGTTTACGGCGGTTTGGTTATTGAACCACGAGAAAAGACACTGGATTACGACAAAGATTTAGTATTGGTACTTTCGGACTGGACAAATGAAAAACCGATGAATGTGTTACGGAATTTAAAACGTGGCACGGAGTGGTACACCATCAAAAAAGGAACAGCAACGCCACTTAACCAGGTGATTGCCCGCGGAGCTTTGGGCGCACAGCTTAACTTTTGGAAAGACCGCATGGAAGGTGCCGACATTGCCGACATTTATTACGAGGAATTCCTGATAAACGGTGAACCAAGCCGGGAATACCCCAATTTAGACCCGGGCGAAAAGGTAAGGTTGCGCGTTATAAATGCCGCCGCATCTACCGCCTTCTGGTTGTCGATTGGTGGTGGAAACCCCACCCTGGTCGCGGCTGACGGATTAAGGGTTGAACCCTACAAAACTGACAAACTGTTTATTGCCATTGCCGAAACATACGACTTCCTGGTAACCGTGCCACAAGAAGGCAAAATCGAATTCACGGCCACCGGACAGGACGGCTCGGGCAAAACCTCGGCATTTATTGGAACCGGGCAAGCCATTCAAGCCCCGGTCATTCCCGCACCCGATAAAATAAAAATGATGCAGCAAATGTCAAAAATGGAAATGCGCATGGGCGCACCGGCCATAAAATTCAGGCCTAAAAACGACGACCCGCACCACCTCCGCAAAAACTGGGGAATGATAATGCCCGAAATGGAAGGTATGGAACAGGAACAAAGGACAAAACATGACATGCAAAACGCGGATGGGCATGCAATGGAAAATATGCAGAAAACTGAAAAAGATACGATGCAGCAAATAGATGCCGACGGAAGGAACATGGACATGGATATGGGCGGTGAAGGCATGTATTCCGAGTATCATTACAATTTCTTAAAAGCACTTGAAAAAACTACTTATCCCGCAGATGCGCCAGTGAAAGAAGTTCTGCTCAACCTCACCGGAAACATGCAGCGTTACATCTGGAGCATGAACGGTATCCCGCTTTCAGAAACCGATAAAATACTTATCAAAGGAGGCGAAATTACCCGCATCACCTTCAACAACCTTACCATGATGCACCACCCCATGCACCTGCACGGGCATTTTTTCAGGGTCATTAACGAAAACGGGGAATATTCGCCGCTAAAACACACGGTAAATGTGGCGCCCATGCAACAGATAACCGTCGAATTTTACGGCGATGAATACGGCGACTGGTTTTTTCACTGCCACATTTTGTATCATCTGATGGGCGGGATGGCCCGCATTTTTAGTTACGACACGCCGCGCGACCCGCGTTTACAAGGACACCCGGTTTCCAAACTCATTCACGAAACCAACCTCTGGTATTCCTGGGGCCTGGCCGATGTAGCCTCGCACCTCGCCGAAATTAACCTGGTTACTTCCAATCTGCGCAACCAGTTTAACCTGAGCGCCGAATATGGCTGGAACCAAAACATGGAAGCCGAATTTACTTACGAACGCTATTTATACGATTATTTCACTGTTTTTGCAGGTGTGAACATGGAGAACGAAGAGAAAGACAACCTCGATGAAATTTCGACCACGGCAGTAGCAGGTTTTCGCTGGTTTACTCCTTACATGTTTAATATGGATGTGAGGATTGACAATGAGCTAAGGCCACGCCTCGCAATTGGGCGGGAACTGATGCTGTTTCCCCGCTTATTTGTTTTCGGGTACTATGAATATCAAATGGATTTTGGGTGGGTAAACAACCTGGGTGAAAACACCAACTTTGCTGATGAAACAACTTGGAATGCGGGGGCTGAGTATATGTTATCAAAGAATTTCTCACTCATGGCCAGCTACGACAACCGGTTTGGTGCCGGTGGCGGATTAACCATAAGATTTTAACCATGGCAGAATATAAAAAAAACAGTCTTTCGTTAACCGGTGCCGTTTCAATGGGGACGGGAGTGATGATTGGCGCAGGGATTTTTGCGTTATTGGGGCAGGTTGCCGAATTGTCTGGAAGTCTTTTCCCCATTGCATTTGTTGTTGGCGCAGTAATTTCTGCTTTTAGCGCTTATTCTTACATTAAATTGTCCAATGCATTTCCTTCGGCGGGTGGAATTGGCATGTATCTGAAAAAGGAATACGGTAAAACCACTTTCACGGCATTTGCAGCGCTACTGATGACTTTTTCTATGATCATCAACGAAAGCTTGGTTGCCCGTACTTTTGGCACCTATGTGTTACAATTATTTGATGTTGGAAAAAACACTTTTTGGGTGCCTGTACTTGGGGTTGTGCTTATTGTTTTGGCATTTGTAGTAAATATTTCAGGAAACAAACTTATCGAAAAATCTTCGTTCACCATGGCGATTTTAAAAGTTACCGGGTTGGCGGTATTGGCCATCGGAGGATTGTGGGCGGCCGGTTTTAGTTTCAGCGAAACCCTGCCCAAAACCGTCCCCGATAAATCAATAGCAAGTTTTATAGGAGCGCTGGCGCTTACAATTTTAGCATATAAAGGGTTTACCACCATTACCAACAGTGGCGACGAGATTAAAAAACCGCATAAAAATGTGGGGCGCGCTATCATCATCTCCATCGCAATTTGTGCAGTGTTATATTATGTGGTGGCCATTTCAGTGGCCTCGTCGCTTTCTATTGAGGAAATTATAAAAGCCCGCGACTATTCTCTTGCAGAAGCGGCCCGACCTGCATTTGGTAAATACGGCGTTTGGGTTACCGTGGGCGTGGCTATTATTGCCACAATTTCAGGAATTATTGCCAGCATTTTTGCGGTTTCGCGCATGACGGCCATGCTCACCGACATGAAACTTATCCCGCACAGCCACCTTGGAATGTCGGGCAGAATCCAAAAACACATGCTGGTGTATATTGCCGGTCTTGCAATCCTGCTTACCATTTTATTTGACCTCTCAAGAATTGCCTCGCTCGGCGCTATTTTTTACCTGGTGATGGACATTGGAATTCACTATGGCTTGCTGAAAAATCTGCGCAAAAAGGTTGACTTTAAACCGGCAATTGTGATTACAGCCATCGCACTTGATACAGTTGTGTTAACCGGTTTTGTTTTAACAAAAGCAAAAAGCGATTTAACAATTATACTTGTTTCAGTAGGAATAATGTTGGTTATTTACCTGGGCGAGAAATGGTTTATTCATAGAAACAAGAAAACATGATAGACACAAAATTTTATACAATTTTTCCAAAATTATATAACATTAATTTTTTTTATCACTGTATATTTGCATCAGTTTGATGATTTGAAAAACACCGGATAAATAATCCCTTGTTATTTCAAATTAACAAAAATTATCAATTTTAAAGGAACACTTTTAGAAATTATTTGTTTTATTTGTCGAATAATGTTAAAAAGAATCAGTCATATTATTTTATCTCTCCTGTTGTTGGTTTCAACAATAGGGATGGCTGTGTCAAAACATTATTGTCAGGGAGACCTGTATTCTGTTTCCGTTAATGGTTTGAACAACGATAAATGTGATATGGGTGATTGCTGCCACGATGAAGCTCATTTTTTTAAAGTGCAGGAGGATTTTCATACTCCTCCAATTTCAACCATTCCGGTTTTAGCAGAACTTGATATTTTGGGGCATGACTTGTTCACAGAGGTATTATTAAATTCTCCTGAACTGGAAGTAGCAGGTCTTAATTTTATTGAAACACCCCCTTTACTTCCCATTCAAAAAACACTTTCCCTGAAGCAGGTATATCGTTTATGATATTATTATGATTAACAGGAGGTTTTTGTGACGTACAAAAACCCTCTAAGTATTTTATTAATCATTATAAAACTCATAATCGAAATTTCATGTTAAACAGAATTATCCGTTTTTTTCTTGAAAATAAGCTGGTTACATCGTTAGTCCTCATACTTTTTGTGAGTTGGGGAATTGTAACTTCACCCTTTGGCTGGGATACAGGTGTTTTACCTCAAGACCCGGTACCGGTGGATGCCATCCCCGACATTGGCGAAAACCAGCAAATTGTATTTACCCAATGGCCGGGCCGTTCGCCCCAGGACATTGAGGACCAGGTTTCATATCCGCTCACCACTTATTTGCTCGGTATTCCGGGCGTAAAATCAATCCGTAGTTCATCTATTTTTGGTTTTTCCAGCATTTTCATCATTTTCTCGGAAGATGTTGAATTTTACTGGTCGCGTTCGCGGATTCTCGAAAAATTGGCTTCGCTGCCAGCCGGATTATTGCCCGAGGGGGTACAGCCTGCGCTCGGCCCCGATGCAACTGCCCTTGGGCAGGTGTACTGGTATACCATCGAAGGCCGCGACAAAAACGGCAACCCCACCGGCGGCTGGGATTTGCACGAAATACGCACCGTACAGGATTTCTATGTAAAATACGGGTTAAATGCCACGGAAGGAGTTTCAGAGGTGGCATCCATTGGCGGCTTTGTGCAGGAGTACCAAATCGACGTAAACCCTGATGCGCTGAAAGCTTACAACATACCGCTGCACAAAGTAATGATGGCGGTACAGAAATCGAACCGCGATGTGGGCGCTAAAACCATCGAAATCAACCAGGCGGAATACCTGGTGCGCGGGTTGGGCTACGTTAAAAAAGTAGAAGACATTGAAAAAGCCGTTGTTGCAGTGCAGGAAAATGTCCCAATCCGGATTCAGGATATTGGCGTGGTTAGCCTGGGACCCGCAACCCGGCGTGGCGCTTTAGACAAGGATGGCGCCGAAGTGGTTGGCGGCGTGGTAGTGGCACGTTACGGAGCGAACCCTTTGCACGTTATTAATAATGTAAAAGCTAAAATCAGCGAAATTTCACCCGGATTGCCCAAAAAGGTTTTACCCGACGGGACCGAAAGCCAGTTAACCATTGTGCCTTTTTACGACCGTTCAGGCCTTATTTACGAAACACTGGGAACTCTGGAAGAGGCCATTTCCCTTCAGATTCTCATTGTTATATTGGTGGTTATCGTGATGGTTTACAATTTACGGGCATCCTTTCTGATTTCCAGCTTGTTGCCCATTGCCGTGCTGATGGTTTTTATTGCCATGCGCTATTTTGGCGTTGATGCCAACATTGTGGCGCTTTCGGGTATTGCCATTGCCATTGGGACGATGGTCGATTTGGGGGTCATCCTCTCCGAAAACATCATAAAACATATCGATGAATCGCCGCCTGAACAGAAGCTCATAACCACTATTTACAACGGGGCTTCGGAGGTAAGTTCTGCCATACTTACAGCGGTTTCTACTACCATTGTAAGTTTTATCCCGGTATTTACCATGCAGGCGGCAGAAGGAAAACTGTTTGGGCCGCTGGCATTTACCAAAACGTTTGCACTCGTTGCCGCCCTTTTGGTTTCGTTGCTTATTATGCCTACGCTTGCCCATTGGTTTTTTGGGGCGAAAATTCAAAATAACAAAATCAGGAAGTGGCTCAATATCGCGCTGATTCCTATTGGAATTGCTGCGCTTATTGCCGGGCAGACCTGGGGCGGAATGATACTACTGGCATTTGGTGTTGTGGGTTTCGTAAAAGAATTGAGGAAAAAAACTGTTGAAATCGATAAGCTTTCAGCCCCTACTGAAGGCGTGGCAAAATCTGGTCCCTCATTTCAACAAAAAATGAAAGCATTTGCACTATGGTTATTTAACCACGCCGAAGTTATAATTGTGTTAATCGCGGTAATTTGGCTACTGTCCAAATACTGGTTGCCTTTAGGGCCTTCCAAAAGTCTGGTGATGAATATTTTATTCGTTGCCCTGATGGTAATTCTTATTTTAGGGTTTTTCATCATTCTTGAATATTTTTACAAACCCATTCTCCGATGGTGCTTGAACCACAAAGTCGCGTTTCTGCTGATACCTTCTCTTTTAATTCTCTTCGGGGCAACTACCTGGATGGGTTTCAACAATATGTTTGGTTTTGTGGCAAAAGGGTTCGACACGGTAGGATGGAACATCCGCACCACCAAAGTGTGGTCAGGGTTAACCCACACTTTCCCAGCCATCGGGAAAGAATTTATGCCCTCGCTCAATGAAGGAAGTTTCCTGCTCATGCCGACTTCCATGCCCCACTCCGGGTTTGAATACAACCGGAAAGTTTTGGGGCAACTGGACATGTTGCTGACCAACATCCCTGAAGTGGAACTGACGGTAGGAAAACTGGGAAGGGTAGAGTCGGCGCTCGACCCGGCCCCCATTTCCATGTACGAAAACGTGATTAATTACCGGCCGGAATACATGCTGAACGAAAAAGGCCACCGGATACGGTTCAAAACAGATAAAAATGACCGCTTTATACTCAGCACCGGAGATACGCTTTCCAATAAAGAAGCTTTACAACGTGGTGTACTATACCAGGACCTCATCCCCGACACCAAAGGCGCTTATTTTCGTAACTGGCGGGAGGAAATCAAATCGCCCGACGATATTTGGGATGAAATTGTGAAAGTGACCAAAATCCCGGGCGTAACTTCAGCCCCTAAACTGCAACCCATCGAAACCCGTTTGGTGATGTTGCAAACCGGTATGCGCGCCCCCATGGGGATTAAAGTTTACGGCCCGGATCTTGGCACAATTGAAAACTTCGGGATGAAACTGGAGGAAATCCTGAAAGAAGTCCCCTCGGTGAAAGCTGAAGCGGTTTTTGCCGACCGGATTGTGGGGAAACCCTACCTGCACCTGAACATTAACCGTGAAAAAATATCCCGCTACGGTTTGAATGTGGAAGATGTGCAGCAGGCGATAGAAACGGCCATTGGCGGAATGAAAATCACTTCTACCGTGGAAGGCCGCGAACGTTTTCCGGTGCGGGTACGCTATCCCCGCGAACTCAGGGACAACCCCGAATCGCTCGGTAATATCCTGATACCAACACCAACCGGGGCGCAAATTCCAATCTCCCAGATTGTCGATTTTGAATATGTAAGGGGGCCCCAGGCCATTAAAAGCGAAGAGACTTTTTTGGTGGGGTATGTTTTGTTTGACAAACGTGTTGGATATTCAGAAGTGGGGGTAGTCAACGATGCACAAAATGCGATTCAGGCCCGGATTGATTCAGGCGATTTAAATGTACCCTCGGGCATTAGTTACAAGTTTTCGGGAAGTTACGAAAACCAGGTGCGGGCCGAAAAACGACTCTCCATCATTGTACCGTTGGTATTGGTCATTGTATTTCTGATTCTCTACTTTCAGTTTAAATCAGTATCGACATCACTGATGGTGTTCACTGGAATTGCGATGGCGTTCAGCGGAGGGTTTATGATGATTTGGCTTTACGGACAGGGCTGGTTTGTCGATTTTTCCCTATTTGGAACCAACATGCGCGACCTTTTCCAGATGCACACCATCAACCTGAGTGTTGCAGTTTGGGTCGGTTTTATAGCGCTCTTTGGTATTGCCACCGATGATGGTGTTTTAATGGCTACCTACCTCGACCAAAGCTTTGCCCGTAACAAAACCGATAATCTCAGTGGAGTGAGGGCGGCAGTGGTGGAAGCGGGATACCGCAGAATCAGGCCGGCGGCAATGACTTCGGCAACAACAATTATTGCCCTGCTGCCTATTCTTACCTCCACCGGCCGCGGCGCCGATATCATGATACCGATGGCCATACCGGCTTTTGGGGGGATGATGTTTGCGGCCGTCACCTATTTTATTGTACCGGTTCTTTATTCGATGCGCGAAGAACGCAAACTTAAAAAGATACAATTATGAGATTCATTATAAATATATTTTTCCTGACAATTCTGGGAATTACAGCGGGTCAGGCCCAAACGTTGGATGAATATCTTCAAACAGCGGCAGAAAACAATCCCGGCCTACAGGCCAGATACAAGGAATTTGAAGCTGCGCTGCAAAAAATTCCGCAGGTAAGCGCTCTGCCCGACCCCTCGTTTTCTTTTGGGTATTTTCTTTCGCCGGTGGAAACCCGGGTGGGTCCGCAAAGGGCAAAATTTTCGCTCACCCAGATGTTCCCCTGGTTCGGGACTTTGGAAGCGCAGGGCGATGCGGCAGCTTTGATGGCAGAAGCCAAATACCAGTCGTTTCTCGATGCACGTAACAAATTGTTTTACGATGTTGCAGCAGCATATTATCCGCTGTACGAACTGGAACAATGGAGACAGGTTGAGCAGGAAAACATAGACATCCTGCAATCGTATAAAACCATTGCCAATTCGAAGTTTAAAAACGGAACGGCGCCCATGGTAGATGTGTTGCGGGTGGACATTATGCTGAAGGATGCAACTACCAACCTCAGCATTCTCAACAAAAAAGAAAAACCGTTGCTTGCAGCATTTAACAAATTGCTCAACAGGGATGAAAACGAGGTTGTGGTTATAAATGATTCGTTGGCTATAGAATTTTTGCCGGAAAACTTTCGGAAAGATTCGTTGCTGGCCAACAACCCGGTGTTGAATGCACTGGACCTGAAAATAAAAGCCAGCGAAGCCAATGAAATAGTGGCGCAAAAGCAGGGTTTGCCAAAATTGGGTATCGGGTTGGATTATGCTATTGTTGGTAAACGCAGCGATGTGAGTATGCCCGATAATGGGAAAAATATATTGATGCCGATGGTTTCGGCGACTATCCCCATTTTCAGGAAAAAGTATAACGCTGCCGAAAAAGAGGCACAACTGATGCAGGAAAGCTATTCCCTTCAAAAAGACGAAACCGCCAACTCACTTATTTCAACTTATGAATCAGCCTGGTTTCAGGTACAGCAACAGTTAGAATTAATTGACTTGTACGAGGCACAAATCATGGAGACCAGGCAAACGTTGAACCTGTTATTCAGCGCTTACGGTAACTCCGGGAAAGAGTTTGAAGAAGTGCTGCGTATGCAACAGCAACTACTGAAATACGAAAAAATGATGGCTACGGCAGAGGTTCAATACCAGATAGCTGTTTCAAAATTGAATTATATCACTGCAAAAACATATTAATAATGAAAACAAACAGGAAAACAATAATTATTGCCTTGTCAACACTGACCGCAGGTTTATTACTGGGCTGGCTGATTTTTGGAGGTTCGCAAAGTAAAACCACCGATGAAAATCAACATGAACACATTGGAGAAGAAGTCGCTGGTGAAACTATTTGGACGTGCTCTATGCACCCGCAAATCCGCCAAAACGAGCCGGGCGACTGCCCTATATGCGGAATGGATTTAATCCCGCTCGACGATGAACAGAACAGCGGGGTTGACCCAATGGCCATTAGCATGTCGCACACGGCCATGCAACTGGCCAATATCAATACCGCAATGGTGGGCTCGATGGACCCGGTAAAGCAGGTGCGTTTAAACGGGAAAGTGCAATCTGACGAGCGTTTGGTTTATTCCCAATCATCGCACATACCCGGAAGGGTTGAAAACCTGATGGTGAATTTCACCGGCGAGTACGTTAAGAAAGGACAGGTCATTGCATCGGTGTATTCGCCCGATTTGGTAACTGCACAGGAAGAGTTGTTTGAAGCGCAAAAAATAAAAGAGTCGCAGCCACAGCTTTTTAACTCGGCCAAAGAAAAGCTAAAAAACTGGAAACTGACCGACAACCAGATTGAGCAAATTTTAAAATCTGAAACTGCCAAAGAAACTTTTGATGTGCAGGCCGATGTATCGGGTTATGTGACAAAAAAAATGGTCAACCCAGGGGATTATATCCGTCGAGGCCAGGCCATTTACGAAATTGCCGACCTTTCAAAAGTGTGGGTACTTTTCGATGTCTATGAATCGGATATGCCGTGGGTGAAAAAAGGCGATAAAGTTGAATTTACCGTTGCTTCCCTTCCCGGCGAATCGTTTTCAGGCATAATTTCTTTTCTCGACCCTGTAATTGACCCGAAAACGCGGGTGGCAAAAGCCCGGATTGAAGTCGTTAACCGGGGGTTGAAACTCAAACCCGAAATGTTTGCATCGGGTACAGTTGAAGCAAAATTGGCCAACCGGTCAGGCGCTGTGGTTGTTCCAAAAACAGCCGTTATGTGGACCGGCGAGCGTTCGGTGGTTTATTTGAAATCGGAAACCGACCAGGGCGTGAGTTTTTTGATGCGCGAAGTAAGCCTCGGCCCCGCATTGGGCGAAAGTTTTATTGTAGAAAGCGGCCTCCGGGAAGGCGAAGAGATAGCAATAAACGGCACATTCAGTATTGATGCGGCCGCCCAACTGGCGGGGAAACCAAGTATGATGAACCCGGCTGGCGGCCCGGCCATGACCGGGCACAACCACGGCGGAATGGACATGGGCGGAGCAAGTGCCCCCCCTGTTGAGCCGGTTGATGCCGATCCAAAATTTACAGCTCAGCTTACTGATGTTTATGAAGCTTACCTCGATATGAAAAATGCGTTTGTGGAAACCGATGCGCAAAAAGTAAACAGCGGGGCACAAAAAGTAAGCACAGCCTTAAATTCGGTTGACATGGGTTTGTTAAAAGGCGATGCCCATATGGCCTGGATGGACCAGTTAAATGCTTTGGAAAGCGCTGTAAATGCAATAAATAAATCTGATGATATTGAAAAACAACGCCGGGAGTTTGCCCGGTTTAACCTTGCATTTTACAAAAGCCTGAAAATGTTCGGGCTGGACAATGAAACGGCTTATTACCAGTACTGTCCCATGGCCAACCGCGACAAGGGTGCGTACTGGCTGAGTGAAATCAAAGAAATACGCAACCCTTATTTCGGTGAGGATATGCTGGGATGTGGAGAAACAAGGGAAACCTTGAAGTAGGAGGAGTTAACCGGTAAGGGGCTGCGGCTCCTTCCGGTTTTTCAGAGATATATTTTAAACCATTAAAAATGCCATAAAATGAAACAAATATTTCAAATATTTAGATATGTAACCTTTACATCGCTGATTATTTTTTCTGTAGAGGTATATGGCCAGGATTCTTTTGTACTGGCAACCAATCAGCAATTTAAAGTAGAAGGGACATCTACCCTTCACGATTGGGAAATGGTATCAACCAAAGCCGAAGGTAATGCAAGTATTAAGCTGGTAAAGGGCAAAATTGCTAGCATCAATTCGCTTGTTGTTGATTTACCAGTTACTTCCCTAAAAAGCGGAAAGAACGCAATGGATAAAAATGCGTATGAAGCTTTGCAGGCAAATAAAAATCCTCAGATACAATTAGAACTGGTAGAAACAGAAGCCATTACGGACGAATTGGTTAAAGCGAAAATCAGGCTTTCCATTGCTGGTACCTCCAACATGGCCAATTGGGAGGTCAGCTATAAACTGTCGGAAGATGGCGTACTTTTTTTGGGTTCTCATAGAATTAAGTTTTCCGATTTTAAGGTAGATCCCCCCAAAGCCGTGTTTGGCACTATAAAAACCGGAGACGAACTTGAACTCTCATTTGAAACAGCGTTTAAACAAACTAGTGAAACAGCTTTTAAATCAACAAATTAAAAATCAAATATCATGAAAAAATTTAATTACAAATTCAGCATTACATTTATTTCTCTATTGTTAATGACATCGGTTATAGTACACGCACAACAAACCAAGTTACAATTTTTCAGGCCCAATGATAAGACAGGGCTGAATGTATTTGAATCTACTAAAACCGATACGGTCGCATTTGATGGTTTCAAAGTTCGCTTGGGCGGCGATTTTGCTATGCAGTTCCAAAGCTTAAACCAAAGCAATTCCGCGGGCAACCTTGTTGAACTAGGCTCCGATTTTAATCTGCCATCGGCAAACCTGAACCTCGATGTACAATTGCTGGATGGGGTCAGGATGCATCTGAAAACCTATCTGTCTTCAAGGGCCCATAATGAAACATGGATAAAAGGTGGGCATATGCAGGTGGATAAGCTTGATTTTGTCAGCCCCGGGTTTTTGAGCGGTCTGATGCAGTATGCAACTATCACCATCGGCCTCGATGAATTTAATTACGGGGATGCCCATTTCAGGCGGTCAGACAATGCAAGGGGAATTTTTAACCCGTTTGTGGGAAATTACCTGATGGATGCATTCTCCACGGAAGCATTTGGAGAAGTTACCCTGCAAAACAACGGATTACTTGCCGTTATCGGTTTAACAAACGGGAAACTTAATCAAAATGTGACCGTCAATGACAACACCGACAACAAACCATCTTTCTACGGTAAACTGGGATATGATAAGCAGCTTAACGATGACCTGAGAGTGCGTCTTACCGGATCATGGTATATCAACAATGGAACTTCAAATGGCGCTTACCTTTACGGCGGCGACCGCGGAGGGACAAGGTATTACAATGTACTGTTCACTGTTCCGGATGAGGAGGGCAATTCTGAGGGCGGCCCGCGCGACGGACAATACAACGCACGTTTCAGCAAACTCACCGCTTTGCAATTTAACCCGTTTATAAAATTTAAAGGCCTTGAATTTTTCGGTATTGTTGAACGGGCAAACGGAAATAATGAATTTACGCAACCGCAGGCATACAAAGAAGGGGCATTCACACAACTGGCCGGAGAGTTACTTTACCGGTTCGGGGCAAATGAAAGGTTCTACCTCGCGGGGAGGTACAATACCGTCAAAGGCAAACAACGGGAAAGCTCGACTGAGGATTTGGATGTCAGTCGGTTAAATCTGGGTGGAGGATGGTTTCTTTCCAATAACGTTTTAACAAAACTGGAATACGTTGACCAAAGCTATAACGGTGATGCCTGGACCGGCAGGTTTGCCGGAGCTGAATTTGGTGGAGTTGTTTTGGAAGCAGTTATCAGCTTTTAACAAATTAAAAAGCCGGAGAACGATTTGGTGGAGAGAGAGAAGAGGAAGCCGCGCAGGGGCCCCGGCCCCTCCGGCTTGTTTTAAACAGCAAAATTAACGGGTTATGCAATCAGTTTATTTTATAGCAAAAAACAACAAAGAACCAGCAATTCATTCATTGGTCGGGCTGTTGGCCGGATACTTTGTTCTTCATCCGGCAAGTATGGTCATCCATTGGTTCGAATCGAATAATTCACCGGATGCCTGGGCACAAATCGGAAAGATTGTTTCAGGAAGTTTTGTCCATTCTTTTAGCTTGCACATGATGCCTATGTCTTTGGCATTTGCTGTTTTGGGGCTGGTTGCCGGAATCGTTTCCGGGTTTTACTATAAATCCATAAAAAAGAAAAACCGGCAACTTTACGGGAAGCGGCAATTGCTTCAACAAAGTTTACCGAACCTGATAGCCAGTGGGGAAAGTGAATTTGTAGAATTTAAATCATCCCTGAGGTACGACTACCGCCAGGTAAAAACCGACAAAAACCTGGAACACATTGTTTTGAAAGAAATCGCAGGTTTTTTGAATGCAAATGGAGGAATTCTTGTATTAGGAGTTGACGATAGCGGGCAGATATTAGGTCTCGAAAATGATTACTGGACGCTTAAAAAGAAAAACAAGGATGGTTTTCAGCAACGAATTATACTACTCGTTTCCAATACATTTGGCAAAGATATCTGCTCGATAATTCATATTACCTTCCATACCTTTCAAAACAATGAAATTTGTACGATTTACATTGAACCTTCGCGGCAGCCGGTTTACCTGAAAGAAGGAAACCGAACAGTATTTTATTTAAGAACGGGAAATATAACAAATCCGCTCACAACCAGTGAGGCTGTTAAATATTTAAAAATAAAAAGTTAAACATTAAACATTAAAAAAGATGAAAACAAAAGTTTTAAGCTTAGTTGCGCTGTTTATGATGGGCGCTGTTTCCGTTTTTGCAGGAAACAAAACAGAAAAATTCCTGGTGAACGGGAAGTGTGAAATGTGCGAGAAACGAATTGAGATGGCAGCTTTATCGCTGGAGGGTGTTTCAAAAGCTGACTGGAACAAGGAAACTAAAATGATGGAAGTTTCACTTGATAATTCGAAAACTGATGTGCACAAAGTAGAAATGACCATTGCAAAAGTGGGCCACGATACTAAAATGCACAAAGCGACTGATGAAGCATACAACCAGTTACCATCCTGCTGCAAGTATGACCGCTCAGAACTCAAAGCTCCGGCGAAGCCGATGAAACATAAACATAAATAACAAAAAGAGCCTACTGGTTGAGTAAAACGAAAAAAATACAAAATCCTTTTTTGGGAGGAGAATACGTTAGGATGCGGAGAAATAAGGAAGACTATTAAGTAGGTTTGGTTTGGGGACGGAGAAGAGAAAGGGAATGGGAGGGTTACTCCCTCCCGCCCTTTCAATTGTAAAAATACTATCATGAAAGTGCGATTAAAAAAATACAAGTTTATAAAGAACCAGGAAATACTGATTCATGCTTTTGTGGGGCTGTTAGTAGGGTATTTTATTTTACACCCAACAAGTATGGTCATTTACTGGTTCGAAAATAATTTAAACGGGGTTAGCTTTTCTGCTTTATGGTCGGTTTTTTGGAATCAGTTCGTTGAATCCTTTAGTTTTAGTATGATGCCCATGTCGGTTGCTTTTTCCGTTCTTGGATTATTGATTGGCCTGGCTTCAGGATTGTATAACCGTTCTATAAAAGAAAAGCAGGATAAATTATTGACAAAAAGGCAATTGTTAAATCAAAGCATCCCATCATTAATTGCCGATGGAGAAAATGATTTTGTTGATTTTAAAGCTTCTTTGCGCCACGACTACAGGCAGGTGAAAACCGATAAAAACCTGGAAAACGAAGTGCTGAAATCCATTGCCGGTTTTTTAAATGCCAAAGGCGGGACATTACTCATAGGAGTTGACAATTACGGCAGCATCCTGGGTTTGGAAAATGATTACTTCTCGCTGAAGAAAAAGAACAAAGATGGTTTTCAACAGCGTTTAATACTATTGGTATCCAATGAATTTGGAAAAGACATAAGCACGAAAATCCATTTCTCGTTTCATGAAATAGATGGGAAAGAGATATGTGCTTTGTTGGTTGAACGTTCCACACGGCCGGTTTATTTAAACGAAGGGGGCAATACCATTTTCTACCTGCGCACCGGCAACGTCACTAATTCGCTTACCACAAGCGAAACGGTAGAATATCTGCAATCGCGGGAAATAACTTAAATATTAAAAATTATGAAAATAATAATGCTTTTTTTTAGCCTTACCTTATTAATATCCTTTCATAGCTACTCTCAATTAGAATTTGAAGGAGTAATAAAGTCTGAATTTAAAACCATTCAGTTGGAAAACGGGGAAATAAAGTTCTATAAATTCGACACAAAAGCTCAAAAGATAAATTTTTATGACCTGGATAATTCACCATGGAAGTCGATTCACATTCCCCTTGAAAACAATCATTTTTTTGAGGAAATTAAAATGATTTCTCAAAATACAATTAATCCTGACCAGGAGATAGAAATAGTCTATACTTGTTTAACGTATAATTACAATGCCATTGAAGAAGACCCCGAACCTGAAAACAATGCCGTGCAATTCACATTAAACATTATCAACGAAAGTGGTCAAAAACTACTTTCTGTGCAGAATAGCCATGAAATGAAACTTACTTCGGCAAATGGTAAAAATAAACTTCTGATTTTTAAAAATGGAGGTAAAAGTTTTCGGAATAGCAGTGAAATACTGGTTTATGCTTTACCCAATAAAAAATAAATTATGGAAGACTACCTGCAATATAAAAGGTTCCACATACAAGAAAGTATATCGGAAGAAAAAATAGAAGAATTAATGATGAAGTTTAATTCCACTCCGGGAATCGACAAAATCGGTTGTGTAAGACAATCGATTTCTGTCATCTTTAATCCATACGAAATTAGTGAAAAAGAAATATCAAAAAGTTTATCTGTTCTTGGGTTGACAGTTACAATAGATGACAAAAAATCTTTTAAAAACAAGCTAAAGAAGATGGCGGAAGAAAATAAGAAAGATTTTGGAGGGAAACGATTGGATTGCTGTGATATGAATAATTAAAAAAGTTTAAAAATGGGGATTATGCAAAATCAGACGCAATATAACAATTTTAAAAGTGAAAAATAATTATTCAATAAGTGCTATGAAAAACATTGCTTTATCAAGAAAGGGCAAATGTCTGTCATTAAAGTATGAGGGGCAAAAAGCAAAATTGTTATGGCAATGCGAATTTGGGCATAAATGGGAGGCGAGCCCAAATAGTATTATTCATCTTAAAAGTTGGTGCCCCGAATGTGCTGGCAATAAAAAATATGACTTGGCACAAGTTCAACATATAGCTCAAGTTAGAGGGGGCAAATGTTTATCGAAAGATTATACAAACTCAAAAGTAAAATTATTATGGGAGTGTGGAAAAGGACATAAGTGGTATGCTACAACTTTTAGCATAAAAACAAGAAATAGCTGGTGTCCTGAATGTAAGAGTTATTTAAATCATTAAAATTAAAAGTTATGAAAAGGTTTAAAGTGGTAAAGAGATTATTTGAAAAATTCAGTGGTTCAAAAACGCTAATATTATTATTAGTTGTTAGTCTGATTTTGTCGAGCTGCACGGTTATAAAACCAGGATTTAAGGGTGTTTTAAATCGTCCGTTTGGAAAAGGGTTGCAAACAGATAAAGTTTTTCAGGATGGCATTTTTGCTCGTGGTGTTTTTACAAATATAATTCAATATGATGTAAGGCTAAGGAGTTATCAGGAACAAATTGACATATTAACATCTGATCAATTGCATACAACAATTGCCTTGTCGGTTACAGTAAAACCAGTTGAATCAGAAATTCCGGATCTTATTTTGGAAGTCGGACAGGATTATTATGAAACCGTTGTAAAGCCAAATTTCTTTTCAGTAACAAGAGGCATTATGGCAAAATACAATTACGAAGAAATTTCAACAAAAAGTTTAGAAATTGAAAAGTTAATTTTTGCTGAACTGAAAGAAAGATTTGAGGGGAAACACATATATCTCGATAGGGTCACACTCGATCACATCATGTATTCGCCCTTGGTAACCAATGCCACAGATACAAAACTTGTAACAAAACAAAAATTAGAGCAAGCGAGCATAGAAGTTGAAATTGCTGAAAAGGAGGCTGATATACAAAGGATAAACGCGGAAGGGCAACGGGATGCCCAGCAAATAATCGACCAGGGCCTGTCGCAAAGATACCTTCAGTTTAAAGCCCTTGAAGTACAAGATAAGTTGTCGAAAAGCAACAACGCGAAATTTTTCTTTGTGCCGGTTGGCAAGGACGGTTTGCCCATCATTATCGATGCAGGCTCAAACGAATAAAAGGAATAAACCTGAATTATATCGGATTAATTTTCCTGTCAACAAAATGAAACATGTTGCTAAAAATTGAAATAAAGAGACAAAACAACAGTAATATATTAATTTAAAATTCAATGTTATGAAGAAAAAAGTATTCTTATCAATGATTGCCGTTGCAGTGTTAAGCATAACGGCATTCGGGAATTCCAAAACCGAAAAAATTGAAAAGTTTAAAGTGAAGGGCACTTGCAGCACATGCGAAACCCGTATTGAAAAAGCAGCTAAAGGTGTTGCCGGGGTGACATTTGCCGAATGGAGCGAAGAAACCCAAATGATAGCTGTTTCGTTCGACGATTCAAAAACGGATGTCCACAAGATACACATGGCCATTGCAAAATCCGGTCACGATACAGAAATGCACAAGGCAAAAGATGAGGATTATAACAGGTTGAATGCTTGTTGCAAGTATGATAGAACAGGGCTCAATACAGAGATGGGTGGCCACGAGAGGCACAATCATTAAAATAAACTGAAAATTTATGGTTTTTCCTTTTTGGGATATCGGTTAGGCATGGGCTAAACCATAAAAGGCAAAATTATGCAACTCTTTTTTAAAATGATGTAACAGTTGACAATCAATAGTTTAGTAAATTTGGTATTGAGGAAAGGCGGTAAGATCCCCGGAACATTTTGTTCCGGGATCTTCTTCCAAAATCGAAAAAAGAAAGGAGTACGTTATGTTTTTAAAATTATTGATTGTTTCGGTTATCCTGGTTGCTTTCACCATGTT
>Ga0334883_1001032_pt1 | contig 44170 bp, 37 predicted proteins | sample GraSluR1_MG_6_FD_207230 | JGI IMG/M metagenome (GOLD analysis project Ga0334883, IMG submission 207230) | Sludge microbial communities from methane-producing bioreactor in Wageningen University, Netherlands - Granular Sludge_09_05-R1 | ecosystem: Engineered > Bioreactor > Anaerobic >...
CGGCCGCCAGCCAGTAGCCCTGGACCGAACGGTCGCCCTCGTCCAGGCTTCCCCTCCGCTTCCAGGCCAGGATGGCCAGTCCCAGGGCCACCCAGCCCAGATAATGGACCCGGGTCAGCCGATCGATCGTGACGGTGACCGTGGCGTTTCCCTTGCCCGGCAGGAAGAAGCCTGCCAGGTTGGTGTGGTTGTGGAAACCTCGGACCCCACGGGCGCTGACGCTCCAAGGCGAATTGCTGCCCAGGAAGTCCTGGAAACGCAAGAGGGAGCGGCTGGGGGCCTTGTCCGGCATGACGATGTTGGCCGGATCGCTGACCACCAACTGGAAGACCAGGGCGAAGGGAAAGACCAGGCAGGTCCCCAGGGCCAGGCCGGCGACGATCCGGAAGAGGGGATCCCGCAAGTCCAGCAACGCCTTGGACATCCGGGAACGGACCTGCTCGAGCATGGCCTCCCGCTGCCGCCAGGTGCGCCACCTCCAGCGCAAGGGCCCGCCCGCCCGGAAGACCCCGGTCCCGCGCGCCGCGAGCATGAAGGCGGCGTAGACCACCATGAACTGGCCATAGTACCAGCACGAGAAGGTGGTCAGGAAGAAGAAGAATCCGGTCAGCAGGAGGTCGCGAAACCTCCTGGTCTCCACCGAACGGTGCATGAAGAGGATGCACAGGGGCATCCAGGCGGTGTTGAGGGTCTCGGTCACCCCACTGGTCACCGGGTAGGCCAACACGTAGGCCGACAGGCCATACACGGCTCCAGCCGCCAGTGCCGCCGGGGCGCTGTGGACCACGTGCCGGGCCAGGGCCCACGCGGCCATGCACCCGGCCCAGAGGTTGCCGAGGATCAGCAGGTTGTAGGCGGTGACCAGGGGGAAGACCGACAGCAGAAGACCCACCGCCAGGCAGTTGAACGGGTCGGCCACGAAGAGATAGCCGCCCGCGGGGGCGTTCACCAGCCGGCAGAACAAGGGCAGGATCCCCTGGACCAGCGAATCCCGAACCCACCAATGCCCCCACGCGTGTTTCCAGAAGTCGCCATAGGCGTCGCCGGCGAAGCGCTCGGTGAAGACCTGGGCCACAGGCCAGGTGGCCACCACGACCAGGATCAAGTAGAGGACCGAGGCCAGAGGCCAGCCTTCCAACCACGAGAAGCGAGGGCGATCTGGAGATGTCGGATTCATCGAAGGTCATCGTAGCAGGCCGCCCCCTCCGCTTCAATGAGGGGCCAAAGCGCGAAGAGGGACCGCCCGTCCCCCGGGGAATGAGGCCGGCATGCGTTCGGCCGCCCGCGTGCTCCGCCGTTCCTCGCGCGGCACCCTCGCGTTGACCCTGGTCCTGGGCCTGCTGCTCAACCTGGGCACCCTCCAGATCCTGGTCGAATCCCGCGAGTTCGCCCCGAACCAGAAGACCCCCCGGGCCAACGCCCTGCGGACGGCCTACTGGCCCGAGTCGCCGGTCTCCACCAGCGAACTGGGAGACCCCCTGGCCGACTGGTTGGGACTGGAGGAGTACCTGCTCCGGGCCACGCTGCAGAATTTGCAGATCGAGGCCTTGCGACCTCTGGAGGACCGCGCCCTGGAGGCGGCCGAGATGGCCTTGGAGGGCTACACCCGCCTCCTCGAGCCGTTGACCCCGTCTCAGCGTCGCAAGCTGGCCGAGCCCCAACCCGGCGTGGTCGACCATCGATCCCTGGGCCTGGACAGCGCCGGGCTGGACCAGATCCTGGTCTGGCTCCATCGCCTGGACGAGCGGGCCCACGGGGCCGAGAAGCCGGCGCCCGCGCAGAGCCCCCTCCCTTCCCCGATGCGGATGGCACCGACCCGGCTGGCCGTCTCCATGACGCGGCTGCTGGACGATCCCAACGAGCCCATCACCCCGGCCCAGGCCCGGGCCATCCTCAAGCGCGAAGTCGAGCTCCGAAAGACCCTGGAGCTCCTGCACAACACCCACGCCCAGGCGCGCCGGGTGCTGACGTCGGCCCAGCGCCAGGAGGCCTTGTCCCTGCCGCTGCGGCGCTGGGAACCCTTCCCGTCGCCCCGGGCCCTGGAGCTCTTCATCCGCTCGGTCCAGGAGCGTCGGAAGGAGGCCCCCGGCACGTGACCCCTGCCCGAAGTCTGCTGCAACGGGCCGGCCCCTGGCTGGTGGCCGGGCTGGCCTACCTGGCCCTGGCCGTGGCCGTCACCTGGCCGCTGGCCTTGGAGCTGGACAGCCACGTCCTGGGATATCTGGGCTTCGAGAACACGGCCCAGACCATGTGGCACTACCACGCCTGGCGTGAGTTCCAGGGCGATCTGCTGCGTTCGAACCTGCAGGAGCGAGGCCTCCTGGGCACCCTGGCCAACCTCGGCGAGATCTACCGGGTCTCCGTCTCCTTCCCCGAGAAGAACAGCATGGCCAACGGCATGGACTTCGTCTGGACCTGGCCGCTGGACCTGCTCTTCGGCCTCCCGGCCTACTACAACCTCAAATGCTGGCTGATCCTGGTCGCCAACGGCCTGGCGGGGATGGCGCTGGCCCGGGCCACCGGCGCGGGGCGACTGGCCTGCTGGGTCGGCGGCGCGGTCTTCTCCTTCAACCCATGGACCTTCCACATGCTGATCACCGGACGGATGGTGGAGGCCCAGACCTTTCCGGCCGCCCTGGCGGCCCTGGCCCTCCTCTGGACCTGGCGCCGACCGGAGCCCTGGGCCTGGGCCATGGCTGGAGGCGCCCTGGCCCTGGTGACAGCCAACTACTGGTTCTACGGCCACTTCATGATCCTGTTCACCCTGGTCTGGCTGGTCTGGCACCTGCTGATCCGCAGGCCGCCGACCTTGGGGCCCTGGGGTCGCAACCTGGTCTTCTATCTGCTGACCTTCCTGGTCGTCTGCCTGCCAGCCGCCCACCCCTACCTGGTGCGCGTGGTCACCGACGAGCGCCTGCCGGGTCTGGTGCGTCCCGATCCGGGCGACCGTCCCTCTCTGGAGAGGTTGACCCGACAGGCCACCGCCTTCTCGGCGGAAGCCGACTACCCACTGCGACAGCCCCGGCGGGGCGCTCACTCGGGATTCACCCCCCCCTGGTGGCTGCCCAACCAGCACACCTTCCTGGCCAACGCAACCCTCCTGGCCCTCCTTCCCGCCCTGCTGCTGCGCCGGGGAGGATTCTGGCTGGTGGGCGCCCTGGTCTTCTACCTGCTGCCCCTGGGGCCATACCTGAAGTTCGGAGGCGAGGTGGTCCGAATCGGGGACCAGAGCGTCCCCCTGCCCTACCTGCCCCTGATCCTGCACTTCCCCCTGCTGGAGAAGCTCTTCTGGCCCAACCAGTCGATGTTCCTGTTCGCGATGTGCGTGGCCGTCCTGGTGGCCGGCAACCTGGACTGGTTGCTGCGCCGGGCCCGACTGAAGGGCGTCGCCGCCCTGGCAGTGAGCGCAACGCTGCTGGGCGTCATGGCCCTGGAGATGATCGGTCGGGGACAGTTGCCCCTGATCCGGTCCGAAGTCGTCATCCCCCCGCTGTACCAGGCTGAAGGCCGCGGTCGTGGCTTCATCTACCTGCCCATCGGGCGGCGCTATTGGGAGGCCCCTCGCGACTTCACCTTCAACCGCGACTACTACCACGGCAGCGACCTGACCCTGGTGGACCTGCACCTGGCCATGCACGGGGGAAAAGGGCTCTTCGGCCGCCCCCACTACATGGCGGGCAAGGACTACTGGCTGTACGAACCCTACCACCTGTCCACCCAGCCCTTCCTCCGCTGGCTGGTGGCCCTGGGCGAGCGCAAACCGCCCTCTTTCGAGCCGCAGGACCTCGAGCAGGTCCTGGCGGAAGGATATGAGTATGCCGTGGTCCACGAGCGGTTCTGCTCGCACCTGACCGACCGGGGAGCCTACCGGATCGACCTGGAAGACGGAAGACGGCGCTTCGATGAGATCTTCAAGACCATGCGCCAGCAGTTCGGTGCGCCGGTCTATGAAGGTCTGGAGCCCTCCTGGGACCAGGGGGGCGCCGCCCTCGACGAGGTCTCGGTGCACCCCTTCCGGGTGGCCATCTTCCGGATGAGCCGCTAGCGGCTCCTGCGCGAAGGCGGATGGGGCAGGACCTGCCCGCAAGCATAGCCTTCGAGGTGCAGGTGGCGCCGTGCGGCTTCGAGCATGGCCTCGGGCGTGATGCGTCGGATGGCCTCCGGGTAGCCTTGCAGGAACCCATGCCCCGCCCCCATCAGCTCGAAGAAGGCCAGGCGCGCAGCCTGCACCGCCTTGCGCTGCAACGAGATCGAGAAGAGGCCCAGGAGGTGCCGGCGGACCCTCGCCAGTTCCTGACGGGGGACCGGCTCCTCGCGCACGCGACGCAACTCTTCCAGCAGGGCCTCCAGGGCAACCTGACGGTTCTCCAGCGAGGTCCCCAGGTGGACCCCGAAGTGGGAGCGATCCCGCCGAGGCTCCAACCCCGCTCCCACGGCATAGCCCAACCCCCGACGGTCCCGAAGCTCGGTGAAGAGCCGTCCGCTCATCCCGGCCAGGACCTGGCTGAGCACATCCATGGCCAGGAAATCCGACGAGGGGAAGTGGGGACCCATGAACGACAGGGCCAGGGCCACGTGCTGACGGGCCCGTCTTCGGGTGCGTCGACGGGGCGCGGTCGGGGGCTCCTCGGGGTCGGCCTCGCGAAGGGCGGGGCGGGGGCGATCCAGGGAGGCGAAGGCCTCCAGGACCAGATCCCGCATGTGCGTCGCGCGCAGGTCCCCCACCACCGCCACCACCATCCGATCCGGAGAATAGAGGCGGCCATGCCAGCGGATCAGGCGCTCCCGATCCAGGCGCCGGACGCTGGACTGGCTCCCCGCGACGGGAAGCCGATAGGGATGCTTCCGATAGAGGGCCGCCTCGGAAAGATCCATCGCGCAGGCGAAGCCGTCGTCCTGGCGGCGCTGGATCTCGGTCAGGACCAGGCGCCTCTCCCGCTCCAGCTCTTCAGGAAGGAAGAACGGCTGCAGAAGGCACTCAGCCAGAAGGTCGAGTGCCCTGGCCAGGTTCCGGGAGAGAACCGAAAGCGTGGCTCCCACCAGATCCTTGGAGGTGAACGGCGCATAGCGCGCCCCCAGGAATTCGAACCCTTCCGCCAGCTCCTCTGCACTGCGGACCCGAGTGCCCTTCAAGAGCATCCTCTGGGTCAGGTGGGTGATGCCCGAGAGGTCGCGCCGCTCGTTCCGGACTCCCCCCAGGCAGGACACGGCCACGGCCGTGATCGGCGTGGCGTGGTTCTCGGCCACCACGATGCGCAGACCCCCGGGCCCGACGAAGAGACGAGAGGGAAGACCCTGGCGCTCGGGGCTCACGGCGCCAACCCCACCCGAGGCGGCCGGTTGCAGACCACGCTGCAACGCTCCCGCCGCAGGTAGCGACGGCACGCCTGCTGCACCTCTTCGGCCCGGATTCCGGCCAGTCTCCGCACATAGAGGTCTGCCAGCGTGTGATCCCCCAACATCTCGAAGTGCCCCAGCGTGCGCCCGATGCCCTCCACCGTCTCCTGGTTGAAGACGAAGGCGCTCTCGGCTCGATTCCTGGCCTTCTGCATCTCTCGAGCAGTCGGCCCGTCCCGCCTCAACACCTCCAGCTCTTCGAAGATTCCGGCCTCGACCAGGTCGAGGTTCTCGGGAGGCAGGGCACAGTCCACCAGCAGGAAGCCGGGCTCCCGCTCCAGGAAGACCGAGCAGCCCACCCGGGCGACCAGCCCTTCACGCTCGCGCAGTCGACGGGCAAGCCGCGAAGACCGACCATCCCCCAGCACCGAAGACACCAGATCGCAGGCCAGCGCACCCGGGCTGAAGAGGCCCGGCAGGGGGAAGAGCATCTGCAGGTGCGCCGAGGACAGGTCCTGCTCCAGCTCCAGACGCCGCAGCCCCTCCTGGGGGAGCTCCGGCAGGGCCGATCCCGGTCGTATCGGTCCCGGGGAAAGGCCCCCCAACAGATCCTGGATCCGTTGGCAGGTCGGCTCGGCCTGGACATCGCCCACCACCACCACGGCGAGATTCTGCGCAACGTAGTGAGCCTGATGGTGACGCCGCAGCCGCGAGGGATCCATGGAGCGCAGGACGGGCTCGAGTCCGATGACGGGGCGACCATAGGGATGCCCTGGGAAGGCCAGCTTCAAGAGGTTCTGGGTGGTCCAGGCTTCGGGCCGATCCTGACGCATGCGCATCTCGTCCAGGATGACGTCGATCTCGCGCTCCGTCTCGGCAGGCTCGAAGAGAGGATTCAGCACCGTCTCGCTGAGCGCTTCCAGAGCCGCCGGCAGATGGCGGCTGGGGACCACGCACCACAGACATGTCGACTCGAAGCTGGTGAAGGCGTTGACGTAGCCCCCCAGGGCGTGGATCTCCCGGGCCAGGGCGCCGGGCGGCCGAGCCCGCGACCCTTTGAAGAGCATGTGCTCGACGAAGTGGGAGACCCCGGCCTCCTCGTCGGCCTCGTGCAGGGCTCCGACCCCGATCCAGAAGGCCACACTGACGACCGAGGCCGGGTAGACCTCCTTGATCAGCACCCGCAACCCGGATGGAAGGACCCGGCGGACGACATCCGAACTCAAGCCCGTCCAGGTTTCCTGGCCGGTGTACGGCTCGCACCGGCTCCGCGCAGAAGAGAGCCAATCCGAAGGGGACCCGTTGGTTCTGGCTCGGCGTGGCATGGGGCAGCCCGGGTTTCGTCCGGGTCCCGGTGACTCCTTCCCGGAAGGGAACCAGACCCTCTCGCCAGAAACTCACCCGACCCACGATGCGTACTTCCAAACGATCCCAGAACCGGGCCCGGACGCGGCGTCCCCTGATCATGCTGCTCTCCGGAGTGGCCGTGCTTCTGCAGGCCCTCCTGCTCTTCGGCCTGCCGGGGGGAGAATCGAACCCGATCTCCTCCCCAGGGCAGGCCTCCGTCGCCGGAGCCCTGCCCACCCAGCCCTCGGAGACCAGCCAGGGCATGCAGCCCTCCCAGAACAACCCCTACCCCACCCTGACGGTCCCCCCCCCGCCCGGCGTCCCGATTCCCGAAGGAGCGGTCCTGCTGTATCTGCAGAGCCCCACTCTGGCGGAACCGGGCCCGGGTCCTGGTAACGCGGGACAGGCACCCTCCCCCTCGGCCACCGCCGGCGTTCCGAACCGCCTGAACAGGCCTCTGACGCCCCAGGATCTGCTGCTGGGCATCCTCGAGCTCCAATCCAAGAAGGAATTGGAGCTGACTCCGGCCCAGGCCCGCCAACTGGCCGAGGTAGTCCGGGGATTGGAGACCTCGTATCGCGACCTCGGCGGCGCCCGGGACGAGATGCTCGAAGTCCTGACCATCGAGCAGAAGGCATGGCTGGAAGAGAACCCGCCCAAACCGGGCGAACTCCCCGCAGGGGCGCCCGAAGAGACCGCCCTGGAGCCTGGCCAGCGCGCCCTCGAGGCTTTGGGGGATCCCGAATAGGCCACAGCAGGAACCTCTCCGCGTTCCTGGGAAGTACTGCCAAATGGCGAGAGAGCTGCTGCCCGGTCATGAACTGTGCGAGGGCCGCTATGAGGTGATCAAGACCCTGACCTTCGGCGAGGAGGGCGGGGTCTACACCATCCGTGAGCGGGAGAGCCGTCAGGTCCTGCTGCTCAAGGAGGTCATTCCACCGCCTTCGATGCCGGCGGAAGAGGTCGACAAGCGGGTCGAGCAGTTCCGGGAAGCCCTGCTGATCCTGACCCAGTTCGATCACCCCAACCTGTCGAAGATCTACCTGCACTTCTCGGAGGGCCGTCGGCAGTACGTGGTCATGGAAAGAGTCGAGGGCGTGACCCTCAAGACTCTGCTGGACATGAGCGTCAAGCCCCTCCCCGAGCCGCAGGTGCTGCGCTGGGCCATGGACCTGTGCGACGCGCTGCACTACATGCACGATCGGCCCGCTCCCTTCATCTTCGATGTGCTGAACACCACGCACATCATGATGACCAGCGAAGAGCAGATCAAACTGATCAACTACGGCCTGGACCGCTTCTTCGACGAGGAGGAGACCCGCAGCTTCTCGGCCAACCGCGAGGTCCTGGCTGATGAGATGCGCAGCATGGGCGACACCCTGGTCTTCCTGCTGACCCGCAAGCCTCCCGGCCCCTTCGGCTTGAGTGGGGACGAGGGCATCTCCGAGGAGCTCTCGAGGATCCTGATCCGGCTTCTGACCGCCGACGGGCAGAGGACCTTTGCCTCCTTCGAAGAGCTCAAGAAGGCCTTCGACCGGGTTCTCAACCCGCCCCCACCCAAGGCTCCCGAAGCCAAGGTCCCCCAACAGCCCTGGGTCCGCCTCTTGGACCTGAACCGGCTGTGGCAGGACGCGCTGTGGGCCTACATGAGGCAACCTCTCTGGCTGGTGGCCAGCGAGTTGCTTGGCGTCCTGGTCCTGGCCCTCCTGACCTGGTATTTCATGAACCCGCCGATCCACCCTCGAGAGGGTCCCGCTGCCTACGTGGCCTGTGGCCGCGAGATCGTGGCCGTGGATGCGCGCGAGAGGAAGGTCCTGACCCGAATCGCCGTGGACCACCCGATCCACTCGCTGGTCGCCACCCCCGAGGGAACCCGGCTCTACGCCGCCAGCCCCGATTTCCCCAGCCTCTTCCTGCTCAACTCGCTCTCCAACCGGATCCTGGGCCTGGTCCCGGTCGGCCCCAACCCCGGCGAGCTGATCATGGGGCCAGGAGGCGGATGGCTGTACGTCCTGCACTCGCAGAACGGTCAGATCGGCTTCGTGCAGCTCTCCAACGAGCCGCTCCCGCTGGAGGTGGATTCGGGAGTCTTCCGGCCCAAGGACTCGATGGTCGGGGTCTTCACGGCCGGCCCTGGCGTCCAGGGCCTGGCTGCAACCCGCTCAGAGACGGCCGATGCCGAGCAGGCCGACTCCCAGGCGAGGTCTCCCCAAGAACCCGAACAACCGGTTGCCGGACAGAAGATCTTCGCCAGCAGCCTGCTGGGGAACCGGATCACCGCCCTGGAACCCTCTCCCCTGAAGGTCCTGGCCACCGAGGATGTGGATGCCCCGGGGCCCTTGGCCCTGACGCCGGACGCCCAGACCCTGCTGGTCGCCCAGACCAGCACCTCCCACATCCTGACCTATCGGGCGACCGACCTCCGACCCGGCCCCCGCATCCTCCAGGTGGGAGGCTCGGACATCCAGCAGATCCTGATTTCGCCGAACGGCCAGGAGATCTGGTCGGTCAATGCTTCGGGAACCCTGGGCGTGATCGGGCTCGAGGACCGCAAACTGCGCGGCACCGTCGAGCTCCAGGGCAAAGCCGCGGCCGCGTGCTGGTACCTGTTCGGCGACGACGCCGAACTCTGGGTCGCCGTCAGCGCACCCAACCAGATCGTCGTGGTCAACCCCTCAACCCGGATGGTCCGGGCGAGGATCCCGGTCGGCCCCCCGCCGACCGATATCTGGATGGTACAATGAGCAGCGTCTGCCTCCGCCACACAGACCGAGAAACCGACATCCGCTGTGCCGCCTGCCTGCGCCCGATCTGCGAGGAATGCGTCGTCCTGGGACCGGGCAACTCCCGGTTCTGTTCCCAGGAGTGCGCCGACAACGCCCAGAAGAGCAGCGAGCGCTTCTCCGACATGACCCGCCGGGACGAAGAAGCCCTGCACGCCGCGCGCCGGGCCGCGTTCTCCCGACTGGTCATCTTGTTGCTGTTCCTGATCGTGCTGGGATTCGGCCTGTACGCAGCCTGGCCTCACCTGCCTGCGAACCTCACCGGTCCTGTAGAGTCCTGGTTCGATCAGGTCCGGAACCTCAAGCTGGACTGAGCGCGGCCCCCGCAGGAGGGGATGGGTTTCCCGACAAGAATACCCGACCCTTGATCAGGGGCGCGTTCCTGGCGCCCGCTGGAGGCTGGTACCATGGAACTTTCACCCCTGGCCTGGTTCGCCGTCCTGCTCTTCGTGCTCGTCTTCAACATCGGGATCCCGATCTACGTGGTCTTTCGCCTGTCCAGCCTGGACCACAACCTCGACAAGGCCGTCCTGCTCTTGACCGTCCTGGCCAACAAACAGGGAGCGACCCAGCAGGACATCGAGAACGCCCTGAGTCCGAGTCGCAAGCCGAACCAGAACTGATTTTCCCACCCCGGAGGGGCGAATCCCTCTGGAGGCATTGGAGCCCCCATGTCTTCTTCCCGTGGTCTCCGGGCCTGGATCCCGGTCTTCTTGATCCTTGCCCTGGGGGCCAGCCTGCCGGCCCTGGGTGCTCCGCCCCGTTCGCTGGTCCGCAAGGAGATGCGCTTCTCTGACTCGCCGGGCGCCAAGGAATTCCCAGGAGCCCAGGCCCTGTACCTGGTGGACGACATCGGGTTCGAGGTCGAACCCGATGGGCACACCATCTACACCGAGCACGACGCGATCAAGGTCCTGACGGCCGAGGGCGCCACCTCCTTGTCGGTCCTGGCCAGGACCTACCGGGCGGGGGCCGAGAGCCTCCAGCTCGAGCAGGCCCGAACCATCAGCCCGGAAGGGGACGTCCTGGACGTGCCCGCCTCCAGCATCCAGGACCTTCCCCTGGACCCGGAGTCCCCGCTCTACAGCCAGCAACGCCTCTTGCGCGTGGAGTTTCCTGAGGTCCGGCCTGGCTCGGTGGTCGAATTCCGCTTGAAGACCCGGCGGGCTCCGCGCCCGGATGGCCGCTGGTGGGCCGCCTCCTTCGTCCAGAACCTCGAACCCATCCTGCATTCCACCTTCACGGTCCGGCTTCCTCAGGACACCGAGATCCGCTGGAACGCCCCCGGCGTCACGCCGGGTCGGCCGCGCGAAGGCTCCCGGGACGGCCAACGCATCCTGCGCTGGGAAGTACGAGACGTCCCGGCCCTGGCCCCGGAGCCCGCCATGCCCGCGACCGAGCGATGGCTCAACCGGATCGAGGTGACCAACCTGGCCTCCTGGCCTGAGCTCGGCGACTGGTTCGGGCGCCGCTGGAGGTCCGCGGTGGAGGACACCCAGGGCCTGGACATCGTGGCCGCCGGAATCGTCCCGACAACCCGACCGGCCGAGGAGAGGATCCGCGCGGTCCTGGACTGGGCCGCCGGACTCCACAAGGTCCAAGCGAGCCTGGCAGATTCCTGGAATCCCGGCCCCGCCAGCCAGGCCCTCCGAGCCCCGGCCCTGAGCCCCACCGACATGGCGGTCCTCTTGAGCGCCACCCTGAATCGCCTGGGCCTGCCGTCCGAACCCGTCATGGTCTCCACGCTCCAGGAAGGGCGCCTGGAACGAGAGCTCCCTCAACCCGAAAAAGTCGACCGGATCCTGCTGAGGCTGCGCTCTCCTCGGGGTGGCTGGTGGTGGATCGACCCCGCCTCGCCCGGCGAGTTGCTGAACGCCCCCCCCGGCGGAGCCCAAGGAGTCGCCGCCATCCTGGTTCGACCGGAGGGGTCCAGGGTCTTCACGACCCCCGTCTCTTCCCCCGACCGGAATCTGCGCGATGTCCAGATGGAGGTCCGGGTCGAACAGGACGGTCGCGCCGAACTGATCATGTCCATGACCGCGGAAGGGACCACTGCAGCCCTATGGCGCTCGTTGGAGCGGGAACTGGTGGGGACCCCGAACACCGAGCGCGAGAGGCTGCTGGACCGTCTCTTCCACAGCCTGGCGCAGGGCTTCGCAGTGAGCGGTCGGCTGTATTCGCACTACTTCCCCGAAAAGCTGGAGCCCGGAGTCCCCTTCCGGATCTCGACCACGCTGGTGTTCCCCGAGCTGGCGACTCCCCGCGACGACGGCCGGACCCGGGCTCTGCCCCTCCCTCTGTACGGCGGTGACCGCCTGGCCTCCCTGGCCGACTCCGAGACCCGCCGATTCCCGGCTCACTTCGACTTCCCATTCCGGGACGACGTGCGGATCCACGTGGCCCTTCCCGAAGGCAGCCGGATCCTGGAGCTTCCCCCGAACCTCTCGATCCAGACCTCTCTGGGCTCCTTCTTCTGCACCACCCGCCAGAAGGAGAACCACGTGTGGATGTACAGCCGCCTGGTGTTGAACCGGACGTGGGTGATGCCGAAGGACTTCGAGGAACTGCGCCGCCTGGCGCAAGCCCAGGCCACGCTCCTGACGACTCCCCTGGTCTATGAACCCCCGACCTCCACCACCGCCCAGGAGGCCCCTTGACTCCCCTGTTGTGCTCGGCTCCAGCCAAGGTCAACCTGGCACTCGAGGTCCAAGGAGTCCTTCCCGGCGGATACCACGAGCTGGACACCGTCTTCTGCTGGCTGGACCTCGAGGATCTCCTGGATGTCCGGCCTTCGGCAAAGACCGAGCTGGTCATCCAGGATGAAATCGGTCAAGGCGCGGAGGTGGTGGCCAACGAGGAGAACCTGGTCATGAAGGCCCTGCGCGGCCTGGAGGACCTCGTCGACCGAGAGCTGCCGACCCGACTGCACCTGATCAAGAGAATCCCGGCCGGCGGGGGCCTGGGCGGCGGCAGCGCCGACGCCGCTGCCGCGCTGCTGGGTGTGACCCGAGCCCATCGCCTGCCTCTTCAACCCGCAGACCTCCTGAAGCTGGCCGCCCGCCTGGGAGCCGACGTGGCCTTCGGCCTGCAGGGGGGAACCGCTCGAGGTCGGGGGCGAGGTGAGCTCCTCAGCCCCCTCCCCTCTCCACCAGACCTTCCGGTGATCCTCCTGGTCCCCCCCTTTCCTCTGAGCACTCCCGAGGTCTACAGTTGCTGGGATCGCCTCCCCGCAGAGGTCCGTCGGGCCGGAAGAGGCAGCGCCGAGCGGGTCGTGGCGGCCCTGTCGAGGGGTCTGCCCCAAGACCTGCTGCGGTCGACCGGCAACGACCTGGAAGTCGCCGCCGAAGCCCTGCGCCCGGAGTTGTCCGACCTGCGACGCCGGATGCTGGAAGCGGGTTGCGCGCAGGCCCGGCTCTGCGGCAGCGGCTCGACGCTCTTCGGCTTGCTGGAGCCCGGCTCCGATCCGGAACCCGTGGCCACCCGCCTGAAGGGCCTGGGCCGCGTCCTGTGCACCCGCTTCCGGAGGTCACCCCGATGAGCTTCCCCGACCGAGTCGAAGCCATCCTGCTGGCCGGAGGGCACCTCGAGTCTCTTCCCGAAGGCGAGAGGACCCCTCCCGGCAAAGGTCTGCTTCCCATCGGCCCGCTTCCCATGGCGGCCCGGGCCCTGCGCGCCCTGGTCGAGTCGCCCCGAGTCGAGCGGGTCGTCCTGGTCAGCCCCGTGGAAGCCGAGAGCCTGGGCCCCGAGTGGGCCGGCGCCGACGAGGTCGCGCCCGCGGGCGCGGACCTGGTCCAATCCCTGGAAGCCGGCCTGGCCCGCACGCGCGACGCCGAGGCTCCGGTCCTGACCGTGGCCGGCGACCTGCCGTTCTTGAGCAGTCCGGCCGTCACCGACTTCCTGGGCCGATGCGCCAGACGCCCCGAGGCCTCGGTCTGGTACGGCTTCATGCGCCGGGAGGTCTCGGAGAAGGAGTATCCTGGTGTGCGGCACACCTGGGCCCGATTGACGGAGGGCACCTTCTGCGGGACGGGACTGGTGGCGCTCCGCCCCCAGGTGGCCCGCCGCATGCAACAGGCCGTGAAGGAGCTCGCTCAGGCCCGCAAGAACCCGCTGCGCCTGGCCGCCATCCTGGGATGGAAGACCATCCTGGCCTTCGCCCTGCGCCGCCTGACCGTCCCCATGGCCGAAGAAGCCGCCCGACGACTGTTGGGAGTCCCCTGCGCGGGCATCGAGTCTCCCTACGCCGAAACGGCCTTCAACGTCGACTGCCGCGAGACCCTGCTGGAAGCCCGCCGACTGGCCACACGCCGAAGCTGAGCCCAGACCCCGTCCCGCAAATCACGGGCCGCCCCGAATTCTCGTGCAGACATGTTGACTCCAGGTCGCATCGTCCTGATAACCTAGAAGTATCTCTCTGCAAACAAGGAGGCGTCCCCTGAGATGTACGTTGGTTCTGGCCACATCTATGGTCCCCAGGGGGTCGGGTTCAACATTGGAGGCCAGGGCCTTCCTTCGACAGCAATCGGCCACCAGGGCCAGGCGGACGTCTCCTCCACACTGTTGGGTGGTCCTTGGGGAACCAGCGCCTTCGGTGGCACCGTTGGGTCCTATGCCGGGGCGTTTGCAGGCATGGGCACCCTGGGCCAGATGACGGGCTACTTCATCGGGGACTCGCACCTCCACCAGGGTTCGCTGGGAACCAACTACACCGACCACCTGATGAACCTGGGCTCGGCTGTCTGGGTGGAAGAGGTGGTCACCGAGACCCCGGGCAAGATGTGGGATGTCTGGTTCGACCACGTGGATGGCCAGAAGACCACCCAGCGTTCGCCCATCGTCCTGGACCTGAACGGCAACGGCAAGCCCGACATCACGGGCGCCAACGTGACAGGCAACGGAAAGATCGACGGAGCCACCACGCTCTTCGACATCGACCCCACCAAGGCCAGTTGGGAGTTCAAGAGCATTCAACGCCGTCCCGGCAACGGTGCCCCCAGCGTGCCCGGTGGGCGCTGGATCGAACAGGACGGCCGCAAGCTGTATGTGGACAAGGACGGCACGGTCCAAGGCGAACTGAAGCGCACGGGAGCCGGTGGGAAGGAAGAGTACCACTGGGGCAAGCAGGAGACCCGCGAGAAGACCGAGTGGTTGGCCAAGGACGGCGGCGATGGCCTGCTGGTCTGGGATGTCAACAAGGACGGGAAGATCACCTCCAGCAAGGAACTCTTCAGCGAGTTCGACATCGACGGCAAGAAGCGCTTCGCCAACGGCTACGAGAAGCTGGCCTTCCACTTCGACAAGGACGGGGACGGCCTGGTCCAGGGCGAAGAGCTCAAGGGTCTGCAGATCTGGAAGGATGCCAACGCAGACGGCAAGGTGGATTCAGGCGAACTCCGCGAACTCAGCGAGTTCGGAATCACCTCCCTGAACGTCGGGGACTACGACGCCAAGACCATGGAAGGCAGCTTTGGAGTCGAGACCCGTTCCCAGGAGATCCGCAGCGCGGTCTGGGCGGGCTTCAACGGCGCTCAGGGCCCCGAGAACGCCACGAGCGGCTCCTTCGGGATGGCCGTGGGTGGCGTGTATGGAGCGGGCGGCCTGAGCGGTTGGGGCGGCACTTGGAACGGCCAGACGCAATCCACCGAAGCCCTCTCCGATGGGTCGTTCAACCTGGCTGAACTGGTCAACACCTACCTGCAGTCGTGGAATTCCTCCCAGCTCTTCACCCAGTGGGGCTCCGGCTGGAACTCAGGCCGGACCCCTGGCTTCTGGTAGGCTTGGCGTCCCCAGAATCTGACCTTCCGGGGCCTGGGTCCCGGCCTGACCAGGCCCGGGTTTCCCCGGGCCTTTCTTCTTGGAGACACCCATGACAGACCATCCGTTGGCCCGCCCGATGACCCGCCTGATCAACCTCCTTCAACGCTCGCCATCTCCGGACTGGCAGGCCCTGCAACCTGCCTTGTTGGAGGCCGCCGCCTACACCAGGACCTTGCAGGCCAGGACGCGGATCGACTTGCCCCTGCTGGCCGCTGTCCCAGGTTTTGAGGACATGCGAACCCGCTGCGAGACGGCCCTCTCCGAGCAAGGCGGGGTCCTGGCCGGCCTGGCCGAGGCCGTCCAGAACCGTGACCCCGAGCTGCTGGACGCCCTGATCGATCCCGTGGTGCGGGTGGCCGCGAGGTTGAGCGAGAACCTCGAACGCCTGCGGCAAATGGCTCGACGGATGCCCCATTTCAGCGACCTGCCCATCCTGGACGAGATGATGACCCTGGCACTCAACCAACTCAAGGCGCAGGGCGACTTCTCGGCAGACCTCCGCGAACGCCTGCCCGCCCTGCGAGGCTTCCTTCAATACCTGCACCAGGTGGCCGGGAGGTTCCGCAACCGCCATCCGCAACGGACTGACCTCGCCGACGGATTGGAGGAGGTCGTGGGATCCCTGGAACAGGCGGCCGGTGGGGTCTTCCTGTACCTGTCGGACAGCCGCGACCTGGTCGACCTCTCGCTGGCCTTGACCTTGATGGACCGGGGACTGATCCGCCTGGGGCGGCTCTTCCAGGAGATGCGGGAGGTGGAACACGCCTCGCTGGTGTTCTCGGAGAACCCGGCCCTGGACCGGTTGGCACGCTCTGTTCAAGCCCTGCAGGCTGGCGAACCGGGGCTCGCCCAGATGGAAGAGGACCTCAGAGACCTCACCCGATTCCACCAGAGCCTGGCCCGGGAGGCGGCCATCCTGGAAAGCGCCACCTTCATGCCCCTCTCTCTGCGCGACCAGACCCTCCCCCCAATCTTCGAGCTGCTGGGACAGATGGACATCGAACTCAATCTCCTCCACCAGCGCCCCGCAGACCCTCAGGCCATGGCTGAGGCGCTCAACCGCTACCAGGCCCTGGCCAGCGCCCTGGACCAGACCCAGGCTGGTCTGGAAGAGCACCTGGCCAGCCTTCCCCGCCTCTCCGAAGCGGGGCATTTTGAAGAATTCTCGGCCCTGCTCCATGGAGTCTACACGGGCTCGGTTCCCGACGCCCGGCTCGAGGAGAAGGTGCGGACCCTGCAGGGGCTCCAGCAACAGTTCCGCTCCCAACTGGCCACCTCGAAATTCCCGGACTCACAGCACGCCCTGGAAGCCCTTGACGAGCAGGCCCGAGCCCTGGAGCTGGCCGAGGAATACCTGCGGACGGGAAGACGCGATTGTCTGTTGGGCTCCTTCGAAGCATTGCTGTCTCCAACCCGACGCCTGATCGAGCTCAAGAACCAGTCTGAGGCGCTGTCCCAAGAGCCAGGCCACCGGGATGGGATCGCCAGCCACGATCGCGGAGGGCTCAACCCGCCCGAATTCGCAGGCCACCTGGACCTGTATGACTCGGGGGCGCAGGCCTTCCAGGATGAGCGCCCCTCGGGCCTGTCGAAGAATTTCCAGCACCTGGTCGAGATCCTGCAGGACGTCACGGCTGGACGGCTCTCCTCCCTTCAGGCGCGAGAGCAGGTGGCCGAATTCCTGCAGACCATCGATCGGGCCGAAGGCCAGATGCGCAACCAGGTGGCGCCCCTGGTCCTGGGCGCTGCCGATGAGACGCTGTCCTCCTACCAGGAAGAACTCGAGGCCCTCGTCGCCTATCTGCGCGAGATCGTGGAGAGCATCCTGGAAGCCCTCGAGCACGAGAACCTGGCCGTGTTGCCGGAGATGGAGGCTCGAGCCCGCGAAATCGGCGAAGCCCTGGCCCGTTACCACGAGGAGGTCACCCGAGCCGCCTCCTGAGCGCCAGAAGCCCGCGCAAGCTCAACGCAGGGCGTCGGCTCCAGACTCCGGCCGGCCGGCCTCGACCCGCCCGAAACCTTTGTGGTAAGGTCGGTCCGACGTCCGATTTCCGGACGGAGGCTTCAGCGATCCCAGGTGAAGGGAGCCGGCATGCCGCTCACACCGCGACACTCGGTGGTCGTCCCGGTCTGCAACGAGGCGGAAGTCCTGGAGGCCTTCCACACCCGATGCACCTCGGCCATGCAGGCCATTGGCGAGGACTACGAGATCCTGTACGTCGATGACGGAAGCCGGGACGCCTCATGGGAAATCCTGGTCCGCCTGGCGCAAGGCGATTCCCGGGTTCGTCTGCTTCGACTCTCCCGAAACTTCGGTCACCAGGTGGCCATCTCGGCCGGAATCGAGTCGGCCCGGGGCGACACCGTGACCACCCTGGATGCCGATCTGCAGGATCCTCCTGAGGTGATCGCCGACCTGGTCGCCGCCTGGCGTGAAGGCGCCGACGTGGTCTGCGCCGTGCGCCAGGAGCGACGGGGCGAGCCCTGGTTCAAGCGCGTGTCGGCCAGCGCCTTCTATTCGTTCGTCAACCTGTTCTCGGACATCCCGCTCCCCGCCCAGGCCGGCGACTTCCGACTGCTCTCCCGCCAGGCGGTGACGGCGCTGCTGGCCATGCCCGAGCAGCACCGCTACGTCCGCGGCATGGTCGCCTGGCTCGGTCATGAGGCAGCCACCGTGGGCTACTCTCGAGAACCCCGGGCGGCCGGGCAGACCAAGTATCCCTTGTCCCGCATGCTGAGTCTGGCTTCGGACGGCATCCTGGCCTTCTCCACCCTTCCCCTGAGGGCCGTCACCTGGGTCGGCCTGGGTGTGACGGGCTGTGCCCTGGCGATGGGACTGCGCCTGGTGTGGGCACACCTCGTCGGCCAGCGAAGCCTGACCTGGGATGCCGCCTCCCTGGCGGCGCTGATCCTGCTGCTGGCCGGAGCCCAGTTCGTGACCCTCGGGATCCTGGGGCAGTACCTGGGCCGGATCTACTCCGAAGTCCGCCATCGCCCGCTCTACCTCGTGCGCGACCGGCGCGGCTTCGAAGACCCGACCTGAGTCCGAACCGGATCTCAGCCTCCTCGTTGCCAGGTCCGGATGGCCTGGTTGGGCGCCAGCAGCATCCAGACGTTCAGCAACAAGCTGTCGCGCAGCCAGACCACCATCGAGACCTCGATCACCAGGAAGAGCACCAGGGAGCCCAGGGCGGGAATCCAGGCCGCCGTCAGGTAGCCGGCTGCGCAGCACGCCAGGTCCCCCATCGAATTGAGGATCGAGTCGCCCGTATAGTCGGCCGAGATGGTCCCGGCCCGATAGCGGTCGATCACCAGGGGGGTATTCTCGAGCACTTCCCAACCCGCTTCCAGGAGGAGGGCCAGGAGTCCCCGCTCCCACACCCCGATCCGGCCGCGCAGGCACCACCAGAGGAAACCATGGAAGAGCAGACCGTGCTGGTAGTGGGAGAAGCTGTAGGGGTCCAGGAGGTGCTGAGACGTGTGCTCGCTCCAGATGCCGCCCACCCACAACGCCCCCGATCCACAGGAACACCAGGGGATGCGCCCCAGGCCAGCCAGGATCGCGCCCGTCGACACGATCAGGATCAGGATGGCCAGGCCCACTTTCCAGAGCGAGAAGGAGCGAACTGTCTGCAAGCTGGCCGATTTCACCGCGGGGGCTCCAACCCCTGGGCCCAATCCAACCGGATTCGTGCCCGCCGCACGTCGTAGCGGGCCGCCAGCAGGTTGGTGCGAGCCGCCAACAGGTCCACCCGGGCCTGGCTGCCCTCCAGGAAGACGGCGACTCCACTGCGATACCGCCCCTCCGCCATGGCCAGGGCTTCCCGCGCCCTTTCGACCTCGACCTGGGCTGAAGACCAGGCGCGCTGGGCCGTCTGGAGCGCCAGCCAGGCCTGGCGGACCTCCAGGGCCACCGAGTCGCGGGCCTCCCGCCAGTTGGCCTCGGCCTCCAGGACCCTGGCCCGGGCGCGACGGACTTCGTGGGTGGTCTGATTGCCATCCAGAAGCACCCAACGCGCCTCCAGGGCCACCCTCCAGCCGACATCCCCGGGCAACAGGTCCTTCTCATAGGAGACTCCGGTGCTGGACCCCACCGCGTGGAACTCCGGATCGCGGCCCGAGCGCGCGGCCTGCAGGCCCGACCGCGCCGAATCCAGGGCCGCGCGGGCCGCCACCACCTCGGGCCGGACCCGACCCGCGCGCTCCTCAGCCTCCTCAGGTGTCCCGAGCCGCGGGGGAGGCGCCTCGGGCTCGGCCAGGGTCAGCGGCGTGCCCAGGGGCAGGCCGAGAAGGCGGTTCAAGGCGGCCTGGGCCACCGCCGCCGAGTTCTCGACCTGAACCCGGTCGCGTTCGGCCTGGGCCACAGGAACCTGGGCGAAGACCACGTCCGCCCGGGCCGCCGTGCCCTCCTGGAAGCGGACCTCGGTCATGCGCCTCTGCTCGCGTGCCAGGATCTCGGCCTCCTGGGCCAGCTCCAGGCGCGAACGGGCCTGCAAGGCGTCCAGCCAGGCGAGTTCCAGATCCCGGCGCAGGTCGCGCACCACCGAGCCCAGCAGGGCCTGGGACTGCCCCTCCTGGGCTCGAGCCGATGCGATCCGGGCCGCCAGTTGCCCCCCATCGAAGAGCAGTTGGCGGACCTCGAGATGGACCTGGCTGGAGCCATATTCAAAGCCCTCGGTCTGGAAAGGGCGCTCCTCCAGAGCCCCCGCCACGCCGGGACGCATCCCGAACGTGCTGAGGACGATGGGAGGCCCGGGCGTCGTGCGGGTCTGCTCACGAAAACCGGTCAAGGTGGCCTGGGGGCGAGCCGGCGCGGCGACCATCTCGGCCTCCTCGTGAGCCTGGGTGACCCGAGCCAGGGCCGCGGCGACCCGGGGGCTGCGGGCCAGGGCCAGGCGCCAGGCCTCTTCGAGCTCGAGGTGGATGGTCGCGCCATCGGCCGACAAGGGAGGCGTGTCTGGCGCGGTCTCCGCCATCGTGGGACAGGCCCCCCAGAACAGGCCTGTCAACAAGGCCCACAAAAGCATGAAGCCCGAGCCCCTCACGAGCCCTCCTCCGGCCCCATCTCGCCCAACATCCGCCGCGCGGTCTGCAGCGCCCGCGCCGCCCGCGCGGAGTCGGCCTGGGCCAGACCCTCTCCGGCCGTCTGATAGGCCCAGGCCCAGGTGCGAACCAGGTGCCGAGTCCAGAACGGCCTCTGAGGCGTCAGCGAATAGTCCCCCCGGCGAGCCACCCCTTCCAGGATGGCCAGCGAACGGCGCGAGGCCGATTCTCGCGAGGGGATGGGCTCTCCCGGCGCCAGGTAGCGATAGAGCAATCCTTCGGGAACAAAGAAACCTTCCACGCCCGCTGGAAGGAAGTCGAGATAGACAGGGACACCCCGGGACCTGGCCTGCGCCAGCAACCCGGGCAGACCTCCCTGACGCAGAGCCTGCGCCCGGTCCGCAGGCAAGGTCGCCAGGAACCAGTCCGAAGCGCTCAGGCCCGCCGGCAGATGGTCCAACGGCCGGTCCTGGACCAGCGTGGCATACAGCATCATCCCGGAGGTCAAGTCGTTTCCGGTGACGACCAGCGCCCCCGGCGGCATGCCCGCCAGCATGGCCTGCAAGCTGTCGGGGACGTGATGCTGGTCGCGCTCCGAACATGCGGGAAGGTTGAGTGCGAATCCGGCCACCAGACCGAGGCCGCACGCCCCCACGGCCAGGCGGCCGGGCCAGGGCCCTGGGGACCGGACGGCCCAGGCCAGGCCCAGGCCGATCAGGCCCGCAAAGCCCAGGTCCGACGCCGCATAGAAGCGCTCCATCATGTCCAGGAACCCTTCGCCTCGGGGTTGGGCGCCCACCACAGCCCACACGGGGCCGGCCAGCAGCCAGAGCATCCCGAAGAGCAGGGCCTCAGGCCTGCGACGCAGGAGGCCGACGGCTCCTCCCAGGACTCCCACGACCGTTCCAAAGAACGGATACTGCCAGATGAGGAGGGAACGCGCCCAGGCTTCCAGGTGATAGGCGACGGCCGGTTCGGTCCCCGAAACCTGGCTGAGCTTGAACCCCCCGTATCCCTGGCGAGCGAGGACCCAGAAGAAGCGCCCCGGCGAGTCGGGATTTCCCCAGTTCAGCGGCGGGTCCTGGGCTGCCCTCCAGGGGATCCAGGCATAGGGGGCCATTCCCAGGGCCAGGGCCACCAGGCAGAACGGCGACCACCCCAGGCGTCGGCCATCGCGGGCCAACCACAGATACCCCAAAACGCCCGGCACGACCAGCACGATCGTCTGATGGTGGGCCAGTCCCAGGCCCAGGACCAGGCAACCCACCGCCATCCAGGTCCGCCTGCCCGACTCCGAAGCCTCCCTCCAGAAGGCCGTCACCGCGAGAAGACCCGCCAACAGCACCAGATGCAGCGAGAAGACCTCGGCCCCCACGGCCATGCGCCAGGGGGTGCGCGCGCAGGCGAAGAGCCCTGCTGCCAGGAGGCCAGACAGGTTGGAGCCGGTGAGCCGGCTGATGGCCAGGGCCGCCAGGGCGACCGCCAGGGCCCCGCTGACAGCGGAGAACAGGTTCATGACCCAGGCGGGATCCCCCGGCAGGAGCGAGAGCAGCGCGTGCCCCGACAGCACATACACGGGGTAGCCGGGAGGGTGCGCGATCCCCAGGACCTTCGCGGCCGTCACCAGCTCGGCGCTGTCGTGCCCGGGGGGCAGTCCGGGCGCCATGGTGGCCAGATACAGTCCCAGACTACCGGCAAAGGCCAGGCCGGAGGTCCCAAGGGTCCGCTTCACGGACCTCCCTTCTGCACCGTGCGGGCCAGGCCTGCCGAGGGCAGGGTCCTCGGCCCCGCCGTGGAATGCGCCGCCATGACTGCGCAACACTCCCCCATCACCACCGAACGTGCCCCGGCCGCCATCGGCCCCTACTCTCAAGCGATCCGCTGCGGCGACCTGGTCTTCTGCTCCGGTCAGATTCCCCTGGACCCGCAAAGCGGCGACCTGGTCGGCCAGACCACCGCCGAGCAGACCGAGCAGGTCCTGAAGAACCTGCGGGCTGTCCTGGAAGCCGCCGGCTCCAGCCTGGACCGGGTCCTGAAGACCACCGTCTTCCTGCAGGACCTGGCGGATTTCGCCGAGTTCAACCAGGTCTACGCGCGCTTCTTCGATCAGGTCCCTCCGGCGCGCTCGGCCGTCCAGGTCGCGGGGCTGCCTCGCGCCGTCCGCGTCGAGGTGGAAGCCGTGGCCCGACTCTGAAAGCCCGCCGCCTCGGGACTTCCGCCAGAAGGAATCGAGGCGACGAAGGGGAAGGGAAGCGGACATTTTTCGACCCGTTTTTCGAACTCAAGTTCGAGCGGCATGACCGGATCCTGAGGCAACAAGCCTCTGGCGCGTCGATCCGCCCTGTTCCATGGGGTCCGGCAAGATTTCCGGAGGTAGACAAGACATGGCTCGCAGTTCGCCCAAGAAGCCCAGCCCCCCGAAGTGCCGGAGCACCGGCGCCAACCTGGAGGGGAAGGACTGGGTTCGCATCGGCGGTAGCAAGTGGCTCCGCGAAGCGGCCGTCAAAGAAGGCAAGTTCATCCCGATCGAGCACCGCGAGGGCTACAAGGCCAAAGCCGTGGCCAAGGCCGCTGCGGCGCCTGAGGTCCCTGAGGCGCCTGCCGAGGAGATCGCCCCGATCGAGAGCGCCGAAACCGAATAGATCCGCCATGGACGGAGGGACCACGCGTGAAGAGCTATCCGACTGAACAGATTCGCAACGTCGGCCTATTCGGCCACCAGGGAGCGGGGAAGACCTCGCTGGCCGAAGCGGTGCTGTACGTTTCCGGCGCCATCGACCGTCAGGGCAAGGTGGAAGAGGGCCACACCACGACCGACTTCGACCCCGACGAGATCAAGCGCCAGATGACCGTGTTCTCTGCCCTGGCCCCCATCGAATGGAAGGCCGGCAAGATCAACGTCCTCGACACTCCGGGCTTCTTCGACTTCCTGGCCGAAAGCCTGGGCGCCCTGCGCGCCACCGAGGGCGCCATCCTGGTGGCAGCAGCCAACTCGGCCATGGAAGTGGGCCTGGAGAAGATCTGGGACCTGACCGAAGAGCGTTCGATGCCGAGGATCCTGTTCGTCAACAAGATGGACAAGGAGAACGCGGACTTCTTCCGTCTGATGGACGAATGCGCCGAGAAGCTGCACGGCGCCCGGGTGGTCCCGGTACAGATCCCCATCGGCACCGCCGAGACCTTCCAGGGCATCGTCGACCTGGTGGCCCAGAAGGCCTACACCTTCGACGCCAAGGGAAATCCCCAGGAAACCGCCATCCCGGGCGATCTGCAGGACAGCCTCGCCACCTGGCGTGAGAAGCTGACCGAAGAGGCTGCTGAAGCCGACGACACCCTGACCGAGAAGTATCTCGAGACCATGGAATTGTCGGACGAGGAGATTCGCGACGGCCTGGTCCGCCGCATCAAGTCGGGCAGCATCGTCCCCGCCCTGTGCGGCTCCTCGACCAGCCTGAAGGGAATCCCCCTGCTGCTGGATGCCATCGCGGAGTTCATCCCGGCCCCCACCGCCGAGGTGGTCGGAACCACCCCGGATGGTCAGGAGAGCCGCCGCCCGGCCGACTCCAAGGCTCCTCTGGCGGCCCTGATCTTCAAGACCAGCTCCGACCCCTATGTGGGCAAGATCTCCTACATGCGGGTCTACACCGGCACCCTCCGGCCAGACACGGTCCTGCACAACCCGGGTCGCGGCGAGGACGAGAAGCTCGGCCCGATCTTCACCATGCGAGGCAAGCATCAGGACAAGGTCGACCAGGCCCAGTCCGGCGACATCGTCGCGGTGGGACGGCTGGGCGGCTCCGCCACCGGCGACACCCTGTGCGACCCGGCCAACAAGATGCAGTTGCCTCCCCTGGAACTGCCGGAGTCCTTCTTCACCCGCTGCATCCGCGCCAAGTCCAAGGCCGACGAGGACAAGCTCTCGGCCAACCTGCAGCGCTTGATGCAGGAAGACCCGACGCTGAAGGTCAAGCGCCTGGATGAGACTCGCGAGACCATCCTGTCGGGTGTTGGCGACGTGCAGCTCGACCTGTGCGTCGAGCGACTCAAGCGCATGGGCGTCGACGTGGAACTCTCCACCCCCAAGGTTCCCTACCGGGAAACCCTGCGCGGCAAGGTCCAGCAGGTGGCCCGCCACAAGAAGCAGTCGGGCGGCCGGGGCCAGTTCGCCGAGGTCCACGTGGAGCTGAGCGGGCTGCCTCGGGGCGAGGGCTTCGTCTTCGAAGACGGCATCGTCGGCGGCGTCGTTTCGAAGAACTTCATCCCCGCCGTTGAAAAGGGCGCGCGCAAGGCCATGGAGGAGGGCATCCTGGCGGGCTACCAGGTGGTGGACGTCAAGATGCGCCTGTATGACGGCAAGATGCATGACGTCGACTCGTCGGACATGGCCTTCCAGATCGCCGGAAGCATGGCCTTCAAGGAAGGGGCGGTCAAGGCCGGCCCTGTCCTGCTCGAGCCGATCTTCGACGTGGAGGTCCTGGTGCCCGAGTCCTTCATGGGCGACGTCATCGGGGATCTGAACTCCAAGCGCGGCCGCATCCTGGGAATGGAGCCCACGGGCCGCAACCTGCAGCGAATCAAGGCGCAGGTCCCCCAGGCCGAAATGCTGCGCTACGCGATCGACCTGCGCTCGATCACCCAGGGTCGCGGTCAATTCTCGTTGAAGTTCTCCCACTACGAAGAGGCTCCGCCCCAGGTCAGCGAGCAGGTCATTGCGGACTCCCGTGCGGCCGCTGCCAACTGACCTTCCGGTGTGGTGGCATCCCTGACCGGAACCTCCACGAAGGGCCGCCCCGGACCCTCGGCTGCCGCCGCGGGTCCGGGCGGCCAACCTGCACTCTCGGGCCGGCTCGCTCCGGCCATCCAACGGGACCCGACCCCGCGTCGGGAGCCCAAAAGGAGGCACAAGTTGAGGCGAACCTTCGGGCTGACCGCCCTGCTGCTGGTGACCCTAGCGGTCCTGGCCGTGGCAGGTTGCACAGGAAACGCCGACTCCGGCGCCGGACTCATCCAACCCTTCGCGACGGGCACCCCAGGGCCGGGCCCCTCCATCTCCCCCAAACCCAGCCCTTCCGTCTCCCCCCTGCCGGCTGGCCTCGCCAACGTGGTCACCAGCTTGAACAACCCCACGCGGATGGCCTTCTGGGCCAAGAACCTGAGCCTCTACTATCTGCAGGGCTACCAACTGGGCAGCAACCAGGGGCGACTCTTCCGCACCGCCTATGATACCCAGAACAACGAGTCGCAGAGCGACCCGGACTCACCCCAGGAAATCGCGATCGAAGAGATCAACGCCCGGGGCGAGGTCCAGGCCCGCGCCCTGACCATGAGCAACCCGGTCTGGATGACCCTGGCCGAGGTCAATCAACCCGGAAAGCCGATCGACGGCGACTACTTCCTCGTCACCGACAACTTCGGCACGAACCAGGGGCGCGTCCTGATGATCAAGCCCGACCCTGACCGCCCGGAGGCCACCGCCCTGGACCTGGGCCAGTACGCTCCCAGCCCCCCCGTCAACCCAATGGCCGTCTGCCACGACGGCGGCAAGTACATCTTCTGGACCGAGTATACCGGGACTCCCCAGGGGCGGGTCCGGCGCGCCGACATCTCGCAGGATCCCCCGGTGGTGATCGACTATCTGGTCGGACTGGACTTCCCCGCCGGTCTCGATGCCCTGGCAGGCAAGGTCGCCGTGGCCCAGAACGGGGCCAGCAGCGTGGTGGTCACGGACATCGAACCTGAGAACGGCACCTACCCGATTCCCCTGGCCAGCGCCCGGATCCTGACGGCCGCCGTGGGGGACCCCGTGATGCTGCGTCCTTTCGAAGTCCGCTGGGCTGCCGGCGAATCCCTGGTGGTCCTCGACGGCTTCGCCCTCTCGGTGGTCGGTGGCCCGCTGCCGGCCGGCCCTGGGAACGGCAACCTCCGCTACTACCCGGGTCCCGAGGACCTCAACTGGAGCAACCGCACCGTGAACCTGGTCAAGGGCGACCTGACCGATCCGGTCGGCCTGGGCATGATCTACCAGAAGACCGACGGCAACGAGCCCTACCTGGATGTCGCCTTCGTCCAGTCGGTCGTCGCGGCCGGAACGGCGAACCGGATCCGGTTCAAGACGGCACAGTTCCCGCCGTTCCCCATCCTGGCCGACAAGCAGCTCTCCACCGGTCTCTCGCGGGGCTTCCAGGTGCTTTCGGTCGGAACCTGGAACGTGCCCACCGAACCCGTCAACCTCCTGATCTATCTCAGCCGCGGTTTCGACATGGGCCAGGCCAACGGTTCCATCGTCCGCTACACCGGTCCCTTCGAACCGTAGAGGCCCGGAACCCCAAGACCTGAGGGCCGTCCCGCAACGGGGCGGCCCTCACGCATTTCCGGGCCTTGCCCGGCATGCTACAATCCATGAACACATCCCCGCGCACGCCCCCCTCTCCGTCGGGGTGACTTTCAGACCCCGCCTGTCCCCAGGCGGCTTCCAGGTGATGCCATGCTCTGGAGAACCCTGAAAATCCTGATTGCCTTTGCGGCCATCCTCTGGGTGGCCCAGATCGTCTTCAACCCGGTGGCGCCCGGCCCCGATCGCGACCGCACGCGCCGCCTGTTTGAGAAGGACCTGGCCGCGAAGCTCAACCGAGGCCTGCTGGTGGTGGTTGACGAGGAAGAGAGCGACCGTTACATCCAGGAGGACCTCAGCACCCACGACCTGACCAAGGCCCTGACCTTCGCGCGCCTGAAGAGCGAAGTCCTGGAACGCGCGCTGTTCATCGAGGACAAGTTGACCTTCGGGTCGGAAGCCAGCGTGGCCCGGGTCAACCCGACCGACCGCAAGGCCTGGCAGGAACTGACCCTTCTGGAGATGGACCTGAAGCGCGATTTCGCACGCAAGAACCCCAAGAACCAGAAGGGGTACCTGGAAGCCTCTGCGTTGGATCCGAAGCGCACGCCGGAGGCCATGGTGGCCTTCATCGACCGCTATCCCGATTCCCAGGTGGCCTCGACGGCCCTGGCCCACCTGGAGTATGCCCTGTGCGTCGCCCAGAAGAACCCCCAGCGGGCCCTGGCCGTCTACGACAAGCTGGCCAAACGCCACCCCGACCAGGCCTACCTTCTGGGCCTGCTTCCCGAGTACCGCAGCCGAGCTCTCCAGTATCAGGAGATCCTGGACCAGAAGGCCGCCCGCTGAAGAAGTCCCCCACTCCCCAGACGTCAGAAGGCTCCAGCTTCAGTGCTCGAGCGGATAGCCCAGCTCCTTCCACGCCCGCCAGCCCCCGGCCATCGAGCGCACCCGGCGATAACCCATCTTCTCCAAGGACTCGGCCGCCAGGACCGAGCGATAGCCACCGCCACAATACAGCACCAGATCAGCCTCCCGATCGGGGAAGCGGTGCTCGATGTCGCGCTCCAGGATGCCGCGGCCCAGATGGACGGCGCCGCGAATCCGGCTCTTGCGCCACTCGTGGTCCTCGCGGACATCGACCAGATGGAAGTCCTCCCCCGCCTCGAGCTGCCCATGGACGTCCTGACAGGTGCACTCCTGCACCCGGGAACGTGCCTCCTCGACCAGCTTCACGAATCCCGCGGAATGGTCCACCACGAACACCTCCAGATCGCCCTCTCCGAATCGGGCCTGGCTCCCCGGGACGACCGGAAAAGCCAGGGTCGGCCGCGCGACCCGGCTGGCTTCAAGCCGAGGACAGCAGGTCCTCCCCCACCGGAAGCAAATCCTACCCCCCCAACAGACGACGCCACCAGGGGGCTCGCGCGCGCCTCTCGGCGTCCTCCAGCCGGACGGCCAACTGACGTGCCCGCGACTCGGCCTCGGCGCGCGCCTCGGCGGCGGCCTCGGCTCGGACCTCCGCCCGCAAAAGCTCCAGCTCCTGGGCTTTCAGGGATTCCTCGGCCTCTTCCAGACGCGACCGGATGTCCGACTCCGTCTGGCTGCCGTCGGTCAGCATGCGACGCGACTGCTCCAACTGGCTCTCCAGATACCCCAGACGCATGACCGCGGCCTCGTGCCGCTCGAGGGGAACCGTCAGCGCCGGAACCGGAACCGCGGGTTCTTCCTCGGTGCTCTCCTCGAAGCTGTCCAGCTCGCGGGCGCTGGACGCGCTGGCACGCGGGCGCACCCACCCTCCCGCGGGAGGCCCGAAGCGGGCCAGGAAGGCCTCCAGTTCGGACTCCGGGATTCGCACACCCGGCAGACCCGTTTCCTCGGCGGAAAGAGCGCGAACCCGGCCCTTCTGGACGTAACGGTACACCTGACGCTCGGTCTTGCCGATGGCGGCGGCGAATTCAGAGGCCGACAGAAGTCGGACTTGCGGGGAGAAGCTGTCGCTCTGGGTGCTCATGGTCCAAGATATTGAACAAGATCCGTCGCGATCCTGCCAGGGCTTGAATAAATTCCGACATGCGTCGGACCCGACGCCTCCCCTGACTCGAAGCCTCGCCCCCCCTCGGGGACTGGCCCGCAAGCGCCCCGGGTCCAGTCATGCCGGTGCCCCCCCGCACGCCCGGATCGGCCGGTCGGACCCGGACGGACCGGGCGTCCGACCCCAGTCTGAAGCACCTAGCGTCTGACTTCGGCCCGGGCGGCCGGGTCCGGGGTTGCCAGAGGCGTGGCCCACGCCGTCGAAGCCGAAAGCGACAGGCGAGCGGCCCGACAAACAAATCCCGGCCGGGCGTGACCACCCGAACCGGGATCAAGACTTGAGGATCCGCTGCGACCTGAGCGGCGCTAACGCATCACCATCGAGACGACCATGGACAACACGATGAAGCTGACCGCCAGGTAGTTGGTGGCGGTGCCCAGCATCTCCTCGGTGCTCTTCTTGCCCTGGAAGACGCTCTGGGTACTCCCGCCCCCAAGCATCCCCCCAAGCCCTTCGTTCTTGCTGGACTGAGTCACCACCGCTGCAATCAGCCCAACACTCACCAGAAGGTACACCGCCATCAGGAGGTACTGGATGACACTCAACCCGGGGGCAGCCACTGGCGGCGGCGGGGCCGAAACCGCGGCGGGGGTCGCCTCGACGGGCACCCCCGTGGGAGCTTGAGCCAGGGTCGCCCACAGGCGAAGGCAGAAATCCAGATACATAATCTCCTCGAATCCTGGAGCTCAGGGCTCCTTCTGATCTGCAGCCCACCTCGACGCCGAGGCGGGAAAGCGCGAATTCTGGCCGGACCGCGCTGCGGCACGGCGCGAGAATCTACTGGAACTGGATGATCCGGGCGAAGCTCTCTGCCTTCAGGCTGGCCCCACCCACCAAGGCACCGTCGATCTCCCGACAGGCCATGAAGGCGTCGATGTTCTCCGGCTTGACGCTCCCTCCGTAGAGGAGGCGCACCTGTGCGGCGATCCTCTCTCCAAAGAGTTCGGCCAGGGTGGCGCGCAGCAGGCTCATGGTCCGGTTGGCCTCCTCGGGTGAGTCGGTCTTTCCGGTTCCGATGGCCCAGATCGGCTCGTAGGCCACCACCAGGCGTTCTCCCGAATCCAGCGCAAGGCCCTGGAGGGCCCCCCGCAACTGGCTGACCACCCGCTCCTGGGTGCGCCCCGCTTCGCGCTCTTCCAGGGTCTCTCCGACGCACAGGATCGGAACCAGCCCGTGGTTCTGTGCAGCCGTCACCTTCTGGGCGCAAGACGAGTCGGTCTCCCCGAACAGCGCGCGACGCTCCGAGTGGCCCACGATCACGAAATGACAGCCCACATCCCGCAGCATGGGAGCTGAGACCTCACCTGTGAAGGCACCGGAGTCCTTCCAGTAGAGGTCCTGACCTCCCAGGCGGATGGACGGTCTGGCGGCCAGAAGCGAGCCCACCTCGCTCAACAGGTGGAACGGGGGGCAGATCGCCGCCTCCCGATCGCGCAGATCGCCCACGCGGGCCAGGAGGTCTTCCACCATCACCCGAGCCTCGCGGCGGGTCATGTTCATCTTCCAGTTGGCTGCCAAGAGAGGGATGCGCACGAGAATCCTCCAAAGAGATATGTTAGCAGAAGTGTCAAGACATGGGGGACGTCGAGGGTTTGCGACGCAGGGCCGCCACCCCAGGCAGTTCCCGACCCTCGACGAATTCCAGCGAAGCTCCTCCGCCGGTGGAAACGTGGGTGATCCTGTCCGCCAGGCCCGCCTGCTCCAACGCAGCCACCGAGTCTCCCCCTCCGACCACGCTGCGCGCCTGCGAGTCGGCCACGGCCTGAGCCACGGCCCGGGTGCCGCAATCGAAAGGCTTCTTCTCGAAGACGCCCATCGGCCCGTTCCAGAACACGGTGCGCGAGGCCGACAGCTCATTGGCAAAGAGCTCGACCGTCCGCGGCCCGATGTCCAGACCCATCATGTCGGCGGGGATCTCCTCGACCGGGACGACGCGATGGGGCGCCCCCTCGGCGAACTCAGAGGCCACCACGACGTCCAGGGGGAGGAGCAGTTCGGTCCGGGTTCCACGGGCCTTGGCCTCGATGCGGCGAGGGACCTCGAGGTCCTCCTCGCACAACGAACGCCCGATCTCCAGGCCGCGCGCCTTCAGGAAGGGGAAGGCCATGCCACCCCCGATCAGGATGCGGTCGGCCTTTCCGATCAGGTTCTCCATGACGCCGATCTTGTCCCCGACCTTGGCCCCGCCCAGCAGGACGACGAAAGGAGCCTGGGGGGCCGAAACCAAGCCACCCAGCTCGGCCAGCTCCTTCTCCATCAAGAGACCGGCTGCCGCGGGCAGGAACCCGGCCACCCCGGTGGTGGAGGCGTGGGCCCGGTGCGCCGAGCCGAAGGCATCGTTGACGAAGAAATCGCCCAGCCCGGCAAGCGCCCTGGCGAAGTCCGGATCGTTGTCGGTCTCGGCGGCGTGGAAGCGGACGTTCTCGAGAAGCAGGACCTGCCCGGGCTTCAACCCCTGGGCCAGAGCCTGGACCTCGGGACCCACGCAATCCGAAGCCATCGCCACAGGCAGGCCGAGAAGCTCGGCCAGCCGGGCCGCCACGGGCTTCAAGGAATACCTGGCGTCCGGCTTCCCCTTGGGCCGTCCCAGATGGGACAGAAGGACCACCGCGGCCCCGTTCTCCAGAAGCCAGCGCAGGGTGGGCAGCGCGGCGCGGATTCGCGTGTCGTCCGTCACGCGCTCGCCATCCAGGGGCACGTTGAAATCCACGCGGACCAGCCCCCGCTTGCCACGCACGTCGAGGTCACCCAGGGTGAGATAATCCATCATCAAAGGCCTCCCATGAATCCAGAGACCGGAGGCCCGGCTTGCGCCGGGCCTCCGGAGCGCCGCCCGATCTCTAGACGGTGACGGTGAGCTTGCGGGTGGCCATGAAATGGCACAGGTCGGCAACCCGGTTGGAGTAGCCCCACTCGTTGTCATACCAGGTCACGATCTTCACGAGCTTCCCGGACACGTTGGTGCAGGGCAGGTCGACGATGCTCGAGCAAGGATTCATCTTGAAGTCCACCGAGACAAGCTCCTCGTCGGTGGCGTCCAGGATCCCCTTCATGGGGCCGGCAGCCGCCTGACGGAAGGCCTCGTTGATCTCCTCGACGGTGGTCTCACGCTTCACCAGGGCGACCATGTCGACCACGCTGACGGTCGGCGTGGGAACCCGCATGGCGTAACCGTCGAACTTGCCCTTCAACTCGGGAAGCACCAGGGCGACCGCCTTGGCGGCTCCGGTCGTGGTGGGAATCATCGACAGGGCGGCGGCGCGGGCCCGGCGCTTGTCCTCGTGGGGAAGATCCAGGATCTTCTGGTCGTTGGTGTAGGAGTGGATGGTCGTCATCAGGCAATTCTCGATGCCGACCAGGTCGTTGAGGATCTTGGCCGCCGGGGCCAGGCAGTTGGTGGTGCAGGAAGCGTTGGACAAGATGTGGTGCTTGGCCGGATCATACTCGTCGTGGTTCACGCCCAGCACCACGGTGAGGTCCTCGCCCTTGGAGGGAGCGGTGATGATCACCTTGCTGGCCCCGGCCTCCAGGTGCCAACCGGCCTTCTCGCGGTTTCGGAACAGGCCGGTGGACTCGACCACGTAGTCGATCTTCAGTTCCTTCCAGGGCAGCGCCTTGGGGTCGCGCTCCGCAAAAATCTTGATCGGGTGACCGTCGATGACGATCTCCTGGCCCTTGACCTCGACGGTCCCCGGGAAGGTACCGTAGTTGGAGTCGTACTTGAAGAGATGGGCCAACATCTCGGGGTTGGTCAGGTCATTGACGGCCACGAGCTCCATCTCCTCGCCATACTTCTCCATGAGAAGCTTGGCGACCTGACGGCCGATGCGGCCAAAGCCGTTGATTGCGATACGAGTGGGCATCTTCATTCCTCCTCGGAACTGGCTGAATCGCGAACCCCCGCCCGGGACTGCGCGATTTTACCCCGGCTGGTGCCGGGCAAAACAAGAATGCCTGTCAACCTGCCGGCAAGGGATCCCCCAGCGCCGCAGCCATCCGCTCGAGGACGGCGAGTTTCCGACCCACGGTCGCCCGCGTCAACGGGGGATTCAGGCGTTCCCCGATCTCGCGCAGCGACAGGTCCTGGTGCCGGAGGCGCAGGCGCGCTACTTCTGCAAGACCCCGCGGAAGTCCCTCCAGACGCCCTCGCGCCTCCAGAAGCCGCAGGCATCCCATCTGACGCACCGCTGCCCGCGTCACTCGCTCCAGGTTGGCCGCCTCGGCGTTGACCTTGCGACGCAGTTGATTGCGGGTCTCCTTGAGGGCCCGCACCTCCTCGAAGCGCAGTCGGGCACGGGTGGCGCCGACAATCGAGAGGGCCTGGGCCACGTCCTCGGCCCGCTTCAGGGAGACCACGAAGAGTCCCCGCCTCACCATCCGATGAGCCCCAAAACCCTCTGCGCGGAGGCACCCTTCCAGGAGGTCCGCGTGGGCCTCGCAGCGTGCGGTCCACTCCATGTGGTAGCCAATCTGGGCCGGACAGACCGAGCCACTGGCGGCAAACCAACCGGCCAGCCAGGTGCGCCGGCAGCAGCGAATCCCGAGCGAAGCCTGCTCCGGCGACCAGGCTCCACGGGACACCCGGAGCCGATACAGGTTGGAGTGACCCAGAGCCCGGACCTCCCGACGGTCCCAGGAGACCTCCTGCCCGGCGTCCTTGAGCAGCCGGAGCGCCAGGCGGGCCAGGGCCGCGCTCCGGGAGCGCAGCTCATACTCTCCGGAATCCAACTCCTTGGCCCCCCCGGTCAGCAACGCGCCCAGCAGGGCGCCCTGACAGCAGGCGCGCGTCGGAAGACGATGGGCGACCTCCTCCCGGGCTTGCCAGGAGAAGGTCTGGCCGGAGCGCAGGTTGCCGGCCCCCACGGTGCGTCTAGGCCTCTTCCGCCGGCTCGGTGCCCTGGGGGTTCAGGTCCTCGTCGGGGAGTCCTGCGACCTCGGGGCTGGCTTCGAAGTCCTCGGAAACCTCGTCGGAAACCTCGTCGTCGTCCTCCGGGATCACCCGCGCCATGGCCGTGACCTTGTCCTCGTCCGAGAGCTTGATGATCCGGACCCCCTGAGCGGTGCGCCCGGTCTCGCGGATCTCGGCCACGGTGGTCCGGATCAGGGTTCCCTGGAAGGTCGAGACCATCAGCTCATGCTCGGGCTCCACCACCTTCGCGGCCACCACGTCCCCGGTCTTCTCGGTGCGCGTGACCGTACGGGTCCCCTTGCCGCCCCGGTTCTGGCTTCGATAGGAATCGACCGGGGTCCGCTTGCCGTAGCCGTTCTCGGTGACCAGCAGGACCTGCGAGCCGTTGGAAGCCGAGTCCATGGACACGACCTCGTCGCCCTCCTGCAGGGCGATTCCACGGACGCCCCGACTGACCCGGCCCATGACCCGCACCCGGGACTCGGGGAAGCGGATGGACATCCCGTGCCGGGTGACCAGGATCAACTCCTGCCCTCCAGCCGACGAGGCCTCGGACCCTGCGGGCTCGTCTTCGTCCCCTTCCTGGTCAGCCTCCTCCGGCTCGCCGATCTCCTCGGACCCCAGGAGCTCGTCGGCGTCGGAATCCAGCACTTCAGTCTCGGAATCGGCCTCCGCACCTTCCCCGACGGCCGGCTCTCCGGGCGTGAGGATCACGCTGACCAGCTCGTCCCCCTCCTTGAGGACCAGGGCATTGAGCCCGCTGGTCCGCAGGTTCGCGTAGGCCTTCAGGGCCGTCCTCTTGACCATGCCCTCGCGGGTGGCGGTCACGATATAGCCGCCCTCCTGAGGATGGCGGCCCGGAATCACGGCGGCGATCTTCTCGCCCTCGGCCAGGCTCAGGAGGTTGACCACGGCCGTCCCCCGGGCGCTGCGGCCGAACTCGGGGATCTGATGGACCTTCAGCTTGAAGACCCGGGCCTTGTTCGTGAAGAAGAGCAGCGTGCGGTGGGTGCTGGTCACGAAGAAGTGCTCCAGGAAGTCCTCCTCCTTGAGGTCCGTCCCCGACACCCCGCGGCCCCCTCGCTTCTGGACCCGGTAGGTGTCGAAGGGCACGCGCTTGACGTAGCCGGAGTGGGAGAGGGTGACCACCATCTGCTCGTCGGCGATCAGGTCCTCGATGTTGAGGTCCCCTCCCATGAAGGGTTCGATCTTCGTCCGGCGATCGTCGCCGAAGCGAGCCTGGATCTCCTCCAGCTCGGTCCGGATCACGCCATCCAGCTTCTCGCGGCTGGCCAGCAGGCCCTCGAGGTACTCGATCCTGGCCAGCAGCTCCCTCTGCTCCGCCTCGAGCTTCTCGCGCTCCAGGCCGGTCAGGCGCTGCAGCCTCATGTCCAGGATGGCCTGGGCCTGGACCTGGGTGAATCCAAAGCGCTCCATCAATCCGGTCCGAGCGCTGTCGGCGTCGCGGGAGGCCCGGATCAGGGCGATGATCTCGTCGATGTGGTCCAAGGCCTTCAGAAGGCCCGAGACGATGTGCTCCCGCTTGCGGGCCTTGTCCAGCTCGTAGCGGGTGCGGCGGGTGACCACGTCGCGGCGGTGGTTGATGAAGTGCTGCAGGACCTCCTTGAGCGTCAGGACACGCGGCACTCCATCGACCAGGGCCAGCAGGATCACCCCGAAGTTGGCCTGCAGGTCGGAGTGCTTGTAGAGCTGGTTCATCACGACGTCCGGAATGGCGTCGTTGCGCAGCTCGATCACGATGCGCATCCCCTTGCGGTTGGACTCATCGCGCAGGTCCGAGATCCCCTCGATCCGCTTCTCCTTGACGGCGTCGGCGATGCGCTCGACCAGACGGGCCTTGTTGACCTGGTAGGGGATCTCGGTGACGATGATGGCCCGCTTGTCGCGCCGGATCTCCTCGACCTCCATGACGGCCCGGGTGGTGATGCTGCCACGTCCCGTCGCGTAGGCGTCCCGGATCCCGTGTTGTCCGAGGATCCTGCCCCCGGTGGGGAAGTCCGGGCCGGGGATGTGCTGCATCAACTCTTCGAGCGAGAGGTCCTCGTCCTTCATCAAGGCCAGGGTGCCGTCGACGACCTCCCGGAGGTTGTGGGGAGGAATCTTGGTGGCCATGCCCACGGCGATCCCGTCCGAGCCGTTCACCAGGAGGTTCGGCAGCATGCACGGGAGCACCGACGGCTCCTGCGTGGTGTTGTCGAAGTTGGGCCACCAGTCGACCGTGTCCTTGTCCAGGTCGCGCAGCATCTCCATCGCCGGGCGGGCCAGACGGGCCTCGGTGTAGCGCATGTGGGCCGCCGAGTCGCCATCGACCGACCCGAAGTTGCCATGGCCCTGCACCAGCGGGTAGCGCAGGTTGAAGTCCTGGGCCATGCGCACCATCGCGTCGTACACCGACGCGTCGCCATGCGGGTGATAGCGGGCCAGCACGTTGCCCACCGTGGCCGCCGACTTCCTGAAGGGGCGATCGGGGGTGATGCTCTCCTCGTACATGGTGTACAGGATGCGGCGATGCACCGGCTTCAGGCCGTCTCGCACGTCCGGCAGGGCCCGCGAGACGATGACGCTCATCGCGTAATCGACGTAGGCCTCCTTCATCTCGTCCTCGATGGGCCGGGGTACGATCTGGCGCTGGTCTTCGATGGCCATGGGTTCTCCTCGATTCGTCAGGGGGGGGCGAAGAACGAACCTAGATGTCCAGGTTCTTCACATCCCGGGCGTACTGGATGATGAACTCCCGACGGGGCTCGACCTGGTCGCCCATCAGGATGGTGAAGATCCGGTCGGCCTCGACGGCGTCCTCATACTTCACCTGCCGCATGACGCGGTGTTCGGGGTCCATGGTGGTGCTCCACAACTGCTCGGCATCCATCTCGCCCAGACCCTTGTAGCGCTGGATCGAGACGTTCTCGCCCATCTCCTCGAGCATGCGATCCCGCTGCTCGTCAGAGTAGACGTACTCGATCCTCTTGTTCTTCTTCAGCCCGTAGAGCGGGGGTTGGGCGATGTAGACGTGCCCTCCCTCGATCAGTTGAAGCATCTGCCGATACAGGAAGGTCAGCATCAGGGTCCGGATATGGGCCCCGTCGACATCGGCATCGGTCATGATGACCAACTTGTGATAGCGCAGCTTCTCAGCGTTGAAATCCTCCCCGATGCCTGTGCCCAGGGCGGTGATCAGGTTCCGGATCTCGGCGTTGGCCAGCATCTTGTCCAGGCGCGCCTTCTCGACGTTGAGGATCTTGCCGCGCAGAGGCAGGATGGCCTGGAAGTGGCGATCCCGACCCATCTTGGCCGAACCGCCCGCCGAGTCTCCCTCCACCACGAAGAGTTCGGACTCGGAAGGATCCCGGCTGGCGCAGTCGGCCAGCTTCCCGGGCAGCGCCGAGGACTCCAGGACTCCCTTGCGCCGAACCGTCTCCCGGGCCTTCTTGGCGGCCTCGCGAGCCCTCTGGGCCGACAGGCACTTCTCGACGATCACCCTGGCCGCGGAGGGATTCTCCTCCAGGAAGGTCCCGTAGTATTCCGAGAAGACCTGCTCGACCGAGGTCCGGACCTCGGAGTTCAGAAGCGAGATCTTGGTCTGGCTCTCGAACTGGGGATCCGGAAGCTTGACCGAGATCACGGCGGTCAGACCTTCTCGGATGTCGTCCCCGCTGAAGTTCTCGTCCTTCTCCTTGAGCAGGTTCCGGTTCCGGGAGAACTCGTTGGTCACCCGGGTCAGCGCTGCCCGGAACCCGGTCACGTGCGAACCACCCTCGACCGTGTTGATGTTGTTGGCAAAGGAATACACGTTCTCCTGGTAGGAGTCGTTGTACTGCAGGGCCACCTCGATCTCGATGTCGCCGACCAGACGGCTGACGTAGAAGGGCGCGTGAAGAGCCTGCTTGCTCTGCGCCAGGTGCTCGACGAACTGGACGATGCCACCCTCGTAGCAGAAGTGATGGGCCTTGCCGGTGGCCTCCTCGGAGATCTCGATGGTCAGGCCACGATTCAGGAAGGCCAGCTCGCGCAGGCGCTGGCTGAGCACCTCGAACGAGAACTCCAGACCTTCGGTGAAGATCTCCGGGTCGGGATTGAGGGTGACCCGGGTCCCCGTGCGTCCCTCCTCCCCCTCGTACTCCTCCAGCGGCCCCTCGATGCTTCCGCGCGAGAATCTCTGGACGTAGCGCTTCCCATCCCGCCAGACCTCGACCTCGAGGTAGCGCGAAAGGGCGTTGGTGACCGAGACCCCGACGCCATGCAGGCCGCCCGAGACCTTGTAGCCCTTGCCCTCAAACTTGCCGCCGGCATGCAGTTGGGTCATGACCACCTGGACGGTGGGGATGCCCTCGGTGGGGTGGATGCCGACGGGGATGCCGCGGCCGTTGTCCACCACGCTGACCGAACCATCCCGATGCAGCCGCAGCTCGATCCGGTTGCAGGCCCCGGCCAGGGCCTCGTCCACCGCGTTGTCCACCACCTCGAAGACGATGTGGTGCAGGCCGCGCGGGCCGGTGTCGGCGATATACATCCCGGGGCGCTTGCGAACGCCTTCCAGTCCTTTGAGGACCTGGATCTCGCTCTCTCCATAGGCTCCGGGCAGCGCTCGGCCTCCGTTCTCTGCGACCAGCAGATCCACCTCGGCGCTGGGCGCCACCTCTGTCGACCAGGTCTCCATCCGAAGCCTCCTAGAACTCTTCCTCGCGCCGCTGCCGGCGTGTCATCACCCGGTCCAGCACGAAACCAAAAAACGCCCCCAGGAACAGCCCGACTCCCCCACCCACCAGGGCCCCCATGAACTCCATTCCCAAGGCCGGCGCACCGAGCGATTCGGCGTGCAGGCGGAAGGACCAATAACCGGCCAGGCCACCCCCGACCACCCCCAGGGCCATGGGAACCAGGCAGCCGACCAGGCTGCGCTGCTCGCTGAAGCTCTCTCTCAACATGCAGCCTCCGAGCCGCCTGGCGATGACAGGTGCGGTGCGGAAGACCGCTCTGAACGAGCCCGAACTCACTGCCGAAGCCGCCTGGGATCTCTCCCGGCGGCTTCGGAAGGGGGGCCCGCTCTCGCCTATTCCCTAAACATCATGGGATTCGACGTTCCGGATCCGGGTCCTTCTCTCAGAGCCCCACAGGCTGCCTGCTGGTAGAGCTCCAACATCCGCGCTCCCATGGCCGACATCGAAAAGGCCTGAGCCTGAGCCAGCGCGCCTTCTGCCAGGCGGGACCGAAGCTTGCCGTCGGTGACCAACCGCAGCAGGGTCTCGGTGAAAGACGACAAGTCGCCGGGTTCAACCAGCAGACCGCTGCGTCCGGAGGCGACGGCCTCGGTGCACCCCGAGGCCCGCACCGCCAGGACTGGGAGCCCGGCGGACTGAGCCTCCAAGAGGACCAGCCCCTGGGTCTCGGTCTGGGAGGCAAACACGAACAGGGTGGAAGCCGCCAGGTAGTGCTTCAAGTCGCCCCGACCGCGATACCCCAGGAACACCGCGGACCCTTGCAGGCCCAGTGCCTCCGCCCTCTGTTCGAGCTCCGGGCGATGTGGGCCGTCTCCAACCAGTAGCAGGCGCAACCTGGGGTCGGCCTGGCGCGCACGAGCCAGGACCTCCAGCAGGAACTCCAGGGACTTCTCGCGCGCCAACCGGCCCATGTAGAGCAAGATCGGCTCGTCCAGGCCAAGACCAAGCTCCTCTCGCGCGAGGCGCGGATCCCCGCCCTGGAAGCTCTCGACATCGACTCCGGTCGGAATCACCCGCAAGGGACGGCACAGACCCTGCTCCCGTTGACGTTGAGCGACCTGTTGACTGGGCGCCACCACCATGAACGAGGTATTCCAGAAGAAGCGACACAGCCCCACCGCAATTGGACGCAACACCTCTGGAGGCAAGGGAACATAGTGGAGGTACTCTTCAAAGAGGGTGTGATGGGTGAAGACCCGCGGGCAGCCCAGACGAGCCGCCACCAGCCAACCGATCGCACCGACGTTGAAGGGGGTGTGCAGGTGGACCACGTCTGGCCTGAAGGCCAGGGCCTCCCGGACGTGACTCAGGGGGACGGGAAGGCTGACCCTCTCCTCCGGATGAAGAGGAAACCGAACCGATGCAAAGCGCCGAACCCAGGGCTCGCTGTCTCGGTAACCCGGGACGGCCGGGGCGAAGAGTCGGACCTCATGTCCGGCCCGGGTCAGGGCCTGGAGCAGCAACTGAATCGACGTGGTCACCCCGTTGACGATCGGGTGATAGCAGTCGGCGAACATCGCGATCTTCATCGGCCAGTCTCCCTCAGGCTCAGGCCTCTTCCAGGCTTCCTGCGACGACCCGGAACAGCCCGGCGCACTCCGGCAGGTTGGGCGGAGGGGTCGTGGTGGTCAGGAAGACCTGCCGGTATCCCCCAAGAATCTCCAAGAGTCGCTGCCCGCGTCCGACATCCAGTTCCGACAGACAATCATCCAGCAGGACCAAGGCTGCTTCCTCCGCGCTCTCTCCCATGACGCGGGCCTCGGCCAGACGGAGCGCCAGCGCGGCGCTGCGGTGCTGACCCTGCGAGCCATAACGCTGGAGGCTCCGCCCGTCCAGCAGAAGCTCCAGGTCATCGCGATGGGGGCCCGCCTGGGTGCTGCCTCGGGCCAGATCCTCCCGACGCCGCGCCCGCAGGGCCGACAGAAACCGCTCGGGTTCCGGAGGGGCGGCGGGTCGATAGGTCAGGCAGAGGTCGGTCTGACTGTCCGACAGGAGTCCAAAGATCCCCGAGACAGCCTCCTGCAACGAACAGACCACCTCCTGGCGTCGGGGCACCAGGACCGCACAGGCCGCTGCCAGTTGTTCGTCCCAGGGGGCCAGTTCTGCCGGGCTGGGAGCAGGCCGACGGCGCAGCAACTCGTTGCGCTGCCGCAGGACCGAGCCGTAGCGCGCCAGGGCCCCCAGGTAGACAGGGGAGATCTTGCACAGCAGCAGATCCAGGAAGCGACGACGCCCCTGAGGCGCGCCTTGAATCAAGCTGAGGTCCGCCGGGGTGAACAAAGCCATCGGCACCTCGCCCAGCAGGTCTGCAAGGCGCCGTAGCGGAGCCCCATTCCGCAGGATCCGCCGCTCCACCCCCGCCTCTCCCGCCCGAATCCAGTTGATCTCCAGCTCGCGCGTCGACCCCCGATCCCGACGAAAGAGCGCTCGCACGCGCGCCTGCTGGCGACCCCAACCAAGCAGCTCGGCCTCCCGCGAGGCTCGGAAGCTGCGAGAAGTCCCCAGCAGATAAAGCGCCTCCAGCAAGGCGGTCTTGCCCTGCGCGTTCTCCCCCACCAACAGGACCAGACCCGAAGGCAGGTGCAAGTCCAGCTCGCGGTAGTTGCGAAAATCCACAAGTTCCAGGTGTTCCAAGACCACAGTCCAGCCTTCGTGCCCGCGCCCGGCGACCCTCCGCTCACAGGCCAAGGAGCGACCGATGTCGAACCCCCCCACGCCATGTTCAAACGACTTTCGGAGTCCCTGGGCAGGGCCGCCGCCTCCCTCCACGCCGACGAAGGCCTCCGGCGCGGCCGACTGCTGCTCTCATGGCTGACGGCCGTCGGACCTGGGCTGGCTCGCCAGGTGGCGCCTGCGGAAATCCGCGGCGACACCCTGGAGTTGGTCTGCTCCGGCCCCCTCTGGGCGCAAGAGGTCCTGCTGCGCCAGAAGGACATCCTGGCCCGACTCAACCCCCTCCTGGAAGGCGCGCCCCTGCGCCGGCTGCGCTGTCGCCCGGGACGATTCCACCCGGTGGAACCTTCACCGACCCCGCCCCGCGAGGAACCGTATCCTTGGGAATCCGTCACCCTGGACGCGGGGGCACTGGAACGCATTGAGAAGGCTGTCGCAGAGGTCCAGGAACCGACCTTGGCAGAGCGCCTTCGCCGGCTTCTGGTCCAGCTGGAGCGTCGCCGCCAGGTGGCCTTCGCCCAGGGTGCAATCGCCTGTGGGGCCTGCGGGACCCCAACCCGGCGCTCCCCATGCCGAACCTGCCGGCGCGAGGCCCGCGCCCGGCGGCGGCACCGCATCGAGCAGCGCCTGGCACGGGAACCCTGGTTGACTGGCCCCGACCTGGCCGCCGAATTCCCCGACCTTCACCCGGCGGAGTTCCTCACCATCCGCACGTCCCTGCGCAGTCGTCTGGAACAGGACATCTGGGCCATGATCCGAGCCTTGCCAGCGGGCTCCTCCCTCCCGGATGGCTTGAGGGCCCGCATGATCGAACTGGTCATGCTGAGCACCGGACTTCCCGCCCACCGCCTGGACGCCCGACATGTCCGACACGCCCTGTGCCCGACGCTGGCTCGAGCCTACCTGGACGACCAGGCCTGCGGCCCCTGGGACGGCAAGCCTGCCGCCCGACGCCCGAAGACCCGGACGCACCCGGTCGCGGCGGACTACCAGGCGCGGAAACCTTCATCTCCTGCCGAGTCCTCTTCCTCTTCCGGGTCCAGAGGCTCCCATTTGAATCGGCGTTGGCCGGAGGGAGCGCCGGGCTGAGGCAACAGGCCGGGCTGGAAGTCCTCTTCGCGCTGCGGGAGGAGCCCCGGCTGGAAGTCGTCTTCGCTCTGCGGGAGGAGCCTCGGCTGGAAGTCGTCTTCGCTCTGCGGGAGGAGCCCCGGCTGGAAGTCCTGCCAGCCCTGATCCAATTCCCCCGTCAGCGCCGACGGCTGCCGCGAAGAGGACCGCGATCGCTGGGACTCCACACCGGCGGGCTGCTGGTGTGCACCGACGCTGGGTCGATGGCGTCGGATCAACGGCTCGGGCGGCTCGCTTGCCGCGGGATCCGGCCCCTCGAAGGCCCGGCTCGAAAGTGGGCTGTGGTCGTAGTCTTCTGGACTGAGGTCGAGATTCGCCTGCATCCGGCCCTCAGCCCAGGAACCAAGGAAAGGCAATCGCAGAAAACGACCCGCCGAGGCCCTCCAGGCCGTGTAGAGGAGAAACGAGAGATAGAAACCCAGGACCAGGAAGCCGCCGCTGAAGACCATCAGGCCGATGACCCCGGAGAACGCCGGGCTGCCTCCGGGAAGCACCTGGAGGATCAACCACATCAACCCGACCAGCAACCCTGCGCCCGCCACCGAGAGCAGACCCAGGGCCAGCCCCTGAAGCGCATGGAAGTGCACGAAGGGTTCCTGGCGCCGAGCTCCCAGCAGGACCATCGGAGGAACTATGGGCCACAGTGGGTAGCAAAGGCCGGAGATCATCCGGTCCTCTTCGGAAAGAGGCGGAAGAATGTCCAAGCCTGGCCCTCCTCCGTCGTCCGAGTTCAGCCCCCCTGGCGGCTGTGGTTGGCCATCGAAGCAGGTGGTTCCTTCTGGACCAGGTAGGGCGCGGGGTCGACCTGACGGTCGCTCGCCAAGACCTCGTAGTGGACATGGGGGCCAGTTGAGACCCCGGTGCTCCCCACGTAGGCGATGGTCTGACCCTTCCGGACAAACGCCCCCACCCCCTGCGCCAGGCTCGAGCAGTGCGCATACAGGGTGGTCAGACCATTTCCGTGGTCTACGGTGATTGCATACCCATACCCCGAGAGGCAACCGCTCTGGACGACCCGGCCGGCTGCGGTCGCCACGATGGGCGTCCCGGAGGGAGCCGAGATATCGACCCCCGTGTGCATCCGGCCATAGCCGTAGACCGGATGGATGCGCCAGCCGAAGCCAGAGGACAGTGAACCACGACAAGGCCACAGCGAAGGGGTGGCATTGAGCGCCGCCGCCTCGCGCTGGCGCTGGACCCGCTTGCGGTAGTCCAGGGCCGCCGCCCGAAGTCGACTGAGGTCCGACTCACGCCCCTCCACCGCTGCCATGAGCTTACGGTAGTTCATCTTCAGTCGCAGCGAATTGGAATGGCGGCCCGAACGCGAACCCTTCAGCGTCCGTCGCGTGGTGCCGGCGCTCCCGACGACGCGACCGATCTGCGCCAGTTCCTGATCCTGACTCTGCAACTGCGACCGAAGCTGCTCGAATCGATCCTCGGCCAGGGCCAGCATCTGCTCCTTCTCTCTCTCCTTGAGGGCCAATGCGGCCCGGTACTGGCTGTTGGCCTTCTCGAGTTCTTGAATCTGGGCCTGGTAGCGCGAGGCACCCCGATCCAACCAGACACGTGCCTGCCACCCTCCCAGCCCAAGCAGGACTGCCACCAGAACGAGAAATGTGGGCGTGATCCGAAGGCTGATCCCCCGGCCTCCAGCCATCACCTTCAAAACAAGACCCCGGCGGCGTCTGGTCTTGGCAATCCTCATCAGGCTGTCTTGCCTCCGGTCGACGTTCGAGTGTCCGACAGGTGTCGGACCTTGGGCAGGATGGCGCACGGTTCAACGCCCAACAAAGCAGTCCCTGCAGCAGGAAGACCAGCTCTGCATCCGATTCAGGCTGACCGACAGCAGCCCGATGCATGGTGGCCAGAATGTTAAAGGTTCACCACCTGTGGAAAACCTGTGCATTCTGTGGACAAACAAAAAAAGACCGGACTTGCGTCCGACCTCGTCCAGGCCGGCTCTGGGTG
>Ga0334883_1001033_pt1 | contig 44168 bp, 27 predicted proteins | sample GraSluR1_MG_6_FD_207230 | JGI IMG/M metagenome (GOLD analysis project Ga0334883, IMG submission 207230) | Sludge microbial communities from methane-producing bioreactor in Wageningen University, Netherlands - Granular Sludge_09_05-R1 | ecosystem: Engineered > Bioreactor > Anaerobic >...
TCGACCTGCACGCACCAGGCGCCGGCGGGGCGGTTGCGCTCCCTGCACCCCGGTTCCCCGGGGGCTTCGCTATCCTAGCACCGCCTCCGCAGCCCGTCAACATGCATGCACAACATTTTTTCGAGGAGCGGTCCCGTGGCCCGGCTCGCCCCCTGGCAGCGACGCGACGGGCCCTGGTGGCGCGAGCTGGAGAGGCGCAGAGGAAAGGCGCAGGAAGCCGCCCCGACAGCACAATGGCTTGGCCGTGGGCCGGCAGACGACCTGGATTCGGGGCCCCAGGAGCGCCCACGGCACACGGGGCACCGCGAAACCGGCCCCCCCCTGCCTGGTCGGCGCTCGACGTGGCTCCCTTCGCCGCATTCGCCGTGACCCCCCCGAACCTCAGATGCCAGGCCGCATCTCCCAGGAAACAGGCATCGCCCGCCAGGGCCCGCTTGCGCGGGAAACACAAAAAGAACGGGGCCCGCTTGCGCGGGCCCCGTCGGGGGTTCAAGTCAGGTCAGTCGAAGACTAGAACTTGACCTTGAACTGGGTCGTGACCTGCCAGCCAGACCAATCCAGCGGGTGGGCGGTGAAGCCCTGAGCCGGAGTGCCGACCTGGGTGGTGGGACCAGCGAACGTGGAGGCATCCACGTTGTCGCTGTTGTCGTAGTAGCGGAAGTCCATGTTCCACTGGGTGTTCGCACTGATGTCGTAGTCGAAGCCGATGAACGGAATCGTCTGGGTGACGTCAATGTTGTTGAAGCCCGTGGTGTTGTTGGCCACCGCGAAGGTGTTGTAGATCCCTCCGGGATCCCAGTGACCCTTGATGCTGGCGATGTCGACGCCGCCACGCAGGGTCCACTGGTCGTTGGCTTCCCAACCCAGCCCGAAGTGTCCACTGTCGATGTCGATCTTGGTGTAGTTCTGGCTGCCACCGAAGGCGGCGGTCAGACCGGTCTCACGCTTGAACTCGTTGCGCTCGTAGCCGAGGTCGACCTTGATGCGCGGGTCGTCGAACTTGTAGCTCACGCCCAGGCCCCAGGCCGTCTGCTTGCCACGATTGTCCTCGAGCGGCTGCAGGGCATCGTTGAACGAACTGGCAGTGCCAGCGCCGTAGATGCTCGGATGAGCGTAGCCGAAGAACACCGGGTCGATCCAACCGGGGGCGAAGCCCACGATCGGGAGGTTCGGAGCACCCGCGCCGGCGGCACCCGGGAGCACCCGGACGTCATACAGCGAGGTTTCCTTCTGGTTCAGGAACTCAGCCTTCGCCCAGACCAGGCCGCGACGCTCCATGAAGCGCCACTGACCGTTGAAGGTGATGCCTTCGCGGTTGTGCGGATACACATCCGTGTCATGCATCGCCCACATGTTGGAGAAGTAGTTGAGGTCCGGCAGACGCCACACGCCAGCACCGGTGAAGTTGCCGATGGTGGAGGGATAGGCGTTGATGAACGGGTCGTAGGTGGGGTCGACAGTCAGGTAGGCCAACGACACGTCGAGGTCGCCCTCGAGCAGGTTGGCACCGACTTCGAAGCGGCCGGCGTCGCCGTCGCTGCTGTAGTCGGAGTTGCGGTTGGACTTGTACTCGGTGTGGGCCCACTCGCCAGCCACGTAGATCTGGGTGTCGCCATCACCGATGTCCCACTTGTAGTCCGCCGACAGGCCGTAGCCGAACATGCTCTGCGGGCCGAAGCTGCCGCCGATGTAGGGCAGGGTCGCGGCGTCAACCGTGGGGTTCCAGCCCGGGATCGGGCGGTTGTCCACGGTGGTGCCGATGCCACCGTTGGCCTGCGCGAAGGCGCTGGTCTGGGCGGCGTAGTAACCCGACGGGTTGACCCACTGCAGGGGGGTCATGCCGAACGAGTTGCCGTAGTTGACGTTGGCGGCGATGATGCCACCGACGGCCAGGGCGTTTCCGCCGGCGGCCTCGTTGGCAGCGCGCATGAAGTTGGCCTTGACCTGGCCGCCCTTGAACTCGAAGGCGAGGTCAGCGCCCAGGACGTCGGTCACGTAGCCGACGTTCCCGGGGATGATGGCCACGCCGAAGATTCCGGCGGGCATTCCATCACCCATCCGCGAACCGAGGACTTCCCAGCGCATCACGCCGGTGTCCTTGATGTCGAACGAGCCGTTGACGTTGAAGCCGAAGCGGTCCAGGAACTCGGGACCAAAGGCGTTGGGGTTGTACTGGCCGACGAAGAGGATGTCATCCATGTTGTCGGTGTTGTACGCGCCCAGCGTCAGCTTGGTGCCGGAGGGGTTGTGCAGGACCCAGAAGTTGTCCAGGGTCATGCGGGTGTAGGGCTGGTTGTTCAGGCCCTGCACGCCCGCGATGCCACCGCCGTTGATGTCGCCGGTGAACGGGTTGGACAGGTAGGGAGCGCTCACACCCCAGAAGGCGTCGACCACGGCGTCGCCCTGGGAGGTGAAGGCCGAGAACTCGGCGCCGGCGTCGATGTCATCGGTGACCCGGATCCGCAGACCCAGGATCGCGCGCATCGTGAAGCCGGTGCCGTTGCTCAGCGGGCGGCCGTTGGTCAGGTCGACCACCGGGAACGCGCCGGAGCCATAGTACGGGGACACGCCCGGGACGCCGCCCGGAAGAGCACCGAGGTGGAACGGGCTGAGGGCAGCGCCACCGGGCTGGATGAAACCAGCAACCCCGGCGTTGGCGGAACCGACGGCCTGGTTGTAGTCCACGGCGCCAGCGCCGAGGAGCCCGTTGTCGTTGGTGCTCTGACCGTTGTTCACGAAGTTCTGGGCCACCATGCGGGTGTCCACGGAACCGTAGAACGTGATCCTCTCGAGCTCGGTCACACGCTGATCAAGGCGGCTGACGTTCTCTTCGAGGTTGGTCACCCGCACGCCGAGAGCATCGAGCTCTTCGCGCAGGGCGTTGACAAGCTGGCGAAGCTCGTTGAGCTCAGCCTTGGTGGCAAAGGTCGCATGCTCTTCTTCCATCTTGGCGAGCAGGCGAGCGACGATCATGGCCACTTCCCAGCGGGTTGCGGCACGATCACCCTTGAAAGTCCCATCGGGATACCCTTCCACGAGACCCTTGGCAGCCAGTCTGGCCACCGCATCGCGGGCCCAGTGGTTCTCGGGCACGTCAGGGAACAAGGGCGCGGACAGCGCCGGAAGAGCCATGGCGAACAAAATCACCATAGCCACAACCGACGTCCAGATGCGCTTGTTCATGGCGCGGTTCTCCTCCTTGTTTTCTTCTGGTCGAATCGGGCGGCCGCCTGGACTTCGACCTGGAGGAGGACCTGAGCTTTCCAGAAGTTCCCTCACGTCTGCCTCCACGGCTTCCATCCTGTGACCGCCATCTGTACTGCCTGGTTCGGGGTGAACCTGCACCTCCTCTCGGATTGCCCCGAACTTGCAGCGATACCCTATCTGCCTTCAACCTGCCTGCCGGGCCCCGGGTTTCGGAACTTCGGCCCCCCGGAACCTCGGTGCTTTTGCGCGACCAGGTTGAATTCTCTTACAGCCAACCTACGAGCGCTTTCGAGGCCTTGCAGACGGATCCTGCTGCAGCCCCAAACGCATGCTCGTGTTCCTTTTTCGGCTTCGCCAATTCGGCGGGTCCCCTGAGTCTCCTCCTGCACAGAACAGCAGGCCATGAGATCCCAGCCATCCAGCTCCTGCGGACCGAGAACCGGACTGCGGGCATGCGACCACGCACCCCTGAAAGAACCATGAAATCCCACCGGGTCCGGGCACGGAGCCACCCGATCAATCCGCGGCCCCACCTCCGTCAGTGGGCACCGGTTCCCGGCCCAGTCGCGCCCGGGCCTCCAGCCAGGAACGCATGAAGGAGGTCAGATTCCCGTCCAGGACGGACTGCACGTCGCCGCTCTCCGCCCCGGTGCGGCGGTCCTTGACCATGGTGTAGGGCTGCAGCACGTAGTTGCGGATCTGGTTGGCCCAGGCCGCCTCGCGGTTCTCGCCGCGGACCGCATCCAGCCGGCCCTGGCGCTCAGCCAGTTGCAGCTCGAAGAGCTTCGAGCGCAGCATCCGCATGGCCGTCTCCCGATTGGAGTGCTGCGAGCGCTCGTTCTGGCAGGCGACCACAGTGCCGGTGGGCAGGTGCGTGATGCGGATGGCCGACTCGGTCTTGTTGACGTGCTGGCCCCCCGCTCCTTGGGACCTGTAGGTGTCCACCTTCAGATCCTCCGGCCGGATCTCCACAGGCACCTCGTCGGCCAGCTCGGGGAGGACGTCGACCTTGGCGAAGGCGGTGTGGCGGCGCTTCTGCTGGTCGAAGGGCGAGATCCGGACCAGGCGGTGGACCCCTCTCTCGGAGCTGAGCAGTCCGAAAGCAAAGGCGCCCGAGACAATCGCCGTGGCCGAATGGACCCCTGCCTCTTCGGCAGCCGAGACGTCGACAACCTCGGCCTTCAGGCCCTCACGCTCGGCCCAGCGCAGGTACATGCGCAGCAACATCTCCGCCCAATCCTGGGCGTCGACGCCGCCTGCTCCGGCGTGCACGGTCAGGATGGCCGTCGCGCGGTCATACTCGCCACTCATCAGGGCAGCGGTCTCGGCCTTCTCCAGCTCGTGCTCGAGGGCCTGGTGGGCTCGTTCGACCTCGGCGAGTTCCTCGGGCTTCTCGTCCGAGGCCATCTCCAGATACAGCTCGAACTCCTCCAGCCCGGCAGAGAGCCGGTCCCACTGGTCCGCCACACTGCGGTGAAGGTTCAGCTCTTCGTTGAGTTTACGAGCCTGGTCGGGATCCGCCCAGACATCCCCCGCAGCGAAGCGGGCCTCGATCTCCAGAATCTTGGAACGACTTGAATCCAGGTCAAAGATAGTCGCGCATCCGGTCGACCCGGGCGCGAATCTCGGTCAGGCGGTCGGCAAACTGTGCCAGCATCGCTTGGCGAGTCCTTTCTCTTGGTCTGCAGGGTGCCCCCGATCCGGTGCGTCCCGACTCCGGGGCTGGCAACCTCCGGCGGGAGGTCAGCGCAATTCAGGATAGTGACACTTCTTCCACTTCTTGCCGCTTCCGCACCAGCACGGATCGTTCCGGCCCAGCTTGGCGCCGACCCTCTTGACGGTGGTCCCGCGCCCCGAATCATCGCGGTTGGTGCGTGTGACCTGCATGGTCTCGCGCTGCTCGACCCGCTCGCCCATCCGGACCTCAACCCGGTACAGGAACTGGACCGTGTCGTCGCGGATCCGACGCTTGAGACCTTCAAACTCTTCAAAGGCCTCGCGGATGAACTCGATGCGAGGATCCTTCTGGCCGTAACCGCGCAGGCCGATGCCCTCGCGCAGCATGTCGATGTTGCTGAGGTGCTCGATCCACTTCTCGTCCAGCGTGCGCAGCAGGGCCACCTTCTCCAGCTCGCGCATCAACTCGGCGCCCAGACGGGCCTCCTTGGCGTCATAGGTCTCGATGGCCCGATTCAAGACGAAATCACGCATCTCGGCGGCGGTCGCCCCGGCGAGCTCTCCCAGCTTCAGGGGAGATGGCAGCACGAACTGCTCGTTGAGGGCGTTGACCAATCCCTCGAGGTCCCACTCGGCGGGCGGAACCTCGGGCGAGGCGAACTCGCGCAACAAATCGTCGGTGATCTCGCCCACGAATCCCAGGATGTGGGGCTTGAGCTCCTCGCCGCGGAGGATGCGACCTCGCTCCTCATAGATGATCCGGCGCTGCTCGTTCATCGTGTCGTCGTATTGCAGCACGTTCTTGCGGATGTCGAAGTGGTGGCCTTCCACCTTCTGCTGGGCGTTCTCGATCCCCTTGGTGATCCAGGAATGCTCGATGGGGACGTCGTCCTCGACCCCCAGCCTCTCCATCCAGCTCTTGATGCGATCCGACCCGAAGAGGCGCATGAGCTCGTCGTCCAGGCCCACATAGAAGCGCGAGGCTCCGGGGTCCCCCTGGCGTCCGGCGCGGCCTCGCAACTGGTTGTCGATGCGGCGCGACTCGTGACGCTCGGTGCCCAGGATGTACAGGCCACCCAGCTCCTTGACCTTGAGCTCCTCCTCAGGGACGGGAGGATCTCCGCCCAGCTTGATGTCCACGCCCCGCCCCGCCATGTTGGTGGCGATGGTCACGCCCCCGACCCGACCGGCCTGGGCGATGATCTGGGCCTCGCGTTCGTGGTACTTGGCGTTGAGGACGTTGTGGGGAATGCCCTTCCTCTTCAGAAGCGTCGCGAGGTACTCGGACTTCTCGATGGACCGGGTGCCGACCAGGATCGGCTGGCCCAAGGCGTGGCGCTCCTCGATGTCGGCCACCACGGCCCGGAACTTGGCATTCTCATCCTTGTAGACCAGGTCGGAGAGGTCCTGGCGCTGGACGGGCACGTTGGTGGGGATCACCACCACGTCCAGCTTGTAGATCTCGCGAAACTCACGCTCTTCGGTGACCGCGGTGCCGGTCATTCCGGCCAGCTTGGAGTAGAGCTTGAAGTAGTTCTGGAAGGTGATGGTGGCCAGGGTCTGGTCCTCCTGGCGGACCTTCACCCCCTCCTTGGCCTCGATGGCCTGGTGCAGGCCATCCGAATAGCGCCGACCGAACATCAGCCGGCCCGTGAACTCATCGACGATGACGATCTCGCCATCGCGAATCACGTACTCGATCTCGTTGCGATAGCACTCCTTGGCGCGGAGTGCGTTGTTCATGTGGTGGGCCAGCTCCATGTGCTCGGGATCGAAGAGGTTCTCGACCCCCAGGATCTGCTCGACCCGGGCCACGCCCTCCTCGGTCAAGGGTGCGCTCTTGGCCTTCTCCTCGACGCTGTAGTGCACGTCCTTGCGCAGATCCCGTGCGACCTTCGCAAAGCGCTCATACAGGTCGGTCGACTTGGTCCCCCGTCCCGAGATGATCAGGGGAGTTCGGGCCTCGTCAATCAGGATGGAGTCGACCTCGTCGACGATGGCGTAGTTGAGCTCCCGCTGAACCCGCTGCTCCAGGGACATGACCATGTTGTCCCGCAGGTAGTCGAAGCCGAACTCGTTGTTGGTCCCGTAGGTGATGTCGGCCCGGTAGGCCTCCGAACGATGGACGGGACGCAACCGGTTGAGGCTCTCGTCCTCGATCTCGATGGTGGGATCATACAGGTAGGCGGAGTCGTGGTTGATGATCCCCACCGACAATCCCAACAGGTGATAGATGGGCGCCATCCAGCGGGCATCGCGCTTGGCCAGGTAGTCGTTCACCGTCACCACGTGGACGCCCTTGCCGGAGAGCGCATTGAGATAGACAGGGGAGGTGGCCACCAGGGTCTTGCCCTCACCGGTCTTCATCTCAGAGATGCGCCCCTGGTGCAGCACGATCCCACCGATCATCTGCACGTCGTAGTGACGCAGCTTCAAGGTCCGCCGAGCCGCTTCCCGGACGGCCGCGAAGGCCTCGGGGAGGAGGTCGTCCAGGGTCTCGCCCTGAGCCAGGCGCTCGCGGAAGAGATCGGTCCTCCCGCGCAGCTCGTCATGCGAACAGGCCTTCATGGCCTCTTCGAACCCGTTGATCCGGTCCACGACCTTTCGCATCCGGCGCACGTCGCGCTCGTTGGCGTCCAGGAGGCCCTTGAGAAGACCCAGCAAAAGAATCACATCCCTGTCATTGATAGACGTGCTCGGAGCCCGTACAGCCGCAAAAACCCCCGACGAGCCATCCAGAGCCCGGGTGGCTTCGAGCGGCCCCGGGAGACCCGGCGACTCGGGCAAGAAGGCTCCTTCAGAGGAGCCTTCCCGACGGGGAACATTCTATCCCGAGGCCATGGGGGTGTCAAACCAGAGCGAAGGGCCCCTCTGCGCGGGCGGCAGAGAGGCCCTTCCGGGAACGCTGGATGCCTCAGGGCTTGACGGCGACCCCCCAGGGGATGGAATTGGGCAACGGGGTGGTGGAGAGCAGGACGCCACCGGTGCGAGCATCCAGGACCGTGACGCTGCCTGCTCCGGTGCATCCCACGAAGGTCTTGCTGCCATCCGGACTGACCGCCACTCCGACGGGGGCCTTGCCGACCGGCACGGTGGCCACCGGAGCCTGGGTCACCCCATTGAGGACGGTCACCGTGTCGGAGCCCTTGTTGGTGATGAAGACCCGCGATCCGTCCGGAGACACGGCCGCCTTCTGAGGATTGACGCCCACCCGGACGCGGCCGAGCTCGGTGAAGCCCCAGGCGTCGATCACCGACACGTCGCCCGAACTGGAGTTCACCACGTACAGGAAACGGCCATCCGGCGACAGCTCCATGCCCGTCGGGTTGGCTCCAACGGGGATGGAGGCCTGCGGGATCCCGGTGAAGGTATCCAGAGCCACCACTTCCCCGGCCGAAGGCGTCCCCACCACCACGAACAAGCGGGTTCCTTCCCGGTTGGCGGCAACCGCCCGAGGTTGGCCTGCCTCGCCGTTGCGCATCGGAGGCGTGGGGATCCGGCGCTGCGGGGCATTGGTTCGCGTGTCGATGACCAGGACGCCGGGCTGGGCCCCCAGGACGCTGGCCAGGACGTTGTTCCCGTCGGGGGTCAACTTCAGATCGGTGATGATCCCCCCGGTCGGGATGGAGGTCAGGAGCGTGTTGGAATTGACCGTGTCCAGGACCTGGATGGACTGGGCCGCCGTGCTGACGTAGAGGCGGGTGCCCGCGGCATTGAAGGCCACCCAGAAGGGCTGGGCGTCCAGCTCCTTGTAGCCGGTCTGACCGGGGTTGTCGACGGGCAGCATCATGAGCGTGTTCGGAGAGACCTGGATCGGCGTGTGGTAGTCACCCGGATTGACGTCCCCGGGGCGAGGAGCCTGGATGCCACCGCCTCCTGTCCCGAAGGGATCTCCGGTCCCACCGTGCAGGATCATCTGGCGATAGGTCTGGGTCGTGCTCATCTGGTAGCCGCCCGCCGGTCCATGGCCTGCCGGCGCGCCCGGCCCGGCCTTCTGGCCGAAGGCCACGTAGGCGGTCCCGGGCGCCAGAGGCGCGCCTCCTCCACCCGGCCCGGTGCCATAGGGCGAGCTCTGGATCTGCCCGGGGTTCAGGACGATGTTGACCATGGCCGGTGTCGGGCCATCCTTCACCTGGACCGCCCGGGTGGCCATGCCGATCCCCTGCTTCTGGGCCACGATGATATATTCACCCGCCGGAACCTTGAAGCGGAACAATCCCAGCGTGTCGGTGACGGTCTTGTAGGAGGTCCCCTGAAGAGTGACCTCCACCCCCTCCAGAGGATCATAGGGCTGTCCGCCGGGGCTCTTGTTGGTGGAGGTGCTGACCACGATCCCCACCAGATTGTCCCCCTTGGCCTTCTCGATGTCCTTGTCCCGATTCCGGGCACTGACGGGGGCCACCCCCATCACCAGGACCAGGGCCACCACCAGGGCGATTGCTCCCCTTCTCATCCTTTGCTCCTCCCTGACATCTTGCGGGCGGGGCCCGATCCAGGCCCTTCCTGTTTGGAGTCCGGCGGGCTGCCTCGGGTTTCGCCGGAGCCCTCTCGGGAGACCGCGTTGAAGTAGTCTTCGACCATCACCACGGCCGCATAGTCATCCCAAGGGACCGGCGGCACCCGAAGCCCCCAGGGAATCAGGCGCCACAAACCTCGTGGGGGTTGATCCTGGAAGTAGCGCATCCGGGCCCGCTCGGTGGTGTGACTCTCGTCCACCACGCACACCCTGCGATCCAAGGCGGCCTGCAATTCAGCCACCACCTCCCTGGAGCCCGTGCTCCCGCCGACCAGGATCTCGACGGGAGAGTATTCTTGAAGCATTCGTCGCGCGGCCTCGACCAGATCTTCCCGAAGCACGATCTGTCGGAAAAGGATTCCCTCCTCCGAACAGACCACCGCCAGACCGCATTTCCGGCGCCCGGGATCCACCGCCGCCACCACCGTCACTCGGGTTCACCCTCCTCGGCAAGAGCCCGGACCTCGATCCGCACATCCAGGCTGCTGGTCTCGTACAGATCGCGGTTGGCCACGGCCAGCAACTCCAACGCCCCTTGCTGGGTGCGGATCCGGTCCACCAGATCGTTGAACTGCTCTTCGGTCAGGCCCCCTCCGAGGCTGCCCCCGATCGGCCGCATGCCGCGCTCCACGGCGGACTTCCGGGTGCTCTCGATGAACTCGAAGAAAGCCGAGAGGACTTCGGGGTCCTTGGGGTTGATCCGACGACGCGCCACCTCCTCGCCTTCCCGAAAGACCCGGTGCACCACCCAGGCCTCCAAGCGCACCCGGGCCCGATCGCGGTACAGACAGTTGCGGTCCGCCACCACCCGCAGACCCATGAATCCCTGGCTGCGCGAGAGACGGGTGACCAGCCGCTCGAGCTGGTCGGCGTTGAAGTCCAGCAGGACCTGGTCCGCGGGCAGCGGCGGCTCCTCCTTTTCCCGGGCGATCCGGTTGTTCTGCAGGATGGTCTTGGCGTTGGCCTCGGCCAGCAGACTGGTGAGGGCCTGACGGGTGCGCTCGGGCGAGAGGCCGGCGGGAATGGTCATATGGACGATCGGCTCGTCGACCTTCCAGACGATGGTTCCCTCCTCCAGGATCTGGCTGAGCTGGGCCACCCGGGCTCGCAGCCCGGCTTCTTCGCGCCTCAACTTCTCGACCCCGACCAGCAGGTTCTTGACGGGTTCGGACAACAGGGCGAAGACCGTCAAGGTGACCATGGCGATCAGGGCTCCCGTCAGGGTGGTGATCAGGATCGAGGTGTGCCGCGGCCGAAGACGCAAAACGCTCATCTTGCGTCGGCCGATCTGCCGACCCAACTGGTTTCCCAGATAGGCAATGCCTGCAGCCAACACAGCCACCAGGAAATACGTGATCAGGATCTGGACGATCGACTCCAAAAGTGCCCTCGCATGGCCCGCGCCGCGGGTCGCAGGCCTGCCTTCAGGATAGCACAGCGCCAGGAGCCTGTGCGAATAACGTGTTGGTCGCCTGGCCGGGTTCGGACTCGGCTACTTGCGCGAGGCCTCGACAACCAGGACGAAGCCCACCAGCCCGAAGAGGATGTTGGGAAGCCAGGCCGCCGCCCAGGGCTGCAAGGTGCCCGTCTCGCCCAGGATCATCCCGACGGTCATCAGCACGTAATACAACAGGATGAAAAGCAGCGACAGGCCCAGGCCGATGGAGGTGCTGGTCCGATGAGGCCGGATCCCCAGGGGGATGGCGAAGGTTCCGAAGACCATGCAGGTCAACGGAAGCGAGATCTTCTGATGATACATCACCAGATAGCGGTTCCTCCTCCGAAGCATGTCGTCCTCACCCTCGTGAGGCACGGGCATGCTGGCCAGGCTCTCGGCCAGCTCGGCGCGAGTCATCTCCTCCGGGCGCAGCTTCCGGCGCCTCAGGACATCCGGATCGGGTGGAGACTCTCCGGGGGACAAGGCCGTCCAGCCCCGCTTCCCGGCCAGCTCGTATCTCACGTCTCCGTCCCGGGTGAACTCGGCGCTCTTGATGTCCCGCATTTCCCAGACGGTTCCGTTCCAACGGGCTTCGTGGGCGTAGACCTCACGGAGCCTCATGCTTTCCCAGAAGAAGTGGATGAAGACGCCCCTCATGGTCTTCTCCTTGACGTTCAGGGAATGGGCGTAGATCATCTGCTCCTGTCCGTTGGCCAGGACCCGAGGGGTGGTGATCAGGGCGCGTTCCAGTTCATCTCCGCGCTGATGCTCGATCAGGATGTCGTAGGCCCGCTTCATCGAGGGAGGGACCCAGGCGTCGTTCATCCACAGCGAGACGCCGGCCACCAGGGTGCAGAAGGCCAGGCCCGGGACGAAGATCCGGAAGAAGCCGATGCCCCCGGCCTTCAAGGCGACCAGCTCGCTGTCCCCGGAAAGCCTTCCGTAGGCCATCAGGGCAGAGAGAAGGATCGACATGGGGAAGGTCAGGACCAGCACGTAGGGCAATCGGCAGTAGAGATACTCGATCACCACCGAGAAGCCGGCCTCGGACTCGACGACCATCCGGGCCACGCCCATGAGGGTCTCGGCCGAAAAGAAGAGCAGGGTGAAGGTGCACAGCCCGAAGAGGAAGGGCCAGGCCATCTCGGTCATCAGGTAGCGATCCAGGATCTTCAAGCCGGAGCCTCCTCCTCCAAGCCGGTCCGGAAGCCCTCACCCAGGTAGTACTTGCGGGCGTCGGGGTGGTTGGCCACCTCTTTGGCGCTGCCCGCCACCAGGATCCGGCCCTCCCGGATGATGTAGGCCCGGTCGGTGATGGCCAGGGTCTCGCGGACGTTGTGGTCGGTCACCAGGATCCCCAGACCCTGGCCCCGCAGGGTCCGGATGATCTCCTGGATGGTGGCGACGGCGATGGGATCGACCCCACTGAAGGGCTCGTCCAGCAGCAGGAAGGCCGGACGGGTCGCCAGGGCGCGGGCGATCTCCAGGCGCCGACGTTCACCGCCGGAAAGCTCCAGCGCCCGGCTGCGGCGCACCCGCCCCAGGTCGTACTCCTCCAGAAGGCCCTCCAGTCGCGACTTCTGTTCCTTGGCGGGAAGCCCGTGAACCTGCCAGATCAGACGCAGATTGTCCTCCACCGAAAGGCGGCGGAAGGCGGAGGGCTCCTGGGGCAGGTAGCCGATTCCCTGGCGGGCCCGACGGTGCATCGGCATCCCGGTGACCTCGCGGCCCTGAAGGAAGATCTTCCCAGCGTCGGGCTGGACCAGCCCGACCACCATGTAGAACGTGGTCGTCTTGCCCGCCCCGTTGGCGCCCAGCAGGCCGACGACCTCACCGGGCGAGACCTCCAGGCTGACCTTGTCGACCACCCGGCGCTTCCGATAGATCTTGACCAGATCCTGGACGGCGATGGTCACCGGGGCACCTCCCCCGCCGGCATCCCCTCCGGCAACAGCACCCTCACATCCCCTTCCACCTCCAGCCGGCGCAGGTCGGGAGACGCGACCAGTCTCTTCCCGGTCAGGATCGTACCTTCCCGCAGCATGCGCACCCCCTGGCTTCCCAGGAACTTCCGGACCTTCCCGTCCCAGACGAGGTTCTGGACGTTGAGGACCTCCCCGCGCGCGCCTCGGGCCACGACCGGCCCCTGGAAGGAGACCTTCATGGCCTCCATGTCGACCAGGGCCCCGTTGCCCTCGACCGTCACCAGTTCGGCTCCCTCCGCGTCCATCAGGGTCCAGGTCAACACACCGACGCGAGCCGTCCGGCCCACCTCCTCGTACTCGATCCGCTCGGCGTCGAGCTTCCAGGGGTTCTCGCCCCGGGCGCGCAGGGTCGAGCTCTCCAGGATCCGGCGCTCCGATGCGCCGACCTCGGGTGTGGGCTGAGGAGAGGGGGAAACCGGAGGGGCCGCTTGAGGTGAAGAGGCGGCCACGGGAGAAGCCGGGTCATGGGGATGCGACCCCGGGGCGGAACAGCCCAGGGCCCAGAGGAGGGCCAGGGCCAGCAGGCCCTGCGCAATGTCCCCAGCGCGCACCATCCGACTCAAAACCTCGATGAAGTCCTCGAAACCGTCCACACAGTATACACGACGGAGAATCGCGGTAAAGGATCGCCCCCCGTCCTGAGTCCTGCCAGGACCGTCGGGTCCCTCAAGCCTGCGAAGCCTTCAGGAAGGAGGAGTCGATCCTGCGGGGGAAGGCGGCCAGACATGCTGCTCCGAAGACTGCTCCCCCGCTTCGCCCCCGCCCTCCTGACCCTGGCCCTGCTCTTGCTGGAGCCCGCTTCCAGCCTTGCAGCCCCGGACGGAGTCCAGACCATGCCCAGCTCGGAGCTCCGCCCGGGAATGCGCGGCTACGGGCTGACGGTCTTCAAGGGGACCCAGGTGACCCGCTTTCCGATCACCGTCCTGGGAGTGGCCCGCGGCCATCTCAGCGGATCGGATCTGGTGCTGATTCGAGTGGACGGAGGCCACCTGGTCGAGCAGGGGATCGGGATCGTCGCCGGGATGAGCGGCTCGCCGGTCTACGTCCAGGAGCGCCTGATCGGAGCGATTTCCTACGGATGGGGTTTCTCGAAGGTTCCGATCGGCGGGGTGACTCCGATCCACGACATGATGGCCGAGCTGCCCGGTCCGCTGGCGCCCGTCTCCCAGCCCCCTCCCTGGGGCGCCGTCGGCCGACTGGAGACGCCCTTGACCCTGGAGGGCCGCACCTACCGCGAGGTCCGAATCTCCCGCAAGCCCGAGGGGATTCCCGGCCAGGCGTTGGAGCTCTCGCCCGTCGGCACGCTGCTTCAGACCTCGGGATTGGACCAGGGCTCGATCCGGCGTCTGAACGAGTCCCTGAAACACCTGCCCTTGCAGGCCGTCCAGGGATTTCGAGGCCACCGTCCCCCATCAGGAATCCCCACGATGGTGCCTGGATCCGCGGTGGGCGTCCCCTTGCTGACGGGCGACATCGAAGTGGCCGCCACCGGAACGCTGACCTGGAGGAAGGGCAACTCCATCCTGGCCTTCGGCCACCCCCTGGCCCAATTGGGGGAAGTCCATCTTCCCCTGTCGGCAGCCCATATCCACACGGTCCTGCCCAGCTATCAGATGTCCTTCAAGATGGCCTCCCAACTGGGCCTCATCGGCGAGATGAGCCGGGACCGGCTGTGGGCCATCGGAGGGCGTCTGCACGCTCCGGTGTCGATGGTTCCAGTGCGGATGGTGGTCCACGACGCCGCGCGAGGCAAGAGTCGGACCTGGAACCTGCGCGCCGCCCAGCACCGTTATCTGACCCCGGCCGTGCTCAGCACCGCCACCGGCTACACGGTCGGCCACATGAGCGCTGCCATGCAGGCCTCCACGGCCAGGCTGTCCATGAAGATTCGGCCTCAGGGGCAGGCCCCGCTCGACCTGGAGGACCTGGTGTCGGGGCCGGGACTGGCCGACCAGGTGGCTGGCCGCGTCGAATCGGTCCTGCGCCGGCTGGTGGACAACCCCTTCGAGCCCCTTCGCCTGGAGTCCATCCAAATCGAGGCCACCATCGTGCCTCGCCCCTTGCGGGCCTCCATCGAGAGGATCTACTCGGACCGGACCGAGTATCACCCCGGCGAGATCATGCGCCTGGGTCTGGTGCTGAAGCCCTACGACCAGGCCTCCCAGGTCCGCGAGCTGACCCTGACGCTGCCCCGCGATGCCCGCCCCGGGAAGATCCGGATTGGAGTGGCAGCCCGGGACTCCCTTCCCGAACTGGTGCAATCCCTCACCCTCGAAGAGCCGGTTCCCACCGATCTGCCCGGCCTGCTGAACCAGTTGCAGCAGGAAACGCGCGGCGGAGATCTGGCCGTCCGGACGGTGCTTCCGGGCCAGGGGCTGAGGATGGGCTCCCAGAGCCTGCCTCTCCTTCCAGCTTCGTGGCGTCAGGCCCTGGGGTCGTCCAACCAGAGCCATCTGACTTCAACCTCCGAAGTCCTGCGCAGCGGTCTGTCCACGCCTTGGGCGCTGCGGGGGAAGGCCGTCCTGGAGGTGGACCTCAAACCGATTGAAGCCCCCGTCGTGACCCAACCCCAGGCCTCTGAGCCGGTCTCCCCGGTGGCAGACCTCCCGGGCGCGGGCCACTGCTGGACCCTCAAGGGAAGCTCACCGGGAGGCGAATTCCTGGGCGCCGCCCTGGATGTCACAGGCGCGCTGACAGCCGGACCTCCGCTGGAGTCCCTCTGGACATCCAGTGATGAGCTGGTCCTGAGTCTGGCAGTCGGACCCGGGGAGGCCCTGCTGGCCGGACTGGCCGGCAACGGACAGGTCCTGCGCCTGCTCCCCGGACGGAACGCGACCGTCTTTGGCCACACCGGCAGTGCGGCGGTCTTGAGCCTGGTCCGCTCGGGAGGGGGGATCTGGGGCGGGACCGCTCCGGAGGGGGGTCTGGTCCGTTGGGATCTGGAGGGCCGACCGACCTTGCGGGTCCGCCTTCCCGGAGCCTACGTGTGGGCCCTGACGCCCGCCCCCGGGGGCGGCGTCTATGCCGCCGTGGGCCTGCCCGGGTCCGTCCACCTGGTGGAGGCCTCGGGGCGGATGCGGACCTTGTGGAAGGGCGCAGCCCAGCATGTCCGGGGTCTGGCCCTGCTCGGCGACGGCCGGCTTCTGGTCGCCACCAGCCAGGCCGGCCGGCTGCTGCGTCTGGACCCGACCTCCGGGGAGGTGGAGACCCTCTTCCACAGTCCCTCTCCGGACCTCGAGGCGGTGGCGCTCTCAGGCCCCCACGCCTGGGTCGCCACCGAGAAGTCGCTGTACCGGGTGCCCTTGGAGACGGGAACGGTCCAACGATTCGAGCCGGGCCCAGGACCGACGCTGTGCCTGACGGGAGACGGTGAGGGTGGAGTCTGGGCTGGACAGACCGACGGTTCGATTGCCCGCGTCCCGGCTTCCGGCGAGATTCTGCGGGTGCCGGCCTCGTCGAAGCGCCCGATCCTGGCCCTGCTGCCCGAGAAGCAGGGAGTCCTGGCTGCCCGGAGCTTCCCCGTGGAGATCCTGCGCCTGGGCCGAGGCCTGGGGCGAAGCGAGTATCTCAGCCCCGTCCTGGACGCCGGACAACCTTCCCGGTGGGGACAGATCCGCTGGTTGGGAGTCCCGGCGGCCAGGACTCCGGCGGCTCTTCGCACCCGCAGCGGCCCGACCGGCGTTCCCGACGAGCACTGGAGCCCCTGGTCCGAGGCCCTGGGCAGATCCACGGGAGCACGCGTCCACTCCCCTCCAGACCGCTTCCTCCAGGTCGGACTGCGACTCGAACCGGGTCCACCGACCCCTCTGCGGATTCAAAGCCTCCAGGTAGGCTTCGCCGCCATGCCCGGTCCCTTGGTGGTGCACTGGGTCGAGCCGCAGGGCTCCGAGCGCTGGGCGGGCGTACGAATCCTCAAGTGGCGGCTGGCCCAGGGAGACCCTTCCCGAGTCTCCTGCGATGTGGAGATCAGTTCGGACGGGGGCGCCACATGGACTTCCCTGGCCAGCAACCGCCCCTTCACGGGCCGGGACGAGACCATGAATCTGGACAGCTCCCGCTTCGGCGAGGGTGCCCACCGGCTGCGCCTGGCTGCCTGGGATCGCCAGGACCCCTCCGGCACCCGGGTGGAGGCCCTCTCGGGTGCGTTCCTGCTGGCCAACGCCAAGGCCCGCATCTCCTGGCTCTCGAACGCCGGAGCGGGCCCCCTTCGTGGTCGGATCCACCTGCCGGTGGCGGCGGTCCGCGAGGTGCACTTCCGCCGATCCTCCTCGGCAGGGTGGCTGCCCGCCACGCCGGTGGACGGACTTTTCGACTCCAACCGCGAAGACTTTGAGGTGCCTGCCGGGGAGTGGACCCGGTTGGAGATTCGCGTGAAGGACGAAGCGGGGAACGAGACCACCGTGGCCGGACCACCTCGACAGGGGAGTCCGACCCGAGGAGAGGCCCGTTGAACCACTCGGATCCAGACCACAAAGCCGCGCGCCGGATGCCCGGCCTGCCTCCACCGCCGCAGACCGAGGAGGAGGAACCCGCGCGCCGCCTGCCCGGCCTGCCTCCACCGCCGCAGACCGAGGAGGAGCCTGCGCGCCGATTTCCTGGCCTGCCTCCACCCCCGCAAACCGTCGACGTGGAACCTGCCCTCCCGCCTCCCGCGGCTGCGGAGAAACCCTCGAACTCCGCTCGGGTGGCCATGGACGACCTGGAGGCCAAAGGGCTCTTCCTGGTGCGACCTTCCCGCTCCGGACCGTCCCGAGTGGCCCCCGCCCCCCCTGGCACGCTGCCGGGTCCGGGATCCTCGGGCCGGACCTCGGACTGGAACCTTTTCGTCCAGATCCCGGCCTCCGGGCCCTCCGGGCGCCTGGCTCCCGCTTCCGGCCTCCCCACCCCGGCCGGCCCGGCTCCCCTGGCCCCCGAATCCGTCCCGGACAAGACCAGGAAGCCCCCCGCCTACCGGGCGGCCGACCTGCTGGTCGACGAGATGGCGGGCAATGTCCGCCACGAACGCTTCCAGGATTTCATCCGACGATTTGAAAGGCCGGTCGAGACGCCCCGGCGCGCCCTGGAAGAGCTCTACCCCCCCGGAGTCGTGGACCTTTTCGACCGCCGGGACTGGCAGGCCCTGATCGAAGGCTTCCAACGCGTGATCCCCAGCGCTCCGGAGGAAGCGGCGGCCTGGATCGGACTGGCCCTGTGCGCGCTGGCCCAGAAGGATCTCAAGACCTCTTGCGCCCTGGCCGACCACGCCTTGGGCCTGGACGAAACCCTGGCGCTGGATCGGCTGCTGGCCGAAGCCCGACCGACCGATCCTCGCACCTGGTTGCGCCTGGCCACTGAGTTGGGGGGCCTGGGGCACCTCGAGCCTGCCATGGATGTCTGCAACCGGATTGCCAGCGACCTGGACAATCCCGAATCGGTGCGCCGGCGCGCCCAGAAGATCCGGTCGAAGATCCGCCACGACTACTTCCGCCGACGGGGGCAGGCGGATCCCGAGCGCCCCACCGGGGCAAACCCTCCCCGGCGGGTCTTGCGCATCCTGGGGACGGGCCTGGTGGTCCTGGCCTTACTGGGTCTGGCCTGGGTCGCCTTCGTCAAGGCCCGGACGGCCTACCTGGTGGATCGGGGGGAGGCTCGACTGGCCCTCTCCCTGAACCTGACCGAACACCTGAAACGCCGCGATCCGATTGCCGACCGCAGGGCTCCCCTGGAAGAGCACGTCCTGGCCGCGATGGACGACTTCGCGGAGGTTCGCCGCTGGCGCCCGGAACACGTCCATGCCAGCTTCCTGCACGCCGCCGCCGCCGATCTCCTCCTGGAGATCGGGCGGCTCCGCCGGTCCACCGACCGGCGCTGGGACCAGAAACGCTGGATCGAGATGCGACGGATGCGAGACCAGGCCCACGAAGAGCTGGCACGCCTGGCCTTGACCCCGGAACAGGAGTCCGCCGAAGAAACGGCGCTGCAGGTGCTCAAGCTCCGAGCCCTGCGTGGCCTGGGCCTGGAGTATTGAGCCGGCCCTAGGCGTCCAAGGCCCGGACGTAGGGGTTGCTGGACTTCTCCTCGCCCACGGTCGTGGCCGGGCCATGCCCGGGATACAGGACCGTCTCGTCGGGGAGCCTGTAGATCTGAGTACGGATGGACCGCGCCAGTTGGCGGCCATCCCCCCCAGGCAGGTCGGTCCGCCCGACCGACCCGGCGAAGATCGTGTCCCCGACGAACGCGCAGTTGCCGCAGACCAGGACGATGCCGCCGGGAGAGTGTCCGGGCGTGTGCAGGACCTGGAAGACCAGGCTGCCCGCCCGGAAATCCTCCCCCTCCTTCAGCTCCCCGTCCACCACCGGCACGGGGCCGGGTTCCAGCCCGAAGAACGCGGCCTGTTGAGGCGCCGCCTGGATCAATTCCAGATCCGCGCGGTGGGCGTACAGGGGGACCCTCAAAGCCTCCTTGACCTCCTGGGCGCGCATCACGTGATCCACGTGCCCGTGGGTCAGAAGCAGGGCCTGGACGGTCACCCCCTCGCTGCGAACCATCTCCAGCAGCCGTTCGGTCTCGTCCCCGGGATCGATCAAGACCCCCTCCCGGGTCTCTTCGTCCGCCACCAGGTAGCAGTTCATCTGGAAGGCCCCGACGGGGCAGGTGCGAATCTTCATGGGCCTCCCCTTCTCGACCGGAGAGGCGGAACCCCTCCTGCCCGGAGTGATTTCCAAAGCAGAGGTGGCACGGGCCTGCGCCAGATCATCCCGCGGCCCGAAACGGTTCCCTATCCTGACCATACCTGCGGCCCTGGTGGCGCGGACCCGGTTCGAGGGGCCCGCGCAACCGCCCCGCGCACAGCCCTCTGCCCCCTGGCCGAGGTCCCGAGGAAATTCATGCCGTCTCTTGTCGACAACATCAAGGCCGTCGTGACCGGAATGAAGGTCACCCTCTCAAACTTCCTGAAGAAGCCGGTGACGGTCGAATACCCCTGGGACCAGGACGAGATCCCACCCATCTCGCGGGGTACCCTGCGCATGGTGGATTTCCACGACGCGGCCTCGATCTCCGAGAAGAGCGCGTGGTACCCCGGCACCCGCTGGGCTCCCTGCACCGAAGGCTGCCCAGCCCACACCGACGCGCGCGGCTACGTCACCCTGGCAGGTGAAGCCAGGTGGAGGGAGGGCCTGGAGACCCTTCGCCGGACCTATCCCTTCGTCGGCACCCTGGGGCGGGTCTGCCCGGCCCCCTGCGAGAAGAAATGCTCGCGCGGGTTCACCGGCCCCGAGCCGATCGCCATCCGCAAGCTCAAGCGCGTGTTTTCGGACTGGGAGGCGGCCCTGCCCGAAGCTGATCGCTTCGACTACGAAAAGCACTGCTGCGCCACCCCCCTTTCCGGAAAGAGCGTTGGCATCGTCGGCGCCGGACCGGCCGGCTATCAAGCCGCCATGTTGCTGCGCTCATGGGGATTCGAGGTCTTCCTGTATGAAGCCCGAGCCCTGCCCGGAGGCTTTCTGACCCAGGGCATCCCCGTCTACCGCCTGCCCCGCCCGATCGTCCATGAGGAGATGCGGCGGATCCACTCGCTTCCCGGGATCCACCTGCAGTTGAACACCGAGATCGGCCAGGACCTGGCCTTTGACCAGCTCGAAGAGCGCCACGACGAGATCATCGTGGCTGCGGGTGCCTGGAAGCCCTATCGCCTGGGCCTGGACCTGGAGGAGAAGCCCTGGGTCTGGTATGGGGAGGACTTCCTCGAGCACCAGATCCGGGGCCACCTGACGGAGGTCCCTGCCAAGGTCGTCGTGGTCGGAGGTGGCAACACCGGCTTCGACTGCGCCCGGACCTGTCGGCGCCTGGGGGCCGAGGTCACCATGATCTACCGGCGGACCCGCAAGGAGATGCCCTCGGAAGACGAAGAGATCGAGGACGGCGAGGAAGAAGGCGTCCGGATCCTGTGGCTGACATCCCCTCAGCGGATCGTCGTCCAGGATGGCCAGATGAAGGGACTGGAGGTCCTGCAGAACCGGTTGGGCGCCAAGGACCGCTCGGGCCGGCGCCGGCCCGTGCCCATCGAGGGCTCGGAGCGTCTGTTGGAATGCGGCATGGTGATCACCGCCCTGGGGCGAGAGGTCGATCTCCCCTGGCTTCCCTCCGACATCCGCACCAACCGGAACGGGACCCTGGTCGTGGACGAGGAAGGCCGGACCACCCGAGATGGAGTGTGGGCCTGCGGGGACGTGACCCGCGTCTCGACCATCATCGCCGCCATCGGCGCAGCCGACCGGGTGGCCCTGGGCATCGCCCGCAAGCATGGCGTGTCCCCTCAGAGCTTCGACTTCCTGTATCCCTATGAGAAGACCCGGACGGTCCCACTCCAGGATGGCTCGTCGCCCGAACCGTCTTCCGGAGTGCTTCTGCGTCCCCAGGGCCTGGGCATGGTTCCCCACCCGCCCGACCCCTTGGTGGAGGATCGCAACTCCTACCATGCCGAGCCGCAGCAGAAGCCCTTCCGCGCCCAGGGTCGACAGAACCCCATGCCGAAGCTGCCCGCCGAGGCACGAACCGGCACCTTCGCCGAGGTGGAACTGGGCTTCCCGCTGGAGACGGCCCGCCAGGAGGGGCAACGCTGCTATGGTTGCTCGGCGGAGATGTGCGTCGGCTGTGGAGTCTGCGTGGATGCCTGCCCCGACGCCTGCATCTACCTGGAGTCCAAGCCCAACGCGGAGGGTTTCGAGTCGGCCCTCACCTACTCGATCGATCTCTCGCGATGCTGTTACTGCGGGCTGTGCACCGAGGCCTGCCCGACCAAGTCCCTGGTCATGACCGCGAACTTCGAGTTCTCGGTGTACGACAAATCCCAGACCTACCTGACCAAGGACCGGATGAACCTGGGCCTGGTCCATTCCGAGAAGGCGCGCGAGAAGATCGGGGAGTCTGCGCTCTGTGCGCCGGAGCCTGAACCGGAACCGAGAGGCTGAGGGAGCCCTCGTGGAAGAATTCACCGCACACACCATCCTGGCCCGATTGAACCCGCTCCTGGAGCAGGAAGGCCTGGAACTTCAGGTCGTGGCCGTGGGTGAAGGCGTGGTCCACCTCCGAGGACGTCGGGTCTCGCCGGGGGCGCCCATGGCCTTCATGGTCCGCGCCCTGGAGGGGACCTTCCGCCGCTACCTGCCGGGATTTCGCGAGGTGGCCCTGGACGAGTGGCAGGGACTTCAGGAGCCCGAAGCCTCTTTCGAGGCCCGAACTTCCGGCCCGCGGATGCGCGGCCTCCCAAGCCTGGATCTGGCTGGGACCAACCGCCAACAGGCGGCACAGGCCCTGGAGATCTTCGCCGGCATGATGCGCCGGCAGGGCGTCTCCTGCGCCCGGTTGCTGGGCATCGCGCCGGATGAGCCCCAAAGGGCTGTGCGCAAGTGGCTCGCGGTCCACCGGGAGGACGGCGTCCTGGGCCACCCGGAGGCCGGGCACCAGGACCGGTGGATCCTGCACTTCGGAGATGCTTGTGAGGCCGCCGAGACCTGTCACCCGGAAGAATCGGTCGAAACGCTTCCAGCCCGAATCCTGCTTCTGGGTCAGTCCTGATCCTGCAGAAGCGGCGAAGGCCGGGAGCGAACGCGACGTTTCCGAGCGCGGGATTGTGCCCGGGGCTCGGGGAGCCTGCCTGAGAGTCCGTCGCGGATCAAGCCCAGAAGACCCGCGGACTTCCCGTCCGAGCCCGACTCCTCCATCTGCTCCAGCAGATCGGCCATCGCCGGCGCCAGTCGAGACTGCACGGCGTTGAGCTGCTCGACCGCCAGCATCGAGCGGGACTTCCAGCTCCGGCTGCGCAGATCCCAGAACAGGTCGACGGGGTCGTAGTAGTAGGGAGCCGGCAGGTTCCTGAGCTTCTCGCGCAGGGAGGGGACCGAGAATCCCTGCTCCTCCACCATGGCCTTGATGAAGGCCATCTCCACCAGATCCAGCCGGGTATAGCGTCGCGACCGCCCCTCCTGCGGGTACTCGGGATGAAGAAGCCCCTGAGTCTCCCAGTACTGGATCATCCGGGTGCTCACCTCCAGGGCCTTGGCCGCATCGGCCTGGCTGAGGTAGAGGACCATTCCTTCAAAGAGTTCAAGCTGTGCGTCCGGACGCACCCGCGGGATCACGCCCCGGGTTTTCGTCACGCCCAGGTCCTGCTCCCTTCTCCTCCTCACTTGTCCACATATGCACAAACTTTGTGCGTATGTGGATAACCTGTGTGGATGTGGACACAGAAGGTTGTTGACATGGCCCATGCACGGTGTATAATGAAGGCACCTCGAGCACCGAGTCCATCCGGCTCAGCAAAAGGTTGACACGACAGGTTCCCTGGCCTCAAGTGTCACAGTGGTTCCTCCTATATCCCTTCATGCGCCCCCTCCGACTCACAATCCGGGGGGCCTTCTTTTTTTTCGGAAGCAGAGCGCCGCGCCGCTCCTCCGTCAAGAACCGGGCGGCCCGACCCGGAAAGCCATGCGGGCCTGGCCCTTGTCACCCATCGGGGCCTGCCCGCCGGAACGGAAAGGGCCCCCGGACCCGGGTTCCATCTGGAAATCCCAGGGTCAGGAGGCCCTTCCATCCGATGGAAGTCCGTGATTAGGGGTTCTTGCCCTCTGGCTGACGGCTGCGGCGCAGCAGCAGGGGCGCGGGAATGCGAGAGCCCGAAGGCGGCGCCCCCCAGCCTTCCTCGACCGGGGGCGCGGCCGCAGGCGGTGGCTCGGCGGGTCCCCCGGGAAGGCGCACGGGCGGAAGCGGGCGCGACGGGGATGGAGTCCCGGATCCCGCCCCAGAGGATTCCGGCAGGGTCGCAGATGGAAGGGCCTCCTCCAGCGAGCGGTGGACCGGACCCGGCCGGGTCGGCGGTGCCCCCAACACCCGACCGGTCGTCGTCTCTCCCAGGACCCTGCCGGGCGCCTCCTTGCGCAGGGGTGAGTCCTCACGAACCGAGGTCACGGGCATCTCGGTCAGCTCGGAAGAGGGCGGACCAGGCGTGGCCGCGTCCGAGGGCGAGCCCGCCCGATGCAGGGCTCCGGAGGAGGCCGGACGAGCCTCCCCGGCGAGCTGGGGCAGACGGGCTGCGGGCCGATAGCCCGCCACCGGACTGGGGGGAGACGCGACGACGGGCGACTCGCCCCGGGTGGCCGGCTCGGAAGAGGGCTGGGAGGGTGGCGGCACGCTCGAGGTCCGACCCGCAGAAGGCGGCGCCCCACCCACCCGCGGAGGGGGCGCGAGCGCATAGACGGGAGGGGGCGGAGGAGGCGGCAGGGCCGGTGCCTCCTCGCCCGAGGTCCGGTATTCCAAGCTTCCAGCCCGAGGATGCTGGACCCGAAGGCGCACCTCCCCGTCTCCACGAACCAGCCATTCCAGGCTCTTGGATTGACCCTCGGAGGAACTCACCGACCAGGGCGCCTGGACTTCGGAGAAGAGGTGGCTGGTGGCGACTCCCGCCAGAGGTTCGACCAGGGTCCGGGCGGAGCCGACCAGCAGCCCCCCCCCGGCCGGCGGGGTGACCTCCACCACGAAGCGGTCCGCGCCGACCCTGGCGCGCTCGCTGACCCAGGTCGGCAGGTACCCCTCATTGGCGATCTCCAGGACCACTTTTCGCAGGGGGACCGGAAGATGGAGGCCCTCCTGGCCGCTCTCGTCGGCATCGGCCCAGCCGACCTGCTCTTCGCGACAGGCGGCCACCAGACGAGGCAAGGCGCCCGCCAGGCTCAAGGCCAGGTCGACGTTGCGCCGGCAGTCCAAGGTCAGGGCCTCCCCCGGGGGAGGATTCAGCCAGGTGGTCAGAAGATCCCACCCCCCGATCTCCACGGCCCCCAACTGAGGGTGCTGGCACAAGCCCCAAGGCACAAAACCGGCTCCCGCGCGCTCGCGGTCCAGCCAGCGCAGGATGGCGAGATACTCGACCTCGCTCAGCTCGGTGCATTCCCTCTCCAAACCAGCCATCCGAGGCAGGGACCACAGGCTGGAGCGCAGACAGGGGATCCCCAGCTCGAAGCCCATCCAATCTGCCAGGTCACCGTCCTGGACGTCCTCCATCAGGGGACATCCGGTGATCTCCTCCGCCCGCAGCCCCAACTGCCGAATCAACGTCCGGTCGCTCGGGGGAGAACCCGCCCACGCCGGCGTGAGGATTCTGCCCTGGGAACTGCGCAGGGAAAGCCCCAGGCCGACATTCGGATGGGAGCGCAGAAAATGAGCCACCGCCCGGGCCTCCGGCTCACGGAGCGCCCCAGAAGCCTCCCGCCCGGGGAAGTTCCTGGCCAGATCCCGATCGGGTCGGGCCCCATCCCCTCCCAGAAAGCCCTCGGAATCCAGACGATAGAAAGGCCCCTGCCGGTCGTCCGGGGCACGCCGAAGCAGCAGGCGGGGATCGCGCCTGGAGGCCTTCCAGCCGCCCTGCGGATCCTTCTGGCGCATCTGCAGGATGCGCCCGTCCCCGTCGACATCCCCGGGCACCACGCGGCGGGCCCGGTTGGAGGGGGGCCGGACGGCTCCCCACTGCAAGCTGAACTCGGCGCCATCCGGATCCACCCGGGGCAGGATGTAGAAGGTGCGGGTGTCCAGCAGGAAGGTCACCAGCTCGTCGCGGCCATGGTCGGCCGCCAGACGCTGCAACAAGGCCAGGGCGGCCACCGAGCCGGCCACCTCGTCCCCCTGGATGTTCCCGTCCACCCACAGGGCCGGCTTGAGGGAGGCGGCCCCGGTTCCCTGGTTGGTCACCTCCGCCAGCATGAGGGGGCGCCCCTCGGGGGACTCTCCGATGGTGAAGAGGTGGACCAGATGTGGAACCGCCTCGGCCACCTTCTGCATATAGGCGCAGAGTTCGGAATGGCCAGGATAGTTGCGCGTCTCGAGAGGTGGGACGACCGGCAAGGCAAACTCCCCTTCGATCCCTGGGGAGGCAGCGAGACCGAAGCCTCGTCGGGCAGGGTCTCGGCGGGCACCTCGTCCCAGGCATTCTTCAGGCTGCGGAGGAAGCCCATCGCCGGGCCTCCGCTCCGGGAATCGAGGTCTTGAGCGACCTCTGGGTCTGGCTCCTCCTTCGTGCCGGCACCGGCGATCCCCTGGTCGCCGCAACCTCCGGGAGGATTCGTGACGTGCGCCTGGGAAGGGAAGGACATGAGCGGTCTCACCGTGACGGCCTTGCGCGCCCTGACCGACAACTACATCTACGTGATTCGGCGCCCGCACGACGATCTCTGCGCCGTGGTCGACCCTTCCCAGGCGGCCCCCGTCCTGGAAGAGCTTCGGAGGCGCCCCGGCCATCTGGCGGCGGTGTTCCTGACCCACCATCACCACGACCATGTCGGCGGCCTGAAGGAATTGCTGGAGCACCTGGGCCCGATTCCCGTCTACGGCTCTCGGGTGGACCAGGCCAGGGTCGCCGAGATCTCAGTCCCGCTGGACGACGAAGCGCGGGTGGTCTGCGCCGGCGAAGCGGGCGTGGCGATGGCCATCCCCGGCCACACCCGAGGCCACCTGGCCTACCATTTCCCCGGCAGCGGCCACCTCTTCTGCGGCGACACCCTCTTCGGGGCCGGTTGCGGCCGGGTCTTCGAGGGCACCCCCGAGCAGATGTTCCGCTCGCTTGAGCGGTTGGCGAACCTTCCCGAGACCACGCGGGTGTGGTGCGGGCACGAGTACACCAAGGCCAACCTGCGCTTTGCCCGCACCGTCGACCCCGACAACGCCGCGCTGACCGAAAGAGACTCTCGCTGTGTTCCCCCCACGGTCCCCCTGGACCTGGCCCTGGAGAAGCGCACCAACCCGTTCCTGCGCTGCGCGCAACCCGCTCTTCAAGAGGCGACCGGACGGACCGACCCCGTTGCGGTCTTTGCCGAGCTGCGCCGGCGAAAGGACCACTTCGCCTGAGTCTTCTGCCCGCGCGGTCGAATCCGGTTCACGCTCAGAAGGCGGGAATCCCTCCCGACAGACCGACGAAGGCATCCAGCGGGTCCGGTGCCTGACGAGCTGCTTCCAGCACCAGGCTGGTCCCCTTTTCTCCGGTGGCCAGGTGGACCCGGTCGCACAACTCCAGCAGGATCGAGTAGCCCAGCCCCAGCGAGGGAGCCGTCGAGAAGCCGGGCATCAACACGGCCCGAGGGAGGTTGGCGAACGCGATTCCCGGCCCCACGTCGTCCAGGCGAAGCCGCACCGCGGCCTCGTCCACGCGAACCTCCAGCCGGCCGGGCGGGCCGTACTTCACCACGTTGGTGGCGGCCTCCGAGACGCAGGTGACCATGTTGAAGACCGTCTCTGGAAGGAAGTCCTGGGCCTGCATGCACGTCTCGACCCGTTGGCGGGCCTGGGGAACGTCGGCCTTGTCCACCAGGGGAAGGGAATCCAGCAGCTCACCACAGCCCTCCCAGTGAGCCTCCAGTTCCTCGTATTCGCACAGAATCAGCTTGCCCCGGGTGACCGCCTGCAAGGCATCCCGATAGAACTGACGGCGCGTGGCCTCTTCTTCCAGACGGGACTCCACCCAGCGGGCATTCTCCAGCGCCATCCCGGCCTGGGCTCCGACCGAGATCAGCAGCGAGTTCTTCTCGCGGTTCATGGACTCGCCCTGGGTGGCCAGCACCCACAGGAAACCGATCCGCAGACTGCCGGCCGACAGGGGCACGCAGGCCAGGCCGGTGTAGCCCTCGAGCTGCACGATCCCGGCCGCGGGATCGGGATCCTTCTCGGGGTCCTTGATCACCCGGATGTTCTGGGTGGGCGCCAGGCGATCGCAGAAACCGGCGATGGCCTCCTCCAGGCGCGCCGACACCACTGCCCCTTCGCGCAGATCCATCCGGGGTGGCTCCCCGATCCAGCGGATTCCGACGGCTGCATAGTCGCCCAGGCGGCGCGCGGCTCTCAGGACGGAGTGTACGACATCGCAGACCCCGAAGGCCTGGCTGAGGGCCGAGGCCAGGCTGTAGAGGGTGACCAGGCTTCGGCTGGCCTCCAGCTCGGCCTCGGTGCGGCTGGAATCCAGGTGGACCAGGGCGGAGGTTCCCAGGTACGCTCCCTGGGGCCCGAACCGGGGGGTGGGGTCCACCTCGACGATGGGGCCTCGGCGGAGCTGAACCAGAAACGGAGCGATCACGCCTCCCCGCTGCTGCTCGCGAACCGCCCGCAGGCAGGCCACGTCGCGCTCCTCGACCAGTTCCTCCAACCGCATCCCCTCCAGGCGCTCCTCCCGGACGACCCGGCGGATGGCGGCATTGGCCCAGCGGATCGAGTCGTCCGGGCCCAGCTCCAGCAAGCCGTCGCCAATGCGGTTGAGCAGCTTGCGGTAGCGCTCGTGGACGGGGGCCTCGCTGCTCTGCAGCTCCCACCAGGTTCCGCACGCCTGAAGGAGCTGACGCGCAAACTTCAGGCTGCCGAAGCGGGTCCGGCCGAGATACGGGATCCCGTCCTCCAGGCCCGAACCCACGCGTGGTCGGAAGAAGAGAGGGATCTCCAGGCCCGATTGAGCTGCCCGGGCCAGGACGTCGCCGTATCCGCGCAAGCCGGCCGAGACCAGCACCAGGTCGGCTCCGACGCGCTCCAGCAGACCCAGGGCCGAGGTCGCCCGGGCACGATGCACGACCCGCCCACGACGGGCCGCCAGGAGCTCTCCCAGAGAGCGCCGGCGCCGGGGGCTGGCGTCGACCAGCAGGGTTTGAAAACGCGAACCAGGCAAGCGCCGGATCCTTCTCGGCCCGGGGGGACAGTCCTGTCCCACGCCCCCCCCCAAGGCTGCACTCCGTCCGAGAAAAGGAAGAAGCCTCTCCTGGTGGGGGAAGGTGGACCAGTCGAGGCTTGAGCTCAAGATAGCACGCGGTGAAGGCCTCCGCTACCCCTAAACCCCACTATCCAACGGACGCCCTAGAACAGATGAACTATCCCAAGAGCGCCTTCCAGTATTCCTTCCGCATCCGGGCGATGTGCTGGATGGAGACCTCCTTGGGACAGACGGCCTCGCACTCCCCGTGGTTGGTGCAGTTTCCGAAACCCTCGAGGTCCATCTGGCGGACCATGCCTGCCACCCTTCGGCGAGCCTCGGGTCGACCCTGGGGCAGGTAGGCCAACTGCGAGACCTTGGCGGAGGTGAACAGGAAGGCTGAAGCGTTGGGACAGGCCGCCACACAGGCGCCACACCCGATGCAGGCCGCCGCATCCATGGCATTCTCGGCATCGTCCTTGGGGACCGGGACGGCGTTGCCATCCGGGGCCGAGCCCGCGTTCTGGGAAACGAAACCTCCGGCCTGGACGATCCGGTCCAGGGCGCTGCGATCCACGACCAGGTCGCGCACGATGGGGAAGGCAGCCGCCCGGAAGGGCTCGACCTCGATGGTCTGGCCGTCCTGGAAGTGACGCATCCTCAAGGTGCAGGTGGTCGTGGCAGGAAGGGGTCCGTGGGCCACCCCCGTGATCACCAGGCCACACATTCCGCAGATCCCTTCCCGGCAGTCGCTGTCGAACTCGACCGGGCGCTCACCTCGGCGGGTCAACTGCACGTTCAACTCGTCCAGCATCTCCAGGAACGACATCTCGGGCGAGATGTCCACCACCTTGTAATCCACCAACCGGCCTGGAGCCTGGGGCCCGTCCTGGCGCCAGACCCGCAGGTTGAAGGACATGCTCTGGGTGCTCATGGCGTTCTCCTGCTATTTGTAGCTGCGCTGCCCGGGCTGCACGTGCTCGAAAGTCAGGTGCTCCTTGTGCAGCCTGGGGCGCTGAAGATCCCCGGTATACTCCCAGGCGGCCACGTACGAGAAGCGTTCGTCGTCGCGCAGGGCCTCACCCTCGGGGGTCCGGAATTCCTCGCGGAAGTGGCCTCCGCAGGACTCCTCGCGGTGCAGGGCGTCCATGGCCAGCAGCTCGGCAAACTCCAGGTAGTCTGCCACCCGAATCGCCATCTCCAGGCTCCGGTTGAGCTCCTGCTGGCCCCCCGGAATGCCCAGCTCCTGCCAGAAGGCCTTGCGCAGATCGCGGATCTCCTCCAGGGCCGCGGACAGTCCCGCGGCCTCCCGGCTCATCCCGACCCGCTCCCAGCAGATATGGCCCAGACGCCGCCACAGGTCGCGAACCGGCTCTTTGCCTCCCACCTCCAGCAGGCGCTGGATGCCCTGACGCACCTCGGTCACGGCTTGCCCGAAGGCCTCGTGGTCGGTGGAGATCGCCTGGGGACGCCATTCGGCCAGGTAGGCTCCCAGGGTGTATGGGATCACGAAGTAGCCGTCGGCCAGTCCCTGCATCAAGGCGCTGGCGCCCAGGCGGTTGGCGCCGTGGTCCGAGAAGTTGGCCTCACCCAGGGCGAAGAGGCCCGGGATGGTGGTCATGAGGTTGTAGTCCACCCACAGCCCGCCCATCGTGTAGTGGGGGGCCGGGTAGATCCGCATGGGGACCGAATAGGGGTCCTCGGCGGTGATCTCCTCGTACATGTGGAAGAGATTCCCGTAGCGTTCGGCGATGACCGGGCGGCCCAGGCGCTCGAGGGCCGCCTGGAAGTCCAGGTAGACGGCCCGACCGGTACTGCCCACCCCCTTGCCCTCATCGCACATCCGCTTGGCGGCGCGCGAGGCGATGTCGCGAGGGACCAGGTTCCCGAAGGCCGGGTAGATCCGCTCGAGGTAGTAGTCCCTCTCCGGGTCGGGAATCTCCGACGGCGTGCGACGGTCGTCGGGGGTCGCGGGAACCCAGACGCGCCCGTCGTTGCGCAGGCTCTCGCTCATCAAGGTCAGCTTGGACTGGGTCTCAGCCTCCTGGGGGATGCAGGTCGGGTGGATCTGGGTGAAGCAGGGATTGGCGAAGAAGGCGCCCCGTTTGTGGCATCTCCAGGCCGCCGAGTTGTTGCAGTTGACGGCGTTGGTGGACAGGTAGAAGACCGTCGAGTAGCCTCCGGTGGCCAGCAGGACCGCGTCGCCCGCGTAGGTCTCCAGCTCTCCGGAGACCAGGTTCCGGACCACGATGCCTCGAGCCCGCCCGTCGACCACCACCAGGTCCAGCATCTCGCGCCGGGCCAGCATGGTCACCGTTCCGGCCGCCACCTGACGCATCAACGAGCCGTAGGCGCCCAACAACAACTGCTGGCCGGTCTGCCCCCGGGCGTAGAAGGTCCGGGAGACCTGGGCGCCCCCGAAAGAACGGTTGGCCAGCGTCCCGCCGTACTCGCGGGCGAAGGGGACCCCCTGGGCCACGCACTGGTCGATGATGGCTCCGGAGAGTTCGGCCAGGCGGTAGACGTTGGCCTCCCGAGCCCGGAAGTCGCCGCCCTTGACCGTGTCGTAGAAGAGCCGGAAATCGGAGTCGCCGTCATTCTGGTAGTTCTTGGAGGCGTTGATGCCGCCCTGGGCAGCCACCGAGTGGGCCCGACGGGGACTGTCCTGGATGCAGAAGTTCAGCACCCGGTAGCCCAACTCGCCCAGCGAGGCCGCCGCAGCGCCCCCGGCCAGGCCCGTTCCCACCACCAGGATGGTGTGCTTGCGCTTGTTGGCCGGCGAGACCAGGGGCACATGGCCCCGGTGGTCCGTCCACTTGCGTTCCAGGGGACCGGGGGGGATGCGGGCGTCCAGGATTCGAGCCGTCTCCTCCGGCGGAGCGTTCAGGTAGGTCTGGTTCACCGGGCACCTCCGAGGGCGGACGGAACGGACTGGAACGGACCGGCCGGGTCCACCATGGCAAAGACGTAGACGGGCAGGACGAGGAATCCCAGGGCCAACAGCACGGCCAGCACGGCGCCCAGGATGAACAAGCCTCGCCGCAACGGGGAAGTGATGGTCCCCAGGGTCTGGAAGGCGCTCCAGACCCCGTGGCGCAGGTGGAATCCCAGCAGGACCATCACGAAGAGGTAGATGCCCATCCACAACGGGGTGTGGAAGGCCTCGACCACGGTCCGGTACACGTCCCGGACGGGATGGGCCGTTCCTGCCGACTCGGCCGTCACATGCCACTCGAAGCCGACGCCGAACCGGAACTGGGCAACATGCAGGACCAGGAAGGCCAGCAGGATCAGGCCCGTCACCGCCATGGTGCGACTGGAAAGCGTCTGGTGGCTGCGTCCCCCGGCCGGGCGGCTGACCGCATAGGCCTGGATCCGTCCGCGCCGGTTCTGCAGGGTCGCGCTCAGCGCCGTGACGGCATGCCCCCCGAAGAGCACCAGCAGGGCCAGCTCCCCGAAAGGACGCAGCCCACCGTGCAGGGCCGTCTCCAGGAACCAGGCGTAGTCGTTCATCGCCTGGTTCCCCATGAACAAGGTGAGGTTCCCCACCAGGTGCACGATCACGAAACCGACCAGGCAGATTCCCGTCAGGGCAGTCCAGAACTTCCTGCCGACGGTGCTCCAGTACAAGGACACGAAGGTGTTCATAGCCGGCCGCGCCCAGGCTCCTTTCCAACAAACAAGACCGGAGGCCCGAGGGGCACGGTCCGGTTCCCCCTTTCCCTCCGGACCCAGGGGTTCCTCCTGGCCTCACAGGGGCAATCCCGCCAAGCGGGAATGAACCGGGGTGATGAACCCATGAGACCCCTCCGCCCCCTCCTGGTGGTGGTGCTGCTGCTTCTGGGACTGCTCATGCTGTGGCCCCACCCGCGCGCCGAAGAGCCGTCCCGCCAGCTTCCGGTCCAGATCCGCCTGCAAGCCGACCTGGCCCTCCGGCTGATCCGCCTGGCCGACCTGACGGAGGGCGAGCTGCCCCCGCACCTGCGCGCAAACCTGGAAAAGCTGGCTCTGGCCATGCTGGATCAGGGCCTGGCCCACCGTCCGGAGGATCGCGATCTCCTGCTCCGCCGCGCCCTGCTGACGGCCCGCGCCGGGAACCTCCCCGACGCCCTCCGGCTTCTCTCCAGGATCCGGGAAGCACACCCCGGGGTCTCCGCGATCCAGAGGTCCTGGAAGGGGGAAGAGCCGGCCCCGGATGAGGCGCATTGGATCCGGAAATCCCTGGACGGCTACGGCCTCTACCTGGCCTTTGAGCTGACCGGCTCCCTCGAGGCCGCCGCGGCCCTGCGCCCGGCGGAGGAGGCCCGCGCCAGGATGGATGCCGGCCTGCTGGGTCTCCTGGCCGGCCTGACCCTGGCCAGCCTGAGCCTGGGTGTGCTGGCCTGGATGGCGTTGCCCTGGGTGGCCCGCCGGCACCACCCTTCCGGCGCGAGGCTCCCTCCCACCCGCTGGCTCCCCCTGGGGGCGCTGGCCTTCCTGCTGGGCTTCCAGGTGCTGGTGGCCCTGGTCGGCGGCCCTCTCTTCTCGCTGCTGGACTGGCTGGGGCTCTCGAGGGTCGCCGCCGGCGTGATGACGCAGATCCTCATCTACATTGGGGCCCTGACCCTCCTGGTCCGACTCCTCCCCCGCGTGGCCAGGCCGGAGGAGACCTGCGGGCCGATCCCGCTCCTGGGGCTCTCCAGGCCCGGGGCCCGGGATCTCCTGGCCGGGTTGATCGGCTTCTGGATGGCCCTCCCCGCCGTGCTGACGGCCTCCTGGGCAACCTCTGCCGTCCTGGGCCACTCGCCCTTCTCGTCCAACCCGGCCCTGGAGATGATTCTGTACGCCACTCCGGAGGAGTTGGCCGCCATGGGGCTCCTGACCGCCCTCGCCGCCCCCTTCTTCGAAGAGGTCCTGTTCCGGGGGGTGCTCTTCGCCGGACTGCGAGGCAGCCTGGGCCCCTGGACGGCCGGCCTGGTCAGCTCGATGCTCTTCGCCCTGCTGCACGGCGATCCCCAGGCCCTGCTGGTCCTGACCGCCCTGGGAGGTCTCTTTGCAGCCCTCTATCACAAGACCGGCAGCCTGTGGCCCGCGGTCCTGGCCCACGGCCTGTGGAACGGCGCAACCGTCGCGGCGATGATCGTGCTGAAGGTCAATCGCTGAGAACCCAGGAGCCCGGCTCCGGGATCCGACCCATAGTTCCAGCATCGGGCGGCCGGCCCCGATCCGTCGGGCCTCCCAGGAATCTCCTGCGAAACACGGCGGAGAAGGCGTGCGCGCTGGGAGCCCAGGCGACCCGCAGGAGATCGATCCCGTCTGCCGACCGCCCTACAGGTCGTACAGCGACCGGCGCCCGACGACCATCAGCATGTTGAGGATCTGGCGCTCGGTCTCCTCGGGCATCCCGAAGGCCTGGGCGATCTCGGCGGCCAGACGGCGAAACGCGTCGCGGGACGACTCTTCGCTGGGCGCGGGTTCCGCTGGAGCCGGATCCTCATTCGTCTCGACGGGCGGGGGGGACTCATCGGCCACGGCGGGTTGTTCTTCGGACGAAACCGGGCGCTGGGCGGAAACGACAGGCTTGCGGCCCTGGAAGAGGGCCAACAGGGACTGCAGGTCCTCCAGGTCCTGATCCTCGGGCCCGACCTGTTCGCGCGAGAAGGCCAGCTCGTGCAGCAGGGGACCGAATCGAATCCGATGCAGTTGGAGGACCTCGGCGGTGCGCAGGTCGGCAGGTCGGGTCAAGGTGAAGACGGGCAGGTGGCTCTCGAACTCCTCCAGGGCCATCCCGCCCACCTTGGCCAGCCTCAGGATCCGGATCGCCTGGGGCTCGGCGGTGGCCAGAAGCTCGGCCAGATCGAGGAAGAGTCGGGACTCCTCCAGGACCTCCGACACAAAGGAGCTGCCCCGGCGGCGGAAGACGCCGGCCGGCTCACCGGGAGGCAGATGATAGACCGTCCGCGGCTGGTCGGGCCCGGTCAGGTAGGGCGAGGCGCCCAGCTCGGACTTGAGCTCGCCGGCGTGATCCTCGACGAAGAACTGGTAGTCCAGGAAGACTTCGGCCGGGTTCTCGACGACCACCAGCTCGGATAGACGGCGCCCCAGCGAGAGGGCCATCACCTTCCAGGAATCCAGCCAGGCGCCTCGGAGCTGCTCGAGCTCCTGGCTGGAGACGACCGTGAAGTAGCGCCTTTTGAAGAGCGAGCCGTCCTGCTGACAGGCGCAATTCAAGCCGGCCAGAATCTCGACCAGGGGCTTGAGGCGATCGGCTCGCAGGTTGCCTTCCGGATCGGCCAGGGGGAAGCTGAGGGCCCGCTTGGGATCCGACGAAGTCAGGCTCTTGAACCAGTTGCGGATCTCGACCTCCACGCGTCGCAACTCGTCGGGGTCCAGGCCAGGGATCTCGCTGAGCGGCTCTTCTTCGGCCGACTCGGCCACCTCGTCGACCGCCAGTTGAACCAGATCCACCATCTCCGGCAGCGGCACCTTGTCCATCAGGCACAAGCGCAGCAGACCCTCGGCCGCCGCCCGCCCCACGGCGGGTTCGGGGTCGGCGAGGGCACGCGAGAGCTCGTACTCCACCACCAGCCGCACGCTGGCCTCGGGGACCTCCTCGGCGGTGGCCAGCAGCCGCATGGCCATGGCACGGATCGACGGGTCGGGAGATTCGAGCATCTCCATCAGGCGATTGTGGATGACCGCCCGGAAACGGGTGGCATCGTAGTGCTTGAAGTAGCCCTCCGAGCCCACCAGCTCCGAGCGACACATCTCGTACATGATGCGGAGCCCGGCGAATTCCAGTTGTTCCCGCCCCGCGCCCCCCTCCAGCAGCGGGCGGTACAGGCGGAAGTCGAACCTCGGGGTCTCCCGAAGGTTCTTGTTGAGGTCATCGTGGGTGCGAGGGTCGATCAGGCTGGCCAGGATGTCCCGGGCCGGACTGGACCAGAGCGTCTTGCGCACCCGCTCCAACAGATCCGGCCGAGCCATCAGGGACTGGTGGTCGACGGGGCGGGTCAGCACCTGCCACAGGGCCTCGTGGATCCACTCCAGGTTGCGCAGCTCGGTCGAGAGGGTGTCGGTCCGCCCCAACAGCGCGTCCTGGCCGAGTTCCCGCATGATGCCGGGCAGGCTGGAGACGTCCGGAAACCAGACGACCTGATGACTCCACTCCAACCCCGAGTTGGGAGGAGGCTCCAGATCCTGGGTGGATTCCACCCGTGAGAGATGACGGAAGTGGCGGTTCTGGCGGTTGTCCAGGTAGACCGCCACCACCTCGTGGGAGCCCACCAGCTCGGCGTCCTCCACCTTCCGCAGGCCGGCCAGGACCAGCCGGCTGAAGTGGAAGGCGCTGAAGCCTTCGACGAAGCTGAAGCTGGTACGTCGGCCGTCCGGTGCAGGGCTCCGCCAGTCCCCGGGCTGGAGCGAGCCCAGGCGTCTCCACACCAGCGAACGGTCCAGGTCGGATTGAAAGACCGCCACCAGATCGTGCCCGGAATCGGCCAGGACGGCCAGGTCGGGCTCGCTGAGCTGGTCCAGGATCGGAAACGCCCCCAGGACCATCCGGGTGAACTCCAACTCGCCACCCTGAAGGGCCAGGGACGCTTCTTCAGATGAGCGGATCCAGTGCCAGTGGTGACCTGCCCGGCCCGGCATCCGGAACCCGCCCAGCAATCCGGCCTGGGCCTGGGCGACCAACGCCGGGAGGCTGCGCGTCACCGGCTCGTGCTCGGATTCTTCCAGGACCAGGCCCCGGAGCTGAACCTCGAAGGCGCCAGCCACCGCCACCATGGCGTACATGGACGTATCGACCGTCTCCGAGCTGCGACTGAGGTTCTCCAGATCGGCTTCGCTCAGGAAGCCCACCTCGGCGTCGACGAAGAGGCACAAGGCCACCAGTGTGTTGGCCTGATAACGACGTCCGGCTGCCGAGAGCAGGGCCAGCAGGGCCAGTTGCTCGTCGTTCAGGCCGATGCGCCCCTCGGGGAGGCGCTGTTTGAGTCCTTCGACGAAGGTGGCAGCCCTCCGGCTGTTGCTCTCCCGGGCGATCTGCTCGAGGATCTCCAGGGGAGTCCGGCGGTCCCGCTGTTGACGGAGCTTCTCGCGAACCTCGATGAGGGCGGGTTGGCTCGCGCGGGCCCGCACCGCGTCCAGGGACTCCCCGAAGAAGGGGAACTCCGCCGCCCAGGTGGCCGGTTCGAGCTCCAGACCGAAGTGCTCGGAAACCAGCACGACGGCGTCGGCTGTGAGAGGGACCTGCTCGGACGGCTCGGACTCTTCCAGCCGCCTCGCGGTCAGGCAGCCGGCCTCCATGTCGGCAAAGAGGGCGAACGCCATCAGCGCCTGCAGGGAGACGATCCGCCCCGAAGCCTCCAGGAGCCGGTGCACCGCCTCCACGCCCGGATGCACCAGCTCCTGGTGGGGGCGTGTGCGCAGCTTGAGGGCCCGAATGGCTTCGGCGGCCTGCGGGGCGGCCTGGGCCTTCAGGCTCTTGAGGACGTCCAGGGCCGTCCGGCGCTTCTGGGTGATGGCCCGGAGGAAGGCCGTCATCTGCGCCACGGGGGGGACCGAGAGGAAGACCGGCCTCTGGTCGACCACCTCCTCGAAGTCCAGCACGTCGATCCGCTGGTGGAGCTCCACCACGTAGCGGAACTCGTTCTCGCCCTCGCAGAAGAGGAACTCCAGCAGGCGCGTGTCGGGCGGGAGCTTCCCCTGCCCGGCCCGGGTCAACTCCAGGTCCTGCCCGGGTTCGACCCCCCGGGGAAGGTGCAAGGTGACCTTGATCTGGACCCGCTCTCCCCCCGACAGCGCCAGCGGCACGCCGACCACCACGCGCCGGCCTGCGGCGGCCTCGACCTGGGTGAACTTCGAGAGCGGCCCGGCCATGGTCGCCGCCAGTGAGAAGAGCCGGCGGGGATTCAGGGTCGAGTAGAAATCCAGGAACCTGGCGTCGCGAGGGACGACCCGAAGCCGGGCCTCCGGGGAGGAGACCTCCTCGGAGGCGCTGGGGGAAGCGTCCGGCACCGGGGCACCCTGGCGCTCCCGGAGCAGACGGACGAGACTTCCGACCTCCATGGTCCAGTAGTTGGTGGGCTTCTCGTCAGACAAGTCGGCTCCCACCCGGACCGGGTCCGGATCCAGACATGCTCCTAGGCTTGAGGAAGCTCCACGTCAGGGAAGTTGTCCATGATCCGCTGCTGGCGCATCCGGGTCAGAATGGCTTTGAACTCGGCGAAGGGCAAGCCCCGCTGGTCCTGGATGCCGAAGCGCCTCCAGGTGACCGAGGCGGTCTCCTGCTCCTTGCCCCCCACGACCAGGACGTTGGGGATCTTGGCCGTGGCAGCCTGGCGGATCTTCTTGTTCAGGCTGTCCGGGCCCAGGTCCGCCTCCGCCCGGAAGAGGTCCTCGCGCAGGACCCTGGCCAGGCTCTCGGCATACTCGCCGAAATTCTCGACGTGGACGGGGATCACGCGAACCTGGAGGGGAGCCATCCAGGTCGGGAAGGCCCCCTTGAAATGCTCCATCAGGAAGGCCAGGAAGCGCTCGTGGGTGCCCAGGGGTGCCCGGTGGATGCAGTAGGGGGTGTGCATCTCGCCATCCGGACCGATGTAGGTCAGACCGAAGCGCTCGGGCACGGCGAAGTCGAGCTGGTTGGTGGAAGCGGTCTCCTCGCGACCCACCACGTTGCGGATCTGGAAGTCCACCTTGGGACCATAGAAGGCGGCCTCACCCAGGGCCTCCTCATACTCGATGTCCATGCTGTCCATGACCCGACGGATGGCCTCCTCAGACTGCCTCCAGGCCTCCGGGTTCTGGACGTACTTGGCCGAATTCTGCGGATCGTGCAGCGAGAGCCGCATCCAATACCGGGAAATCCGGAACATGTCGTAGTAGCGGCGATGCAGCTCCAGGACCGCCCGGAACTCGTCCTCCAACTGCTCGGGCGTGCAGTAGATGTGGGCGTCGTTCATGCACATCCCGCGCACCCTCAGCAGGCCCGCCAGCGTCCCCGACGGTTCGTAGCGGTAGACCTGACCATACTCCGCCAGGCGCAGCGGGAGCTCACGGTAGGATCGGGGCCGGTGGCCGAAGACCAGGTGGTGGAACGGGCAGTTCATCGGCTTGAGGTAGAAGTTCTGCCCCTCCTCCAGGGCCATGGGCGGGAACATGCCGTCCTTGTAGTACGGCAGGTGGCCGGAGGTGTAGAAGAGCTGCTCGGAGGTCAGGTGAGGCGTCGCCACCCGCTGGTAGCCCTCCCTCTGCTCCCACTCGCGGGCCATGGCCTCCAGCTCGTCGCGCAGGACCGTCCCGTTGGGTAGCCACAGGGGCAGCCCGGCTCCGACCTGCTCGGAGATCATGAACAGCTCGAGCTCCTTGCCCAGCTTGCGGTGGTCGTACTTCTTGGCCTCCTCCCTCTGCTTGAGGAACTCCTTGAGCTCCTTCTTGCTGGCGAAGGCCAGCCCGTACAGGCGCGTCAGCATCTCGCGCTTCTGGTCTCCGCGCCAGTAGGCCCCCGCCACCGCATCCAAAGCGAAGCAGTCCGGCGGAATCTGGGAGCCCTTCTCGACGTGGGGCCCGGCGCACAGGTCGACGAAGGGTCCGCTCTGGTAGAGGCTGATCTCCTCCCCGCGCTCGGCCAGCTCGCGGAGGTACTCCGCCTTGAGCGCCTCTCCGGCCGACTCGAACTGCTCGACGGCCTCTTCGGGCGAAACCAGACGGTGCTCGAAGGGCTGGTCCTCAGCCAGGATGCGCCGCATCTCGGCCTCCACCAGGGGCAGTGATTCAGGATCAAAGGGGTCCTGGAACTGAAAATCATAGTAGAAACCGTTCTCGACCGGAGGCCCGAAGCCCAGGTGCGTGCCGGGGAACAGCTTCTGGACGGCCTGGGCCATGACGTGGGCCAGCGAATGGCGCCTTTTGTAGAGAGGGTCGTCCCCCTTCTCGTGAGCGTCCATCCCTGCATACACCTGCCTGGCCATACTCTGCGCACCTGCCATCGTGAAGTCGCGATTCCAGAAACCTCCGGAATCGGGCCGGAACCTTCTCCTTGCCCCCCTGGGAACCTGCATGCCGGATCAGGCCGACCTCACGGCGAGACGCTCAGGACCGCCTCGGATTCCGACTCCTGGCCCGCCTCCAGCTCTTCCATCAACAGGTTGACCACCTCCACTTCATCCAGGCGGTCCAGCCTGCGCATGGCCTTGCGGGCCAGGTGGGTGGCTCCCAGTTGCCGGGCCAGGACCAGGCACTCGTGCAGGTGGTAGACGGCCTGATCGTGATCCTGGGCCTCGGCATGCACCTGCCCCAGTTCGTATCGAACCCGGGCCAGGGCGCCCGTGGGGCCGGCCTCGGCAAGGATCCTCAGGGCCTCCAGGTAGGCTTCCTGAGCCTCGCTCCATCTCTGCCGCAACCTCTGCAGGGTCCCTGTGAGCAGCCAGATCCGAGCCTTGTCCGAGTCCGGGCTGTCCGAGTGGAGCTCGTCCCGCGAGCGCTGCAGGCTCTCTTCGGCTTCCGGCAGCCGCCCCCAATCCAACCAGACCTCCGCCAGATCGAGATGAACCTGCATCGCCAACGCCCGGTCCTGCAGGCTCAGGAAACTCCCCAAGGCTTCCTCCAGGCAGCGGCGGGCCTCGCTGAGGTCGCCCCGCGCCCTCAGCGAGAGACCGAGATTCCGGGTGGCAAAGGCCAGAGCCCGGGAGTTTCCGAATCGCCGACACACGGCCACGTCGCGTCGGTGAAGCTCAACCGCCTGGAGGTAGTCTTCCCGGTTCAGGTGCACCGCCCCCAGCTTGCCATAGATCGCAGCCAGTTCGGCGTCCGCCCCCAGCTCTTCGCAAATCCAGCGGGCCTTCTCGAGGAAGAGCAGCGCGTCGTCCAGGCGTCCCATCTCCAGGCAGGTCTGCCCCAGCGAGTTGTAGACCCGAGCGCGACCCAGCGGCATCCGATTCAGCAGGTACATCCGCAGCGCCTTGCGCAGGTGGCGCAGGGCCTCGCTGAATCGCCCCCGGACGGACCACAGGACCCCCATCAACCTCCAGGTCTCGGCCTCGAGTTCCGACTCGGGCCCCCAGCGCGCCAGGATCTCCAGACTCTGCCGGTAGCGCTCGCGGGCCAGCTCGGCCTGCCTTTCACGGAAGGCGGCCAGGCCCAGTTGGGTCAGCGCAGAGGCCCGCAGCAGCGCCGACTCGGAATCCTGCACCGACTCGGGCAGGATCTCCAGGACCTGGCGCAGGGATTCCCCGCCCGCGTGATGCTCGCCCATCCGGGCCTGCAGGGCCCCCAGGCTGGCCAGCACCCGGCCCAGCTCCAGGGGTGCTCCCAGGGCCTCGGCCAACGTCCGGGCGTTCTCCAGGCTGGCAAGGGCTTCTCCATACTCGCCATAGATCGCGTGGATCTGGGCCAGGACCACCAGGGCCCGGATGACCAGCCCGGGGTCCTTCAGGTCCCCCCGAATCGCCAGGACCCGATCCAGCTCGCCCAGGGCCTGCTGAAAGCGACCCAGGGCGACGAAGAGTTCGGCTCGGCGGTTGCGCAGCATGGCCTTCCCTTCGACCAGTCCGGGCCGGGCGTCCGTCTCCAGGAGGATGTCCAGGGCCCGACCGTGCAGGTCGATGGCCCGCTCGTAGTCGCGCGCCGAAGCGTGGTCGGCTGCCAGGGCCACCAGGTCATGGACCTGCGGGCACGAGTCGGGGGGAAGATAGCGCTTCATTCTGCCTCGATGGGGCGGCCCCTGGCCCGCCCTCCTCGAGCCCGGTTCCCGGTCCGGAAAGGCATTTCCTCCAGCCCCCACCGTCGGTGCCTGGAGGCCCCCACATGGAAGTCGGGAGATCAGGTATAATCCTGGTAGAGGCCCGATTCCGGCCGACAGGACGAAACAGGTGAAGCCCGACGATGACTCCGCGCGAGATGATCGCCCATCCCCTGCTCCTGAAGGAGCTCGCCAGCCAGGCGCGCCGGCCCGGTCGCCCCGGCTGGACCTATCCCGGTCCCGGCTGGTTCCTGGTGGCCACGCTGGTCCCGGCGCTGCTCTACATGATGCAGGACGACCCCTCGGCAGCGCGCTCCTACTTCCTGGCCTCCGCGCTCTTCAGCCTGTGGCTCCTGGCCTTGCGCTCGGGACTGTATGCGGCCACCTCGATGGCCTCGGAGATCCGCCAGGGGACGTTCTCGGTTCTCTTGAGCACCCCCCTGACCGTCTCCGGGGCGACCGCAGCCAAGCTGACCGCCTGCCTCCTGCCTCTGTGGCTGGAAGTCCTGGTGGCCCTGCCGGCCGCGCTGCTGGTCTATTCCCGGTTCGGTGAGGCTCCCCCCCACCTGCTCCTGGCCGTGACCGCCTTCCAACTGGTGGTTTCCTTCCTGTTCGCAGGTTTCGGCCTGTGGATGGGGGCCGTGCTGGAAGACCCGGAACGCGCCGCCGGGACCATCCGGACCCTGGTCCTGGTCGCCCTTCCGGGAACGCTGCTGGCCACCCGGGTGATGCCCGACACCATGGTCGTGGCGGGCCTGACCCTGTGGGCCCTGCTTGTCTGGATCCCCCGGATCCGCCCCAATCAGGCCATCCCCAGCAGCGTCCTGGCCCTGGTGCTCCTCCTGCTCCTCCCCTTCCTGCCCGTCATGTCCACCCTGGGGCAGGATCTCCGAGAGCTGGACCTCAACCAGATCCACCCCCTGCACGCGGTCCAGAGTCTGACCCTTCCCCATCCCGCCGACCCCAACCACCTGGCCCTTCTGGAGGGAGACCCGGACTTCGAAGAGCTCCGAGCCCGGGGTCCCAAGCATTTCAACTCCTCTCCTCAGAACCTTGCCGTGCGCGTCCAGGCCCACCCCATCCTCCGACAGCGCCTGGAGCAGGCCCATCGCCGGGCGGGCCTGCAACGACTGCTCCTGCTGGGGTTGACCTACGGCCTGGCCGGACTGCTCCTGATCCATCTTGCCGTCGGCCGCGCCCGGAAGTGCCGCTGAGAAACCGAGAATTCGGACCCCATCCTGAAACCTCGAGACCTGGAGGTCCCACGTGGGCAATCCCTTCACCCCCGACCCCACCACCCCCAAAGGTCATGGCAAGTACGTCGAGCGGGCCCAGTTCCTGGGTGAGGCCAGCCGCCGGATTCGATCCGAACAGGACCCTGAAGAGTTCCGTTCCCTGCTGGAGAGCAAGGTCCACAAGGAGAAGCGGGTCTCGGACCCGTTGCAGCCCGAGGAGATGGAAACCCTCGAGGACGTGGCCCGGCCCGGAGCCTGCGCGCTGGGAGCCACCTCGGATCTGCGCCAGGAGGCCACGCAGTTGGAAGCCCGTCGCGAAGAGTCCGGCCGCGACGAGGCGGAAAAGAGGCTGGGAGCCTGGCACGGCCCCAGCGCCTTTGCCGGCCTGCCCGCAGCCGCCTCCCTGGGCCTGTTGAACATGGCCCAGATCCAGCACGGAGAGCGCTCACGTGGCGGCAACCGGGCCTCGATGCGGATCGAGATCGCTCCGGGAGAAGCCCGGGTCGATCCCGAACTGGTACAGGGGCTGATCGAAGCGGGCCTGCGTCGTCCGATCTCTGGCCTGGAGGACCCGCGTCTGGCCAGCGCACCTCCCCAGCTCCCCTCCGACGAGGGATGGCGAACGGCCCCGACCGGAAAGGGGGTGGCCATCCACTGGGAGGCACCCGGCCGAAGCGCCTACCAGAGGCTGGAATGGTCGGAGGCGAACCTGGTCCTGGAGACCGCCGCCGGCACGAAGTTGCAGACGCTTGAGAGACAGGGCGGTCAGATCTTCGTCCGTCACTCCTCGCGCGAAGCTCCTCCGGCCTTTCCGGTCTGAGTGCCCGGCTCGGGCAGCTCGGAGAGTTCGAACACCACCAGGCCGTCGGCGAAGCGGGCGGGCTCGCCCAGGATCGGAATCAGCGCCTCTTCGATCTGCTCCTGACTGGGGCCGACCAGCAGGTCCGTGTGCAGGATCAGGTAGCGAAAGCCCATGGCGCGAAGGCTGACAGCCCCTTCGCGCAGACGCCTCCCAGCCACCACGGAGTGCTCGGCCCCGGTCTGAGCGTTGCGCACCTCCTCCATGAAGGAGTTGCGGGCCACCTCGGGGCTCAGCACACCGCTGGTCCGATAGGGGATGGGCCGGCGATGGACCGTCTGATAGTAGAAGAACTCTCCGGGCAGGAGCAGGCTTTCGGGACGTTCGAAAGGATAGTCGATCAGGCCGTACTCCTCGGGGTCGGTGGCCACCATCTCATAGAAGGCCGGGACCGAGGCGGGACTGGTGGGCAGCGGCCAGGGCGCCGGCGAGAGCAGGGTGACCTCCAGGACGCAAGCCCCGGCCACGAGAACCGAGAGGCCCAGACCATCCCAACGCGACAGCCCCGCCGAGAGCCATCGCAGACCCATGGCCGCCAGGATCCCCAGGGCCAGCAAGCTCAGGGCCAGGAAGCGGAAAGGGATGGCCAGCTTGTGGAACATCGGGAAGAGCCAGTACATGGCGTGATAGAACGGGCTGAAGACCCCGTGCGAGGAGAAGTCCGAGAAGGTGACGACCGGTCCCAGCGACAGCACCAGGAAGAACAGGCCGGCCGCCAGCCAGTAGCCCTGGACCGAACGGTCGCCCTCGTCCAGGCTTCCCCTCCGCTTCCAGGCCAGGATGGCCAGTCCCAGGGCCACCCAGCCCAGATAATGGACCCGGGTCAGCCGATCGAT